>Ga0163163_10000084_pt1 | contig 103452 bp, 159 predicted proteins | sample S65metaG_FD_119766 | JGI IMG/M metagenome (GOLD analysis project Ga0163163, IMG submission 119766) | Switchgrass rhizosphere microbial communities from Kellogg Biological Station, Michigan, USA - S6-5 metaG | ecosystem: Host-associated > Plants > Roots > Rhizosphere > Soil | place: USA...
TAAGGGGCATATGATCTATGAAGTCCAGGACTGGTGGCTTTACTTAAAAGTGTAAGAGTACCCTCTGGCTTGACAGCAGTTACCAATAACGGTCTAGGTATGGACATCTCTTCAGAGTACCTATCGGCCTCCATATTTGACCACAACCTAAATGACCTAAGCCATAATTTAACTTTTGGGTCTTTGTGGGTTAGTCCCAAAAGATCTAGGGTTTTCATTAACCCAGTCATGGACACACCAGTAAGTCTATCTCTCTTTTGAATAATATCCCAATGGGGTAAGTTAAGAGTAACATTTGTTTGTCTCATACCAATTCTTGTAGCAAGTTCAAAGGACTCCTTTAACTTATAAAGGTCTAGAGTTCCATCCTCTTTTATATGGCTAGTTATTACGACTGTAGATAAGTTGCAAACCCCAAAATTATCTAATAGAATTTCAGCGCAGGGATTAACTCCTACAGCATTACCCCCTCTCCTCTTCATTGCTGCTTCTCTATTAAAGAAGCCAGGTTCTCCATTGTTTAAGATATTCTTAAATACTCCTTCTATGTCTCTTATAGAGGGTCTTTTATCATAAACAATACTGTTGTTACTCATTCTCCTATGAGACCTTTCCGGGTCTAAAACAAACTTTCCTTTCTCTCTATCATAGATATAAAGGTCTAACTTAGCATTTTTAAATTCTTCGTCATTTGGAGAGGCCAAGGCTATTTGAGCGCTTCTTCTAGTTCCTCCTACTAGCACATTCTCAGCTATCATATTAGATATATCCATAGCTGCTACTGGAGACAGTTTCCCATCGCAGGACTTGATAATTTTTGTTATTTTAGAAAACATAATTTCTAACCCTTTTGGTCCGGCTGCTCTACCACCAAACGTTTTTAATCTCTCCCCAGCAGGTCTGACATTATTATAGTCAAATTCTATCTGGATAGGTCCTTCAGCCTTTAGTAATAAGTCGAAATAGTCACCCAATGCCTTGACCCAAGCTTCTTTACTATCTCCTACACTTATTAAATAGGTACCTCCTTCAAGCTTATAACATATGGTTGCATCAGATCTTTTACGGGCTGATAAAGGCACATAATTTCTATGATTGATATAGAAATCGCTATTTATTTTTGGGAGTGTCTGTACTAGGTCCTTTTGAATACCGTAACCTACCCCACAACCACACAAAAGCAAATAGAAAATATCACTAAAGCAACTAAACACTGGGAGATTATATTTAGCTCCATTCTCTATATTTAAATAGCAGCAATTGAAATTACCCATGGCAAGCATCTCTGAAGCTTTTGTACCTCCTACCCAAAGGGTACGTCCAGCAGGCAGTACCTCAAGGTTATACACCTTATCAAACATTAACTCAGCTTCTTTAACTAACTCTTCCCTTGTGGCTGGTCCACTATAAAGAGACAAACTATACTCTACGACTCTTTTTACTGTTTCTGCCCAAGTCTCTCTTCGCTTCTTCAGATGATCATACCTTGAATACGTCCTCAGCCTAGTTATGGCTTCAGTAACTCCTGCATTGTTAGGCGTAGTCTTATATTTCTCCTGTCCTAAGAAATCTAAAGACAGCAAGGAACTAACAGCAGAATCTACCGTCATACGTATTCTCCATATATAAAGCTTAAGTTGTAATGTTTTAGGGGTTTTAATCCTATACAATTTATCTAAAATTGTATTGCTTATTAAATTATACTAGCCAGTAACTTTCTTAGTGGATAGTAAACCTTATGTTAATTATTAAGGAATATATCCAAATACTCTTTAATAGACTTGGATAATTCTTGATCCAACTTGGGATTAGTAAGGTGTTTACATAGTGACTTAAGAAATAAATTAGTCTTAATTTGAGATCTTTCCAAAGCCATTATTCTTAATTTTAGCTGTGTTACTTCATTTAATTCATCCATATAGGTACCTTCCTTAACGCTTTGGTTCTATGAATATCTAACCCATTTTCTAGTGCACAGGCTACGGCTTCTTGTTCGGTTTTCAAGTACTTTTGGACTAGTATATTTTCAGCCTTTCCGCTAACAAGCCACTTATTTCCCACTTTACGGATGTACCTATATTTAGAAAGTTCACCAAAACTCTTCATAATATCTCGCTTTCTTTCTAGATAAACTAGAGAGTTGTTATATAACCAGTCTCTTAACTTAACACACTTTTCTTTGCCTGAAATCCCATACACATAACATCCGTCTACCTCAGAAATCCAACCTGAGTTCCTGCCTATTACCTTATCTAGGATAGTTTTCAATTTAGTGAGGAATATAAGTGTACCAGAAAAGGATACATCAAACTTACCCCCCACATATCCATCACCATCGAAGAAACCCCTTACAAAATGGTTTAATAAATTTTCTGGTATATGGCTAAATATAGAAGAATCTAAGTTATTACTCTTCCTGGGATTTAATCCTTTTAATATCAAGGCTTCTCTAATCTGTTTGGATGTTATTCTTAACTTACAGGCGTTATAATATCTGTTAGTCTTCTTTAAGAAGGAGGACCTAAATGTTAGAGGAGTGTTGAATATTAAGGCTAATTTAGCTAAATGTTCACTATCTTTCATGGACAACTCTATAAATATTCTATTAGAATTAGACTCTAGGCAGCCGTCTGCTGTAAAAAATCCCAACCAGTAAGATTTTTCCTCCGTGTCTATTTTATTAAAGAAGGATTCGTCATAAAAATACTTTCTCAAAGCACCCATATAAGAGCTCCTTAATTACAATCTAGTTGTATCATACCAGCAAAATCATTACCTTCACCATCAAATCCATAATATACCACATCCTGTGGGGTTGGTGGATAATCTTCCTTAGAAGCGTAAGTCTCTCTTCTACCTAAGAAGGAACCGCCGTTGCATATAAAATACCTACTTGTCTGCAATCCTCTACCCGGAACTAGTATATCTATATTCTTTGGCACAAATCTTGATTCATGGTTATGTCCAGAGTAAAAACAATCTATTTTATAATTAGACCAGCTCATAATCTTCTCTACTGCAGATTCTATTTGTGGCCATCTTAGAGCATTTCCATATTTATGTGCCAAGGAAAGCCTTTTCATTGTCCCTCTCCAATGTACATCTATAATAGATCTTTCTCTGAAGTAGGGGACTTTCAGCATACTAGCTATAACCCTGGATAAGTCCATTTGGGTATACTTCTCAAATCTTCCGCCACAATGATTACCCCAAGAAGAGGCTATTAACCTATCAGAGATTGGGATAACTAATTGGATAAAATCGTTTACTTGTTCATTAATGTTCTCTGTCTGTTCTAACGGGTCGGCTACTGAAAGTTTATGGGCAGCTTCTATACTATCCCCACCCAGTAAAACTAAACCACCAGGATCATTTTTAATTTGCTCTACAACAGCCTTAAATTCCTCTCTACGGAACTTTGCTGCTCCTACGTGTATGTCTGTAAGGTCATATATTGTTAGCTTGTCTGCTGGAATGTTATCATCCACTTTGACTACTAAGTAATTACTGCTTACCATACTAACCTTAAATGGTCTATCTTTAGTTGTTACATCAAGTCTTTCCAAGTAGGATTGAGAATCCGTGACTGGTGTTAGCACCACGTCTCCATTCTCTGCTTTAGATCTAACAACAAAACAACCAGGAAAATTCTCTTCAAGTATTTCTACTGCTCTATCTATATCTTTGATCTTAAGTTCAGACTTAAGCTTGGAGAATAGTACTCCACTTTTGGCTGCTTTCTTCATCCAATCTTCTGCCGGTGAGTACTTGTTTGTGGCTTTCTTTACTAATGTAATAGTGGATGAAACTGACCTATTTAAACTCTTAGCAATATCATATACATCCGCTTCTTCATCTAGCATTTGTTTTACAGTATCTGCCACCGTTGATTTTGAAGCAGGCTCCAATTGTGGGTTACTTCCTCTTACCTCTTTAATCAGTCTAAATGCCATACTATCACTTATATTCAATTCTCTTGCGATGATCACTCTGCCTTTCTTTTGGGACACTAGATCCTTAACTTTAGCTAGTAATTTTTGTTTTTGTTCTTTATTCATCATGATCTCCACAAGTGATGCGTATCGCTCTTAAATTCTACTATATAAGTATAATAGGTAAATGTCTATTCTATTAATCTTTATTTAAGCTGATATCTACTACATTTAGGATAAAGTAAAGCGTCTTCCGGTCTCCATCCTTTTTTCAGTCTGCTCCAAACTAGCTTATATGATAGGGTAGAGTATTTTCTTACGGCTATAAATAATGGTAAGGTTTCACCGAAAACTGTTATCTTATGAGTATTGGTCTTATTTTCACATTGTTTACTATCCTCTATGAAACAACAATTACTAGGTTCATAGTTTCCATCTACATTGTTTCTTTCTATTGTGAGGTCATCCTTATATCCATTTTCCATAGACCAATTATAAAAGGCTAGGAAGTTGTGTCTCCACTGGTCGCAAACTATGATACCCCTTTTACCATAATTTTTATACTTATGATGGTTAGAGTTGTAACATCTTTCTTTTATTCCTATCCATTTAACATACAATGGATGATCATCTCTTATACCATGAGTTTTATTATGTATAGAGGCAGTTTCTCCTATCAAACAACCACAAGATTTTGTGTGTCCATACTTTAGATGATCAAATCTAACCATCTTAATAGTTGTGGAACTACAATCACAGTGACAATTATAATAAGTATGCATTCCTTTCCCTTTTGCATAAGAAAGTATTAATAGTCTTCCATATCTTGTACCAATGTTAATCTGGTTTTGCACTATGCCAACTCCCTCCAATTCCTGCTACAGCCTTAATAGGCACTAGCTTTAGTACTTCTGAACCCGCTCTAACCATAGATTTTTCTAATATCTCCTTAGCTAACTCAGCATGCTCTTCTTTAACATGTAGTGCTATTTCGTCATGAACCAGTAATACAATACCTTCTGTCCAATCAAATCCAGCATCTTTTAATCCTGTATGTGTGTACAATAAAGCTAGCTTCATTATATCTGCAGCAGTTCCTTGGATGTGATGGTTAAACCCTTCCACTCTAGCTGCTCTTAGCCTCTCTGAGTAAGCATTGACTCTTCCAGAGGGGTCTCTATAATCTCTACATAAAGCCTCATCAGGAAGCTCAAAATGGTGTTTATGTAATGTAAATCTCCTCGGTCTTCCCATCATAGTCTTAGCCACTATAAATGGTATCTTTCCTTTGGGGTTATTCTTCTTACAATAAGATAAACTAAAATTATAGGATTCTGGTCCTGTCCTAACTCTTCTATCCCAACTAGCCAAGGCAGTTCTGAACTCTGGAGCATTAGTAAAAAAGTTTTCCCATGCTGCTTTTGCCTGGTCATCATTCCATCTAACTCTTCCATCAGTTTTCTTAAACATCCATTCTTTAAGAGTTGTCCACCACTTACCATAAAGAACTGAAAGTCCAGCAGTTTTTCCTATGTACTTTCTTTCGTAAGATTTTGAATCCGGCTCTACTGGAAGGTCCATCATAATCTTAGCTACCCAAGCATGCATATCAAACTTCTTTATACCTGCTGCATCGTCTTGATATTTCTTTATTAGCTCTTTTACTCTACAGAACTCTGCAGCTATTCTAGGCTCTATTTGTGAGAAGTCTGCAACAACAAACTTCCATCCTTCTTTGGCTTTAAATGGGGCCCTAAATAACTCCCCGGCCATCTTAGAGCCGTACTCACTATATGTAAATAATTCATCTCTAGATGGTATCTGCATGAGGTTTGGTTTACTTGAGGAAGATCTACCAGTATCAATAGCAGTCTCATCTTCTCCAATTTGAAACCAGTTGCAATGTATATATCCTCTCTTAGTACAAAAATCTATATGCTTTTGACCGAATTTGGATAATAGGCTGGATGCTTTTTTATATTGTAAAATCCATCGTATCTTTTGCTTAGTTTCATCTGAAAGATTTTCCTCATTTCTATAGAAGGCATCTTTTATTTCATCCTCACCTGTAGTATCCTTCTCTTCTCCCTTTTCTAATTTAGTAACTCTGAATCCTTCTCCTAAATCTTTAGCGAAGATGCCTGATATTATAGGAGCAAGTTGTTGTGGGGATCTCATATTTATAGGCTCTTCTATTTCTTCTTCCCATACTACTTTATATAAAGGACTAGCAATCCTATGCACCTGCTTATCACTAAGTAAGCACCACTCGTTAAATCTCCTAACTTTTCTTTTCCTAGTAAGACCTAAATGATCTAAAGCCTCTTTCATTCTTTCTTCTAATACTGTAATTACTTCTTTCTGCATGCTGGAAGAAAATGGAGCACCCCTTAACTCTGCTTGTGCAAAAACTTCTATTAGTTTATTTTCTAAGTTAATAATACTAACTATCTTCTGATTTGGTTTTGTATCAGATTCATGAGTTCTTATATAGTCATTTAGCCATTCCTGTTCTTGCTCTATTAAGAAGAATGGGAAGTAAACATCTTCTGCAGCGTACTCCACCTGCTCTGTAGCTATTTCTCCACTCCAATCACTTAGCTGATTCTTCTTCTTTCTTTCTACGTACTGCTCAGGTGTTAAACCTTCTGGAAATTCTTTACTCTTTGTCTCTTGTTTAAAGAAATTCCAATCTAAAAATCTTTTATATGCTGCATCCAACCCATGGTCTACTGGATCTCCCGCTAATAACACTTTGCTAATTAACATAGTGTCCTTCATATACTTTAAGTTAATACCTAATTGGGAGAACATAAACTGATAGTCATACTTCAAATTATGACCTATAACTATTACATCCTCTAAGAATTTAAAATACTTTCTTATAGGAGTAATTCCTAATAACAGTACGTCAAATACAAACTGCCTATTATAAAATGGTCTCTTAGGTGTGTACACGGGATTAAGACCTATTTGTAGCATTCTTATAAATCCTGTGGGCTCTCCTTCTATGTCTTCAATAGGAAGCGGAACTCGCTTCTTATAAAGTAATTCTCCAAAGGTTTCACAGTCTAGTGCTACTATAGGTTTAGAATCGTGGATATTCCATAAAGGATCATTTATATATTCTTTTATCTCTTTTAAAGCATCATATAACTGATCTTCAGTAGTAACATAAACATAGTCTATTGCCATGCATACCTCCAAATAAAAAGGGGAAGGTTTTCCTCCTTCCCCTCATCATATATTACTTACTAAGCTTTTAATAAATCATTTGCATTCTTTTCATCTTTTACATCTTTCTGAGGTAATTCTACTTTCATATACTTAGCTATCTGTTCTCCATTATCAAAGGAGGTAAGTATATATCTTAGTACTTCATCCTTAGCTTTAGTCTTGCTAGATTTATAAGTTCCTTTTATTTTATCTACCCACTGCTTAGTATATTCAGGCAAAGCTGCAGATATACCTTCCTTACCAAGGGCTTCTAATAGTTGGTCTTCTTTTACAGTCTTAGCAGGTTCGTACCCACCACCCCTAGTAATACCCCTAGCATCTTTAGTACCGGCTTTTCTCCTTACTGCCCAAATCTTACTTATAAACATGCTATCCTGGTCATAAGTTTCAAATAGGGATAAAATACAGTCCTTACCTTTTCCATCTGCAGGAATTTCCACAACTTGAACTGGATTAAGGTAATAGGTAACTTGATCTCCAGATTCTCCTGTAAAGGTCCTCTTTGACCCTATGGTGTTGTAAATATACATAACCATAGCTTTTACATGTCTTGAATTAAATTCCCATGCATTTTTGGAGTTAGATTCTAACAACTTCTCGTAAGTCTTACATAGTTCACAAGATCCGTCTTCAAACTGATCAGTACAGATGGTATGAGCTAGCTTATCCTTTCCATTAGACTTTACTTTATGTGTGTGAACAAGCATATCCCAAGCTAGATCATAGGAGTGTAGGGGAGCCATATAGAAATTCTCATCTGCACTTAAAATAAGTCTTCCTAGTTTATGCATTGAGAAGTTTGGATTAGTTATAGCCTTTTCTTCTTTCTCTGCATCCCTTTGTTCTTGCTTTGATTTTCTAATTGACTCTAACTGTCTTCTTTTCTCTTCTATCTTTTTCATTAGATTGTTTTCATAATCGGTCATATTTTTCTCCTAAGTATTATTTAATTATTCTGTGAGTTGTCTATTTACGGGTGTTTTATTTTTTGTTTATGGGAATTGTAACGAATTGTAAAGAACTATTCCCCTTAATACTCCTATCGGTACTAGAGTATATTTTAGCATGTGATAGGGATGGTAACTGAATACCATAATCCTTTATTTAGTTTTATTTATCTGTAGCACTTTCTGATAGGTTACTATCTAGGTATACGGATCTTTTATTTCTAAGGTACCCTAGAAGATCATCTTCTAAAACACTGTTAGTAATAAGGAATGAAGGAAGAAAGTAATTTCCAAATACAAAGATATCTCTCTTTCTTTGGTCATTGAATCTAAGTCTAATTGCTTGCTGAGTCTTAGCTATAGCAAACTTTTCTATTATGTTGTAATCCGGATCAGCCGGAAAAACATAGGTAAAGTCCGGGTATTCAAATATAGCTGCCCTATTATTTATAGGTAATATCCTCTTAATAGGTTCTCGTTCTCTTGGTATAGATGCATTGTCACCTATGTCCGAAGGAAAAGGGTTAGGATCTATAGGCCTATCGTTTACTCTATTCCAGAAGTTAGATATACTTTTAAGCCTAAATACTTCTTGCTTAAACATATAAGCATTTAGATATACCCCAGCTACAAGAAATTGGATAAGGTAGTCTTCAAATTTGTTTGTACCTATCATCATGTGTCCAATACAGACTTGTGAAGGCGGCTCCCTTCCAACATCAAGATCCGGGTAATTATTTTTGAGAAATGTTTCAGCTATTGTCTTAAATTTATCATTTTTACCATCTTCATAAGTGGTAATTAGTATTTTTTGCCCTTTGTATTTGGTTGTGGCTAACTCTCCAATAAACTCCAGTATCTCTGTAAATCTCTCATAGTTATAGTCTCCAAACTCGTCTAGGCTCCCTTTTAAGGAAGTCTTTGACATGGAGGAATCCAATACTTGAGTAACAGTATTACCGGAATTCATCTTTCTAAAGTCTAGTACCTCATCATCTCCAAACACCTCTATATTGTTATTATCTAATACTATTTTCAAATAGTCAATAGGAGGAGTAGCATCTGTAAATACTCTAACTTTTACAGAAGGAAGAGGATAAAACATTTGGATACCCTGAGTTTTATCATGGTAGAGATTTAAGTTAAAGTACCTAATGTAGTCTGGAACATTCCATGGAATCCTTTTATCATCTAAACTAAACTTTAGATTTTCCAGTTCTGTCTCACTTGCTCTTATGGTAAATTTATCCTTATCATCCTTAGCATACCCACCGTTAACTAACCAATTATAAAGCTTTTCCATCCAAGAGACTTCTTTAATAAAGGTTTCTAATACAGCCAGTTCATCTTGTCTTGGTTTAATTCTTTTATGACAATTGTCAATGAAGGCCTCATCCACAAACATAATATCATACTTACTCTGCATGATACTAAACATAGTCTCCTTACAAGATAAATGAGCGTGTTGAATTATGACTACTTGTGGGGCATCTTCTACCACTTTCTTGTACTGTGTAGGATATGGGCAATCCTTAGCATATGGGCACTTTTTACAATAAGCCCCTTTCCATACACTGGAGCTAATCCCAAGATTGTATAAGTACTGAATATTACCTTCTTCAGGACAATCAAATCCAGGATTTAGTTTATCAAATAAGTTTTTGTGGCTCATGACTACAAAAGCTTTTATGCCTGTAGGATTACCATCTAAATCTTTCTCTATTCTATTTTTATGCTCTATTGCCAAATTGCCAGTAGGAACAGAAATAAGTACTCTGTGCCCTTTCTTAGCAAGGGAAACAGTAAGCTCATCAATTTTAAAACTTTTACCACTACCTTGTGGACTAGCTAACAATATATCTTTTGAAGTCTCGTCTTCTAGGCATTGCCATATTTTATTTGAGACTCTCTTAAATGTGTCTGTTCTAGTATCCTGTGCGGAAATTAATTTCATCTCACTAAGTAGATACTTCTTGATTGGGCTACCATACCATAGTTGTTTAGGATTAATAAATCCTGGTCTGTCCTTAAATGGACAACCCTCACACAGATTGAAAGTTTCCTCCCACTTCTTACATGAGGGAAAATATCTGTCAGGAGATTCCAATATCGCAGTTCTATCCCTATCCCAATTATGAGAATCATAAGGAGTTAGTCTATAATCTTCCGTAAATTCTTTTATCCACTCCTCACCTTCTGATTTCTTTCCCATCTTTGCATCATTATAGTTAGCAATACTCCACAACCATAATCCTGCCGTATGTCCTAATCCTCTTTTATCTTGTAATAAGCTACCATTTTTACATCCATCTATTACTTGATTTATGGCTTGACAATTAGAAGCTACCTTCTTCAATACTGGAGGTAGGTTAGCTACGGGTAATTTTAGTCCTCTAGAGTTGAAAAAGAACTTCTTATTCCTAATATCCCAAGGTCTTACTGGTTTACTTTCCTTTAGCTTGGTTTTTATATTTGCCTTTACAAATTCCTCTGTTAGTGGTTTAGCTGCAATGAAAGCATCTAATATAAATTCAGCAGAAGCACTTACTACATTCTTCCATAGTACTGGGTTTACCTTATTGGTTTTAAGGTGAATCCCTCCTGGAAGCCTTATTACGTTTCCGCTCTTAACAGTTGGGTATAGTTCCAACCCTATTTTTCTGTAATCAATACCAGCCTCAAGCAATAGCTGATCTGTAAACACTTTTAAGAGTCCGACATCTAAACAATCGCACATAATCCATACATGGGCTCTTTCGTCATCCTCAGTACCACTGAATTCCCATATATAATCAATAGCATAGCTATTTAAGATTGGTAGTAGTTTATTTCTTATAGTATCAACAGATTCTTGACTATCGCAATCAATACAAAACCACTTGGCCTTGTTATCTTTAAATTTTCCAACACAGCCCATAGAGCCTACTACGGATCTAGAACTTAAAGAAGCCTTCTGAGAAAAATGTTTTATTAGGTCAGATTCTGTCATTTCCCTTATTAAGGGCCAGTACTGTATAGTGGGTTTAGATTCCCAAGCTCTCGCTGCATGTGGTAAATGTTGCATAGACCACATAATAGTATCTTTGCCTGAATCATTTTTCTTATTTACTATAGGGCCATAGAAGAACTTATTTCTAAATTCTCCTATTTTCTTTATGAGAGATAAAGACATTTATACCGCCACGCTAAATTTTATATATGGATGATGTTTGTAATTCTCTAATTGTATATCCTCTTCCTTGATTTCCCAGAAAGGTTTATCCTTTATTTTTAATGTTGGTAAAGGGTAAGGTTCCCTCTTAAGTTGTTCTTCTAATCCTTCGATATGATTATTATATATGTGTAAGTCTCCAAAAGTATGTATAAAATACCTTGGCACCTTATCGCACTCCTTAGCAACCATGCTAAGTAATAAGGCATAACTAGCAATGTTAAAAGGTACTCCTAGCGCTAAATCAGCACTGCGTTGATACAGCTGTAAATCTAAACAATTTTCATATACGTTGAATTGAAAGAAACAATGACAAGGAGCTAGTCTCATTTTAGGTAAGTCTGTTACATTCCATGCAGAAACTATAATCCTTCTGGAGTCTGGATTATTTTTTATTGTGTCAATTGCTTGTTGTATCTGATTAATATGCTCAGTCCAAGGCTGGCCGCAGAATGTGTCATCCTCATTTGTAGCCGACCACTTGATCCACTGCTTACCATATATAGGTCCACAGTCTCCGTTTGCATCAGCCCACTCGTCCCATATCTTACATCCCAGTGTATTTATATTTGTTTCACCACGCAAAAACCATAGAAGCTCTTTGACAACTAAATCAAATTTTACTTTCTTAGTAGTAAGAAGTGGAAACCCCTGTCTTAAGTCAGCGTGGTACTGATGTCCAAATACACTAGCTGTAGTTACCCCTGTTCTATTATTTTTGGGTTCCCCAGTGGCTAATACTAGTTCAATCATATCCTTATAGATACAATCTATTGTGTGCCTACTCTCATAAAATTTTTCGCAACAGAATCTTTTCCTATTAAGCATTAGTAATCCTCCTAAATATTTCCAAAGAGGCAACACAGTCTTCCAAAGCGTCATGAATCCCAGGCTTAACCCCTAAATGCTCAGCCGTACTTTTCAGAGAATATTTTCTAATGCCCTGTAAATCATTAGCCATCATTTGTAGATCTATGATCATTCCATTTCCATACATATGTAGACGGTTACGAAAGCAAAGAGACTTAACAAAACCAATATCAAATTGAACATTATAGCCTACGTATGTAGGTGGGTTGTATTTCGGTTTTCTTAATAGATCTTGCAAAGCAAGAAATGCTTCTACCTCTGTAGGTGCGTCTTTGTACTTATCCTCAGTAATTCCGTTAATAGCTATGGCCGACTCCTCTATAGAAGCTCCTTCCCATGGCCGGACATATGATTTATAAGTATGTAAAACATTTAAATCACTGTCCGTAATAATAGAGCCTACCTGCAAAATGCAGTTCTTATCTGTGCTTAATCCACTAGTCTCCACATCAATTATGCAATATATTTCCATTTACTTAACCATATCCTTATTTTTGACTCTATCTCTAATTCTTCCATACTTTATAGACCTTAGCCCTCTTATTGTAGAACATTTAATTTCTTCTCCTATGTCTGTTATTCTTTCCTCATGCATCGTGGCCATAGTAAATTTCATATCCCTTACCCCTAAACAATTATTTGTAACTCTATCACACCACCAAATAAACTCCTCATCGGACATATTACTTTTCATAATGTTTATAGTTTTATGTACCCATTGGACATTACCTTCCACATACCCTTTTGAACTGTCTATTCTATCTAGAGAGGCATTTGGGGCATAAACAGTATCTCTAATCTTATAAAAATTGAAAAATAATAATGCATTAGAAAACACACATCTCCTATTTTGGGCTATAAATACTCTCCATAAATACTCAATACCTACACTAACATTAAGGCCCCTCTTTTTCGCTTGCATATTTAATCTATGAATAAAGTCTCCAGGAATATCTTCATAATCTTTATATGCTTTAACAATTTCACCCTTTTTATTTCTCCTGAGGCAGCCACAGGATATTTTTTTACCTCTTACTACCAAAGAGCCTATAGCAGAAATTTCTTTACCACAACTACACCTAAAATAATATACTCTATTCTTAGAATGCTTACTTCTACCTGCGTAATCTAAGACGGTTAATTCGTTATATACTGACCCATTAACTAGTAGAGTCCCTCTTTCAACCATATTTTATCCCTTTACCCTAAGTACACTATACCTTGTTTCTTTATAACACTCTGGAGGTATGTCTAGAGTATTGATTATTCCAGCTAAATAAAACTCCTTTAATTTTTCCATATTAATTGTTCTCTTAATATCCACCATATCCTCTAATTGCTGTTCAGTAACTTTAGAAGCTACCCATTCATAAAGCTTATCTTCTATAAATTCGAACCTACTAGCCTCGGAATAAGTCACTTCCTTTACATCAATTCCCATTCTCTTACAGCGACGCAATAATTTAGTCACATAGAACTTATGTTTTTCTTTAATCTTCTCAGCGGCTTTAATGGTTTTATCCGCATCTATATACTCTTGTAGTTTTGACATATTGGTCCTCCATATTAATATGTTATTCCCGTAAACTCCGTATTTACAAGTTTATAGTATAATTTTAATAATTAGGGAGGATTGTTATGGCTAAAGAGGGTATGGAATTTAATGGTATTTATCTCTCTCCTGGAGAAATAACATATATAATAGAACTATTAGCTGGGTTTAAAGATTATGAAGAAGTATGCGCTCTATTCTTTGAATTTACTGAAGGCGAAAAGAGGCTACCTAAGAAAGCTATACAACAGATACAACTTAAATTTTCAGATAAAATAAAGCGCCAAAATGAGCTATACCTTACCTATATAGAAGGTAACCCATTAGCACACCTAAAGGTTAGGCTAGATATTGCCTATAAAATACTAAAGGATTCCCTTAAGCTTAAGCCTGCTTTTACTATAAAGGTAGGAGATGGAGAATATGAAACAGTTATGAAGGCAGATAACGTAACCGCTCTACGTGCACTACAACTAGCTATGAATGATCTTAATAAGAGAGAAGAATTAGATATAGAGCAAAAGAAAAATGCCCCACTAGATCAAACTAATTCTTCTTGGGACGTAAATGACGGGCTATCTTCGGTGGGTTAGCATGGGAAGACCTTTTAAATTATGGCCTGATCCCCCTGAAGGAAAACCTTATGGCCCCACAGCTAAACAAAGACTTTTATTTATAGAGACACTTCCTGAAGAAGAGACTATAATAGATGGAATAAACATCCAGCGCCCACATAAACACCCAGTTGATATTCTCCTATTTATAGGAGGAGCCCGGTAGTGGTAAAAGCTGTGCGGGTGCTAGGAGAGCTATAAAATTTGCATTAGATAATCCTGGCTCTCTGATAGTACTAGGAGCCCAAAATTATCCTCTTCTAAAAAGAACCCAAGAAAATGAATGGAAAAATGTATTTACTAGTAAAGTTCCTTGGGATCATATTAAAACTGAAAACCCTTTAATTATAAAGAAAGTTACTCAAACAGATAAAAGGGTAATATTTGCTAATGGCTCTCAAGCTCTTTTCATCCACTTCTCCGAACCAGAAATTCTTAGAGGCTTAGATGCTGATTTAATAGTATTTGAGGAAGCTTGCTTACTTCCGGATAAGGCTTCTTTCGATGAGTTAACAAGAAGGTTATCTGGTCGCAAAGGACCAGTGAGACAATTAATATTGCTAACAAATCCAGATGCTACAGGAGGATGGATTTCTGAGGCATTTAAATTAAAGGCTAAACCAAAATCAGACGGAACATATCCACCCATTGCCCCTCCTTGTGATTGTCATATGTGCCAGGAATGTTTGATTCATAATAGGGGAGAGTACTATTATGAGGATGAGAATGAAGAGCTGTGTGTTAAGCCAGGTTCTAAATGTCCTAATTGTAATGAATTAAAACAAAATGATTGTCCTGGGAACCAAGTATACTATAGAGTCATTAAGACTGCCTCCTCAGACAACCCACATATTCCACAAGATTATGTAAGAACCATGCAAAAATCTATGGATAAGAGAAGTGCCCAAATCTTCGTTGAAGGTAGAACAGATGTAGAGATGAGGGAATCCTATGTTTATAGAGCATTTAATGAAGGTAATAACATATACGAGGAGCACAGAGAATTAGATTACACCAAACCTATTTATTGGGGAATGGACTTTAACTATGACCCACAATGTTCGGTGATTTGTCAGGAAATAGAGGAAGACGGAGAATTCCATGTAGGTGTATTAGATGAAATCATTTTATGGAACTCCTTACCAGAGCACGCCGCTCAAGAGTTTGTAAGAAGATATGAAAGATTTAAAGAGTTTAATAATAGAGTATTAATATATGGAGACCCAGCAGGACTTTATGGGACAGGAGATGGGTTAGTCCCAAGCTTTTATGATAAGATTCGAAAAGTCTTATTGGAGGCAGGATTTAATGTAGTGGTAATGATGAAGAAGCCACCTAAGGAAGATAAGGATAATCCTTTTAGAGAGAGAGTTAAGATACCTGTATCAGAAAGAATAGCAGCAGTAAATGCAATGTTATGCAATGCGGAAGACCCACCTAAAGTTAGACTTAAAATTAACCCTGATTGTGCTAACTTAATAAGAAGTTTGGCAGAACTCCAATATACAGAGGATGGTAAACATATAGATAAAATGGTAGATAAAAGAGCGGGAAGATCCTCTAATAAGGAAGCTGCTCATCTTATGACCCACCCCTCAGATGCCTTGGGCTACTATATTTATAAAAGATTCCCACAACTTAAAGGTAAAGAAGGAGTAGCTTTCTTCCAATTTCCAGGACAATCAACTATAGATTTTAGAAAAGGTAAAGTTAGTTTTAGGGAAGATGGGGATGTACCTGAGTGGGTAAAGGAAAAAAGAAAGGAAAAAAATGAGAGGAGAGAGGAAAGAAGAAAGAAAAGAGAAGCTAGGAGAAATTCCATAAAAAAATATTTAGATGGGTGGGACTTATGGGGAGGCTTTGGGTTCTAAACTTACTTAGTATAATTAAAAAGTATATAAGAATCAAAGATTAGGAGAGATTTAATAAATGTCACTTCCCACAGCAGAACAAAATGGAGTATTCACTCACGTTTACCCAGCAAGCGACCTAGCAGTAGCGGTTACTTATGCCCCCTCTGCTACCTCAACAGGTACCCCGCTATTTAGTACTGGTATGCCCGCTACGCTTATTTGTATAGTTAAGCTAGTTTCTGGAGCAGGTAGACTAGATGTACAAGTAGGATCAGAAGATTTCACTCCCACATTCTCAGGTGGGGATAATACCGCAGTTACTCTTTCCGGAACTTCCTACGCAATAGGAGTAGTTAATACCTCCTTCACTTTTGACGATTCTGACTCTAAGACTACAACCATTTCCGTCGATAAGAGATATGTTGCTGTTAAAGTAACAAACACTAGCGGCGCTAATACAATGGGAATTGCAGAATTCGCTATAATGGTTTGTTATGAACTAACACCAGGAGAAGATTGGTTCCAAGGTCTACGTGCCTCAGCTAATGCTGTTGCTAACAGAACAGTTGGTGATGGTGCAGGAACTGTATCCCTAGTTCCAGATTATGCGGATAACCCATACTTAAATCCAGATCTAAAACTCTAATAAGTTAAACCCAACCTCACATTTAAAGGCCACTCTAACGGGTGGTCTTTTTATTTAGGTGTATAAGACATTCCTGTAAACTCCTAAACACGGAGTTTTCCAAATTATTAGTATAATAAGATTAGTCATTTATGTGGATGGAACATGCTTAAAGAAATAAAGGCTCATTTTAACGCTTTTCTAAATCAGATAGGGTATATATCAGAAGAGGAGTTAGCACTATCTGCTGTATCCAAAGAAAAAAGGAGAAGAGCTAAAAATCTACAGAAGTACACCAGCTCTGTTAAGTCTAGAGCAGATATAAACAATTGGTTTGCGGCTAATAAAGAACTTGCCGGTATTTATAAAGAAGCCTATAAGAATGGGCTACCTAAAAGGACAAAAGATGCCATTTCTCTGGTTTCCATGTCAGATCTCTATGGTTACAAGCCCGGCATGTCTCGCATGTACAATCTTTTTGCCCAAAATCCCTTTGGTTTATTTGCGTTCATATCCAGACATCATCCAGCTATACGTGGATGTATACAAGTGATTATGGATGAAATAGCTAATGATGGTTATGTATTAATTTCGGAGAAGGGAACTTCTAGAAAAAGATTAAAAGAAGTATATAGGAGATTGAAGTCTACTAGAATTCCTGACATGAGACTTACCTTAGCTAAACACTTAAAAATTTATGGTAATGCTTGGATTTTACCACATAATAATATGCTTGGTGGGAAGAGCGATGTTATGCAGATACTCTCTCCCCCAAGAATACTTCCAGATATAGATCCTGTTACAGATAGAATTAGAGGTTGGTTATATAAGCCAGGTCCTGGAGTAGGTACTATTAATTTACCTGTGGATAAAGTATGGCATTTAAGACTTATGTCTATGGATGATTATAGACCTATTGGAGATCCTCCCTTAGGTCCAGCTATATTAGATATTGAAGCTGACATGGCAGCATCAGCCTTTAATAACCAGGTATTTCAGAAAGGTGGACTACTTGGTCTAATTGTTTCAATCAAAGTACCAGATACTATTGATCCTTTTGGTGATGAAGAGCTTGACTATACAGAGGAGCTACAGGAAAGAGTTAATACTGAGTTTTCGGGTGCTAAAGCTGGACAAAGTATGCTGGTCTCTCCTAATATTGATAATGTTTATAATGTTAACCCCGTAGGTAAGCTAGACTCTTCATTTAAGACTCTTCACTATGAAACAGCGAAAACTATTGCCTTATGTTTAGGAGTACCCCCTGAGAAAATTGCTGTGTCAAGATCTGACACCTTACAGTATATTCCCTCGCTTGTTGAAGACTCAGTAAATACATCATTTGATAAGTCTATGAATAATTTAATTAACTACATAGACGAATTTATTAATGAAAAAATACTAAAAGAAAGATTTGGTATTACGGACATATTAATCCAATCTGGTGGTAGATATGGGGCACTTACCACAAACGCTTGTGAGGCTATAAAAACCCTTGCTGATGCAGGACCTATAATTACAGTTAATGATGCTTTTGAACGTATCTTAGGTTGGGAGCCACTTCCAGCTGATAACCCAAGAGGTCAGTGGGTCTTGGATAATACTAAAGGAAGAATGGAAGGAGAGAAATCCACAGAAGTGCCTAGATATCCAGGCATTGTAGACCAACCAGAACAAAATATGGACCTAGGAAAATCCCTTGGTTCTGAGGAAATTACTAAAAAACCAGACATAAAGTGGTTTGGAAGGATAGAGAAAACATACCATTCAGATGATGAAACTATAGTACATAGAGCGGTTATTGGTAAATGGGGAATTAAGTTCTTTGAAGAGCCTGGAAGAAATAGCTGATAAAATTAAATAGCATAATATCTAGGAGCACTCATGGATAAAGATTTTATACGTTCTATAGAAAAGAAGGATTTAACTAAGGTTACTAAGACAGTAGTCCTTAATAAAGTGGCAGAAGAAAGGAAAAAAGAAGAGAAGAGGGAAGGTAAATAATGCCTAGACCAAGGTTCTCTGATAGAATAATCACCCCTAATTCAATAGAAATATTAGCTAATCAATCATATGATCTTTACATTGATTTAGTTGATAGCTTTTATCCTCAAATTATGATTAGACAAACATGGACTTCCACCGCAAGTGGAGGTAGTGGCATTGACTGCACACTATACTCCGGATTTGTAGTAAATGCAACCCCTTATGTTATAGCTGCTTCTCAGACTAATTCAAGTCTTTCCGCACCTGGAACAGTAGAATTTGCGGATAATGGTACCGCCATTTCTATGGTTGACCCTACATTAGGAAGTTCTAATCAAACTACAAGAACCAAACAGGATATAAATGCCGAACAAACTTCCAGGTTTCAAAAACTACATATAGTTAATAGTGATGCAATTAATACTGTAACAGTTTTCGTAGCGGGTGATTGGTGATGGAGACATTTGAAATAGCTAACAATGATAGTGTTTTAGGACTAGTAGATGAGGACGTAGTTGTATTGCCTCTAATGTCCACTATTGCTAATGGAAAACAAATCTATATTCAAGTAACCTCTGGAACTATTATTCTTAGAGCCTCAAATAGAGAGCAGATAAATTATAGTACTGAAGACATGTCGTTAAGTGCTGGAAATTATCTAGCAATATCAGATCCTGGTGATTCTTGGCATGTTATGGCTGGTATAGGCTTAACAGGATCTCCCTCACCATCCTCTGGATTCACCCCATTTGGTACTAATGTAGTTACAGCTGAGGATGATCTTCAACTTACTACAGATGATGGCATAGTTCTATGGGATGGATCATTTGATGGAGATATATACGTTCCAGACTTTCCAACATTAGGTACTCAAATATCTTTCCTGATTACAGGTGATCCTGGAACAAACATATTAAAAATAGGATCTAATACAGAGAGTGTCACAAGTAATGGATATATAAATCTAGGCCAATCTATATATCAAAGCGCAAAAGCAGTGACCATAGAGTATGTAGGTGGTGATGGTTTCTTTGCTAACTGGATTCAGACTGGCGGGGAAGATCTTACTGGTTTCACACATATACATGGTAGTTTAAGAATATCTCCTAGGTATAATTCAGCATTTAGTATTGGATTTGGGTTTTATCCGCCTACAGTCAATAGAGCTATAGTGTTTCCAGATGCTGATGCTAATCCAGTAATTTTTGGCTCTACCTCTCTATCTTCAGGACAGTCTGCATCCATACCAATTAACGATCTCACTACCGGAGCTATAATTCTTCTTTCTTATAAAGGCATTCCAGTCAATCCTGGATCTTTGTATTACGTAGCCAGCACAGGAAGTTTTGTTATCCATAGCACTTCAGGTAGTGATGCTAGTACCGTAGCATATGGTATAGCTTCTCTATAAAAGTAAAGGAGAATATAATGGCAGCCCCTAAACCAACACCTACAGTCACTTCAGTCTCTTGCCCAGATGGGACTATTAGTATTTCTCCTAATACAGGGGATGTAAATATTTCCTTATTTAATAAAGCTCAAGCAGGAACTTATAGTTTTCCATATCAGATATCTATAGATGCTAAAGGCAGTGTATTAGATATAAAAACCATGGATCAGATGGTTGAATCCGTAGGAACACTTGATGGATTAACTTCAACAGGTGGTAAAGATCCTGTACTTAGTCTTGTTCCTACAGGAGTTCTTCCTCCAGGAAAAACAGGTAGCACTATGACTATAGGAGCATTAGCTTCTATAGATTACAATCAATATGGCCAATTAACTGCTGTAAGGGCTGGAGCTGCAGTTTGTGGGGTAGTGCCTGTACACAATGGTATGAGCAGTCCTATTTACATTGGTGGTGGATTTGGTTCCCAATCTTTAGTTACATTAACCTATAAAGGAACTGTAACTAGCCCTAGCTTTCTGAGTTATGAGACCTTTGATAGAACAGATCAAATGGAGTCCCATTTCATTATTTACACAAGTGATCCCCAAACAATTGGTAATGTGTCTTGGGAGCTAATATATATTTAAAAGGATTATGAAAATGACAGTACCTAAATTTCCTAATAACCCAATAACGGTGGATGTAGAGTCTATTGGTAGTCAGTTAATATCCGGGCAAAATACTACGGTTAGGTATGATGCCCAAACTAAGAAAGTAGCTATTGATGTGCCTAATTCAGTACAGCCTGGAGGAGGTACAGTAATTACTGTAGATTCAAATACCGATCCTGCAATTGTTGGTCAGATGTATTGGTGTATGAATAGACAGGGAGTTAATGATAAACAAGTAACTATCTGGTTTCAAGGTTACTCAAATCCTAATATGTATGATATTAGATTTCCCTCATACTTTCAATACGGCTACTCAATTCAGCAGACTCAATGTCTTCCCGAATATGGAACATTAACCTTTCCAGGAAAGTCAACTCAAAACTTTTTGATTCCAGCTATTCCCATGACTCCTGCAGTAGGTGGGATAGGCTTTACTGGCTGTGTAGTATTAACAGGCATGTAAGCGCTAGTATAATTAAACTAGTCTATAAATAGAGGAAAATAAATGAGCTTTCGAATAAAAGTTAGTCCTGCTCAAATTAAAGCAGTTGAAACAACCTGTGAAGCTATTATATTTAGAGCTAATGGGGATATAGAAGATCTTGGTATTATAAGTAGAGGTTGGTGGCATAAAAGACTAGCTAAGTGGCTTGGTTTGGCTGAATGGCGTAAACTTCTGAAGAAGAAAGCTAAGAAATCTGGTATACAAAATGCTATGGCAGATGTTGTGACTTACGCAGGTTTTGCAATTGTTACTAACACTCTAGTAAACCTAACCCTAACCCCTAAATATATTGGATGGGGAACAGGTGCTGGTACCTCCGCTCAAGGAAATACTAGTCTATTTACTGAGGACTATACAACCACTAATGATGGAGTTCACAATATTAGAGTAACAGGAACCTTATCACAAGTTACCACTTCTCAGACAAATGATACTTTTCAAATAGTAGGAACCCTAACTGCTTATGGTTCACAAACTATAACTAATTGTGGAACATTTGATACTAATGGCCAAGCAGTTAATTTAGTGACTGCCCCTTCTGGTGGGAACTTATATATAAAGTCTGATTTTACTGGAATACCATTAGCTGCAAATGATGCTATACAATTTACCTTAAAAGTCAAATACTCGTAACCTTGACAATATTGAGATTAGTATAATTGAAAAGTATTATATTGGGGATGTGTAATGTTTTATACAGATATATTAGCTTACTTTCAAACTTATGCAGATAGAACAAAGAATTTTTCTTTATGTTTAGGAACTCCTCTACCTGACGGAACTCCAACTATCTATATTCATCCTGCGGATATAGATGGAGATACAGTTAATCTAGCTGTAGTACCAGGAACTCTTACTTTGTCTCTAGACCCACTAACACAAAATGATGACGGTACTTTTACAGTCAATACAATAGTAGTACCTTCCGGGGAGTAATTTATGGGCTTCCTAAGTATAGACGATATGATTAACCAGATCACTACTAATGGTCAATCACAAGATATAAACTGGCAAAAGACAAGTTCTAATGGTGCTACCTCTGCGGCTGGTAGATGGCATGAAATGCTTACTTGGACTGGAGTTCCAGCGGCTGTGACTTTCTCAGGAACAGCTGGAGTAGCAACTTCTCTTACTAGCTCTACTACCGGAGCTTTATCAAGCCTCCCGGAGGGTAACGTTTCTACTAAAACTAGACATTTACTTAATAGTATGTCTTGGACTGGTTCTTCCGTAGTAACTCCAGCCTCATTAATACTTTGTGACTTCTTACTATACTATCCAGCCTTAGTAGTGACAGGCACACCGACAGTACCTAATAATTCCGTTACCTTGCCAAGATACACGACTGGCGCTGGAGTTCAAGCTGCTGTGTTTGTTCAGACTGCTTTAGGTGCCGCAAGCCCAGCTTTGACTATGACATTTACTGCGGTAGATAGCGGAGGATCAACACATTCTGGTCAGACTGCGGTTATGACTTCTCCTGCTAACTCTGCTCCCATTTCTACAGCTTTACTCAATAATGGACAACCACAATTCCCTATTCCTTCCGGATATGTAGGTATACAAAGCATTCAGTCTTATACTATTGCGTCAGGAACTTCAGGAACAGTGGCAGCGGTTTTGTATAGACCTTTGATGCAAATTCCTTTATGTGCTCAATATCTGCCTTCTGAAAGGGATTGTCTTTATCAGCTTCTTAGTCTTCCCAGAATTTATGACGGGGCTTGTCTTGGTTGGATGGTAGGAATAGGAGGAGCTATGACAACATTACAGACTATCTCCGGTCGCACGCAATATTGCTGGGGTTGACCTGAATGAATATTTTATGTTATCATAATAAAATGGACTGTCAAGAAAAGATAAATTATGTTAAATATCTTATGGATAACTCTAGAGTTGATTTAGAGACAGGCTGTCTTAATTGGCTAAAAACTAAAAATCCAAAAGGGTATGGAGTATGCAAACATATAACTGGCATAAGGTCTATTAGATGTCACAGGGTAATGTATCAGCTTTGTTTTGGATACATTAGCGACGATATTCAAGTAAGGCATTCCTGTAATAATGCCTCTTGCCTTAATCCAGAACATCTGTCTTTGGGAACTAACCAAGACAATGTAAATGATAGGGCATTAGCTGGAGGGTATGCTAGAGGCGAATCCCACTGCAACTCCAAGTTTACAGAAGAACAAGTTAGAGAAATTAAAAGGCTTTGCAAATTCAGAGAAATGTCTCAGACCAAGATAGCTGCTAAGTTTGGCACAAAACTAGTCAATATAGAGAAAATTGCCCAAGGTAAGCTCTGGAAACACATAGAGGTGTAGAGCATGACTAACGGAATCTCAAGCATCGCAGAATTAAGAAACGCTATAGAAGCCGGTCAGATAGGTGAAATAAACTTCCAGACCGTAGCTACTACTAGAAATACTGTACAACCAGCTTGGATGGATTTATTTAGCTCGTCTGGAGTTAAAACTACTCCATTAGACCTAAGTGCCTCGGCTGGGGTAGCTACACAATTAACTTCTTCCACTACAGGAGCTTTACCACTTAATGAAGGTAATGTCTCACCTAAGAAAAGATATTTATTAGATGTTCAGGTAAATAACTCAGGAGCTACTACAGTCCCTCTTACTGGATACCTTTGTGACTTGCTTCTGTATTACAACATTTCACTTAACAGCGCAACAAGCTTAAACAATACAGCTACGCTTCCTAGATATACAGATGGAGTAGGAGTTCAGGCTATTGTTACACAAGCTGGAAATTCCTTAAGACCTTTTGAAAACCAGACTGGACCCACATCTCTTAGCATTACATATACAGACAGTGCTAATAATTCAACATCTTCGTCTTTATACTCTAATGCGATGATAGCTCCCACAACTACTACAGTGACAGTTCAAACGCTGCCTGCGGGAATAGCTATAACTCCAGATAATTCTAAAGTCTTGGTATGCAACAATACAACTGGATCTGTCTCTGTAATAACTGTTAGTAATAACTCTGTGACTAATATAACTGGTTTGAGCTTTCCGTGTGGCATAGCAGTAATGCCAGACGGAAGCCATGCTTATTTTGTAAATAGGGGAGGGAATCAAGTTAAGGCTATAGATTTAAGTAACAATACGATATCAGCCACAATATCTTCTGTAGGAACCAATCCAATAGGTATAGCAATAAATCCTGCTGGAACTCTTGTCTATGCAGTAGGAGGCTCCTCAAAGAATCTGTATGAAATAACAATATCCAGTAATACCATCACACATACAATAGACCTAACTAATGGCGGAGCTAATACTGTTGATGGTCCTTCAGCGGTTGCTGTAAATCCTGCTGGAACTTTTGCTTATGTCACAAATACAACTAATACAGACCAAGCCTACTACAAGGTAAATCTTAGCACCTATGCAGTGACTAGAGTAGCAGTGGCAAGCTTCAAAGAGAATTCTTTAGCTATAAATCCTGCCGGAACTAAAATGTATATTTCAGGTAGTGCTAACGGTACTATAAAAGTAATAGACTTAAGTACAGATACGGTAACTGCCACCATTAGTGTTGCTAATGCTTCTTCAGGGACACAAATTCAAGTTAACAGTCTTGCTATAAACTCAACGGGATCTTATATGTATGCCACCTCTGATAGTGGATTCTGTGTTATTGACTTGGCTACAAATACTGTTGTATCTACATATACCTACGCTACAACTTCAGTTAGCGGAGCCGGTAGTGTATGTATAGATTCAACTGGAACTTTTATATACTTTTCCAATGGAGGTTCTGGAGCTACAAATGTTGTATACGCAGCTGCAAGTAATCCAAATGAGTTGTTTACTGCTCAAACTGGAACAGATGCTTATGGAAGTGCTGCTTCTACGGGATCTGGAGGACCTTTCCTTCCCATGGGATCTTCCGGGCAGGGAATTAAACACATAGACTCATATACTATAACTAACTCCCAATCAGCAAATGCAACTGCAATCCTAGTTAAACCACTCATGGCTTTTAGTGTAGCTAATTTTAATACACCTTCTGAAAAAGACATGTTCTTTCAGTATCTGTCAGCACCTCAAATACAAGACGGAGCTTGTTTAGGATTAATAGTAGGTGGAGTTAGTAATGTCGGACAAGTTTACAATGTCCGAATAAGGTATGTGTGGGTGTAATGCCAGGATGGTCTACAGTTGCTGATATGGTTTCTGAGCTTGAAATAACAGGAAAGCTTGGAGAAATTAACTTTCACAGAGTTACTGCTTTTAATACCGCCTCACAGGTCGGATACGCAATAGAGTTACTTCAGGGGACAGGACAACCAACAGGAGTGACTTTCTCAGGTACTGCGGGTGTCGCTACTTCTATGACTAACTCTACAACAGGAGCCTTACCGATAAATGGAAATGTGTCTACAGACAATAGATTTCTTATTGACTTCCAAATGACTACTCCTAGTACAGGTACTCCTTTTGTTGCCTATCTGTGTGACTTCTTAATCTACTACCCCAATCTCAATATTAATGCGACTCCAACAACACTGGATAACACTGTCACTTTACCTAGATACACTAACGGAATTGGAGTTCAAGCTATTGTTACAGTAACAACAACTTTAGCAACTACTACTCCAACTCTTACCTTTACCTATACCGATTCAGCTAATAACTCTACAACCGGAGCTATAACGGCAGTAGCAACTGCTAATGCTAATCGTCCTTCCACACTATGGACAGTCAACCAAGGAGGCACTGGAGCGAATTTAGGCCCTTTCATACCTATGGGATCTACGGGTCAAGGAATTAAACATCTAGACTCATATACAATTGCCAGCGGAACCTCTACAGGAGCCGTAACCGCACTTTTAGTCAAACCTCTCATGGCTATTCCAGTTACAACGACCGGAGTAGCTCAAGAAAAGGATATGGTATTCCAGTTCCCGTCCTTTCCTAAAATAGTAGATGGCGCTTGCTTAGGTATTATACTAGTAAGCTCCGGCGGGTCATTTAATACTAATGACATTTTCAAAGGCAGAATAAGGTATGGGTGGGGCTAATGACTCTTAATCTTAGTGGGGTTAGATCCCTATCAATAGGCACTAGATTTTCAGGATCTACAGGAGTCAGAAACGCCACTGTAGGAAATATAGCAGTTGAGCCTTCTACAGATGCATCCGCTTATGGCTTTACCTATCCGGGAGGGTTCTCTATACCTAGCCAGCTAGACAGGAATAGTACAGCCCATTTCTATACATATACAAATCCTATATCAACTACTAATACTCCTTTATGGATACTACCCCCAACTAAAGGTACTTTGACACAACCTGCTGCAAAATCGTATACTGACAATAATACATATACAAAGACGTCTACTATAAAACTCATAAAAAACTATGTAGAGTCTGACACTTACCTCAAATCTAACATTATTAAACCAACTAAAACCTATACGGAAAACCAAACATTCTTTCGTCTCAGGTTAATAGAATTAATCAAGAGCTATAATGAGAATCAAGCTCTTCTTAAGTCCTTTCTATACTCAATCAATAAGACATATATTGAAATCCAAAACTACACTAAACAAAGTTTTATTTCTGCTATCAAAAACTATACTATCACTCAAACACTAGTTAAAACTATAATTGTAGAGTTTCAGAAGATATATGTAGAGACTCAAAGTTATACAAAACAGTATTTAGTGGAGCTAAATAAGCTGTACACTGAGTCGTCACTCTACCTCTTTAGTAAGGTTGTTATACCTTTTGCCATTCTCGTCACGCTTCTCTATAACAATACCCAAGCATTTATTAGAGCCTCACTAGTGAAGACAACTAAAAATTTTGTTGATTCTCAAACCTATAGTCTTAATAACATAAAAAATAAGCTTTTATCTTATGTCCAAAGCCATAACTTTAGTAAACAAACTTTTCTTAGCTTGCTAAAATCTTATACTCACTACCAAAATTTTATTGTTACTAAAATACTCTCTTTTATAAAGAGCTACATTCATAATCAAGCTTCTAACATTAGCAAATTGGCACCCAAACTTTTCAACTACTCTCAGAATAGTATTTATATTAAGAGTATATTTGGGTTTATCCTAAAATCGTATAATACTACTCAAGTTTTTTCTAAAAATTTTATAGTTTATATTACAAAAAGTAATATAGCTGTTCAAAGATTGAAAACACAGTTAATAGTTCCTGTTGGAAGTTTTATAGAAGGAATAATTGTCCCTTCAATACTAAAACTAAGAAGTATAATTAAACATGAAGTGAATAGACTATCACAATCCAGTTCAATTAGGACGGCTATAAGCAAGATCTCAAGGGCTATAAAAAGTATAGGAAAGAAAAGATAAATGTCTACTATTTTAGGACCAAAAGATCCAAGCTCTATTGAATACTTTAGATTTGACTACACTAAGGATAATAGATTTTCATCTGGAGAAACTATAGTGTCTGCAGAAATAGTTATTACTGTGTCTCGGAGGAAGGGATTATAATCCAGAAGCTATGCTATCTGGTCCGGTTATAATATCCGGACTAACCGTTTCACAGCTAGTAACTGGTGGGATAGTCGGCGTAACCTATGATATTAAGTGCTTAGCTACTACAAGTACAGGTCAAACTCTGGACAACTGTGCGATGGTTACAGTAGAAAACTGCTAGTTTAGGATTATTAGTACAATTAATACTAGGTTTATTATCTTTAGGAGATAAAGTATTAATTATGTCAGATGAACATAAAGATGATGTATTTGAAGAAGTCTTAGGAGAGGAATGGAATAAGTCCCCAGAAGATAGTAAAGAAAAGTCTATATCTAACTTAGCAGAGTTAGAAAATGCTGAAGAAGAGCATGTAATGGACCCTACAGATAATAGCGAGAAAGAGGACATGCAGGAGCAGAGTACTGAGCTTACTGATCCTACCATGGAAGGTATGCAAACATTTGATGATGTACAATCCGCTGAAAACCCTTCTGCTATAAACCTTTCCCCCAAGCCACTTTCTGGCAAATCCCTAAAAGACAGAGTAGAAGAAAAGGGATTAAATGTATTTTTATCTGAAGATAATAAGACCCTTAGATGTAAGAGTGTAATGGGCTTTTCTAATATAGGTAAAAGGACAATAGAGGACTATAAACCCTCTCAAGAAGATCTAGATATTATAAACAAGAACCACTCTAATATGGAAGTTGGAAGGGACGATATATTGTGCTTTACCCTCCGTTCTGCAGATATTGCTGTGGATAGGAGTTATGAGCACTTTACTGATGGTGCCCTTACTAGGATGGCACAAATGAGTGTGGGCAAATCTTTTCTTATAGACCATAAATGGGAAACTCCTTCCCATGTGGGTAAAATTTATGCTGCTAAAGCAGTTGATGGCAAACTTTTACAGAAAGTGTACATAGCTAATGAGGATTTTAATAGACAGATTATTAAGAACATTTTGCTAGGTATCTATAATAAAGTATCCGTAGGATTTGGTGTTGACCTTAACGCGATGGTATGTGATTCTTGTGGAAGTAAATCATACTATGACGAATCCTGTCCTCATATGGTAGGAAATCAAGATGAGAAGGGATATGGAACTACTATTACTATTAAGGATATCTCCGATTATTATGAGGTATCTTTAGTACCAGTACCTGCACAAAGAGATGCTGGAATTACTAGAGGATTCTCTAAATCTGCTGAACAGTTGGATAGTTCTACACAAGAATTAATCAAGGCAACAGCATCAGCACAAAGACCGGAAACCCTAGAAAATCCTGAACTTCTATTAAAAGATCTCAAAGAAGTAATGGAGACTAATCGTACTGAAGAAATAATTAATTCTTCTGCTACAATTAGTAATGGTAAGTCTGTTTTAGGAGATGTGGCAGTGCCAAACGAAGAAGACAAGAGTAAAGAACTTAGTGATGTTCCAGCAGTGGATGCTAAGCCAGCTCATTGTGATACTTCTGCAGAAAATAAAGAAGATGCAGTACAAGTTCCCGGAGTAGATGAAAAAGGCTGCATGGGAATGGACAATGATGATGACGAAGAGGACAATGAAAGCGCTAAGAAAGAAGCTGCTCAAAAGCTAGCTAAAGCACTTAAAAAGTTAACTAAGCAAGCTAAGAAACAAAGACAAGAACAGAAGTCTAGCTATGAAAGTCAAGATGCTAAATCCAAAGCTTTAGCAGATCAGATTAAATCTGTATCTGATAGACTAGATATTCTTTGTCAAATAATTGAGGCTGCTATGAATACGTCAGCCGATGTGCTCACACAAGAAAAGGCTATGTATTCCCATGGAGATGTCAGGAAAGCTAAATCAGCTACAGAAGTGTATACAGAGCTAACGAACCTATTTATTTCAGGAGGAAACTAATTACAATGGAACTTTTAACAGACATGTTTAGCAGGCTAAAGCAAGCCAACGGCTCTAATAAGGCCGGAAATGCTGAGTCTGGTCTCCGGAGTAGTTACTTTAGGTGATGCTCTAGAGTACTCAGTACTTGATGGCGGATCAAGATTAAAAGTAGCTAATCAGGTTATCGACCCAATTATAACTAAGTTGGTAAGGACGCCAGATATTGCAACACTACGTATGGCAACTATTTCGGATAGAGTTGCAGTTCTTCGCAACACCCAAACACCATTCCTTAACTTCCTTGAATCACAACCAGGTGGAGTTGGCCAAGCCAATGACTACCAGTACAGATTTGATGAATGGAATATTGGTGCCGATGTTGCAGAACCATGGAATATTGAAGATGATCTTCCAGGTGAAGCTCTCTCAATGAGACCAAGTAGAAATAACACTCTTACCTGTATTGGTAATAAGATTGCTGTTTCTCTCATGGTCCAAGAAATGGCTAATTCTCAACGCAATATTGATGTACTAGCAAGAGAAATTGATCTAGAAATCACAAGAATTAGACGTAAGATGAATGCCATGCTTCTCGCTAACACCGAAGTCAAGATTGAGCAAGCTGGTTCTATCCCTCAGTTAGGTGGTATGGTTACAAGATCTACTGCTTACACTGTAGGCGCAGGTGGATCAGATCTTACAAGAACCCTATTACAACAGCAAATTGATGCGATCGCCAATAACGGAGATCCTCAAGGTCTTGGTTATAATATCCCTCTAATTGCATTCACCAATGCACGTCAGCTACAAGTTCTTCGTGACATTATAATTTCAGAATATAATGGCATCGATCCTATGAGCCGTGTCGCATTTGAACAAGAACTCAAGGGTAGATTGGCTGATTTCAGAGTACCAGTTCAAATGGTATTTGAACCAATGCCAGGTCCAGTAGTTCCTTTCGTGTTAGACTCACAACTACCTTCAGGTACCACAATGCTATTGGATGCTAACCAACCAAGATTGGTTAAGATGAATCTAGGTGGTCAACCTGGTCCTTATGTACTACAAAGACCAACTGAAAAATTGCAATCACTTAATGTTATCTTCGATCTATTTACTTTAGAAGATCCATTGGTAGTTTCAAGAGCCCTAATAACTGGTCACGCATAATAAGCAGAACCTCAGAAACTTTTAGACCGTCCCATAAAGACGGTCTTTTTGTTTTATATTAAACTTGTATAAACAATAGCCTACTTAAGTAGGCTCTATGTAATAATAACTTCATTACTAGTAATATGGAGTACGAAAAATGAAACAACTGATTTTGGCACTAGGGCTCGTGGCAGTGAGTAGTACAGCAGCTATGGCTGATGTATCCATGGGTGTTGCTGTTGAGGCTGATGGTAATGGAGCAGGAGTTGCCACACAAGGCGGCTTTAGTTTTGCTGGTGTGACTGTGGATAACAACACATCAGTTAAAGTCTCTCCATCAGGAGCTATTAAGTCTGCTGTTGGTTTAGTTAAGAAGGGTGTTAAGGCTACTAAAAAGGTAGTCGGAACAGCAGCTTCTCTACTGAACTAATAAAATATAAAAACCCCTCGTAAACTCCTATTTGCAATGTTTATGCTATAATTAAGGTATAAATTATGTTTATAGGAGTTTATTAATGGCTAAGGTTCAATATTATATTATCGTTACTGTACATACTAATTTTGTGCAGTTGGCTATGGAAGGTAATGCAGAGTATGCAGAGCTCCTTCAGCTACAGAAAGAAGGAAAGCTCGTCTCTGGAGATGCAAGAGTAGTACCAAGAGCTATATTCAAACAAACTCCTAACATGTTGGTAGAAGATTATTTTGATGAAGTGACTGGAATTACCGTAAAAAGATTTAGGGATGACGTAGTAGCGGCTAGGGGCGACGGTTTAGGCAGAATTTGGGTAGAAAAAGGTAGAGAGGATGTAGCTAGAAAGGTTCTACAAACATTGCGTGTTATTGATCCATCAGCACACTTAGATCCAGAAGGATTAATTCTCCCTGAAGAAATGACAGAAGAGCAGAAGAGAAGAGCTGCCGGTGGAAGACCAAGAGGTTCCCGCTAAAACTAAATAGCAGTTAACAATTATAGCCCAGCCTTAAATGGTTGGGCTAATGCTTTTAAGTATAATTTATATAGTAAAGCATAGGTATAATAAATGGCTTCTGAATATCAGTATATTTCCGTAGTAACACCTCCTACTGCTGCTGGAACAGTAGCAATAACCGTAGACACTAATTTAATTTCTACAAGTAGTTCTTTCCAAGGGAACCCCACTCTTTCAGGTCTTCCTGAAAGTCTTAATCCACCAGCTTCGGCTTCCTTTGTCTTAAATGTTTCTTCCGTTACAGGCACAGAAACAGAAAATCAATTCTCATATAAAATATATACCCAATTGGGAACTCTACTACAACAACTAGGTTTAGGATATACAGGTACTTTAGCTTATGCAGAAGAGCAATACCCAGCAACCTTCCAAACCACCAATTCTGACCATGTCACATGTGTTTGGTCTCAATGTTTATTTACGATTGGCGTAAGTGGAAATACTACAGGAGCAGAAATTGTAATAAATAAGGCCCCATGTTTGGTCACTCTTGAAGACGCTAAAAATATAGGACCAGAAATAAGTTTTGACTTTACTAGTGACTTTGGGGTAGCTCTTACAGACTCACAAATCATCACTAGCCTAGTAAGGGCCTCTTCTATGCTAACTAATAGGCTTAGAAATAATATAGTAGTTTCTACTTATGTGAAGGAATTAAGAGGACAGGATACAGATGCCGTTAAACTAACTCCTTATCCGGTCTTAGATTTTGACCAACCTAGAATTAGACGTAAAAATATAACTGATGTTTACAACCTTCCTCAGTGGGGTAAATTTGCATACGGGATTATAGGTAATAAGAAACAAACACTCAAGTTTAGATTTAGTGAAGTCCATATAGATCATAGAGAACCTTTCTCTATCCAAAATCTATGTTATTTATCCTTTATCTCTGGATATTCCCATATTCCTGATGAAATAAAAACAGCAGTAGTAGAAGTAGTAAGACTAAAAATGTTCTATCGTGACGGACTCCACTCTATGAAGGGAGGTTCTAATCAATATGTTTGGGAACCTAAAGATACCAGATTAGAAAGAATATTGGTACCTATCCTTAACTATAAGATGAGGCCATTTTAATGGGTATTGATGGTCTATTTAGGCGTATGAGTAAATTTATGGGCGGATATGCCGGAGTGGATTTTGATATCTACAGGCCCAATTATAATCAGATAGACAATACCCCTGTTTTAGTATACCCAAGTCAAAAGTACTTAATGAATCCTGCTAGCCCAATGTATTCTGAGCCTAAATATAGGGATGTGGAGTGGTATGATATTGCGGGGGATAGAAACATAGTACTTCCTGGGGACTTATTTATAAAATCTGTACCTGATGGAGGAATGACCCCCATAGTAACTATGGGTACTGTCATGGACAATAAGAATTTCACCGGATATAGGACTAATAGGACTTGTGACATATTAAATAGCACAAATGATATAATATATCAAAATGTTTATTTTGAATTTATAGATATAGGATATCCAGGAAGTTCAATTAATAAAAACCTGGAAAACTCTCTTAGAATCCCAAATAATAGATTAGTTATATTCAATAGAGATGGGATATTTAGATATAGAACACAGATAGTTGAAACAGATAGTACCCAAAGCATCTCCAAAGACGGAGGTACTCCTATTCAATTTCAACGTAAGTGGATGGTAGAGGAAATAGACCATACAGGAAACTTTATGGTTCTAACAGTAAGAAATGCTTTAGAGCAATAAGGATACCTAATGACAATTGCAATAGCTTTACAACAATACCTTGCCTTGGATGTAGTCGACGGAGATGCAACTATTGTCTCTTCCAGAAACCCTTCTATCTGGCCCTCCTCCTCATATGTCCCAGAGTATGCCTATAAAAGTTTAGGAACTCTGTGGATGGGTAGATCAGTTAGCTCTACCCAGTTCATCCAAAGAATAAATTACCAATTTGGAGAATCAAACATGGCTGCTGAGGGAGAAATTTCCTTACTAACTAAACCTATAGAGAGTACAAGAATTCCGGAACCATTTAATAGTAACACAGTAGGAGCAGAAACTACTGTGCTGGATATTGTATTAAGACAACCGGAAGGTGAAATGTCGGTAGCTAGAATGATCAACGTAGAGCTGAGAATAAGGTATTTATTAGATCATTTATGGAGAGGATATAGACGCGGCGGAGGTATCCCTCCTGTCTCACCTAATATTCCTGTGGTGGGAGATACTTCCATATCCCAAACCTATCCTGTACTCTGTCAATGGATGAATTATTTAACTGAGCCTACAGCTACTGAAACTGCAGTGAGATACGTAGTAGCATACACTAGAAACGTACCACGCTAAATATGTTTCCAAGTCTCTCTATATTTAATACTGGAAATTGTATATCTTGATACATTGTATTCTCTAGCTAGTTTAGTAATAGCACACTTTAGGTCTTTGTTTTCTAGTTTTTGTCTGATTTCCAATACTTGCTGTTCTGTCAAGACGTGAAAATGAACACTTTCCCCCTTATTCTGTCTACTTTTCTCAATCTTATCTTCCATATTATTTTCATGAGTACCAAGAAAGAGATGAGAAGGCTTCACACATGCTCTGTTGTCACAATGATGACAAACAAATAAACCCCCTTCAATTTCTCCAAAAGCCAACTCATAAGAAAACCTATGTGCTGGGTACCTTATTCCATCCATGACAAAGACACCATAACCTTTATCTAAACACTTAGACCATTCCCAGCAGTCGGGATAAAGGTGATTACCACCCAGTCCTACAGACTTGTTTACGTTTTCCCAGAAGTCCTCTACCGTATTATTATGGGCTTGTTTTAAGTTATACTTCCTTAAATCACTAACCTCATTATTACTCCTAGTAAAAGAAATAGAACAGGATCTACTACAGAAACATCTGTACCTTCCATTTTTATTGTTCCTAGTAATTTGTCTAGTCTTTTTCATGAAAACTTTACCACATCCGCAACACTTAACCTCTGACATACTTTCCATACCTCCTATATTTATAAAATAAGTGTACCACAAAAATATATGAGTACTCATATATTTATGGTTAATTAATATACTTATTTTTGATGTATAATTATAGTAATACACAGAACATCAGGAGAGCTTAGAAGCATGTCAACCCAGACGATAAGAATTGGAGTTCCTCAGATATTTTTGAGTTATAACTCAAGCGTAGCGGTACCCTCCCTATCTACTCTAGTTTTCGGTGTGTCCTCAATTACACCTACCGATTCATTACTTAACGACATTAATCAGCCTTTGTCTACATCAGATACTTATAAGGTTATGATAGGTTTGGTTGGTCGTGATGCTACAAATGGAGGCTATACTGTTTCTTACTGTAGCCCAGAAAGCTCAAGCCAAACAATCACTTCTAATGGGCAAGGACTCTATATTAGAGTAGCAAATGCTGCATGGCCAGCTAACTTTGATACTGCTGTATGTGCAGTAATCTTCTTGAAGATTAATTCAGCCCAATACCAGCTCGCAGAGTTTGCTTATATTGATCCTACAGGTGACTTTAACCATACTATTATGGTTAAACCACTAAGAGTTGCTCCTAGATTTCAAACTGCTCTTCTACAGTCTACTACATCAGATCAGATATTGGGAAATAGAACTCCCTTAGGTATATCTCTTGCAGAAATTACACCTACTACTGGTGAATTTAACTTCCGTAGACCAGTAACTAATGTCACAGTATCTCCAAATAACGCTCCTGACTTCCAGGTAGCCACAAGTCGTGCATCAGGCATCTCATTCCAAGCACTACTTAACGATATTAAGACTTTCGTTTCAGCGGCTGCTGGTATTTATGTAACCTATACTGATTACCTTGGTGGAACCGTCCAAGAAGCACAGCTATCCCTCCAAACCGCTCAAGCTATCTTGAGAGAAAATAGGGCAGTACAAGTATTCTTACCTCCAGACCATAATGGTAACCAGGAAGTAAGATTGCTAGTTGGACTATTAACATTCAACCAGCAAGAGCTTAATGAAGCTTGGTCTAAAAATGCAACTACCCCAGTAAACTTTGTATTTGACGCAGCCTCACTAGATAGATTAATTCCTAATACACACACTGAAATTCAATACATTCTCAATGGAGCATAAAATAATAGTTAATATTTACATATAAACGTATTCATATGATTAAATAGTATTGTGTAGTGACCTCCTGTAATAAGCCCCTGATGTAAAAGTTGGGGGCTTATGATATAATAGAGGTAATTCGGCTTCGGAGACCATATAACCCTAAGGACTAAATCCTTTAGGGTTATTTCTTTATTAACTTTGACTATCTTTTATATAAATACGATAAACTATTAAAAGGGTTATAGGAGAAACATATGCCACTTACTTTTTCGGAATATCAACTTAAGGCTGAACAGACAGCCATTTATCCAGACAATGTACGTATAACTTATCCAGCAATGGGGTTGGGTGGGGAAGCTGGAGAAGTCCTTAATAAAGTAAAAAAGATATTTAGAGATGATAATGGCTTTGTTACAGACGAAAAAAGAAAGGAAATAAAGAAGGAGATAGGTGGTGTACTTTGGTATTTAGCCGCGCTAGCTAAGGATTTGAATATCGAACTAGAAGATGCAGCCCAAGAAAATTTAGATATTCTAGCTTCACGAGCTCAAAGAGGCGTACTAAAAGGATCAGGAGATAATAGATGAAATTAGGTAAGTTACAAGATAAAGCAGCTAAATTAGCAGATTATCCTAGAGGGCAAGTAAAAGGTCTTATGCCAGCACTTTGGTGCGCTGAAGAAGGTGTAGAAGTAATGAGATGTTTTAGGGTAGCCTTTAATAAGGAAGAGCCCCTAGATGAAGAGCATCTAAAAGAAGAAATAGGTGATAATCTCATAGCACTCGTACACCTATGTAACGAGATGGGATACTCCATGGATGAAATTGCCCAAGACGCTTTGGGGAAACAGAAGACTAGACAAGAGGAAAGAGAAGAAGAGAATGAATAGTAAGTCTCTACTCATAATGCTAAGTTTAATATTTATTTCTCCGTGCCATGCTGGTAATATAGTAGAGTATAGGAAGCAGTTAGCCAAGTCATCTAGATTAATTAAACTAGAGCTAGAAAAAATAAATAGGGAAATAGGTAGGTTAGATAGTAATTCAAGAGCACAGTTAACTAGTACCTACATAGGAGACGAGTCCATGACAGAAATGGATATACTTATATTAGGTAATGATATGGTTTCTTCAGGTGTAGAAAAATATGACTATTATTTCAGTCACCTAGGTAAGAGAATGAGAAAGGACGCCGTAGGGGGACAGTATAAATAATGATCCACAAAGAGTTATTAAAACAATTAGGACTGCATAAGGATGCTAGTGTATCTGACTGGATAAGAATTAAGAGAAATAGACTTTTCAGGTTCGTTAATACTCTGGTTGGAACTATAACTAAAAGAGAAACATATACATGTAACCATACTACTAATTTACCAGGACAAAAGCTTCTTGATGAAGCTACAATGGTAAGTAGTAATGATTTGGCAAACTCCGCCCACGTAAATTCTGGAACTACTCATGATTATGTGGCGACTATTCTTAATAGGGATTCAGTAGATAATAAAGGGATGACCCTTACATCCTCAGTAAATTATGATGTTAACTATAATAATGCTTTCTGGAATGGAAGTCAAATGGTTTATGGGGATGGAGATGGTAAGTTCTTCTCAGGCTTCTCCAAGGATCTATCTGTAATAGCCCACGAATTCTCACATGGGATAACTCAAACTACTTGCGGATTATGGTACTATGGACAAAGCGGAGCCCTTAATGAGGCATTTAGTGATATTTCTGGAATTGCTTGTAGACATTGGTATGAACAAGATAAGGACCCAAAGACCGCAAACTGGCTTATAGGAGATAAATGCCTAGGAACTAGTTTCCCTGGTAAAGCTATTAGAAGTTTTAAGGATGAAAAAGCTTATGATGGGGATAATCAACCTAAGAACTTCAAGAAGCTACTAGTAGGAACCCAAGATAATGGTAATGTACATGGTAACTCCGGACCTAAGAATCACTGTTTTTATGTTTTATGCCTAAAGCTCAATGAACCCTCATACGGAAAGCCTATACAGATTGTGTGGGAAGGACATAAGACTCTCAAACCATGGTCTAACTTTAAAGCCGCAGCTAAGGCAGAGTATAAAGCAGCCCTTAAACTATATGGTCAAGAAGTAGCCACTGTGGTTAAAGAAGCATACCATGAATGTGGACTTGACTTTTAGTTGAAGTGTGGTAGTATATAATATATATACAGCGGAGTAGAGAAGTCTGGTCGTTCTCGCAAGTCTCATAAGCTTGAGATCGTTGGTTCAAATCCAACCTCTCGCAACCACTTAGGAGTGAATAATGGCATGTAATCATGGGTCGCACTTAATATGTCCTTTATGTCCTGATTACGTCCCAGTTATTCAACCAGTTAAAGAATTTAACTCTACTTCAGGAGTTTTTGAAGAACCCACGTGGGCTAAGCCTTGTAATTCAATAAATTGCTGCTTAACTAATGACATGGTGGATAAGATAGCGGATAGAGTTATAGAGAAGCTTAGGATGGAAATAAAGAATATGTTTACGTAGATTACTAATAAGAGCCCTCCATGATATAGTGAACTTAGAATAATTATTCACTCATTTATATGGAGATCTCTTAATGAAGGTACTAAATAAACAAATTACAAGTAGTTTTCTTGTTGTCCCAGAAAACTATAGGGAAGTTAAAAAGCAGTGGGCAGAAAAAATGGAAAGTAATGAGTGTATGGATGGGGAAGTACACTTACTTTACTTGACTCTCATGGGTAAAGATTGGACTAAGTCATTTGTCCAAGGAAATAGTATAGATTTTGAAAATGGGGGTCTTTATGGGTCTGGGCCTTACATGTCCCTTAAGAACCTAATACTGAGCCTTAAGATTGACCCTAGTAGGATATTATCTAAAGTTGCAGATATAAGTCTATTTGCTGATGATGCCCATAAAAAACTTTTGGAAACACTTCCGGACTTAGAGTGCTTAGAATCCGCCATACAAAATAAAGCCTCGTTTCCCGAGTATTTTCACAGATATAACTCATATAACAAGTATATGTTGAATAAGGAAAGTGCTAAGGAAGGTTTATTACAGACTATATTTAATATGTTTTCCAGGATGTTTAATCATGAATAAGTACTCATATGTATTTGTAAGAAAAGATATATCTGTACCGGATCAGATGGTCCAAGTTGGGCATGTTTGTATGGAGGCTGGCAAGAAATTTAGGCAACCAAAAGGGACGCACCTAATACTGTTAGAGGTTGAGGATAGTGTAGGCCTGGGGATAGTTGTAATGTTATGTGGAATGATGAGGATAAGGTATTTTCTATTTTATGAGCCGGATGAAGATATGAAGTACACTGCCTTATGTACAGAGCCCGTTTCTAAATCACAAAAGGATGTATTTAAAAGTTTTAAATTATGGAGGAATAATGGCTAAATATAAGGTGTATATAACGCCCCATAAAACACAATTAGGACAAGAAGCCATAAGATCTTTAGAGTACTCCAAACACTTTGAATTAGTTTTGGATGATTGTTATAATACTGTTTTTGACAAGGGCTACGCTCGGGAAGTAGAAAATAGATCACATAACTGTGATTTAATCTTAGCCACTCATGATGAGACACTATATAAGCTTAGGTATAACCCTAAGCTTATAGGTCCATCTATTGACACTATAGAGGCTTGTAGATTCAAAAATACTACTTATGATAGATTAGAACATACAGGCATGATGCCAAAACAATTCTATAATGGATATCCCCATCCTACATCTGAAGATTATCCGCTATTCATTAAGCCGGTTAATGGTCAAGGGACAAGAGGAAACTATTGTGTCGTTAATAAAGGAGATATGCTGCCTAAATATATAGATGAGTTCTTAATCACTGAATTTCTACCTGGAGTGGAGTACACGGCTGATTGTTTTACAGACAGGCATGGAAAACTACAATTTAAAGCGGTTAGAGAAAGAGCTAAGATAACTAATGGAGTAGCTCATCATACCAAGCTAGCAAATAATGGCTGGAAATTAGACGAAGACCTCAGAACAATTTCTAAGATACTTAATATGAGGGGTGCATGGTTTGCCCAATTTAAAATAGATAAAAATGGTAAGCATAAGCTTATGGAGTGTGCTACTAGGTTTGCTGGTAGTTCTGGATTACATAGGTATAACAATGTGAACTTAGTGGAATTATCCTTATGGGATAAGCTTGAAAAGGATCAAATTATTTATCCCCAAAAGTTTTGTACAGAGGTAATAAAAACGCCTGGAAAACTAGAGATAAAGTATGTGAACAACCCATTCCCAAAAACTATTTATGTTGACTTGGATGACACCCTGATATTCGACGGACAAATAGATGAGCAACAGGGTAGGAAAGTTGGTGGGCGCTTAAATTTAAGTCTTTGGTCTAAACTATGGAGAAAGAAGATAGAAGGATTCCGTATTATACTTCTTACTAAAAACAATAACCCATATAAAACTTTATTGGAAGTAGCTGGCAAGTCCTATAGCCTAGTAATGTCTGTACTGGACGAAATTATCTCAGTAGGACTAGACGAATCCAAAGACAGCTATATATGGAACCAGTGTATATTTATAGATGATTCCCATAACCAAAGATTGGGTGTATTAACTATGGAAGATTGTGATAATATTGTTCTATCCCCTAGGGATGCGGAGGATGTACTATGAACAATCCCTTAGTTTCTATATTAAGCTTAAGCTATAACCATGAGAAGTATTTGCCTGACTTCTTTGAGTCTATTCTAAATCAAACCTATAGACCTATTGAATTAGTACTTTGTAATGATTGTAGTCCGGATAATTCAGAACCTATAATTCAGAATTATCTACCAAAACTAACAAAGAACAATATTTCCTATATCTACCTAGTGCCAGGAGGTAATCAAGGATTCTTTAAAAGTTTCGATATGGTGAGAGAAGCAACATCAGGTGAATATATTGCTACACTGGAAACAGATGACTATTACCTACCTACGAAAATTGAAGAGTCTGTAAAGTTTTTACAAAATAACCCACAGTTTGGGGCTATGGCAACTGATATTAACAGTTTATGGGAAGATGGAAGATATGAGGAGTATAGCTGGAGGAGGATGGGAATAAACCAAAACGGTAATGAAATACCCTATCCGTACCTTCTCCAAGATAATAGAATTTATACCTGTACAGCAGTTTATAAGACGAGTATATTTAACAAGTCACCATTAGATTCAGAATGGGAAAAGAGTGGATACAAGATGGGGGACTATCCAAGAGCCTTATGGATAGGAAGAAGACATAAAATAGGTTATTTGGATAAAAATCTCTCTACATATAGAATACATGGGAAGTCAGCTTCTCATAATCCTGAGACTTATGCTGCTTTTGTAGCGAGCTATTTACAGATTAAAGAAGATGCTAAAGCGGGGAAAATATGAGCTTATATTTAGAACTACTTAAAAAGATACTGGTAAACTCTATTTACGAGGATGTTAGTATTCATCCAGGACATGATGGTAGTACCCATTATAACCATTTAAGAGCTACTGGAGATGACTGGCCTAGACAGGCCCATACTATGATAGGAAGAAAGAGGTTAGATAACCTTCACTACTGTCTAAGAACTATAACTAGCGATATGATCCCTGGACACATAATAGAAACTGGGGTATTTAGGGGAGGCACTTGTATATTTGTAGCAGGATTCCTAAAGCAGTTGGAATCAGACAGACTTGTTTATGTAGCAGACTCATTTGCCGGATTCCCGGGTGGTAGAGAAGAGGATAAGGGGGATCAGTGCCTGACTCAAAATCACTATTTCTCTGTATCCAGAAAACAAGTAGAGGATAATTTTAAAAAATATGACTTACTCACTCCTAATGTGGTATTTTTAGAGGGTTGGTTTAGTGATACACTCCCAACTCTTAATGGACCATTTGCAATTTTAAGACTAGATGGAGATATGTATAGCTCAACAATGGACGCCTTAGTTAACTTATATCCTAAGTTAAATAGCGGAGGATTCTGTATAGTAGACGATTATAAGTCTCATCCAAGTTGCAAAAGGGCAGTGGATGAATATAGATCTGCAAATGGAATAACCGGACCAATAATAGAAATAGATAATCAAGGAATATTTTGGAGGGAAACTAGATGATACATGTGTATGCTTTATGTTACTGGATTTTACCTTATGCACAAACTACTATAGATAATATGTTAGAGAATGCTTCAGAGCCGTTAAATATAACCGTGGTGGAGGGAAGAAGCCATAATTCTTCCCATTTTCTGGATTGGGCTAAAGATTATTTGAATCAAGGAAAAATTCAAAGATTTATTAGGGCTGATCAAAACTGTAAAGGTTCCGGATTACTCTATGCCTTCGATAATTACCCGCCAGATAATAGTGAAGACTTCTGCATATTCACTGATTTGGATTTACTTGTACCTAAAGGATGTGATTGGATAGGTCAGACAAGACAAGCTATGAAAGTAGGCGCTGTTTCTGGATTTCAGTTAAGCTCTGAAAACTACGTGAGCCCCAATTGGGGGTGGCATGAAAATGAACAATCCTTTGGCAATTGGCATATGGGAATAAAAATAAATGCTGTAAAGTCCTACCCAAGACAATTAAGTTTTCAAGACCATTTAATGATAGGGCATGCCATGAACTATGGTCCCAGAATCCAAATAAAGACTAGAATATATCATCAGGGATGGGATGCCTGGAAAACTGACCCTAAGTATTGGGAAGCAAAACTAGCTAATATGGACTGGCAGAGTGGTAGTACAATTCCAACTACTTACCAAACCTTTACCAAGGAGAATATTTAATGGTATTCTACGGACGAAAATACTATAGAAGCCCATTGGTAGGTCTTGTCTGTGATAATTGTGGAAAACCTTTTGAATTAAAGCTGTTTCACTATAATATAAAACTTAGAAGGGGCAATAAGAAGTTTTATTGTTGCTTTAAGTGTGGTAGACAAGCCCCTAAGAAAGAAGAAACTACAGAGATTATGTTCTGGTCAAAGGTAGATAAAACCCCAGGCCTAGGTCCTGATGGTAGTTGTTGGGAATGGAGAGGGGCTATTCAAGGAAGGGGATATGGTACACTCTATATAATAGAGACAAGGAAGACTAGCCAGGCCCATAGATATAGTTATGAGTTGCATAAAGGACCTATTAGTACTGATCTTAACATACTACATTCTTGTGATAACAGGAAATGCGTTAATCCAAATCACTTATCAGAAGGTACACAAAAAGATAATGTACATGATATGATGAGTAAAAATAGAGGGTACTGGCAAAAAGGAATAAACTTACTATGAAAATACATCTTGGATGTAATAATGACATTAGAGAAGGATTTATAAACATCGACTTGGTAGATAAAGTAGATCCTAACTATATACAATGGGACCTTAGAAAAGGGTTGCCAGACTCAATCAGAGACGTAGAACTTGTATATAGCTCACACGTATTGGAGCATCTGATGTATGATGACTGCTTAACTCTACTAACGGACTGCTTTAATAGGATGAGAAGGGGTGGAATAATTAGGACATCTATGCCTGATTTTATAAAAACATTTAGGGCTTATATAGATAATGACTTAGATTGGTTTAATGAGCTATGGTATGTTAAACCACAAAATATAACTGGTTTCGTTAACGCTTCCATATATCAATACTCAGATGGAGTAAATGAACATAAGTGTATATGGAGTGCTAGGGACTTTATTAAGACTTTAGAAGGTGTGGGTTTCACTAATTGTAGGGAGGTAGAATTTGATGAGAATTATGATCCAGTAGACCCAATTAGGAGGAAGTATAGTTTCTACGTACAGGCGGAAAAGCCCTAATAGTTCGACATATATACTTAACGTCCTCCTCAGTAATAGTCAGACCAGTAGGTAATTGAAATATCCTCTTACTATAGTGGTCTGTTTTAGGTAGCTCCACCTTCTTCTTGTGTGGAGCTACCTTGTGTATTGGGAAAAAATAAGTTCTAGCAAATATTTTATGTTGATGTAAGTAATGCATAAGGTGGTCTCTTAATAAGGAGTCAACCTCACAAACTATATAAGAGTAGTTACTTCTCTCCACATTCGGAGTTTTAAGACTAACCCAGCCAGGTAAATACTTCCTATACCATTGATATACTGAAAAATAATGATCAAGAATTGGCTCTCTATGCTCAATTTGGGTAAATATAGAGGCGGCGGATATCTCATTCATTTTTGTATTAGTTCCAGAAGTAACTAACTTACCTTCTATACCCTTATGTTCGTGGTCATAACCAAAATTTCTATGCCACCTAAGTCTTCTAGCTATAGTTTCATCATTAGTAACTATAACACCACCTTCAAAACCTCCAAACTCTTTAGTTGGATGAAAAGAAAATACAGCCATATCCCCCTCTAAGCCTTCGTAACTCAGGAAAGCATGGGCAGAGTCTCTAATAATAGTTAAGTGTTCACTATTGAACTTGGGAACAACTCCACCAAACAAATCTACTGGCATAACTGCCACAGTACCCTTGGAGAAAAAGTTTTCATTGAAGGACATAAGGAAATTGTCATCTATGTCACAATAAATAGGGGTGTTTTGGGTGTTTTCTATTGCATTAATACTACCTACAAAAGTAAAGGAAGGAACTACTACCCCACCTTTGAAGAAACCTAAGCACATCTCCAACCCCATAGTAGCATTAGATATAGCTATTGCGTGTTCAACATTAATGACCTTTTGTACTTCCTCTTCCAACTTTTCAACATAAGGTCCGTTATTGGAAAATCTATGGGAATCCAATATTTCACCCACTCTATGGAGAAAAAGGTCTTTGTTGTATATGGTAGGTTTTCCAACATAAAATTCTTTCATATCAGTATTATATAATGCTTAAGTATAAATAATTATAGTATTTACAATGTTATTATAAATATAAGATACGAATAGGAGGTACTATGGGTGGATTTATAAGTGAGGCAGAAGAAGCAATAAGACTCCTCAAAGAAGAACTAGATAGAAAAAATAAAGAAATAGAAGAACTTAAATCTCGGTTGCGAACAAATACAAGAAGAAATACAGGAAATGCAGAATTTCGTAGGTACTTAAACGAGTTAACTCCATAGGAGGAAAGATGGATCAAATTCCAATAGTGGATAATATCCCTGAAGATTGGTTGGAGGACTTACTAATCCCACCTAAAATCTCAGTTACTCATAGAGATGAACAGTACATGTACGGAGAGTTAGATATAAAATCTTCGGATATATTAATAGCAAAGAAAAATCTAGAAACAAACAGAACTAAAGAATATATGAAAGCCATAGAACAGGTAGAGTTAGATGGGTGGGAGTATCTTTCCTTTAAAACAAGCGGAGATGGTATCCAGGTAAGGAAGTACAGGAAGAAAGTATAATTAAGTTATGTCCCGGTAGCTCAGTGGACAGAGCACTACTTATCCGAATTTAGAGGTCGTTGGTTCAAATCCAACTCGGGATTCCAGCCTTACAAGGAGATCAGAATATGGCAAAGAAGAAACCAAAGTCCAAAGGTACTGGACAACACGGCAATAAGTATGAACAGGCCCCTAAGGGTCCTAAACCTGCTAATAAAAAGAAGAAAAGTAAATAGTATAATAAATATTAGGACTGGGTAGTAAGGGCTTCCCCTCATAAAATATATAACCAGTCCATCCTCTTCCTTAATGCTCATATCAACCACACATCAGGCTACTTTAATTAGTAGCCTTTTATTTTGTTATAATGAGGAGTGTAATTAGGGAGAGTATTATGCCATCATTTAAGATTACGATTGGTGTTCCTTATATTTATGTATATAAAATTACCGGAAAGGAAGAAAGTGAGGATTTTATCAACACACAATGCTTTAAAGAGCTAACTCCTACGACAGGACCTATCCATCTAAAGGAGTCTTGGAGTAAATCTAATAAGACTACAACTACTCTTACTTTTGATGTTTTATCTACTAATACGGATAGTTTTTTACATGCCGGAGATATAGTATCACTATTCATAGCTATGCCTCCAGATTGTGATGGGGAGCAAGAAGTACTGTATACAAAATTTGCTTTAGTTAAGGAAATACAACATGTTTTATCTACTAAATTAACAACAGAATACTACAGCTACGAGATTATCTTTTCTAAGGATAGCTTTGTAGAAATGGATGAAACCTCAGAGGGGGTATGGGTTAGACTTAATAATGGACCGGATTTCTTCATTGACACAGAAACTAAAGAACGTTACCATAGTATGAGAAACCAACATGCCAACCAATAGAATACAGATAGGACCTTTTGCGGCGTTCTACATAGGAGATTATGGTGGGAGTGATGTACTTACACAAATACTACCTCTAAATACCGGGCCTATAACAGTGGTGGATGACGTGCCAGAACAATACGAACCTGTTGTGGATAATAGTGTTCAATCTGGATTAAGGAAGGTTACTATTAATTTATCTTTCTACACAGATGACCAAATAATCATTAATTTAGCCAGAGGGCTATTAGTTGGGGAGACGGATAAATCTGTAGGTAGCCCATTTGCTCAGTATGTTCTCTTAATGGCTTACCCTGATGAAACAGCCTACTCCTCTGTTCTTCTACAAAAATGCTATACTGTAAAACACTTATCCGCTAATTATGAAAAGACTGCACCAACCAAAATAGATTTACAATTTGTAGCTACAAATAGAAATAGATTTAACTCCTTAATTAATATAGACACATTAGATAATATAGCTACAATTTTAGGTTCGCGTAGCCCTGTGTAATTGTGCTATACTAAAGTAGTAAAACTTGTAAATAGGAGTTATTGAATGGCTGTAGTTATGAAAATTGGTCCAGTTGCTATTGGGAGCCAAAGGTTAATTATTAGTTGTAGTGATTTTACATATGATAAAGTAGAATCTTTAAGGGAAGCCGTTGCTGAAATTAGACGGAAGCCATTCCATATTCTCTAAGTACCCTATGGACGAAGGGGAAAAAAGAGAAGCATGGCGCACTCGTGTAGAACCTCTTATGGAAGCTGATATGGTTAGAAAGGATGGAGAAACACCCATAGATCACCTTAAGAGAATGTTTGAACTCAAGTCGGACGCACATGAAATGGCACCTGAAATCATTAATGCTATTTGTGACACATTTGGACTTAAAGAAGTTAATAGGGATGATTTTAAGAAGGCTAATTGGCTAGAAGCCAAGAGTTTTATATTTGATACTTTGAATCTAATGGACATACCAGCAGATGATTATAGTCCTAAACGCCCAGTAGGAACTAACGCTTAACAATGTCAGGTTATGAGGAGTTTAATGAAAAAGATTTGATAACCCATAGACTAGCCTCCGCTTATGGGTGGACGTATAAACAAATCTGGCATGAAACTCCTTATACAACAATTAAAGCCTTGTGTAAGATATTGGATAAACTAGAAAAAGACCAGGATAGATTTGTAAGTCCAATAGAAGCCGCTATATTTAAATGTCTACTACGTATGTACCCACCTAAGAAGGACTAATAAAACCTGCTATTATATAATAGGAGGACTTATTAAGTGACTTTACCACTACAGAATATAAGAGTTGAATATACTTACTCCGCTATGGATGTAAGAAGAAAACTCAACACTAATGCTATATTAGCTGGGATACTAGATTATGATGAAGCCTTTACAAGAGCCAAAAGGACTATAGAGGCACAAGTAGCTCAAATATACCTTAGTGCCTACAAGTCTGTAGTTCCTATTAAGGCCGATTTTTCGGTAAAACAAAATAAGGCCAACCCTTCAATATTAATTACTAATAGGGATAAATATCAAGCTAGTCTAAACAGAACAAATAAGCTAACCCCAGAACAAAGTACTAGAGTTGGTAAAATGATCCAACAAGGTAGAACTCTAGATGAAATAATAAAAACTCTAATTATTTCTCCCGGATCAAGTTATGGTGGAGCATTAAGAGATAAGCATATAAGTCTTACAGGAAGGGCAGGTACTAATCTTCAGGTTATTGTGGATGACTACCCACACGTAGTGCCTTATACTGTTAATAGCCCCATAGCCTCTCAATTAGCAGCAGATCTAAATGAGGGAAGAGTATTTAAGAAGAATAGATCGAGAAAACGTTCTTCAGCTATACCGTCTATTAAGTACGCTACCTTTTATAGAAGGTCTAGACCTTCACAGGCTGAACCTGGATTTACTCCTGAGTTTGGATTTACAACAAACTGGATTTCTAAGGGTCACCAACAGGCTGATGCTATAGTCCAGGCCTATTTAGCATCCAGAACATTTGCCTCTGCTTTTACTGGCCCTCTTACTACTCTTAAACAACTATCTAAAACTAAGTTTAGGGACGAGCAATCCACACCACAATTTAGGGAGTTTTTAAGAGGTATAGAGTCTAAGGGTTCGTTAGCTACAAAACAGGCTGAAGTCGAACAAAGAAGAGACTTCTTCTCTGGAGCAATAGCAAACTATTACTTAAAACAGGTAAGAAACGCTACAAATAAAGGTAATTCTTATCCAGAAATAAAGGGAGGGGGTATATCTAAAGCTCTTACTCCTGCTATTGATAAGTTTTTTAGTTCCTACGAATATACTACTGCGCTTAAGATTAGACTAGGACCTTTAAAAGGTAAAGGAACAACAGCAGCAGACCTATTTGGGAAGGGGGCCTAATGACCTTTAATTCTCAAATTAATTTAGATATAGTTGCTAAAGGACTTGACCAAACTTTAGCCAAATTAAATCAACTAAATCAATACTCTAATCAGCTTTCTAATAGAGAAATTAATATTGGTCTTAAGAACTTTGCTTCTGGGGTAGAGTCTGAACTTAAAAGGCTAAGTTCTAGCGGCTTCTCTACTAACTTTACAGTTAATACTAAACTAGTATTAGATAAGTCTAGTGTACAACAATTAAAAAGCCAAATAACTAGTGAACTAAGCACTACTTATGCATCCCCACAACAAGCAATAGCAAGCCAACAAAGACTCAGAGGATTAGTTACTGACTTTGCGAAGAATATGGAGTTCTTCGCCCAAGGCTTAGCGAATGCTAGACAATCCATAGCTGCCGCACAAGTTTATTCAAATATACCTTCTTATAGAAGAGCCGTACTTCCTGCTGGTAGTAGGCTTCAGCCTATACCTGCCAGAATATCTGAACTTAGAGATCAAGAAGTAAATTTTGTTCAAAGAGAAAGATTTATACAAAATCAGATAATTGCTGGACAAAAATATATAAATTCTCAGCTTCAATCTGCGGTGGATAGACAAATAGCTGTCCAAACAGCTAAGTCTGGAATTGCTCCTGTGGATTATCAAATAAGACAACAAAGAAGGTTAGTAGCCCAAACTCAAAGTTATGATGATGTTTTTAAGTTAATTCAATTACAAAAACTAAGAAATGAACTAGAGAGAATATCCCAAAAACCTCAACTAAATCCTAATATTGCTTACCCGCAGCAATTTATTAGTAGAAAGGAAGCAGAGCTATTAGGTATACAAAGACAAAGAGGTCCTGTTTCCACTGAAAGAACTCTATTAGAAGAAGGATTAGCTGCGGACCAATCTATAAGAGATAGAAGGAATTCTATAAATAGAGGTAGAAGAGAAAGAGCCAGACAATCTCTAGCTAAGGATTATTTACGTTCTACTTATGGGGATGACTATGTTGACTTTATTGATGAACAAGGTACTTTACCTACATTATTAAAAACAAAACCATTCCTAAGAGGTGTGGAAGCATATAGAAGAAGCACAAATACTCAATATATAGATCCTAATAGCCCTTTCGCTAAAACTCTAGGAATTTCTGGTGGGTTTACTCCTCCAGGTAAAAGTTTAAAATCCTTATTTGGTGCTAGTGGAAATGCCCCACCAGGTGGTGGAGGTGGAGATTACTTTGGAGGAGGCGGAGGAGGTAGTGGTCCCGGTGGTCCTCCCGATGACCCAAACAATCCTTTTAGGCGTCGTAGTCTAATACCGGACTTCAAATTTAATAAAAGAAACTTTCTGAATGAGAATGTGCTTAGACAGATATTCTTCGGTCTAGTATTCGGTGGCCCTCTAACAGCTGCTGGAGCAGCTATAGGTGGTGGATTTGCAGGAGCTAGTGGTGCCTTATTTGGTTCCACAGCTTCCCAATTCTTGAAAAATACATTAACTTCGTTTGGTAATAATGTTCACGATGCCTCGGAGAAAATAAGAGAGGCTGGATTAGCCTTTGAAAGGTCTATTCTTGGTATATCTGCAGTTAATCAAGCTAATAAAATAATTGTAGGACCTAACGGAGAGGAAGTATCTCCAGCGGCTCAATTTAATTTTCAACAAGTAGAAGCTAAGAGGATTCAATTAGCTGCTAGAAGTAAATTACTGCCCCTGGGTATAGCAGGACAAACAGAGAGTACTTTCGTTCAAGGTATCGTATCAGCCTTAGCCCAAAGAGGTTTATCTGGAAGTGATCAACAAGTAGCTAGAATCTCTGAGTTACTTGGTGGTGCTATCCAAGCTCAAAGACCGTCACTACTTGAAAATACTACACTACTACTCAGGGACATTCAAGACGTATTGGGTGGTGGTCCTTTAGCAAGTAGAACAGTTCTCAGTCAATTAATCAAACCCTCTATAGGGGGATTACAAAACGCAAAGTCCATAGAAGACGTAGTTAAGTCTTTGGAAAAATTAAGTGCCTTCCCTGAAATTGCTAAAGGCCTTGATAATCCAATCGTTTCTCTTAATAAATTATCTGGTGCTTTAGATAACTTACAAACAGTTGCTGGTGATGTACTATTAAAAACTATGGTCCCAGCCATAGACGCCTTCACTAAAGAACTAACAGAAGAAGATACTTTAAAGGCCGCAGAAGTAGTAGGTAAGACCCTAGGAGAAATGACGGCAGTCATGTTTAAAGTAGGTGTTCAAGGAGTTAAGCTTGGAAAAGATCTATCCAACGGACTATTAGATCCACTAACTAAGGCAACACCAATACTTTTTGGTTTAACCTCTGCTCTTACGGGATTAGGAGCTGCTGCTAGTTTTGCTACAGCAAGGACAAGGGCAGAAACAATAGCGGAAGATGCAAAATCTATAGCCTTAGCACAGGCTTTATTAGCTTCCAAACAACAAACAGCCGGAGTCTCCCTTGCTCTAGGTTCTCAAGTTTTACAAGGATTATCAACTGCTGCTACAGCTGTAGGTGGAGAAAACATTAAATTACCAGCAGTACTGAAAGGTAAAGTAGGGCAAGTAGGAACGGCTGCTGGCGGGATCAGCTCATTAAATCTCAATAGTTTTGGCAAAGGGATTGGAGGCGCAATAGGGAAAGTTGGAGGTAAGGGCTTAGGAATCCTATCTACCTTACTTACTGTATTAAGTTTAGGATCAGCCTTTGGGGCTTTTGATGCCTTAGGTCACCAACAACAAAATGGAATAGATAAAGACCTACAAGAGGCACAGAAGAATTTAGAATTAGGGGGGCTGTCCTCACAACCTAGATTCTCCCAAAATATAGAATCCAGACTTAAGAAATTAGGATTAGAGAAGGACTTAGCTTCGTATGTAGCTGATAATGCTATTGGACCTTCAACACAAATAAGGTCATTAAAAGGTATAATTGGTGATCTTGCCGATAAAAATACTTCTGATCTTTCTAAAGGAACACCCGAGTTATACACTGTAGGCCCATTCGCTTTTACAAAATTAGCAGCAGCACAAAAGGCGGAATCAGAAAGAAGAATATCCACTTTATTTGATGAGACATCTACTAAGGGTGCTATAGCTGCTGGCGAAGAAACATTAAAAGCTAACCTAAATTATCTAGATACCCTAGATGCAAAAGTCACTATACTATCAGCTAAAAAGGATTTACCAGGAAGTAAGGAAGGATTAGAGGCTGAAAGAAGAGATGTTCTAGAAGCTAAGAAAGCAGCTAAGGGTACTCTTTCCGGATTAGTTGATGATAAAGAACAACTATTACAGGATTATGGTAGGCTGATTGATCCCAAAGAAAAAGAACTAGTAAGAAGAAAAGGATTAGCTAAAGTTCAAGAAATTGATAAAGTCCAAGCTAGTATTGATGCTTATGATACTCAATTATTAAACCTGGGAAAAGGTATAAATGGAGCTATTAAAGAATCCTCTGATGAGCTAGACCAAGCTAAAAAAGAGTTTGCCGACGGGATGAAAGAACTTTTTTCTACTATGAAAAAGATAATTTCATCTAAGGTTGCAGCCATAGATGCAGACATAGCGGCTATAAGTCCAGAAACAGCGGGAGGGAGAAATCTAATATCGGACCTGAGTAATAGGAGAACCTTAAGAACTAAAGAAGAGTTGATTAAGAATATTGGACTTCTTGATCGTAGAAGAGTATTCGCTGAGGACAGCGGTAATACACCACTAAAAAATTCTTTGACAAATAAAATAGATGACCTAATAACTGAAGTACATAAAACAACTCCAGCACTTGTTTCTCATGATAAGGATTTAGCAGAAGTTGAATTAAGAAAATTAGAAGATATTAATAAGACTATAGATAAAACTAGTTTTGGTGGACAAAGACAAGCACTTGAAAATGAGTTTAGAGGTCTATTGAGATCACAAGCAGTATATGGAGATGAAATATCTGAGGGTAGATTAAGAATAGATAAGTTAAATGCGGTTATTGCTAATCCTAATTCTACCGATACAGAAGTTAAACTAAAGGAAGTAGATCTAAACTTAGAACAACAAAAGTTAAGTGCAAATCTTCAAAGACAGGCTGAAGACTCCGTCAAACAATCTGACGTGGGTAGACAATTAGCCGAGGCTAATAAAGCAGAAGCTAACTCTAAAAAGGAATTAGAGACAGCATCTGAAAAAGTAAGAGATGCTATAAATAACGAGGCCTTAACTAGATCTAGATTGAATTTAGGTTTAGAACAATCTATTTTTGCTTTACAAGAATTTAGAAACCAGGCTAGGTTAAGGGAATTACAGGGCACTACTAGTCAAGTAGGACCTGTCCAGGATTTTATTAGAAAGTATGGGTACGCTCCCGCAGGTGCACCTTCTGAAGTATTGTCGGCTGCGCAAAATCCTTCTCTATTAAGGGATTTGGAAAGGCAACAAGCTGAGGAACAAATAGGAGCTGCTGGTAGAGCTTTTGATAACAGAGGCATTAATGAGAAAATTGAAGAAGGTAAATTAGAGACCGCTGTAGAGACTAGTAGAAAAGCCTTCGATGAACTTACTGAGTCTATTAATAATTTAAAAAAATCCTTAAATGACCTAATTGAGAAAAGAGGGGAACGAGAGAAGATTACCTTTGGGACTGATGCTAGAAATCCATACTTAGCAGGAGTACTTCCAACTCCTAAATTACCTTATGATCCTCCTAGAACTAGGGATGCTGATGGAGACCCTGTGCCTAGAGGACTTGATTTAACTCAAGTTCTACCACTAGAAAATGATACAGCCAGACAATTAAAAGCACCTGGTAATGTAGTACCTGCCTATAAGCCACTCCCCAACCAAAAAATGCAGGAAGGTAAGTATGATAGTGTAAGTTCTGAACTTACTGACAGAACCCTCCAAGGGGGCGTTTCAACAAATAAGTCTAGATATTATATGGATAATCCAGTAACTGGACAAAGAGAGTACTTTAATTTAGGTGAGCCGGGGTCGGAAAAATCTGAAGCCTCCTCAACTGGAGGTCTTCTTAATTTTGTAGCGGCTTCAGATGTAAGTGCAGGAGTTGCTACGGCTACAACTAAATATGGTAATGAGGCTAAATTCCCAGATCAATTACCCGCAGCTTTTGGAAGAGAGGTAGATGTTCCTGGTTATCAACCAGCCGCCTTCTTTGGGGCAAAATGGATAAATGACCCAACATATGGATGGATACCAAAAGGATGGGACCCTAAATATCCTAGAGTACCAATTCCTCCCCAATTGAAGAAAGGTTATGTAGATCCACTATCCGGTAAATCTACAGGAGCTTCTAATGCCTTTCTTAATAGTAAAACTGCTTCTCCATTTGATAAACCAAAATCATCTGGATTTAGTATAGACGGACAATCTAGTGGAGCCTCTGGATTTACGATCTCCCCTATGCTAGATCCTTTAATGAAAGGTCCTTTAGATGTAGATGTTATTCCTGAATGGACAGATATAGGAGGTGCTTATCAAACAGGCATAGCCTTAGGTGGAACAGATAGTTTAACTGCTGCTAGTAATATAGCTAAACCTAAATATGCTAACGAGACCGCCTTCCCTGGTCAACTACCAGCGGATTATGGTACTGAGGTACCTATATCCAATTATCAGCCCGCAGCATTCTTTGGTTCTACGTGGGTAAATGATAAGACTTATGGATGGATACCTAAGGGTTGGACACCAAAATATCCTAAAGTTCCAGTTCCTCCTCAATTGTTAGGAAAGGGGATGAGTTCCTCTAAGAAGCCATCTACTACATCCTCTGGAATGTCTTCTGGATTTAAAATAGACGATGGACCTTCTAAGCCCAGCTTTACTATAGATGCGGCTCCCACGGGAGGATCTTCTAGCTCACCTTTATTAAATTTTGTCCAGCCAGGAATAAATGAGTTGGGAACTATTTCTACTAAATTAAAAGGTGCACTCACTAATACAGCTAAGCCAGAGGATTTTAATTGGGACTGGATAAATGGATCATCAGGATCGTCCATATTTGGTAATGACGAATTTATCCAAGGACAACCAAATACTATACCATCCCTATTCTCACCACCACCTAGTGAGAAAGGAGAAAAATCTAGCGCCTCCGGAGAGAAGAATATGTCTATCGGAGAAAAGATAGATGAGCTTATTAAAGTGGTTAAGGAAGGACAGAAAGCTAATGACCCTGTAGCCCTTAAGGGTATAATAAGTACTGGAGCACAAGAAGCTTTAAATAGTGTATTTATGTAAAGGATTGACATGCCGATAACTCCTATAGGGTCGTATTTAACAATAGATGGAGTAAATACCTTATTTATTTCAGATTTAAAGGTATCATTTGCTACTGAGTTCTTTGATAGAATGGAATTTCAACACGAAAGACTTAGGTCTGCTCCTAATAGTGTAGGACAGCATGCAATAAGAACTACCTTATTAGGTAATACCCCAGCCCAGATCGTTATAGGTAGCCTGTCCTTCCAGGATATAGTACCCTTAAATCCAGATGTATTGGTCACTGGAACTAATTATGGGAATATAAAAAAGAAGTTTAACATAGTAAGATATGAAATTTCTGGTTCTCCTTCAGATCCTGGAGCAGTTCAGAATGTTTTTAACATAGCCCAAACACACATACAATACTTATCCACCTTTCAAGCTTATTTAGATCAATCGGCTTCTATGGAGACCGAATATGCCTACCTTAAACAATTACAACTACTGACCTTATCCGACCCTCCATTTGTTAATTTGACTAATAGTGGTGTAGATATGGTTGGTAATGCGGTGAGTGGGACAGTCTCAGATATATTAATAACTAACTTCTCACCTTCACCAGCTTATGAGATACCTACAGACACTTTAGGTGGGTACGATTTGATTCAATCCTTTACTATGACAGTAGAACAACGGAACCATTACAAACAAAGATCAGGTTGTGTAATTTGCTACAATCTAAGCAGAAATAATAGGAGAAAGGAAGTTGGGTCTTGCAGTCTACTGGGATTTGCCATTTAATGCTAGTACAGAAGTTGATTTAGTAGACACTTTCACTGGTGATGGATCTACTCAAACATTTCCTTTAACGAATAAAGTAGCTAATAGGGTAGGTCAAACTGTCCAATATGGTGGAATTGAGTTATATAAATATAATGGCGGTTTTACTGTAAATGATGACAATACTGTTACGTTAAGTACAACCCCTCCCCTAAGCGCTGAAGGAGTTATTCCTGGTATAACTAATCTACCTGTAGGCTTATTGTTCGATCAGGACGATGTTCCGGGAGTATCCAATCCAAGAGTGATTGAAACCCCTTTCTGGTTGGCTGATCCAGATAATATTGGATTTAATAAATATGAAGGGTTACCAGGAAGTAGTGGTATAGCTTTAACTGTTATAGACTTAATTTCAGGAGCAGGAGCTGTAAATAGTTGGTGTCAATTAGCTTGTGCACAGGCTGATACATTAGGTTCTGCATGGGTGTATGGAGTTACTGGAGGTACGATATACACTAATGATATTTCTACATTCAGTACTATTCAAGCCTCCTCAGATGTAAATTCTAATACTCTTTATGTGTGGGGAGCCTCCGATTTTCAGCTGGGCGACTATATTAAACTAGCAGATTCTACCTCAACTCAAGAAATAGTAAGAATTACAGACTATATAGCACCATATGAATTGACTGTTAGCAGCACAACATATCAACATTTCCCGGATGAGACTATATATACATGTGGTAGAAAGTTCTGGCTAAAAACTACTGTACCTCTTGATGCTGTGGATAATACAGCAAGTTCATTTTATGACCTAGTAATACAAAAAGTGTACGCGGTGGAATCTAGACTTTGATACAATATAAGGGATTAAATTAGGAGTGGAGCATGTCTGAAGCACGTGATAGTTATGAATGTATGAGGGAAATGATGGAATTTCCTCAGAAGTCTAGAGGTGAAGGTGTTATTTGCCTAGGCCAGTATAAAGTAACTGCGTGGAATCCTGATAGTGGACAAATATTTCACCAATATCAAGATAAAAACGTAATAACTAAGCTAGGCAAAGCAACTATGCTATCCCTATTATTTGGACTGACTTTAGGAAGTTCTATGGTTGCCTTGGCGGTAGGTAATGGTAGTACAGCAGCCACTAGTTCAGATACAAGGCTTACTAATGAATTAGTAGGTAATGGCGCTAGTACCTTAAATAGGATACCATTAGGAGGAGTTACCTCCACAGCCGGATCTTTTGTGGCGTTAACTAATTCAGACATAGTAGATGACGTTCAAGTTATAGGCTCCAATACTTATGAAAAATCCTTAACCACCAGAGGAATATTCCCCAAAGTAGACGGTAATAATGAATCTAACTTTAGAGAATTCGCTCTTATGTCTACCCTATTACTTCCAGCAACAGGAACCACTCAATCAGGTTGGCTATATAATCACTTTGTTTTGCCTGCGGACATACCAAAAACAGTGGATATTGAAGTAGATTGTGATATAAAGATTTTGTTCTAGGGTATATACACGTTAAAGGATAGTTAATGAGCACCTATTTTATTGACTTCCTAGGTGGAAATAATGGTAATACTGGACTTAGTTTTGCTCAACGCAAAAAGGACTTATCATCAATTTCTCCATCAGCTGGAGACACAGTAAGAATTATGGAGTCTGGTCCAGCTATAGATACTGGACTCACTTCTAATTGGACTAAAGGCAGTGGTATAATTACTGTTTCCTCATCCTTCTCCCAACGAATAGATAGGTCGGCTTCTTGGACAGCAAGTACAAATGTTACTTATAGTACAGTCTCTAATAATAGGTCAGGAACTAGTCATCAATTTGCTATAAATGGCTCTTTTACCACAGGGTTAGCGGCATACATAACAACACCATCTTCTGATTATTCTCCTTACCAGCAGGTTACCTTTTGGATTAAGCCTAATGCTATAGTTGCAGCTAATAAATTACAAATCCAACTATGCTCAGATGCTGCAGGAGCTACTCCAGTAAATTCTTTGACAATTCCTGCTATGCCAGTAGCAAATTCTTGGTACCCTGTTACCATTGATAGTGGTAGTGCATTAGGGGCTTCTATAGGATCAGTTAATCTGACTGTATTAGTAAGTCTAGGCGGAGCAGTAACTTTAGAAATAGATAGATCAGTTGTAGCCATAAGTTCCTCTGTAGATGCAATTAGCTATAACTCTCTCATAAGAGCTAGTAGTAATGATACTTGGTACGCAATTAAGGTAATAAGCGGAACAAGTATCACTATGGAGACGTGCCCTAATACAAGTACTAATTTTCAGGCGGTGTATGGAAATACTAATTTGACATCAGCAGAGTTATATAGAAGAGAGACTATTAAATTAACTCCTACTGGAGGTGCAGTTCAAAGTGTAACTTGGAGCGGATCTTCTGGTAGTCCTATTACTATATCCGGAGGATGGACTTCAGCTGGAATGGGTGTGCAGGACAGTGAAACATGGCTAGATGGACAAATAGGTCAAGGAGATGTTTGGTCTATAAGTGGAAATTATATTACTGTAGACAGAATAGCAGGAATCAGGGGCAATAATAATATAAATACTACCGGATCTAACCTATCAGGAAATATATATAGTGTAAGCCATGGTTTTAATACTGGCTTAGCAGCTAGTGGAAATAATATAACTTTAACAAGCATTCGTGGAGGAGTAGGAATAGGTAGTGGTAGTGGGGCCGCTTGCTATTATTATGGAACAGACTACTTTAATTGTGTCGATCTTCTAAGCATGAATTCTAATGCTAGTCAATCCATATATTTTACTAGTGGAGTAAAAGGATTTAATGTTACTGGTACTATAGAAGCAAAGTATAATCAAAGTTCTTATGGTATTTTGGTACAGTCAGGTGGTGGAAGATTAGGAACTGTCTATACTGATAGTAATCAAGGTATAGGATTGGCGTTATTCAATACCACTGAAGTAATTATTGACTCTCTTACTACTACCAGCAACACAACCTATGGAGTAGAATTCAATAAAACTGTTCCTGTTCACATCAATAATTACACTTCTAGCGGTAATAGTACAGCGTCTATGCATGTTGGAGTGAATGGCTTACAGGCTGAGTACTTTATAAACAATGCCACAATAGGAGAAAGTACCAAAGTTGTATATAACCCAATTGAAGGTACTGGTAGTGTATTTAATCAAAGAGTATATTCAAATAATGAAGGTGGAACAATAAATAATAATAAAGTATATACTGATGGTGGGAATATAGTAGTAGACACAGTAAATCCAGACGGAAGTGGATTAGATTATACGGTAAATATTACAGGTACGAATAGGACTTCTAATTACCCAATTAAAGTCAAAATCTCTGCCTTATTCTTTCAAGGTGGAAATTTATGTACTTTTACAGCTAGAGTAAAGAGGACATCTACTACGGCTATTTCCGCGAAACTATTGATATATGCCAATACAGCACCTGGAGTTACTAGTGATGTTAGTGTTGATATTGATCAATTAAATACTAACTATAATACTTATAGTATGTCCTTTACGCCTACTGGTAAGGGCGCTTGTTATGTATACTTACTTGTTTGGAGTGGAACTAGCACTACAGACAGCGTGAGATTTGCTAATCCTACGCTTACAGAAGCATAAGGAGGTATAAATGCCTCTTAATATTAACGTAGGAACAGCGCCGGAAGGTGTAGCCATCACTCCTGATGGAGCTTATGTATATGTCTGTAATTTTACTTCTAACACCGTTTCAGTAATAAGTACGTCTACCAATACCGTAATAAAAACTATTGGAGTAGGAACACATCCTTTTGATATAAATATTAACTCAGCCGGTACATTTGCTTACGTAACTAATTCTTCCAGTAACACTGTATCGGTAATAAAAATTAGTACAAATACGGTTATTCATACGATAGCTGTAGGTAGCCAGCCTAGAGGTATTGCATTAGATGCTGCTGGAACCTTTGGTTATACTGCTAACACCACTAGCAAAACTATATCAAAAATTAATTTATCTACAAACTCAGTCATTGCCTCTTATAGTACTAGTGTAGCTCCTGTTGATATCACTGTTAGTGGATCTATTGGATGGGTTGCCCTGACTAACGGCACTGTAAAAGAAATTAATTTAAATGGTGGGGCAACAATAGCGACCATATCTCTGGGCGCTACACCTCTTCACATACTAAGAAATTCTCACAATGGGAAAATTTATGTAACCTCCACAACTTCTAATCAATTACTCGTAATTACAGCGGCATCTGTATCGGCTACTATCTCTTTAACTAACCCACAAAATCTGGACATAGACCCAAGTGGTAATTATGTTTATGTTGCAAGAGCTTCTGGGGTAGTATCCATCTTAGATGTTGCCAGTAACACTCTTTTACCATATACTTATTCAGCCCACACATCCCCTCAAGCCGTGGTTTCTAAAAGTATAAATGGTGGAGTAGCATTATATGTTTCCAATGCTTCAAGTAATGATGTTTCCTACATACAAGCAGTCACTCCAGTTGTAGCTATAACTGAGTATGCCATTTCTACTGATTCTGTAACTGCTACTGTTAATCCAATACCTATAGGTAGTAATCCTTTAACCATAACTATGGACCCTACAGGTACCCAGGCATATGTAGCAAATGGTTCCGGTTCCCTAGCATCTGTATTTAATCTAACCAGCAATACTAATGCCAATACTGATTTTCCTGCTCACATGACTGGGAGTGCTCAGTTTGCTTTCTCTCAATCTACTGGTAAATTTTTCTTAGTTGGTGGATCAAGTATTAGTATCTATGCACCAGGATGGACAGGGATTGGATTATATGGTTACAATTTTGTGGGAATTGTATCAAACTCTACTGGATCAGGTCTATATGTCACAGTTAGTAATCAAACAGATATTGTTAAAATACACGCAAGTTCAAATACCCTTTCTCTTATTTCTACTCCAAGTTCACATCAAGCTATATGTACTAATAATGGTGCAACTTTTGCTTATGCCACTAGGACTTCTACAGGCGTCACTATAATAGATTTATCTACTGACTTAGTGACTGGATTATTACCTACAGGAAATAACCCTATAGGAATTGCAATTAATCCCACCAACGCGTATGCTTATGTAGTTAATAGTGCGGATAATACAGTCTCTGTAATTAGTTTAAGTTCTCAGACTATAATGAGTACTATTCCTGTAGGTAATGCCCCTTATGGTATAGCTATAAATCCTCAAGGTACTTATGCATGTGTTAGTAACTCCTTAGACAATACTGTATCTATTATTAACTTAGTCACAAATACAATAGAGGGTGATCCCATACCTGTGGGAAGTTCACCCAAAGGCGTAATGATTAACTCAGACGGAAGTTTTGGATATTGTTGTAATAATGGAGAAAATAGTATTTCAGTATTTTCAATAAATACTGGAACTTTAATAGCAACAATCGAAATAGAAGAGTTCGTTAACTCAGAAGAGGATTGGTCATTTGTATCACCAATTGATGGTGGAATTGATGATTTGACTATAGGTTTAGAGGCTCTTCCTTTTGGACATATGGTGGGTAAGACAGGTACTAATCCTTTTGATTTAAGTTATGCACCCCAAGCTTTGCCAGAATTAGCCTCTACTACTTCTGAAGTTCCCATATCCTTAGTAGCCCTAGTCAGTTCTACAGAATATGTAATATCCACAGACCTTGTAGAGACTAGGGATTTCGCTCCCACAGGAGCTCCAGAAACTGGAGATGTATTAGATTTAGCTACATTTATAATTAATCTATCTATAACTGAGACCATACATTCAACTGAATCCGTACTAGTTAATGACATAACTCCTGTCATTGATTATTCAGGAATTAGGATCGCTATAGGTACCTATAAAGCAGAAGATAATGGTGTACGTATTGCAATTGGGGAGTATAGATCGGATAACTCTGGGATTGATATAGAGATAGATGATAATAATATATCGCCCGTGACAGATTTATTTAGTTTAGTTAATCCTTATGAACCCACAGTTTATATAGGAGGCACCTCAATAGTAACTAATCCCTCCACTGATCCAGGAGGTACTCAGGTACAGAATACAGATGTATACATCCATTGGCTAAGTACAGGAGTAGATGGCAATGATTGGACTGAGTTGTATAATTTTAACTTTACTTTAAATTACTATGACGGTAGTTTTTCCATAGTCTCTAAAAGACCTCCTAACGTATCTAGTATTAATTACGCAACCCCTTATGTAAATATTGCAAATACTTATATTAACCCTACAGTGACTTATGGATCAATAGCACAAACTCCCATTGACCCAGTTGCTCAAGCTCACTTAGGGAAACAAGTAGATGTATTTGGGTTTACAGGAACAATAATTGATTTCGGAGCAGGCATCTCAGATTCTCAAGCAGCTTATATTAGTAGTGGTACTTTTGGTAACCCTTTAATGCATAGGCAGTTAAATTTACTTATGCCTGCATCTGGCTTACAGAGTATGTTGGCCTCTAACCAAACATTGAATCCACTTACAGGAGTACCTGCTGGTGATTCTGCCAGTATGGCGAAATCCTTAGCTAATATTACTCACTCTACTTTAATTTGGGGAATACAGAATGTACCACTACAAAACAACTTTAAAATAGATGGACTAACTGCTCAGCAGGCTATAAGTTCCTTAGCTTCTATAGCTGGAGGAGTATTAAGGTGGGATGGTAATAGTAAGTATGTAATAGCTTATCCAGATCAATACTATGGTGTATTTACTATTCCGGATGCCAAGTTATTAACTTCAGCCGGCGCTTCTTATTCATTCCACTATGACCTAGAAACTGGGCTAAGTGGTACGGGAATGGTACTGTTTCCTGTCTTAGGTAGTAGTAATAAATTTGCTGCCTTAGCTAATCCTGCTAAGAGTAATGGAAGTTTGCCAGCTCTTCAAAGAGTAGGAAAGGTAGCCAAAGTATTAACAACAGATGACCCACCTGAAATATTTGATCTCCCTTACAACTATGATAAAGTCTATATTCAGACTTTAATTGGAGAGGGTGGAGATACTAGTGGTCAAATACCTGCATCTGTAAGGAACTTCATGACTAAAGATCCAGAGGAGTGGTTCGAATTTAATATATCCAAATTATCTCTCGGTAACGATTCTTATGTCTTTAATGCTTACCTAGGAGATCAGTATATTCCTCAAGTAAAAGTTGATGCTAATTTATTTACTCCTTCTGGTACTAATACATCTATTGATAATAATAATTTTGTAATGAATTTGGCTTGTAGTACCAAGGATTTGGCTCAGCTATTTGATAACGCTAAAAATAATATGAATGAGACTATTTCCTCAGCTATTAATCCAGTTAAATTTATTAAGACATACTCAGGATCAATAACATTCCAATTTTATGGTGCAATTCCACTACCAGGAGAATGGGCTTCTGTAACTATTCCCGGAGGTGCAACTTGTATTTCTTATAATAATTCAGGTATTCCAACTATTGACACGATTCCAGTAAATGGTGGAGATTTTGTAGTTCAGGGTATAATAGAAGAAGTTCAATTTACTTTCCCAGGATTAGTTACTCTAAGCTTAGCTCAATATTTAAGAGTAAATTATTTGGAAAACTATCTACCGGCTATAAGTACCATAAGTCACTAGGAGAAAATTATGAGTCTTAGAAATAGGGTCGAATCTTTGGCAAGAGAAACTGCCATACAGACAGCTATGAGGTTAACATATACTAGGTATCAGCAGCAAGTAAATAATAACTCTTCCATAGGTAAAGTAATTAAAGCCGAAGGGGTTAATTTAACAGTGGATATGGGAGATGGAACTACTAAAACTGTTGTTGCTAGTGGAACTACTAGTGTAGGACAAGGATCGGTAGGTTTAGTGATAAATGGAATATTTCTTAATCCTTAGGTAGATTATGGGTGGTAAGGGCGGAGATTTTGTACGTAGAGTAGCAGCACAGTCTGTTAGATCTATTATTGACCAATATAACACACTAACTACTGATTCTAGTGGAGGAGAATGGTTTATAGGTAAAGTATCGGCTGATAAGACTAAAATTCAAGATCCTGCCGGAATAACATATAAACTTAAATTTACTGGGCAGGTTCAACAATATACCTTAGCAAGAAGACTGACTCCTACTTTAGCTCTAGCTATTGGAACAGCCCCTCTTAATCAATTAAATGTGGAAGGTGGAATAAAGGCTTACTTAATTGAGTATGATTCAATTGCCGATAAATACTACGTTAAAAATTTAATTAGTGATACATTGTACTTTTTAGATGCTTATACCATATCTGGTGTAGTTACTGGTGTAGGAACTATAAATACTATTAGATTTTTTCCAGACGGCAAAAACATACTGGTTGGTGGAGGTGTGCAGGATTCAAATGGAGACTTTGTTGCACAGTGGGGCATACTTAAGGCTTTTTCTTTAGGAAATGATGACAGTAATAATCCTGTAGTTAAGGGAACGATTTTAGCAGGAACTAAAACAATAACCTATACAGACTTAGGATTCGGGACTCCTTCAGATCCTGGAGATCCCGCCCTAGCATTCTTTTCTCATCTTACTGGAAATTCTACTAGTGGGCCCTCTTACACTTTTGACCAGTTTTGGTCTAGGGATACAGACAAGGAAGATATCCTAACTGCTGTTTTGGGAGGACTTACCGTAAACACACACTCTATATCAGCCATGGACTATGTTCCCCAAATTGATAGTAATGGAGAGTTAAAAGTACAACTGTTAGGAAGTTGGAATAGTACATTTGAGAGGAGAGCTTGTATAAAAATTGACCAAGAAGTAATCGCAGGTGCTCCTTTATTTGAAACTGACAATGCAAGTTATGGGGCGTTCTCTTTAGTTGGGGGATTCTATGAGAGAACTATAACAGTATCTTCTGTAACTTCTGGAGGATCTGCAACTACTCCACACACAGAAAACTTGGGAACTATAGGACCAGACTATCCAACTGATGGTTTTAGTAATGGGACTTTTGGACCAGGGGTATACAATTTTTATGGAAATGGGTTCTTGTCTGGAGGTGGTGTGGGTAACTTCTTTTACTCTCCTACAACTCTCTTGAATCAAAATAAGATTAAAGGTATATTTGCTGTTAGTGATATAGCTAGCTCTTCTGTGACTGTCGCTGTCCAAACACAAAGTAGGATTGTAGGACCAGTAGCGAATAATCATATAGTCATCAGTACTGTCGTGGGCGGCTTAATTCCAGCATCAGGAGATAGGATTAGCTATAGTTATGTGGTTAATGGTACACCGGACGAAGCTCATACACCGGTGTTTACTAGAACAGATGGACCTGGATTAATGCCTATAGGATTTAAAAATAAGGCAGGATTAGAAGTAGCGCTGACCACGGACTCCACTCCGGAGTATTTTGAAATGGAACCGTTTACTAATCAAAATAGAACACTGACTAGCTTACCAGTGGCTTTATCTGGTGCACATGATTACTACACATCGGACTTAAGTAGTTTTAATGACGCCTCTGGACTTAAGGCGCTAGATTCTGAGTCTTTTGTAGCTATTATATTCCCTAATGGGCCTTCGGCACCTGAAGTCACCCTTCAAAATTATTCCACTAGTCCAACTATTAAGGGTGGTCCCAGTCTTAAAGGTAAGAAAAACACATCCCTTACGCTTATTGATTGGATCATAAGAAAATAATTAATGTATCTCTAAGGGAACTGATCCTATAGTAATATAACAGTATTGCTATGGAGATAACTATATGACGAAATGGACAGGTTGGGTACCGCAATGCTCCTCAGAATCTAATTTACCACCTTTAACTATGGTAGGTATAAATAAAGTTTATTTATCGGGAAGAATGACAGGAGTGGAAAATCATAATTTTCCAGCCTTTCATGAGGCCACAAGGAAATTAAGGAATATGGGATTTACAGTATTTAATCCTGCTGAAACCGATAATGGGGATACTTCGCAATCTTGGGAATATTATATGAAAATAGATGTCCAAGAAGTTGCTAAAAGTGATGCAGTGGTAGTCCTGCCTGGATGGGAGGATTCTAGAGGAGCAAGAGAAGAGGTAAAGCTTGCAGATCTATTAAAGATACCCGTCTTTAGTTATCCTGATTACCGTAAACTAGAGTTTCCGACCTTATATATGGTTCCCAAACAAACTAAGGACACTGGAGCTATTAAACATGACGCATCTAAACTCCGTATGGATCTAATACCTATGTCTGCTATTGTAGGACTAGCTGAGGTTCTTACCTTCGGTGCAAATAAATACAATGACCGCAATTGGGAGAAAGGATTCCCTTGGTCTAGAGTTTACTCCGCTCTACTTAGACACTTATTTGCGTGGTTTTCTGGGGAAACTAATGATAAAGAGACGGGATATAATCATCTATTTCACGTACTTTGCAATACTGCATTTCTAATTGAGTTCGCTACAACCCATCCAGAACTAGATGATAGACCAGTAGGAAATAATAAATGAAAGACTTAATAATAGGTATATTACTTGGTATATTTATAGCAGGGACGTCTGCAGGGGCCGTAGAGATAGCATTCAGTAAGATTACAGTCCAAGATATGTATAGAGGGTTTGCTATAGCTGGATTATTGGCTAGTAATAGAAATTATGGGATAGAGGGTACAATAGCGGCGGCGGTAAATTATGCAGATGCACTATATGCAAGGAGAGATAAATGAAGATCAAGCCATTAAGGGATAGAGTATTAGTTAAAAAAGACGAGGCAGAGGATACTTATAAAGGGACTAGTATTGTACTTCCAGACCAATTAAAAGAAAAGCCACAAACTGGTGAAGTTATAGCAGTAGGACCAGGGCTAGTTAACCTATATGGAACCTACATAGGAACGACACTATCCCCTGGGGATAAGATTCTATTCCCCAAACATTGTGGAGTGGATTTGAAAAGCCTAGAGGATGGTCTATTTATAGTACCAGAGGCAGACGTACTTGGGATTATAGAGCCTGAAACGGTTGACTAGTATAATTAAAGTAGTCTGTTAGAACTCATGATTAGAAGGAGAAGAACATGTCTGGAGTTAATGGAGATGGAACGGCCGTAGACCTCAATACGATTCAAAAGAGGATTGGTAGGCTCAAGAGGTTTCTAAGGTTGAATGATATGGACAGTGCCCATGCTCTATCCACTACAATTCTAGCTAATCTCACAGCTCAAAATGTGACTATTCAAGCAGCGAATGATGTAGTGGATCTACCAAAAGATCCTGTACTACCTATCAGGGACGCTCAGAATCAAACAAGCTAAAGGTAAGGGGCTATTAAATAAAGCCCCTTAATTATTTATGGATAAAAATAAACAATTACTTAATAAAGCAAAATTACTAATAGCTATAGGTACACAAGTCAAACCCAATGTGGAGCTAGATAGACTTACTAGCAAGGCTTTGGATGATCTAACTATAGCAGTAATTAATTTGGAGCATAACCTAGATGAACCTTTTGTAATGTCTGATGAGGAGATTGCAAGAGTTTTAACTCTCTCAAAGATGTACTGTATTAACACAATAATGGTTTCCCAGGAGGGAATATCTAAATAATATGAGACAACACTTTCATTTAACTAGAAAAGAAGACGTTAGTGGGGTAAGTGGAGTAGGAATAGTTGCGGAAGGAGAGGTCTTCTCGACTGGAGAAGTAGCAATACATTGGATCTCTGGACCTATACATAGTACAACTGTATATAGAAGTATAGACGAAGTAATAAAAGTTCATGGGCATGAAGGTAGAACAATCATTGAGTGGGAGTCATAGTATGTTATCTAGGGATAAACAAAGCTACAATATTTACGATAGCTTTGCTGTGACTAAACAGTCAATTATAAATTTAGAATTAGAACAATCTCTTAAAGTAGGTCCGGGTGATATAATAATTTCAATGCCTGAATTAAAGGCATTTCTTATCATAGATGGTAAGGATTATGATCAAAGGTTTGAAACAATAAGAGATGAGAGATAATGCCAGTTCAATTAAGACCCACACAACAATGGTATAACATTCTCCAAACCATGTCACTAGATGGCTGGCTATGGAAAATTTCCAATAACGACCCTATAGATTCTCGTGATGTCCAAAGCACTTACTGTACTTTCTGGAAATATATTAATGGAAGATATGTAGGTGCCTTTTCTCGTAAAGATGCTGGAGACGAGGATACAGCTGTAAGGGAAGCCGCCCAAAGGGCCCTTCAAGAAGAAAATAGAACACTACAGGGACTATAAATGTATTTCATAGCACTTCTCATACTAATTAATATTGGTCTTCTACTGTATTGGAGACACGAATGTAATAGGGGTGTGCATGACGCCCATGTGGAGAATTGTAGGGCTTACTTGGAAGATATGTTTAGATTATGACTACCCTTATACTAGGTGGAATGACTATTGAAGATCCTCAAATACTAAAAAAGGCTGCAGAGCTAAGGGGATGGAAGGTAGTAGAAATCCAAGGTAGCCCATCCACATTTACAGACGGGTTTAAAGCTATAAAAGATCCGGTAATATATGCCGCTCCTGGCCTGGCTGAACGTATGGCGGCTGCTCTTAACGTGGACTTAATTACCGTCCAAGAAACGTGGCTTTCAAATTTACCATTTCAATTTACTAGGAGAGATATACAACTAAGTGTTTCCACTAAACACACATATGAATCCCTCACTTATCCCAAATTTATTAAGCCTTGTACATATAAAAAATTTCCCGCTAAAGTATATAACGATGACAGGCAAGCTAAAGCTGCATGTAGGGATGCACTATATTATGGCCCTATATACATACAGGAACCTGTGGAGTGGGAAGTAGAATATAGGTGCTTTATTTCCAATAATAAACTACAAACTCTTGCTCCATATAAGCGTAATATGAAAACGGATAAATACACTATATACCAAGAAGAGGTAGATAACTGTTATTACATAGTACAGCAAATGGCAGAGGAAAACTGCTTACCTGTTACAGGGACACTTGATATAGGATTTATTAAAAATAGAGGATGGGCTGTAGTTGAACTTAATGGGGCTTATGGGTCTGGGATTTATAAGCTAACAAATGTAAATAAAGTGCTGGATGTACTTCAAGCTACTACTGTTCCTCGAAGCAAAATATTAAATTAGTATTAATAACTACTAATTACTAGTTTACACAGGATATAATATGTTTAGTGGGGAGAAAGCTCCCACCCACTGAAATAAACAAGGAGACAATGGCTGTAGCAAGGCCTACTTAACTAGTGTTACACAAGTGGTAAACGTTAAGTGCTAATAAACAAAAGATGGGTACTCTCTTGTGCAATTCAAAGTAGCCAATGCGCAATATAAAAATAGCTAGCAATAGGACGGGTAGCTCCCGTCCTTAATTTTAGGGAGAAAATAATGTGCGTGTAATTATACAAAAGTATGATGAAGGAAGTGAAAAACTATGCTCAGTCGCTAAGAATATGGGCTTAGAGGTGAATTATGTAGGTGTGGATACTATATATAATACGGAAAACTTAATAAAGGAATATGAGCCTGTATTTACTCATACATCTATAGACTCCTTTAATCACTTATCCTCTAAGTATAAATTTAGCCATTTGTATAATAAGAACAGTATTAAACCTACTTCTTACATGGGGGTTTTGGGGGAAACTTATTTTAATAGTGAGGGTATGTTTTTACCTGCTCCTGCTTTAATAAAAAGATTTAAATGTTTACAAGAGCTTTGGGATAATAAATATTTGTTTGTTAAATCAAATGAGGATAAAGTACTTACAGGGGAAGTATTTGAGGATGAAACAAGTATTAAACACGCGTTAGACTACTTTACCCTTAAACATAACAGTCTAATGTTAGTAGCTCCTTCCTACCAAATATCTAGAGAGTGGAGAGTAGTAAGAGCAGGTAAAAAAGTTGTAACTGCTAGCCTATATAAAAAAGATGGAAAAGTAGTTAGTGAGGAAGAAGAGGGAATTAGTGTTATAAGCTTTGCGGAAACTATTCCAGTCTGGGATGAGCTACCTCATGTACATGTATTGGACATCTGTCAAGATCCTAGAGGATTTTTATATGTACTGGAAGTAGGCTCAGTTAATGTTGCAGGCTTTTATAGTTGCAATCTTAAAAAAATTTTGGAAGCATCTATTGGACAACTGGAAATTGCTAATGGTGTACCATGGGACCAAAGATTAAAATCCTTAAAAAAGTAGGAATATATGAGCAATTCAAATAAATTGGTAATATACTAAAAATAGTTGATTTTACAGCACTCTTACCCAAAAAATTGCATTTTTAACCATTTTTAAGGAGAATTTATGTTTACTATATTAGCCTCAATTTACATGCTTTTTAATACAGTTTTTACTATAGGTTTAGTGACAATAGTATTATCCATAATAATTAGTTCTCTAGTACCCAAGTATTAATATGAGTGCGGAATTTTTAATTATGTTCTTTGCGATTGGTATGTTTATACTAGCAGCAATATCTTAAAAAAGTTGAAGTATTGTATATGTAATATTATCGGTGGACATGTCTCCGCATGCGCGCACTCCACCAATAAAAAATAGACCGGTCGGTCTAGTTGTGCTTATCGTATTACCGCATATAGTGGGAGATAGTAAAGGAAAGGGGGCAGATGTTAAGTCTGCCCCTGTATTTAGCTTAGTTGTAAGCGATGCTTACTTTGTTGCTGGCGTAGTTGCTTTTGCTGCCTGTTTCGCTTTTTCCGCTGCAACTAGTTTTTCTAAGTCTGCAAGAGACAGGGTAGAAACAGCGCTTTGCGCCACTCTGTTCTTCTTTGCTTCGAGCTTCTGCTCATCTGTTTTCTCAGCAATGGGGGTGATATTCACTCCCACCTGATGACGAACACCGTCAATTGTCACTTTGCCACCTGCATAGAATCCCTTGCCTGATTTGGTACGAACAGGGGAGAGGGCGACATCGTTGTCTGATTCAATTTCGATAATAATAGACATAGTTTGTATCTCCGTTTGTTTTGGTTTCGGTCACGCTTGCAACTAGCAAGGTAATTGCGGGACAGTGCCAGTATCCCGCATGTACCGCACTAGTGTAATTGTTCGTAGCAAGTATTGCAGTCATCAGCGGTACTATTGCAATCCCGGTCATGCCAGTAACCATATTCATCTTCGTTGTCTGCTTGCTCTTGTAATTGTTCCACTTGACTATCGAGTAAGGATGCCATGCGGTCATGTGCTTGCTTGTCTGTATTGTCCATGTCTGCTTGCAATTGAAGCAAGGGGAGTTGACTATCTAACATGTCTGCCATGTCTAAGGTGTCACTATCCGGGACTGGTAGGGACGGACACAAGGATATGGGGTAATAGTCCCATGTGTTGTTTGTTGCTACCACTGGCTTGTCAGCCAGCTTAACTAATTTGTATATGTGTTCGTTCATGATACTTTCTCCCATATGGCTACTATAACACTGTCCTCTATGTACACGGTGCATATGGCATGGGAAGTAATATCGGAGAATTGAACATAATCAATCCATCCGTCATCCTGTATTGCCATCGCTACTCCCCATATTGTCCACTGCATAATGCTTGCATCTCCGTTTTTGCTATATTTCAAGCATAGCGCATGTTGAAATTTGTTTTCGCCTATAAGGATATGCGGAAATTTGTAAACTTTTGTAAATTTGCAGTCAAGATAGAATAATAATACACGTGTACGCACACGCACGCGCGTATACACCCCTATCCTGCAATCCCGCACGTCCCAATCCCGTACCCCCGCCCCCAGGGGCTGTACGTATAAGATAAGAGCCAAAATTGTCCATTACGCCATTATTATAGTGTTAGGCGTTAGCCATTAAGTGGTTATTAGGGGACAAGCGAGTAATGGGGAATCCCCATTATAAGCATAACCCAGTCCCCTGTATTATAATTAAACTAGTTATTATATAAATAAGAGGGAAAACAAATACAGTATTACTAATTAAGCTATCCGCCAGAGTATATATACCTTCTACACCTAATGTATTACCTGGGTAGTAACATATGAAAGGCCATGAGAGATACCCACTAATTACAATACAGTATTATTTACTAATTATCATATAGTAGCTGAGTAAACATCGGAAGAACCTTCCTGGATTACAGTATTATACAGCTAGTGGCATACGGCGCCGTAAATTTGTGTAATATTACCAGTGTTAAAGTATAAAGAAGAGGGACGGTGTACAACAATTGGATTTATTACACCAGCCAGGAGCAATCCTGGTACTTTAGTTTGTTTATTACAGTAATATTATGGTAAATATGGGGATTTTTTGCATTATTATACCCCTCCGTGATACCTATCCAAATATAACTAACGCCAAATATAACTAACGCTATTAGAATGGTAGTACCCAATCATTACATACACACACACACATATATATACTACTGTATATGAATAAGGATGTATGCGGGACCTCTCCTTAGCCTGGTATGTAGGACTATGCGGGTCACCTTCCACGTCCACTATTTGTAGCTATGTATTACTGTAGCTAAGTATTAATTGTTTTGGCTGCCTTGTACTAAATACTTGGTTTTCCGGTATTACTTTAAGTACTAATAATTCCATGTGCCGAAGGCACCCCATTAAGTTATTATGTTAAGTTATGTAAAGAGGTGTATTAAATATGCACGTAAGGGCAACTCCCCCGCCTTTCAGCTACCGTATTAGTTTAAATACTTAAGATTATCACGTATTTTGTGTTCTGTCAATAGTTTTATTAAGTTATATGTATATATGTAAATTCCCTGTAACATTATCATGTTACTGTCCCTAAGCTATACGCTTGGGACTATATAGGACATGTGTATATAACAAATTTATGAAATTTTGTAAACTTTTGTTTTTGCTTGCTGGACGGCAAATTTGGGGTTAATTAGCAAAATTTTATTTTTGTCGCAAAATTTGCATGGGATAATGGGATTGGAGTAAATAGGCTTTTATATGCTTATATACTCCTGTAACAACAACCAGCATGGGGAAGTACTACATATGCCCCATCCTACGGCGTGTAAGCCATATATGCGAAATACGTTATGAAGTAGCATATAATATGGCGGGGCGACAACCCCTAATGAGGCACCGTTTAGTGTATAGGTAATAGTGATTACCTACTGATGAGGGCACAGTTATGCCCGAAACACTATACAGGTGCATTATGTCCATACTTCAAGACCAAGTGAGACATTGCCATAAGCTTTTACAAGACTGCTTGCAAGAGCTTAAAGAGCATAATAGTAACTTAGTGGAAGGTGTAGAGGAGGAATTACAACAACCAGTAAAATGTCCTCATGTTATTAGAAAGGGTATATGTATATGGTGTAAGGAGGTATGTAATGGAGAAGCTTAGACTAACATCAGCACAGATGAGAGCCGCTATATGTGAAAAGTATGGTACTGACCCTTCTGATGTTTACTTTCGATAGAGTGTAAGTTTAACCATGAAAAGTGGTATATGTGGGATGGTACGGAATTATATGTTAAGAAGGAGGGTACATAATGAGTGTTATGCATGTTGCTGAGTTAATTGACTTAATACCCCAGTGTCATAAAATGACTAAGATGACAGGATATCATGGAGACTTTAAGCGGGAGGATGTTATTAGAGACAACATGGAGTCTGAGTTAGCAGTATGTTTAGCGCGAATGATTGTTATGACTCTCCCAGACAAACAGTTAAACTTAACTCCTGTACATAAGAAGCCTGGGTATTACAATGTTATTGTGGTTCCTGTTAAGCAACGAGTTTACCGTAAACCACATTGGGTAAAGGTAGTTTGCGAGAATTAATCCCGAAACAGGGTAGATATTACCCTGTATAACCCCACGTGGTTCGTGGGTTACTGATGAGGGAAGCCAGTGAATTTACAAATAGGTAAGTTATGCTCACTTTGTCTTAAGGGTATAGGTAGATACCAGCGTCATGGTTATACCGTAACCAGTCCTATTGGGGTTGTGCATTTAGAAGGTTGTGGGTTTATAGCATGTGATTTTTGTCATGTGCAAGTACCTGATGCCCCCACATTACAACGGGTGAAAGATGCTAAAAATGCACAAATAGCCCAATACTTATGTAAGTGTTTACAGTGCGATGTAATTAGGAGGACTAGGTAATGGATGAGTACTTAAAGGAGAACTTAGTTAAGATATGCTTGACTACTCTTATATCCACAGCAATGGTAGTAACAATTGTTAAACTCATGGGGCTATAAACTATGCTAAAACAAGTACATATATCAGAAATATTTGAATCTCAGTATTTACCCTTTAACCCAGTACCAGTACCCCTAGCTATATTACAGAAGTATGGAGCTAAGGCTCCTGTAGGTAATAGAGGTTATTGGAGTAACGGAGTATTAAAGTGGAGTGAATGGTTTGCGGGAGCTATTCACAGACGATATGCGGTATGTCCTGTATGTCCTGAGGTTATGGGAAGTACATTGTAATTTGGTACATGCCTGTTAGGTGACAGATAACAGGCAATTACCCAGTTATAGTTAACTGGTATACATGAGGTAATATACTATGGTAACTGTAGATGAAGTAATTGCGGAATACCTTACATTCGATGATGAAACACCTGATGATGTATGGGCGAATTGGGCTAATAAGAAATTAGCTCTTACGGAAGAGGAACAGGATAGTGTGGATAAGGTAGTGCAAGCGGATATAGATACACAATTAGAGGACTTATCTCAGGAAACTAAAGCTATTATACTAGCTCAGTAATTAGGTACATACTCCAGTGCTATTAACTTAGTGCTGGAGTAATTACCCAATTAAGGAGGGTGTAAGCATGATGACAGTGGAAGATGCTCTTATAACTAAGGGTATGACAGTTAAACTAAGTGAGAAATGCCATACAGCAATAGACTACTTCAAAGTAGCTCCTGAAGTGATTACAGACTGTACAACTAAGCAGAGATATGTGTTACTTGTTCCCCGTAAATCCATGTTACCTAAAGATGTTATTACTTTGGTAGTGGATAAGTTAAAGGAAAGAGGATTTACAGTGCAGGGAGCTGGACAACTCATACGTGTTTTTCTCTAGTTAGGTAAACAGGGTAAGATTAACGTCTTACCTTGACTACCCAACTACGGAGGTAATACAATGGGTGTAAGTAAGTTAGATATAAACAGGTGTTTGTGGCTGTTAGATACAGCATTATTCATGCCAGGAGAGTTAATGGCTGGGTATGCGGAGAAGACATTTAATATGGGATTACCTTCCTATAAGCTGCCCAGTATGCCATGGGATAAGAATAGAGCTTTAGGTAATTTAGCTATTACGGAAATTACATTTAATCCTATGGATGTAACTCCCGGTACTCAAGGATATAGTGAGTTACGGGAAGATAAAATAGCTATATACAATGGGGCACAATTACCCCATAAAACCCTATTCCATGAAATAGCCCACTGTCTATGTCATGTACCAGAGCTACCACAATATGTAAAAGAGTTTGAGGCTGAGTGCGTAGCTTTATTACTGGTAGACCATTTAGAGCTACCAGGAGCTAAGTTTTGTAGAGGAGCAATACAGGAAAGCGAACGTGGTATTAAGTTACTTAGCTTGGATAATCATGTAGTTACACCATACGTGCTTATTAAATCCGCACAAACTATACTGGAGGCAGGACTATGATAAATACAACATTTTATGTTGAGAGAATACATATGTTAGGTGGAGGACTGTATAGATATAGGGTATGGGAAGAACTTACGGAAACACAATCCTGGGCAACATCCCATGTATCCCAGTGTACTATTAACAATAAACGAGTGGGGGAATTAACAAGTAGACGTATACCATGGTTAAATGATACAGACTTCCCACCATGTACTGATAGACGATTTAACATGGTCCATGCATGGTATAAGGGATTAGAAAAGCTTACAGCTATACTTATTAGGCTGGCTTATCCTGAAACCAGAAGTATAGACCCTGACCAAATAGTGACCATGATGGTAGAGTCTCCTGTAAATAGACCGCATGAAGTGAGAAATGTTTACTTTACTGGTAAACATAGAGAGTACGCGGTTTATAAAGTGGAGTATGGTCCTGGTCCAGTAACTAAAACATTATGGAGTTCCCAGTAATATACTTGGTACATACCTCTTTACTAATACTAAAGAGGTAATTACCCGGCATATGGGTGTTAGAGGAGATAGGACAATGGAAGAAAGAGAGATACGAGACCTAATACAGGAATTACAGGAAGCCACTGAGGCTTACTTAAAAGCCAAGGATAGGTACAATACAATTACTTTCCTCGTAACCAGTAAATTAGGAAGTAAGGGAATTAATGTAGCAGTACCACCAATTACACATACACAAGAGTCACAAATACAAAGTGCTAAGACTGCTGGTAAGGAAATTACAGTACGAGGACAAAAGTATAAGTCTTTATATGAGGCTGTAAATAAACTTACATCCATTAGTGGTATATCCTACGGTACTGCTAAGAAGAGATTAGATGCAGGACATAGTCCCGAAGCTTCCTTACTTGTACCTGTAGGTATGGGTGGAGATATAGAAGCTATGTATGAGGCTATGGATGCTACTGGACAGTTTGAAGAGGAGGGATAATGAGAATTATAAGAATCTTCTGTGGTAGAGTATCCAAACCAGATGGTGATTGGGTAAACGTAGCTAAAGGACAATGGGATAAGATATTATCCCCACATGACAACGCTAAGATGGAAATGATTTTAGGTTGTATAAAGTTTGTTTCTCTAGGTGGTAAAAGTGTAGACGTTGCCCTTATAGAGAGGTCTTATTGTCCTAATTGTAAATTATCCCATGATAAGGAAATAGAGAGGTTGAAATGAAAAGGTATAAAGGCACTCCTATGAAGAAGAGATTAACACTAAGAATTAAGCCCTCTAATGCATGGTTAGAATCTTATGCTAATAACTCTCGTAACAAGCCTAAAAATGAGAAAAGGGATATGCTAATACGAGCTGCATACTTAGAATTACCTTATCACCACATTGAACAAAGTGATGAGGTAACACAAAAGAACAGAAGAAGCCGTATTAAACAATTAGCTAGAGAGTATAAGTTATCCGTTATGAGGATACAACAAATAGTTAAGGGGGTTGATGATGAAAGAGCTAAGCCTAGAAGAGCTAGAACAACTAAAATTACAGAGAATGAGGGAGATTTATAAAACTAGAGGAGAGTTTAATAACATCACTCACCAATTATCCACAAGACACTTACCCCCTAAAGTAGAGAATGAGATGTTACATAAGAGGAGACAATTACAGGAAGCACTTGCAATAATGTCCAAGCATAGCGCTGCTTTATCCCTAAAAATAAATAATGTTAAGGGAGCTAATAAAAATAAGGGTAATAAAGGACACCATAAAGGAGGGAATAACAAGGGTTATATTAACAAAGACCCGGAAATACAAGAAGTTTACAGTACAGTAACATTACCTTCCGGTATGACAGTAATACTACCAATGAAGAGTAGGTATAAAGGAGAGAATAAATGAGTGAGCCATTATTCCCTAATATTAAGAGCTGTATAACTCACACGTATGTATGTGAAATAGCTCACTTAGTTTTACATACTGAGCAGCTATACTGTTTCCACAAACATCCAGATTGTGGAGAGTGTTATATGTACGACGGTTCAAGATGCCCTGAATGTGATAACATGGGGGTGGTTAAGTCTAATGATGGATTATCCGATATTGGTTGGTGTAGTTGCCCGGTGGGACAGGATATACGCAATCAACCAAATGATCCACTAGGTATTAAATCTCCGCAAATTACCGAATAATACACGCAACCCCTGGGACGTTATGTCCTGGGGGTTTTTTTATTGCTTATTTACTACATACAGAACATTTATCACGAAACTAAATTGCTGTCAAGGCCTGTGCCGCAATTGTTATTTATATCCATTACACATACGCTTATTCTTTGCTTGCTCATCCCAAGTAGCCCATCTACAATTACCTGGTTCATAATTACCGTCAGTGTGAGGGTACCTATCTATTGTTAGATGATTCTTATACCCGTTACTCATAGCCCAGTTATAGAAATTGAAAAATCCTTGTCTCTTAGGTAACAACCAATTATCACATATACTTACTCCTAATCCCCCATATATTTTATATCTGGGATGGTTAGAGTTATAGCATCTCTGTTTCATTCCCCCGTAAATGGAATATAGCCTTTTTACTGGGTCTTTAATAGGTGCTTTTCTACCCTTCTTAGGTTTTACTGGTTTTGGATGACAATAACTACATCTAGCCCTGCCTGCTAACAGATCTAGTACATCATGAGCGGAGTAAGTTACACACTTATAACAGAAACATAACCAACGTCTTCTACCTTCAATAGACTTTACTTCCCACTTTACCTCTAGTCTATTGTACACGTCACCACACATTATTTTATTCATAATAGCCCCCTTGTTATAGTCTTAAATACCACACAAATTCATTTTTGTCAATACCTCAAGAGTCATTGCGTTAGCCGTATTTTATGGCTTGTGGCAACGTTTTTGCAATTTGCGGTATGAAGTTACCCGACCGACGTGTTTTATTCGTTCACGGGCAAATTTGACGTGTTTTAAGCGACTTTAGCTTTACTTGTTTACGCAGGCGCAAAACGACCCAAGACCCAGGCGCTCTGGATGTATTAGCCTGTGGTACATACGCAGGATCTTGATTTTTTGCTTTACAAAACTTTACGCCGCACACTTGACGCGGCGAAAATTCGTCGAAACCGCGCCGCGACTTGATTTCGGGCGAAATTTCGACTTTTCGTGTCGGCTTGAATTGGAGAGTCAACAAAAACGCGAAACGACCGCAGGGGGAAAGTGCCCGCTGGGGTAGGTTTCTCATTGGTTAAAATACTTAATTATTTAATATACAGTATGTGTATATAGTGGAGATGCTACACATGGCAGTATTGGAGTTAACGGAAGTAGAGTGGTATTCATTACCACATAAATGTGTACTAAGAACTGTCCCGGAGTTTAGTACTAATAAAGTTACCGGCAAAATGAAGAAGAACAAACGTGCTGGTATGAGAGTATGTGAAATGTGTGGTATAGAGGATGAAGAAGGTAAGTTTCATCCTGCTACGCGTTGTGTTAAGAAGTTTACCAACCCTATAGATGCTGAGAGATTTAAGCAGACTGTAGTAAATGGGTTGAATAGAGTAACACGTAAGACAATGCCTGATGCTACTACACCTGTTAAGTTTGCTGAGTATATACAAATACAGCTACTTAATGGGAAGCTTGTTAGTTGTATTAGACTGTTAGATGACACACTATTAATGAGGAGAGTAGGGGGTAAGATTAGTACCAGTGATAATGGTATTAACTGGATGCCCTTTTATCCTGATGATTATGTGGAAATAGGTAAACCAACTCCGATATACAACTGTAATGTAAGAGGTGAATATCACCCGTTACTTACAGAGCTTAAAGAGTATATTAGAGAGGGTAAGGATTGGACAACAGGTAAGTCCCTTACAGTAGTTGAAAGAAGACAGGAAAAGGTAGGCAGACATACTGGTACTAATGCTGAGGAATATTACTCTCAATTAATGTCCAGACAGTTTGCTAAGTCCACTAATGTTAAGATAGCTGAAGACTTAATAGCAGAAGCTAAACATGGTGTGGAAATGAGAAACATGGATAAGACTAGAGTACACTGTAAACTCTGGGCTTCTAATACAAGAACAAACACATTGAGAATAAGAAAGGAATTATCCTCATTCGGTGCTGTTTATACCATGTATCTAAGAGTAATATACAGAGCTAAATATTACTGCTTTAGAACACGTAGAGAACAGGAAAACAGTATAGTATTATACGAGAGAGATATAATACTTGCTAAAAACAATAGATCACTCCCAGAAGACACAATAAAAGCTATACCGATTAGGTATGGTAAGTTTATGGAAGAGTGGAACATATAAAGCTTTACTTGGACCTGCCATGTAAATCTCCGCACTTTATAGCCCCTTGTAGCAGTAATGTTATAAGGGGCTTATTGTGTTGTGAGAGGGAAATAAGTCCCCGGTAAGACATAAGATAAGGAAAAACTATTATGGGAAATAATCAAGCACCAGTACAGCAACAACAGAAGAACCAAGAAGTCCTTAGCTCTGTTAAAGATACACTGGAAGCTAATAAACCAGTGGAACAGAGTAGTGCTCAATCTGAGCTAGAGGCTTTACGTGCTCAATTAAAGGCTGCTGAAGAGGCTAAGAAAGCTGCGGAAGATAAAGCGAAGAGTGCTGAAGATAAGGCAATTGAGTCTGAAATTCAAGCGCGTATAGCTAGGGAAGCTGCTGCTAAAGCTACTGAGAAGAAGACAGTAGCTACTGTAGTACCCAAAGAGCTTAAGCTTTATAGCTTCGATAATGGAGTAACTGCCGGAGATTTTGTAGACTTCGCTACTGGAACAGGACGTGATGCTAATAACATTACCCGTTGTTCTCTTGGTCAATACGTTGACCGCATGGGTAAGAAGTACCCAGCAAGAGTAACACTCCATGATTACTTCATGAATCAAGCTGGTCAACATGCTCCCACACAGAAGAGAGTATCCTTTAGTCTGGAAATGCTCCCTGATCTCATTAAGTTCCTGCAACTAGCTGAGGCAGAAGCTAAGAGACAGAATCTCACATAAGTTTATTTCGGGCAACCTGAATTGTGGCACTTGTAGCTAGGGAGAGTTAACTCCCTAGCTATTTGTGTTGTTACACTACTGGTAAATGATTTATGTACGAAGAATCCCATGACTTTGTGTGTGCTAATTGCGGCAGTACAAAGCAATTATCTACTAAGCCAAGGTATAGTAGAGCTTGGGGATGGTTTTGTAGTAATCATTGCCGGAAAGTTGTTAGGAAAGCACGTAAGAAAGATATTACATACACACCACAATACAGTAATAAAGGTTAAGGAAAATGACTTTAGGGGAGATTGGTTTTATATTAGACTTAATAGGCATAACAATGGCATTTGTTATGCTATGTAAGTGGTTTTGTAGACCATAGGGGGGTTCGTTATGCTATACACTACAGCATGTTGCCTAGTTTGTGCGGAAGCAAAGTACTTAAGTAAACTAGTGGAAGGTAATGAAATGACTAAGGATGACGCTACAGCTATAATGTCACCCAAACTAATAGAGGAAATGGGGAATGCAACTAAGGGAACATTTATTTATTACCTTGCCCAGTTATTGCTAAGTTAATATGATACTCAAACTCTTATTGTGTTTTGCATTAGCTACTCTAACTTACTCCACCTGGGGAGATAGAGCAATGATAGAACCATTAGGGCTTATGTGGGCAATGTACATTGTAGCTGTTCTAATTGATTAGTTGTTATCTATTGCTCAGGGTATTTGCCCTGAGCTTTAGTTATTAAACAAGTAAAAGTAAGTCCAGTAATAAATCTATTTCCCCATTACATGAAAGTATACATATCCTAGTAATACCTAGGTTTTACCGTAAAGAAATAAAGCATTTATTACTCACTTACTCCCTACAACCGGAGGATAGGACACCAATCACTAATTAATTGCAACTCAAACCTATAAAAATGTTTAAGCCATATTAATGTTTTGGCATATGTATTGCAGTATCCCTTACCCGGAGGATGTATGTAATAGTCCAACCAAATTGAAAGTATTGTAAGCCCTGGGAGTTATCTCAGGGCTTATCTATTTGTGATGCGCATTGATACTCACCATTACATAAAGGAAAGGTAAATTATACTTGATAGCTGTGCTCTGGCTGTCCGTTAGGCACCCATCATAGCCTAGTAAAATAAAGTAGAAGGCTAGGGGAGTTATCTCCCCTTTTTACTAAGGTAATTACTATGATACATTGTACATGGGTGCCACTTAAGCAAGCATTTAGTACCTTAAAGAAGAAGTGGCGTAGTCATAGAAGATTGAAAGTATATTTGGAATATGGTACAGCTTGTCTATTTTGTGGTTTACAAGCTACTCATTTATCCTGGGATAAACATTTAGCTACGGATAAGAAGCCACACCCTAATTTATGGCATATAAAAGCATCCGGGCAGAAAATTATGATGACAGTAGATCACATCATACCAAGAGCTAGAGGAGGTTCCAATCACACGGATAACCTCATGCCTTTATGTGAGAAGTGCAATTCTAAGAAGGGTACACGCATAGCATTTTGCTTGTTAGATACTAAACAATTAGCAACAAGACACATTAATACCAATTATCAAGACATCAAGGAAATAGCATGAAAGAACTTACATTTGCAATACTGTTTGTTGGTGGTATGATATTTGCCTTGTGTGGAGAGGCTGGAATACTTAACATTACTACACCATTACCTCTTAGTTTAGATGATATATTACTTCCCATCCTTGGCTTATTTTTAGGTGGTGTGATGATAGGATTTTCCCTTCGTAAGGCAGTAGAGATATCGGATAATGATTAGTTTGATAATAAAGACAACTCTTAGCCTTACCTGTGCATCATTAGGAGCTGTATTACTTCATAACCATCCTTTGGAAGCACCTTATGCCATTATGTTGGTATATATGGGTGGAATTATATTAGGAACTATCTAATGACATACTCCGATTTATGTAAATTAAGTACCCTATTAGGGTTTTGCTCGGGTATCATACTTCTTATTATCGTAGTTGTTATGACAATAAAGGGTGAGCAATGAGTATAGTAGAAGAAATAATAAAAGAAGAGTTTTTGGCATACCAAGATACTACTGAACAAGAGTTTATGCTTGGTATGGGTTTATTAGGTATTGAACCGTTGGAAGTAGTACAAATACTAAATGGGAAACCTATTACAGAGAGACAAGCGGAGGCATTGAGTAATTACTTTAATACATCTCAGGCGTTCTGGATTAACTTAAACAACATGGAGAAAACCAAATGAATTTAGTTCCACCAACCACAGTAGGTGCCACCCTTACAGTAAAGTCCGTAGTACTAATGTCACGAGGACTTAGGTTCTATTATTCCGATGAACAACAAAAGTTTTATTTGGCGGAAGTATTTAACTTCGGTCACTGGTCTAAACTACCTTGGGATACGGATAAAATACTGGAAGAAATTGATAGCCGCAAGCTCACTAAGGACGGTAAGCCTAACCTTAAGTGGGAAGTAACTATTGAGCTTAATGGAAAGGATGTAGGGCTGCCTCCTATTATCTGTGAAGTAAGTGAACAGGAAGCTAAAGAGCACCTAATGAAGAAAATAGCAGAAATTAGAGCTAATGTTGCTACTCAAACCAAATAATATTACGGCGGGACTTGCTACCACAGTATGAGGGCGAGGTTAGTCCGTAAGTGGTGAGATGGAAAGCATCACCAGCCTATAGCCTGGGTATTAATACCCAGGCTATATTTGTATATTTTTGTAACCTCAAGATACTGGTATATTATGAGTATTATAAGAGACATGGAAGAGGAAATTGCCCAAAAGGTGGCTAAAAAGAAACTTAAGAGGGATATGGTCACTACATGGTGGTTGTTTTGGGGATTTTTACTGGTATTTAATTTAATTCTCCTTCTAGCGCAGTGGGGACTGAAAACTTTATGATAACTTTAGGTGCTTATGTTGCCACTTGTCCAATAACTTCACCACGGACATTAGTGAGAGGGTTTGTTGTTGGTAATCCAGAGCCCTATGTAATAGCTGTACTAGTAACTTGGTCTGGTGAGCTTATTTATAAACAAGGTGAAATAATACATTGTTTTATGAACACAGTAACTGAATTAGATTCCAAACTCATAGAAACAGATGTGGAAAAGGGCTGGAACGATAAAGAAAAGGTAAGATTACCACACCTCAGTATGTTTACCGACCAGGAAATACTTAATGAGTATAGCCGTAGGTGTAAGGAAAACCAAGAAAAGGAAGCTCTTAGATTAGCAGGGTTAAAGTCTGAATGGCAACTACTCAGAGAAAAATATAGTGATGTAGCCTACCAACTCTGTAATGAAATATATGAAGATTTCAAAGGTGGAGAGGAAGGTAGTTAAGTGTTTACTCTACAAAAACTAAAGAAACAATTTGTTAAGGGCTACCAAACTATTACACAAAGACAACTCATACAACATGATCCTACTATAGATAAAGCTATAGATAATTTAGATGTAGCAATACAGGAAGTGGAAAGCTGTTGAGAGTTTGACAGTGACCATGAGCTATGTATTAAGTCTCTGTATAAATGTTCCTTACTGTTAGAGTCTCTTAAGTATGAAAAGACATAATTAAATGAGATATCACCTTATTAAGAAAAGTAGAGTTTACAATGGTAAACCTTACTGTGGGCCAGCCTCTAACAATAAACCCGCCGAGGCAGAAACACACTTAAAAGCTTTGATATTAAAGGCGGAATTACAACTCAAAAATCCTGTTGGTTGGGTTATTATAGATACAAAAGAGAAGTTAAACTACTATCTACACTAAGGTAAAAACATGATTCCATATAATCCTAAGTGCGATGAGCTTGACTTGAAACTAAAAGAACAACGAGCTAAAAATATTAGCACTGACATTAACTCTCTCCGTACCACCCTGTCCGTTCTAAAAGAAGAGATAGATACTATAAAGAAAAAAATTAATTCCCCTGGAATATATTTAGTTATACATATGGGATATAGATTACTTTTGGTTACTAACCATAGTAATGTTGATTCCATAGGATTAGATGGTGGTTGTCTTAGATATGGATGGGTAGGAGATGTGGAGGAGTTTATTAAAATTCACAATATAACTATTTTAGGTAAATTAGAGAATAAGGACTTGGTGAACCTAGATCCCGGAAAGTCTATATTTAGTGAACATCATTACCCCATAGAGGAGCAGTAATGGAAGACAAGGATAAATATAAAATTAGGCGTCTTGGTACACCCTTAGATGGTTGTGGCTTACCTGAAGGACTTATAAAGGACTTTAGAAATAAGGGAATACATTCTCTACAAGGTGTTTTCGGTTTATCTGTTGCTGCTAGAGTAGGTGAAGGCCTTAATGAAATAGGCGAGCCTTATGGTCTCACACATCAGCAAATCCATGATTTAATAGGTAATTTACTATCCAAGGAAGAAGTTATTAGATTATGTAGTCCTATACCTAAGTATGGTATGGGCTGTAGCCTATAATTTTCATATAGCTAAGCGTTACACCCTTATGATATAGCGTCCATGCTTGGTTTCATTAGGATAAAGTAACAATATAAGCTATAGTATATAGCTACGGATGAACACTCACATTCTCCGTAGCTAAGTTTTATTTACTAAGGAATGCATACTATGAGACTACTAATAGGTAGAGTAAACGGGGAAGACATATATAGTACTCACAGATTTTATAACACACAATATATTAATGAAATAGAGTTTAGACATGCTATGGACTGGAAGGATAGTCACTGGCGTAGGCATAGAGAACTCTATGATTTTTATACTGGTATAACTACTGAGGATATGTTAGGTAACCAAGAACATAAGGACAATATAATACGTACTATATTTGAAGGACAAAGAGGCTGGCCCACATGGCTCTATAAGTTTTTATGTTATATTTCCGGATATCCCCATGGACTTGATGAGTAATTATATGAATGAAAATGAAATACATTACCACAAATGCCAAGATGTAATAATACGCTACTTAGATACAAGAACATATAAAGTAGTTCGCAAAGGCTGTGGTAGGGTATTTAGTCATACATTTTCAGAGGCATTGGTTATAGGTTTAACCAAAGCACATACTTGTCCTAATTGTGGTAATAAGCATCAGGATATAATGTATCACCCTGAAAAACAAAAGGTGTTAATGTCATGAAAACGTGTACAGTTTATCTTCCTGAAGTAGGAGACTCAGTATATTTTCCAGAAACAGAAGAAAGTCTTACTATAGCGTATGTGGAAAGTCCGTTCTTTATTACACTAGAATCCGGAACTTCTATTAATTGGAATAGTATAGATTGGGACGATGGTGCAAAGGTCTGGGTTAAGTAGTAGAGGCTATTGTGTTTGAATTTCCACTAACAAAAGAGCAAGAAGTTAATGTTTACCAGCTTATCATGGCTCTACGCTCTGGTAAGTATCCTCAAGGTAAAGGGCACCTAAAGGGTATTGGCAGTGGAGGTTATTGTCCTTTAGGAGTAGCGTGTGAGATAAGCGGACTAGGTAGATGGAGAGCTATGGGATTAGTCCTTGCTTTTATACTTAAAAATGATTTTGCCGCCACTCAATTACCAGAAGCCGTGAGAAAACATTATGGCTTCAAGTCTCGTTACCCTAAGACAAAAGACGGAAAAAGTATTGTTAGTCTTAACGATGATGAACGCTTACCATTTGAACAAATAGCTGAAATAATTGAACAAGAGGTATTAAACAAGTGAACATAAATAAAGAGTTTTTGCGTGATGTAATCATTAATGACGGTGGCGCATATATGTACGCAAATGGTACATATTGTGTATTTGGTGCTGTTATTACTGCATTAGGATGGAAACCACAAGGGCTAATAGTTAAGCCAGTAAATAGAGGAACGGCAGAACGTCCTAATATTACAATGGACATGCATTCTCCTATCAAAGGAGAGGAATGGAGTCTGCGACGAAAGTGGATATATTCTGTAAACTCATCTTTCTTTCACTCTCTGTCCTCTTTAGAGGTGGGGCTGTATAAAAATCGTCAACAAGTAGAATTTAATGGAGATGCTATCTCTCCTATTACACCGCAACAAGCTAAAGCATGTTTGCTGGACCTAGTGAACATGTATTTTCCAGATCCAGTGGATGTAGATGACATTGACCTTTCTGATCCAACAGTACCAAAAGATACAGATGACTTAGATAATACGGAGAATAAAGTAAATGAGCGAGTACTCTGTGGAAGTGGTAGAAATTAAGGTGTAAGTAGGGCTTTTTCTATCTCCCAGCCATGGTCTAGTCTATACCTAACCTTACAATAGAATGCCTTATCTTTCTTAACGCCAAACCTCTCTATCGCCTCTTTAACAGAATAATTGTGACCATGTACGCTAACTATTCTATTAGTGCTCTTATTATTGGCTTGCTGCTTACGGGTAAGCCAATTACAATTTGATGGCTCATAATTACCATCATTGTTAATTCTGTTGATAGTTAAACCTGGCTCCCACTTATCTATGGACCAATTGTAAAAATTGATAAATCCTTCTCCATTAGGAAGGAGCCACTCATCACAAACTTTAATTCCCCTACCACCATAGACATGAAATTCTCTATTTGATTTATAAGTACATCTATTTTTCATACCACCCCATAAAATATATAAAGGGTGTGATGAAAGCCCATGTATTAGGTTTCTATTAGTGGTAGCCCTACTCACTGCTTCCTTAACTAGACAACCACATGACTTTGTGGGTCTCCTACGTCTTGTGAGGTCTCCTGTACAGACAACCTTTTCATTTCCACAATCGCATTTACATAGCCAGTAATATGATCGCCCTCTCTTTTCATGAAAAGAGAGGACAGTCCATCTATGTATTTTACTTCCAGGAGTTATTGGCATATCTATAGGATATATTAAATGAGTGAGTATGCAGTTAAAGTTTGTAAATTATTAAACATTCAACCAGTACCTAATTCTGACAACCTCTCAATGGCGAAGATTGAAGGCTATAATGTTATTTGGAACCATAATGAAAACCCATATGGTATGGATAGGCCTTATCGTGAGCAAGATGAGATTATATTAGTTTTAGAGGATTCCGTAGTCCCGGAAAATGACCCAAGATGGGCTTATTTGGGAGAGCATAGAAGAATTAAGGCTAAAAGATTACGCGGTGTGTTTAGTATGGCAGTAATCACTCCATCTAAACCAGAATTCTCATTGGGTCAAGATGTTAGAGAACAGCTAGGCATTACAAGATACACTCCCCCTGAGCCTGTGACTACTGGAGGGGACAATGAGAAAGATCCTGGGTTCCTTCCCCATTACACTGATATAGCTTCCCTTAGAAGATATGAGGATATATTTGTACCCGGAGAACAAGTTATAGTAACTGAAAAGCTTGATGGCGCTAATGGTAGATGGTTATATAAAGATGGAAGATTATGGGTAGGTTCCCATTCCTGTATTAAATCACCTACTAGTAATACTGTATGGTGGAGAGTAGCTAAGCAGTTAGACTTAGAGAAGAAATTAGAAGCTTTTGAGAATATAGCTATATATGGAGAAGTATATGGTTATGTACAAAGCTTGAGGTATGGCGCAAAGCCTGGTGAGGTTATGTTAGCTGTATTTGATGCTATGGATGTAAGAACACGTACATATTTTGACCATGATAAGCTAGAACAGCTATGTAAAGTATTAGAGCTACCAATGGTCCCCGTTATATACAATGGTCCCTTTATTGCTGATGTAGTGAAAGGTATAGCAGAAGGTAAAACTACCATTAAAGGTGGAGATAACATCCGGGAAGGTGTAGTAATTAAACCAGTAAACGAAAGGTTTGATGAAAGACTAGGCGGTAGAGTAATACTTAAATACGTAAGTGAACAGTACTTACTTAAGAAGAAATAGGTATAGTCATGGATGCAGCATCAGTTGAGAGCCCAGTATATTTGGTTTCTGATGGTGTGTATGAGTTATGGGTGGCAGAACATAATGAAATTAAGGCAAAGGAACTAAAAGCAGACATACTCACCTTAATTACATCTGACTTACCGGACTCTGAAATTATTTTAACCATTAAACACAAATTAATTAATTATGGGTAAAGGTAAACAAAAACGGTCATGGGTATGGTGTACTGGAGATAGTAGTAGTTTTATTAAGGTGGGACGAAGACTATTATGTACAGTGTGCCGGCAAAAGTTTCTACCTCAGTCCTATAATTGTGAGTATCGTGCTGTAAGTGGAGGTAATGGGTGTTGGCATCCTAGATTACCTACTCATAAACGACCATATAAACATCCTTAAAGGTTCCCCATGCAACTAAATAGCAATCAAAATACTATAGAGTCTATGGGTAATCTAAAGTTGGGATGGGATGGTCATAATACTCCACCACTACCTAAAATATGTCTTACAGAAGCACAAAAACTTAAGGATTTACTAGATACTCTTCCCGTTAATTACTATCTATTCCCAGGACCAGGAGGTTTTGTTGAGTTTGAGTTTGAAGACAGCTTAAACTTAAGTATTTGGGTCTATGGCGTAGAGAGGGGAGCATTATATGCAGAAGCAGATAAGAACGATTGGGGATACGAATTCTTCTCATTTGAAGAACTTAGTAATGCTTTGCCCGACTTATTAATAAAGGAAGTATAAAAGTGGTAAACATAGATAGAAATAAGATATGTGAATGGAATTTACACTTAGAGGGATTTACCAAACAATATGATTTTACTACCCTTGGAGGCTCATGCTGGCATAATGAGGAAGGATGGGCAGTATGGTTTCATGAGAGATGTCCTGTTACATCAACTAAGCTTGGTCGCTTTGTACAAATAGAACAAAGTTTCAAGTTTATGGCTTGGATAAGAAGACCAGAAAACCCTATAATAAGTGCTGGTGTTGAAGTTTCCACCATGGAACACGTAAGAGGATATATGCTTAACTACAAGGAGACACACTGTGAAACCGCATAGAGACATGAGTAAGAGAAAATCCCATAGAGAAAAGAAAAATGCTACTTCCCATGCTGCTTGGGTGGAGAGAAAGAAACAAAGAAACAAGGATGCTAGAAACAAGGATATTAATGCATCCTAGGAGATGTCATGCAAAAGTCAGAGTTATTAAGTCTTTTAGGGCTGGTTGAAGCTAAAATTAAAACCTTTGATGATGTTATTAAACACCATGAGATGTGTAAGAAAGGAGTTTTCTCTGTCTATCATTTGGTTAGCAAACAACAGTTAGATGAGGCTGAGAGGGGCTTAATTTGGTGGAACCAAATTAAAGAAGGGCTATTACAAGAAATAGAAAAGGTAGGCGATACAGTAGCTTACCGGGAAACAGCACAAGCAGCACAATCTGAAGAAAGTAATCCCTATAATTTTTACATATACCTCTAGGGTTAAAACACAAATGAATACTCTATCTCTCAAACAACTAGCAGACCACACAGGACTACCTATTAGGTGGCTAAGTAAACAACTAAAGAAAGGAATTCCTACTGGGGCTATTCTATACCATTCTCTTAGGGGCACACAATGGATAGTACCATATTCAGACCTAGAAAATTTGAAAAGGGTGTACAGGGAATTATATGATATAGAGCACTCTAAGTCTCAAACTCATCCAATAGTAGAAATGGGTTTATTGTATGGAAGAATTATTAACATTCCTAGGGTTAAAGCATAAATGAACGCAGAACAGTTAAACAATTATGAGCCCTTCTTACAAGAAATATTTGGAAACTATACTGGTCCTTATGTTGTAGAAGTAACCGGAGAAGATTCCCTTAAAATACTACTACCTAACACTCCTCATGCTTCCTTAGTAGCAAAGGACTGTATAGTATTTGCCACTAATCCCAAGGTATTTATAGAGTACGATAGAACTTGGATTCCGGATGAAGCTACTGTATTACTCTTCGATAGAAAAAATAAGCTTAAAGGCTTACAGGACCAGTATAGACAACAAAAAATACAGTTAGAAGAGATTAAAAAGCAAATAGAGGAGCTAAGTCCTAGTTTAGGTCTTTGGTTAGTTTCCAATGAGTTAATGTTTTCCTCTCACGACGATGCCATAGCTATATTTAGCACAAAAGAGAAGGCGGAAGCTTATACTAATAAGCGAAATGGAGAAAACAAGGGCAATGAGTTATGTAAGTGCAACCAGTGTAAAAATAGTTTTTTCTACAGAAAAATAATTACTAGTAGATTTGCGGACGAGGAAGACTTATCCCCAGGAGCAAAATGGCTAATATTAAACAATGTTCCTAGTGTGGGAGAGTTTTCCTTATTTCCTGAGTCAAGTACTGAAGTTCAAACATTTGTGATAGATAAGGAGAACAATGACTGAGCCATTATGTACATTTGACCTGAAAAAAGAAAAAAGATTGGCTATACAACCAAATGAGTCTATTGCTATATTGTTTAATATGCTACAAAATATGTTTGGGAAAGAAAAAGCGGAAAAGGCTACTAAAGGATTAATTAAAAAGGAAATGGTGGAGTGTAGTGAATAGTATTAGGAAACGGACTGTACCTGAAGTAATATGTCAAGCCTTACTATCTGGAACTTTAGGTATTGTTTATATGGCTGCTTTTGATGCTATGGCACCTTGTGATAATATGGGTGTAGGTATAGTTACTGCTGTATTTAGTGGAATACTGGGGGCCATTACTGTTCATGCTGTATTAGAGGTATTGAAATGAGGTCCTTACTTGGTTCTGTTATTATTAGCAGCTTAACTGCTTTTATAATAATTATTTTGCCACAAGCACTACTTATGACTGTGTTTTATGAGGCTTTAGGTTCTTCGGATGTTGGGCAAAACTACTTTGTAGCTCTCCTAACCTTTATGGCATACTGTCAAGAGTTTTGGTATGCTCCTGTTTTGTCTGTTATTGTAGTAACTTCCATTATTATGATTGGGACTTATGTTAGTGCGAGGTTTAGTCATGAGTAAGAAGCATAAAGACCTACCTAAAAAGGTAATTAAGCTAATAAAAAGACTGAAAACGGAAAACGGTAAGCTTATACTAGACCATAATGCCGCTGTGAATGAAGTAAATGACATGCGGTTCCGCTTAAATAATATAAAAGTGGCAATCAAAGCAAGTATGAGTAGAAGTGACAAGTTAAAGTACCAAATTTTATCTGACCAAGAGTATATTACTTTCCTCAAGGACTTTATACAGGAAAACGGTCTTACTATTCCCGTGTTTAGTAAGATAGAGGAAACCGACGACGGTACTAAAATTACAGTTAAGGCAGAAATAGTAGATTCAAACTCAGTACATATTGCCTCACAAAGGGAGTGCGATTCTGTTTGTACACAATCCCATATTCCTAACAAGAAAACTAAAAAAGCGTTAGCTAAGGCTGGAAAATAATGCATGAATGTGAAATTAGGACAGCAGAAGTTAAGGTTGCTAATGTCCCTTTGGGGTTCTGTCCTACTAGAACCCATAAGAGAACAGTTAAAATAAGCAAACCTAAGAAAATTACTGTAGACCTAACCTCAAGGGAAATAGAAACCCTTAAGTTATCCTGTTTTTCCAATGAGGAGATAGGCACTAAGTTAGATATAGGACGGAGAACTATAGAATACAGGTTTGATAAGGTAAACCTTAAACTTAATTCTTACTCTAAGGTAGAGGCCTTAGTAAAAGCCTTAAATCAAGGCATTATAAAGTTAGAGGATGTAATAATACCGGAGAGATAAATGTTAATTAATCTCAATGATAAGGAAGTAGAGGTTATATTAAAAGGTCTAGGTCTTTTAACTGAGACTACACCATACTTACCCTTAGAGCTTGTGCATCACTATAAAATAAGAGATGAGAAGGACATAAAAAGTATTGTAGATAAAATCAAAGCTAAGAAAGCAGAGGATGATGAGTTAGTAGAGTCTTTTAAAGGTATAGATTTGGAGGAGCCATGGATAGGTTGGTAGAAAAGTATAACGAAAAGAGAAAAGAACTAGAAAAATCCATACATAAGTTTATTGTCCAGCATCCTACTGGTAATACTAAGAAATTAACGGAAGCTTTAATAGATGAACTGGAAGATAGGGGAGTTATTAACATTAACTTTTACCTCAAATGATCATAAGAACTGAGCCTTGTCACCACTTATTTTTACCTCCTAGCCCATGTGGCCCTCTTTCTGGATATCATTGTATTGTCTATAGCGATAGGGAGCGGACGTTCTGGAGATGTTATTGTAAGGAAGATGGTTGGACGAAAGATGCTATTGAGATAGTAGAGAAGAGGAAACGGGAAATGGATTCCATTAAGTACCAAATGAGAGAATTGGAAAATAAATTAGCCGAACTAAAGAAAAAGGACGAGTTAGTGGAATCTATAGCTCAAGTAATAACCTCTTCCTTATCCGTAGATGCTCCATACCATCAGGCTTATAATACAGCGGAAAATATTATAAAAGTACTAGAAAAGCAAGGAAAACTTAAATAATGAATAAAGATACAGCAATGACCTTGTTTTACTTATCTGGATTTTGCCTTTTTGTTTTTGGTTCTGTACTAACACCAGCTAAGGCATATCAAGATGATGCCAACCTTGGATTAAGAGTATTATCTAAAGCTATAGTATTCCATGCTCTTCTAAGTAATCCTGGTAATTACGTTGAAAGTAGAATAAACCAAGCCAGAAATATAGTAGATGGGTGGTAATTATATGAAAGCAAATATGGAGTTTTTGAGATCTGTAAAGCTTAATGATGGAAGTTCCTTTAGAAATAGGTATGGTGAATACTGTGTTAAGGGTGCTGTATTTGAGTGTCTAGGATTAAATGAAGATGATGGTATGTTACTTGATGCTGATCCTCTTGAAAAAGAGCTAAGAAACATAAATCCAGAGTTTATGTGGAGATTGGATAACTTAGAAATGAAACTGATGATGGTTGGGCTTTTCATAGAGGATAGTAACAACATTAAAGAAGAGCTAATAGCTTTAGTAGAGGAATACTTTCCTGATGAACAAGAAGAAGGATGCGAGAGCATGGTTCGCATGGCACATACTAATGGTATACCAGGCGAAGAGTTACCAAAGCAAGTTGCGTTGGTTGGAAATAGCTAGGATTAAGCTATTAACTAGGAGAGTGACTGTAGGCGGAGCCTTACATGAAGATATATATACTTGGGTAAATCAATGCCTTAAAATAATAGAAAGGAAGAAGGGAGAGTATGAAGAAGCTATTTTCAATACTAGGTAGATTACCTATAGTATTAATTACCGTAATAGACTCCCTAATATTTATGGGTGGCATATTTTGTATTTACTTGCTAATTTGCCAAGCAATGTCCCATGTAGATAAAATACCTAAAATATAAGGAAATTTCCATGATAAGTACTAAAGGTATAGCTTTACTACATAAAGTTAAGGAAAAAATACTGAAAAATCCTAGACAATTAGAGATGAGTACTTGGGACTGTGGAACAGCCGCTTGTATAGCTGGATGGATGGCTAGAATTGAAGGAGTATACATTCCTTCTAGTTGTTTTTATCTTCATGAGTGGCGGGCTTATGTACGTAGCTCCTTGGGAGTTACTGGAAGTGTTAGTAAGTTAGTTAGTGTTAGTGATTGGGATCAAGACCTTAAAGAAGACTATCTGCTCACTACAGACATTAACACTAGAGCAAAGACAGCTTGTAGAGCAATAGATAGATTTATTGCAGCAAATAAATAAAGTACAGTTAGACACAGTTACAGCAAATCAAAAACATTTACCTGTTAAGTAAACCAAAACGTGTCTAGATTAACAAAAACCCTCACAGCAAATAAAATCTACCGCTCAAATTGGGAGAAACAAAAGGGTTTTGATTACTATGCTAACTAATAAACTAATAGAGCAAATAAGTACATTTGAGTCTGTTTGGTGGGAAGAAGACAGAAGTAAGTTAGGAGAGGAAATATTACTAGGACTAAAGGACGTACAAATACATCCTAAACCTCAGCCCATACCACCTTACGGGGAACATATGAATATAAAAGTGTATGGGGAGGATGGTAATATGTATACTTTAAGGTACTATTGGTGTCCTAATCAGTCTAATTGTCTAAGGTTTTTCTATAGTTTATGTATATGGTGAGTTATGACGGATAAGGAAAGGGATGAATTACTGGCCAAGCTACAAACCTTAAACGCTAATGAACTGGATATCCTCATAGATATTTGGGATAATGCTATTTACAAAAGAGCTATAGGTAGATGGATTAAAGGCTTCTCCTTGGAGGAAGCAGCCACACCCACACAATTTAAATTAATAGACTTGGGATTAGTCCACACCCACGAGTTAGGATTCAATGCATTATCTGGAATAAGAACTTTCTCTCTATCAATCCCAAGGGAAACTTCGGGTAATAGACATTCCTATCCCGCAGTTATTAGATTGTTATTTGACCTTCTGAGAATTAAGAGCAGGCTATTGGAGTAGTTACTATGTATAACGAGAAGAAAATACTGGTTTGTGCTGCTGTAGCAGATAATAGTTGTATTGTTATTTACGAATCGGGAAGTTATTGGCAGGGAAATACAATAGAATCTTGCTTAAAATACATCGAAGAGTATCAAAACCATGTAAGCTTATCCCAAATTTTAGTTGGTAAAGGAGTTTGGGGAGCGATTTCCAATTGTCTGAAAAAAGAGAAGGCAAGAATAAAGATAAAAGCTATTGTTGAGTTATTGGATGGTAACCCATATGATGGGGACTTAACAAAGAAGCTTCGGCTTATATATGACATGGTGGAAGAATATAAAGGCTTTTAGGGGAGATTAGTTGTGGAAAACCCAAATACAAACATTAACAAACTAAAAGTACTACATATGTGCAAAAGGCTTAGGGAAAGACTATTTGCAGCTAATGATGATAACGGTATGGTATGTATTGCAGGATATAGTGAGGATGGGAAATGTGAATATCCTATTATATTTTCCCATAAATGGTCCTCTCCGGAAACATTACAAGCAGTAAATGAATTACTAACTAAAATAGAGGCTTCCAATAAAGTTTCCAATACCCCTATAATGCAAACAATGGATGAATTATTAAAAGGTAAGTAATATAAGTGCGCTTACAGCAAAACAAATTTTCTTTTTTCACAAAGAATTCTAACGGTTCGATTCCGTGAAACCTGGATGGGGAATAAAAAGCGTGCTGAATTATTACATAATGTAAGGACTCAATATGTTTATTGTAGAGGAATTTGATGCAATACTTAATGTAGGAACAAGAAAAGCCTTACTTACTATTGGGTTTTTCTCTTGTCAATTAAAGATAGAGGATAAGCTACAGGATGCAAGAGTATATCCAATAGGTAAGCCTGGGATTCTTGAACCTGAGGATTGGTCTATGGTTCAAGTAAAGCTCTTAACTAAAGCCAGTATTAACTATGGAGAACACATAGAGATCTTTGAGGGTAATAAAGCAATAGGTTCTGTTTGTGTGGTAGGAATTGATAATGAAAATAATACAAAATACTCCTGATGGATTTTATTGGACGGAAGATAAGGTTGACGGAGACCATACGCAAGTATTATATGACTCCCAGGATGATAGGACTACCCATAATAGAAGATATAAAATAATTAGAACCGTTAATACTGCTGTGGATGATTATGAAAGTATTATCGAGCAGGATGAACAAGGTAGATGGTTGGGTTATGTTTATAATACAAAACCAGAGCTACAAAGAAAGTTATATGATGCGGCAGGATTACATAATCTATTAACTACTTATGAAAGCTATGAGAAGTCTTTAGACACAATAGTTTACCTTCAACGTAAACGTAAAATAAAAGAGGCAATAAAGACTATTGTAGAACTCTATGAAAATAAGATGTTTTATAAGGCTGTTGAAGAGTTAGAACAGGAAGAGCTTACTAAACTACGTAATTTTGGTAAATGGGTAGTTGATGTACTAACTTACGAAACAAAGGACTAATATAAAGACGCTTGCAGCAAAAATAAACTATTTTGGAATATAGAAACAACAGCGTCTTGATTACTACATAAGGGGAAAAATTATGGGAATTTGGGATAAGAATGTATTTGCAGCTAAATTGCAGGAGCAAAGTAACATAACAACCACATTAAATTCTGCTACTACCCATAAATCCACACTGTCTAAGGTATTGGATTTGTTTTCCCAGGGGGCAGCTCTGAGAAATAGAAATGAAGCTGATGTTATTAAAATGTTTGAGTTGGCTTTCATGGAAAATCCTGACCTAGCCCTTAAGTGTCTCTTTTATATAAGAGATATTAGAGGTGGGCAAGGAGAGCGCAAAACATTTAGAACTATTATTAAGCATTTGGGTAACACTTATCCGGACAGATTTGAGCACCTAATTTCCCTGGTTCCGGAATATGGAAGATGGGATGATTTGTTTAGTTTGATGGGAACTAAGCTAGAACACAAAATGCTGGAAGTTATAAGCAACCAGCTTAAGTTAGACTTGGAAGGATCTAAGCCTACCCTACTGGGTAAGTGGCTACCTTCCCTAAATACTTCTAGCGCAGCTACTAGAGAACTAGCTAAAAAGCTTATTAAGTTCTTCAAGGTAAAAGAGTCAGATTACCGTAAAGCTTGTTCCCACCTGAGATTTGGGATAGATATACCCGAACGTAAAATGTCTAGTGGAAAATGGGACAAGATTGAGTATAGTAAAGTTCCATCAAGAGCTTCTTTGCTGTATAGAAAAGCCTTTTATAAACATGATGAGGAAAGGTATAAAAAATTCCTGGAAGATGTTAAGAACGGTAAGCAAAAAATCAAAGCTGCCGCATTATTTCCCTATGACATTATTAGGGAATACATAGGCAAATATGGTTTGGATGATACTTTAGAAGCCCAATGGAAAGCATTGCCTAACTTCTTGGAAAAAGAAGAATCCGCCCTTGTTTTATGCGATGTTTCCGGTAGTATGATGTGGGGACACAATTCCGGTAATGTTAAGCCTCTACATGTAGCAATCTCCCTTGCTATTTATATCAGTGAACGAGTAAAGGGACCATTTGCCAATACTTGGATGACTTTTAGTGCTAAGCCCACTATTAAGCATTTAACTGGTAAGACAGTATACGAAAAGGTAACAGAGCTAAGAAATGACAGGGATTTTGGTTTAAATACCAATATTCAAGCTTGTTTTGACTGTATATTGAACATGGCTAAACAAACCAACTGTTCCCAGGAAGATCTTCCTAAGTATCTCCTTATAGTATCCGACATGGAATTTGATAATGCAGATTCCGATCATGCTCCTGGAAGTACTGTTATGGGCAAGCCCCATAATACAAACTTTGAAGTAATAAAGAAGAAGTTTGAGAATGCTGGGTATCAGATGCCTACATTAGTTTTTTGGAATGTAGACTCCAAAACTACTCAATCTCCAGTAACTAAGAACGAAAAGGGAGTATTTTTAGTGTCTGGTTGTAGTCCTTCCATACTTAAAAATGCATTAAATAGGACAGAACTAATACAGACAGCAGAGGATTTAATGCTTGCAGTGATAAATACGGAAAGGTATGCACCTATTGGTGATAGTGCTCAATGAACATAAGGGAATCAGAGTATCTTGAAGTAGCTTTATTTGAGCTTAAACACAAAATAAAGGCTAAGAAGTGGATAGAAGCTGAAACACTACTTCAAGAGCTTAGGGAAGGTATACAAAAAGAGAGGGACAATGAGCTTAATAAATGCAAATCCCAAAGGAACTAGTACAGTGCCGGAAAGTATAGACTATTTGTTGGATTGTCTAAATGATGACAAACGAGTTTATATAATGGACGGTTCTAATGGTTATGGGTTGGGATTAATAATTGGAGAAGGTAAGGAAAGTAAAGCCTTATTTATATCCTTTTTGTTAGCCCTTAAAAAGCTTCATAGTTAACCATGTGGGACAATACTCATAAAAACACCATAAGGGAAGAGGTATGCAGAACAGGTAAGAAACCTTACAACTGTATACTTCTCCTCCCTTCCGACGAAATGCTTGATATTAAACAATTGATACAAAGCAGCCAAATAACTCATACTACTAAAATTGTTGCAGTTGAGAGGGATATACATAAAGCTAAGGTAATAAGTAAAAAGCTAGCTCAGTTTAATGCTGAGGTACTTACTAAAGACCTAGTAGAAGTAGATTTACGGTTTGTAGTAGAGAATTTTACCAAGGAAAAGTTTGATTTTGTTTATGCTGATACTTGTTCCCAATTAAACTCTCGTATAATAGAGTGGTTGATGGAAGTAAGTAAACATAAACAGGAAATATTTACTCAGGACGGTAAGTTAATAGTAGCCTTCTGTCCATTTCTCCGTAATGGCAAGCATTTAATGGAGAAGTTTTGGGAAAAATGTAGAACTAACCTAAATTACATTAGATTTGACTTAGCTGGTAAGGAGATTAATGCCGAGGCAGACTTAGAAGCTGGGGACATTTCCTTTATATCCCGAGTTCATTATAAAACAATAAGAAACATACTTTCTCTTATATTCGGTCCTCCTGATAAGGAGTACTTGTATAAAGGGGAAAACGCCAAAACTACAATGTCTGTATTTGAGTACAGTCCTAATGCTTGGACTGCCATTGGTCATCATAAGTTTTTGCGGGATGTAATAAGCGAGTATAGGGCAGAACAAAGCCATAAAAGTGCTATAACAATAGACATTAAACCAAAGGAAAAGCCTGCTCCAGTAGAGCTAAAACAGCAATTATTTACTGACATAAGTAATATGTATAGAAGACACTTAGCTGCTTGGAAGATGGTAGCCACTAAGAAAAACTTGAGTGAAGAACAAACTAAGGCAAAAATAATAGAGGAGTCCTTTAAGTTTGTAGCAGCCAATGGGTATGATAAGTCTGTAATTGATATACTTGTGAGGTCTTTGTAATAAATGAGTAGAAGTACAGTAGCATTAATATTGGCTTTCATGTTTGACTTATACATTATCACCTTCCCAGTGGTTCAAGCCATGGATATGCTTACCTTATTTTTAGTGGGAATTCTTGTATATGGAATATGTAAGTTTGGTTTAGACCTAATTTTAGGTACTGAATAAATGACAATAACTAAAATACACACTGTTTCCAAAGAAGTTATGGGTAAATTAAAACATAAATACCCAAACGATAATACAGCAGTAATCTCCATGTGGGACCCTCCTTATTATGAGGAAGAATGGGAGAGTGCATTATATAAGTACTCCCATCATAACCTAATTAGTTTAGGGTTTCATGATATAGACGACGAAGACATACTAGAAAACAGTTTATATATTGTGGGTATTGAAAATGCTTAAAAACTTGGATAAGACAAGTAGCAGATACTTAGTTCACTGTGAAAAGGACTCCTGGCACCAGTCTGAAGGAAAATTCTATTTTTCTTCTCTAAAAGAAGCCATAAAAGAAATGGAGACCCAGAAGAATAAGGGGAGAGTTTGTTTTTTATACACTGAGCATACAGAAATTACCCACGACCTAATAGAAGAACACCAACCTGACTTCAAAGTGGTACATAGAGACTTTTGGGCTATGAACGAAGTACGAATAATAGAACAATTTGGTAACTTAATAGTTCAAACACATAATACTTGGAAGTATAGACCAGCTAGATGGGTGGAATCCCATGACCATTGTGCTAAGAGTGTACTTAATAGCTATAAACAAAAACTACAAAGGAGATAATATGACAGTTAAACTAAGTACTGTATTGTGTATGTTTGCCTGCTTTATTGCAGGTACTTGTATAAATAATGCAACCGCACAAACCAACATAGTAGGTATTACAAGGAAAGACTTATTGGAAGCAGCTTCCCTTCATGCTATACTAATGACACATGATCCATGGGGAACCTTTAACCTCCAAGTAATTAGAACTACTAAGGATCTAGCTAATATGGCTCAGAAAGTAGCTGGGGATGTTAAGTAATGGAAACCTTTGTCAAATCCATAATAATCTGTTCTGCTGTTTTTGTTGGTTTAATACTAGTTCTAGAAATAGGCTGGGGACTAATAAGAATAGTAGCAGGAATAATGCAGGTGTGTAATGGGTAGTGTAGTAAGGTTAGAAAACTGGCAATTTACTGGAAGCGGGGATACTAAAAGACTATTTGGAACTGCTTATGGTCATCCTAGAGTTGAAGATGGTCACAGAGTAAGCACTTCCCTTGTAGATAAAGTAATATATAGTAGTCCTCCCATAGTAATTACTCAAACAGGAACTAACTATCAATTAGGTGAACCTGACCCAAGTGCAGTGGATAACTGGAAAAACAGTTACAAGCAACTATTTGAGTTGTTTGACATAAACCCAGAAGAATTAATTAAGTAACATAAAGACTCTTGCAGCAATAAAAATAGTTTCAATAACAACAAAAGAGTCTTGAACTTTCTACCTAGGAGCCTATAAATGGGTATCGATTATTATAGTATGCTTGTCCTTGGAGTTAAGATAGAGGTTGAGAAGATTTTTAAGTGTGAGACTATAACTACCTCCGCTTGCATATGTATTCCTCCAGCTAATCCGGACCTATATTGTCAAAAATGTGGTAGAAAAGGCTATAACTATACGAAAAAATGGACTAATACTATCCTTGAAGATAAGGAGGTCGATAGCCCATACGACTACAATGACGATAGTAGCTTAATACAAATATTTGGGCCCATGACTAAGGATAGTACAAAAACACACTATAAACATATAGATATAAATAAAACACAAGGAGAAAGTGTGTTTATTGGGAAAACACTGGGAGATGGTTTTACTAATACTGGTTATTTGAGGGTAGATGATAGGTTTTTGAACTTAGGCGAACTAAATAAATTAGCAGAACCCACTAAGCAAGAATTAAAGCAATTACTACAACCCCATAAATTATGGAATGAGAAAGATTTTGGTTTATACTCTTACTTATTTATTAGTTATTGAGGGGGTTTAGAAATGCAACAGCAAAAGACTAAGATAGTAACTAAAGCCTATATAGACCGCTGTGTGAAGGAAAATGAGGAAACACTAAATAGGGCTATAAAAGATGAGGCTTGGGATGGCTGGACTGTTCAAAACATCATAGATAATGGAAACACATGGACTTTACTTCTATCTAAAGGACAGAAATAATGAGTTGGTGGGGAGAAACTGAAGACGAATTGTCTCTTGCTTATCATAACTACAAATCAAATCCTCCTGGCTCATTAGGTCAGTACTTGGCAATAAGAGACTGGAATAATGCTGTAGATAATATAAATGCTACTATTAGACACAGTAAAAGTGGTATGGAACAGTTTTTAGGGCAGTTACATAAAGAATTAGCGGATACAAGTGTACCTTATGTTTATTTTAGGATAGACGACTGGCAAACATGGGGACTTCCAGATTTTAGAGTAGATGAAAGTGACCCGGTAGAATTTCCATATATTGCTGTACCTAGTGTAGACTACAAACAAATACTTATTAATGTATTTTAATCAGACAAAGGTGAGTAATGAAGCTTAAAGACTTATCCCAAATACAAAGAGCTATGGTAGCGGGTTACTTTTATAGAGTAGCTGAGGAGAAGACAGGTAGACCTCCCACACCAAAAGAATGGGAAGATGGTTTATATGGAAAGTTTTTAGAAGCTCCATTTGATGACGAGGATGAACAACAACAATTCCTCAAGACCTTTCAAGAGTGGTTTCAAATGGATTACCTAACATTAAATATGGAGTAGATAGTATGGATGAGTTTGAGTCCTTGAAAGAAAACGCCATGTATAGGAGCTGGGTAACTAGAGGTCATCAAATTGGTGTGCTTTCAGCCCTTAGTGTAGCTTTAGGTTATTTGTGGATAAATCAACTAATGGCTTACAAGGAGTTATCAACACAATTTGATGATGTTTGTAAAGCCCACTCCATAACCATTACCCGTGCACAGCTTAGTGAAAGTGTAGTAGACGATCTTCGGAATAAAATTGACAAGACGCCTGTTGATACTAGTTCCAATAAAAGTAAGTTGGAAAACTTTGTAATTACAAGATGGATAGACGATAAGCCCGATAAAGAAGATGCTTATGAGAGCCTCTGTAATACTTGTTTAGTTAATGACCAGCCCCTACCTAAGAAAATAGCTACAAGAAAGCACGATTATGTAGTTAAGACTTCCGAGGAGATGATTAAACAAACAGGTGCCCTTATAAGTCATTTTTCTTATAGGGGCGCTAGGATTCACTCTAAGAATTATGATAATTAGGAGATGTTATGAAGGTTGGCGAAACTATTACTTTTAAAATGACAAAAAAGCAGAGAGAAAGGCATGTTAAATACTTACAGGGATGTATTAAAGAAGAAAAAAGGGAAATTAAACGCTTGGAAAAACTAATAGAAAAGTTCAGTAATCCGAAAACTGCTGTATCTAAGATAACAAAGGTAATGTAATATGTCTGGACTATTTGTGGAAAACTTAACTAAAGAACAAATTTTGTTTACCAGAAAGTGGATAAGAAGACTAAGATCAGGTAAGTATAAGCAAACTAAAGGTGCCCTACGCCGACTATCAAAAGAAGAATATGGTTTTTGTTGTTTAGGTGTAGCATGTGATGCTAGTAAACTAGGAAGGTGGGACGGAGAGAAATATATAGTTCCTAGCTGTAGGCCTATTGAAGGTGGCTTATGTTATAGCCCAGTACAAAAACTACTTGGTTTAACTAGTGGAAATGGGAACTATGATAGCACAGACTTAACTAGACTAAACGATACGGGAAGAAAATTCTCATCTATAGCTAGTGTAATAGAAAAAGAGCTAAACCTGGCTATTAAAACAAGAACAAGTACTAAAACTAAGTGTGGAGTAAAGAAAAAATGAATAAAACAGTTTTAAGTGGCGCGTTTGGTGGGTGTTTAAGCTTTACAACAGTTAGTTTATTACTAGCTTTTCATGTAATGCCTAGTGATAATTACCTTGCGGCAGTAATTGTGGGATTGATTTGTGGTGTTATTGCTATAAAGTCAGTTAATTCAATAA
>Ga0163163_10000085_pt1 | contig 103280 bp, 65 predicted proteins | sample S65metaG_FD_119766 | JGI IMG/M metagenome (GOLD analysis project Ga0163163, IMG submission 119766) | Switchgrass rhizosphere microbial communities from Kellogg Biological Station, Michigan, USA - S6-5 metaG | ecosystem: Host-associated > Plants > Roots > Rhizosphere > Soil | place: USA...
CGCGACACATTCCCAGGGCCACAGGCGGCATCCAGCACGCAAGCACGGCCTTTAAGCAATGCACTAAAGTGGCTGTAGGACTCATCGTACATGGTCAGGTCCATGTATTTCTCGCGGTACCTGTCCGCAAGCTTGTGAAACGCGACCGCTGAGATGGCACACCGATCCATGGCGGAATTATGCTGCTACCGCCAATCGGAACAAGGACACAGAAATCCAGTTATGCTGTACCTTCTAAACTGCCGTCCCAAGGACCTAGCGCGTTTACATCCACAGAAACAGTAAGCTTTTGGTTTTGACCACCGACCAACACACCCCGAATCGGGCACACATCGTCATAGTCGCGGCCCCATCCGGTCGTGATATGACGCAGTGACGGAAAACAATTATTGGTAGGGTCAACGTCTATCCAGCCAAGGCCCGGGCAATAGAAACTTGTCCATGCATGCGAGGCGTCCACTCCACGAAGTTTTGGCTGACCAGGAGGTGGATCCGTCTCGATATATCCACTCACATAGCGGGCTGGTAAACCTTGCGCTCGCAAACAGGCAATCTGAAAATGCGCGAAATCCTGGCAGACCCCGCGTCTTCCCTTAAAAACCTCAGCGACCGGCGTGGTCACACTGGTAGCGGTTTGATCAAAGGTAAGATCTTCGTGGATGCGTCGCGTCAGATCAGCCACAGCATCCAGGATTGGCCGTTCCGGTGCGAAGGACTCCCTGGCGTATTCCGCAAACTCATCCGCGATCGGCACCAAGGGCGACTGGTAAGCGAATTCATGTGCTTCAAGAGTTTCTCCCGAGTGATCGTCGCGACAGCCGGAGCGCACGGCTTCCCAGGAAGGAGATTCAAGCGGTTCGGGGATGAAGGCGGGACCAACCGCCACCCGGCTGCATGAGGAAATGGTCAACTGTTGATGCGGACCCTCGACCCCAATGAAGTGAGTGGGATTTCCAAAGTAATCGCGCCTTACGGTAGATGTCCGAGCTTCGGGAATAACGACTACTTCGTGAAAAAGACAATTTTGTTTGCCATAATGACGAGGTGTGAGCTTTAACAGATGATGCGAAACAGAAACCTCATCCACGTAATCATAGATGGTGTTGTGGACAATTTCGTAGAGAAGCTTTTTCATTTCTAAACGGTTTTGCTGTGGCTGAAATAACGATTCGTCACCTGGTCCGATAAACTTCCAAGCTCCAAACTCCAATCTTTCAATAGTTGCAGCAGAGACTCAGATTTTGCGCCAGACCCAAGATGCTCTTGGAGCAGGGATCGCAGGGCATTGGTGAAAGACTGGATACGGTCTTGATCGACTTGGGCGCTGCCGGTTTTGGTGCCGACGACGAGCGCCACTATGTGTTCGCCGAGAACATTGACCTGGAACAGCAAGGAACGAGGGTTGGAATCATCCAGCAACAGCAAATCGAGAACGCCGGGCAATTCCGGAGGTGCAAAATAACGGCGTCGGTAAGTCATCAAACTGTCGGCGATTTCCAACACGGATTCCAGAACTGCGTGGGACTGTGATTCTCCGCTCAACGCTGCTTGCAAAAGCTTGAGGACACTTAATCCTCTTTCGAGCCGGCGGCCGAAATCCAGGAACAGCCAACCGCTTCCGCGGGTCATATTTTCCATTTCCATACCGTTGAATGCGGCAAGGTCGAGAACCAGGTCGTGAATTAGGGTTGTCGCCCGGGCAAGAGGCAGGCGACCTGGGCGCGAGCGGGCATCCAATTCGAGGCGCCCAAGAATGCGCCAGGTATCACCCGAGAACCGATCGCGCACAGCGGCGGCAATGAAACGGACGCGCTTCAGTAATTCACGCACACCGCCGGGCTCATCCGGGTCGTATACAACCTTTAACATTCGTTGTGACAGTTCACCGCAGCCGGGCGAATTTCCAGCGCTCTCTAATCCCTCGAATGCTCGAGTTGGCCCCTTACCCCGGCCCTCTCCCCTTCCGAAGGGGAGAGGGGGAGCCTCGGACAATGAAAAAAGACCAAGGTTCATTGCCAATTCCGAAAGACCTCGCATTTCGGCTGAACCTTCACCACTCATTTCGCCTGAAACGCGTCCAAGAATGCAGCGCAGCACTCGTAACAATTGTTCCAAACGTTCCGTGTAACGGCCGAGCCAGAATAAATGATCGGCCGCCCGGCTGGGAACTCCAGGCAAAACGTGATCCGCAAGGCGAGGTTCACTGATGACGTACGCCGGTTCTGGACAGCTCTCAGTACCGTTCGCAATCACCCAGGTATCTTTGCTTCCCCCTCCACTTTGCATCGTTACTACCAAATCGTCGGGATTTCGCGAAACACGGGTCAGGCCGCCGGGCAGGGCAGCAAACGAATCGCCCCCGTTTGCCACGTAAGTGCGAACGACAACCGACTGAGCGGTTAGTTGGTCGTCCATCCAGGCAGGTGCTCGTGACAGGTTGACTCGTTCTTGCGCCACAAAATCCCAGGGGGCCGCATGAATTGCCTCTATTAACTTAGCTCGTTCATCGGAAGATTTTCGACGCGGCTTGGAAGTGCGTGAACTCACCAGCGGCGGTTTGGCCTGAACGCCAAAGGCGGGCTTCACCACGAGGGAGTCGAGATGGTCGATGACGTAACGAAGTTCCTCCGCCTGGCCACACCACCAGGTAGCGACACAAGGCAGCAGCAATTCCTCCCCCAGAAGATGGCGGCATAGGTTCGGCAAGAAGGGCAGGAACGCTGGACTTTGCATCAGCCCGGCGCCAAGGGCGTTGGCCAGGGTGACATTGCCGGCGCGAGCTGATTCGACCAGACCGGAAACTCCCAGGAATGAATCGGCCCTCAATTCGAGCGGATCACAGAACCAATCATCCACGCGTCGAAGAATCACATCCACTGGCTGGAGTCCTTCAATGGTTTTGAGAAATACTCGGCGGTCCCGGACGGTAAGATCGGCGCCTTCAATCAGGGGAAATCCCAGATGTCGCGCAAGGTAGGCGTGCTCGAAATAGGTTTCGTTATGCGGCCCGGGAGTGAGAAACACAATGCTGGGTTGAGTCCGTCCGGGCGGAGCAAGTTTGAAGAGCATCTCACGTTCCCGCCGGAAAAAACCGCCGAGACGCTCAATGTTGCAATCGCGGATTTCATCCGGAAGAATGCGTGAAACGACCGTCCGGTTTTCCCAGGCATAACCGGCGCCGCTGGGTGCTTGCGTGCGGTCCGACAGCACCCACCACTGGCCATCGGGCGACCGCCCCAGATCGCATGCCAGCATATGGAGGTAAACTTCTGAGGCGACTTTGATTCCTCGACAGGCTCTCAGAAATCCTGGGTTGGCATAAATCAGTTCAGGAGGCAGAAAACCATCGCGCAGCAAACGTTGCGAGCCTCCGTAAACGTCCGTGAGGATAAGGTTCAGTAAGCGGGCCCGCTGAATCAATCCGGCTTCGATCCGAGCCCACTCTTCGGCCTGGATGAGCAAAGGAACAAAATCAAGGCCCCAGGGCCGGTCCATACCTTTGGGATCGCCGTAAACATTATACGTAACACCATGCTCGCGAATGATTCGTCGTCCATTTTCCCAGCGAGCCAGCAGCCCATGCCGGCCGTGTCTTTGCAACGATTCGATGAATGGACGCCAATGCGGCCGAGGCACTGAAGGCGCCTCCTCCATTTCATCAAAAATGCCGGGCGTGGCGGAATAGTTATGTAACAATGATTCCATCACGTTAGTGTTCCGGCGGCTCGTTCATTTAACGCCAGATTAAACTGTCATTCTTCATGTCGCAACCAATCGGGGTGGGACCAGGATTCCGGAATTCGGCAATAGCCAGTGCAGAGCGTGCAATCATCTATCGAGCAGGGCAAGGTGATCGCGTTTTGCGTGACAAAATGCGGAAGACTTTCAGTAAGTCCAGCAAGCTGCGGAGTGTCTCAAATCTAATGTGAATGGCAGGTCTTTGTTGGTGTCTTCAACCGGTGGAATGAATTTCCCCTGGGTTGCATTTTGCACGAAGAAGCGCGCCAGACGGCGGGATTCGGCTTCATAGGCATTCACCGGGAAGGTGCTGTAGCTGCGGCCTCCGGGATGGGCGACGTGGTAGGTGCAGCCACCGAGGCTGCGGTTGGTCCAGGAGTCATGCAGATCGAAAACGAGTGGTGCATGGACTCCAATTGTTGGATGCAGAGCTTCGGGTGCTTGCCAGGCTCGATAACGCACGCCGGCAACCGCTTCACCGTTGACTCCTGTGGGGTGGAGCGGGACGCGACGGCCGTTTACGGTGATTACGAAACGGTCCCCGATGAGGCCGCGGGCCTTTACCTGAAGACGTTCGAGGGAGCTATCGACATAGCGCACAGTGCCCGAATTGCCGCCCTGTTCGCCAAGCACGTGCCAGGGTTCGAGGGCGGTGCGCAGCTCGATGTTGACGTCGCGTTGGGTGAAGTCGCCAATACGCGGGAAGCGGAACTCGAAATGAGGCGCAAACCACTCGAATTGGAATGGGTATCCGGCGTTGCGCAAATCCTGGATCACATCTTTAAAATCTACTTCGGAGAAGTGTGGAAGCATCCATTGGTCGTGAATGCCGGTGCCCCAGCGGACCAAGCTGTTCTCGTAAGGCTCGCGCCAGAATTTGCTAATAAGTCCGCGCAGAAGGAGATGCTGGGTGAGGCTCATGCGTGCGTGCGGCGGCATTTCGAAGGCGCGCATCTCGACCAGACCGAGACGACCGCTGCTGCTTTCAGGTGCGTATAATTTATCGATGCTGAATTCCGCACGATGGGTGTTGCCGCTGGAGTCAATCAGGAGGTTGCGGAAGAGGCGATCGACGAGCCACGGAGCGGGGAGAGCGGGGAGCGGGGAGCGGGGAGCGGGGGAGCGGGGAGGGGAAGCTTGTATGCTTGCGGTGTCGCGTCCGAGGGATGGAGGTGACATTGGGATTATTTTACCAAGCTGCCGATCCAATTCTTTGAAGGCGATTTCGAGTTCGTAAAGGGAATCGTTTCGGGCTTCGTCGATGCGCGGGGCTTGGGAGGTAGGGCCGATAAACAGGCTGCTGAACAGCCAGCTTAGGGAGGGATGATTCTGCCAGTAGGCAAGCAGGGAACGGAGCAGGTCGGGTCGGCGGAGAATCGGCGAATCCTGGGGTGTGTCGCCACCGATAATGATGTGGTTGCCGCCTCCGGTGCCGGTGTGGCGGCCATCGAGCATAAATTTTTCTGTGCCGAGCCGTGTTTGTCGCGCTTCTTCGTATAGCACCGTGGTGCGTTCGACCAGTTCGTCCCAGGTTTTGCTCGGGTGCAGGTTCACCTCTATTACTCCGGGATCGGGAGTGACGGCGAGCTTGTTCAGACGTGGATCTTTAGGGGGCGGCTCTCCTTCTATAATTACGGGCAGACCGAGAGACCTTGCGGAATTCTCGATTCCTGCGACAAGCTCGAGGTAATCCTCCGTTTCCGGTACGGGAGGCATGAACACATGCAAACGACCTTGACGAGGTTCGACACATAAGGCAGTGCGAATGATCCAAGGGGCGGATTCGTGAAGGGAAGGGGAGCGTGATATGGGATCGGAGGAACCCCTCACCCCATCCCTCTCGCCGAGGGAGAGGGGGGTGGGTCGGCCGTCTCTTACGAAGGCGGCAGCCTCTCTTTTCGATCCGATATAGAAATGATTCTCCATTCTGCCTTGCGAGGCAGGGTGTCCAGGGGCAGTTGGGCCCTGAATAAATGGTTGTCGCGGGAATTCTTTGGGTAAAGGAGGGAGCTTTTGACTTGGATCGATTTGGGAGTTCCAGGGATAATCGTTTTCGGAAACCCACGGAATTGAGTCGAGCGGGAGCCGCAGGCCCATTGCGGAATCACCGGGAATGAGCCAGAGAAGATCGCCATCGCGCAAGAACCAAGGACCAGAAAACCAGCGCTGGTCCACTTTGCTGCGTTGGATGGGCAAGGCATGGCCGACGATTTCGCTCAGGCCATTCTGAAAAATGCGGGCGATGCGCTCACGCTCCAGCGGATCCTTTAGATTGGATTTATCGGGAGTAACGTTCGAGGGCAAGCGGCGTTCTTTCCAGGTATAGTAAAAAGCGTCTTCATAAGCTGGGAGGAGATATTTCTCAGCAATTCCGAGCTCGCGTGCAATCTGTGTGGCAAGCGCCAGGCTCTCTTTTGATCCGAAGCCGTAGTCTTTTGATTCATTGGCGATCAGCGAATCGTCCTTCCAAATAGGGATGCCGTCTTTGCGCCAATAAGCCGCCAAAGCCCAACGTGGTAGCGGTTCCCCTGGATACCATTTTCCCTGGCCGTAATGAAGCAGTGCGCCAGGGGCGAACTTATTTCGCAGCCGCTTAATCAATTCACCGGAGAGCACCCGCTTCTTATGGGAAATAGCGGTGAAGTTCCATTCCGGTCCGTCCGGATCATCAATGGAAATAAACGTCGGTTCTCCGCCCATGGTAAGGCGGACATCCTGCTTCTTCAGGTCTGTGTCAATGGTGTGGCCGAGTTTCTCGATTTTTTCCCATTGTTCCTCGGTGTAAGGCTTGGTGACGCGCGGCGATTCGTAGATGCGTGTGACCTTCATTTCGTGGAGCATCCTGGAATCGCACTTGTCTATTGTGCCGCTGACCGGGGCAGCAGTGCTTGGCTCGGGCGAGCAGGAAAGGGGTATATGCCCTTCGCCAGCCAGCAGGCCGCTGGTCGGGTCGAGGCCTACCCATCCGGCGCCCGGCAAAAACACTTCGCACCAGGCATGCAAATCGGTGAAGTCGATTTCTGTCCCGCTGGGGCCATCGAGGGACTTCACGTCAGGCGCAAGCTGGATGAGATAGCCGCTGACGAACCGCGAGGCCAAGCCAAAATGGCGAAACAACTGGACCAGCAGCCAGGCGGAGTCCCGGCACGAGCCGCTAAGGCGAGTAAGCGTTTCTTCGGGGGACTGGACACCTGGTTCGATGCGGATCAGGTACTTGATGTCGTGTTGAAGACGACGATTGAGGGCGACAAGGAAATCGATTGTGCGAAGCGGGAGCTTCGGTGTCAGGGGTATCTCATCAAAGATTCCTTCTGGCCGAGGCGCCGCAGCAGTAGCAACTGCAGAAACTGTAGGATCGGAAACCGCTAAAGCGGTTGAATCGTTTTGAGGTGGATGCACCAGGCTGAAGCTCGGTGTCACTGAGATCGGTTCTCGCGGAGGGAGAGCGTCCTGTGGATGGTTGGCACGCTGAGCCAGATTGTGAGTGCCCAGAATGTCGTGCTTTACTGCTGCGAAATAGGAGCCGAATTTCGGTGTGAGGAGGGACGGTTCGAGGAATGGGGCAAGATCTTTTTCAAGCGAAGGATCGTAGGCAAAAGGGAAATGGGCGGCGCTATCTTCTAGGAAGAAATCGAATGGGTTGTGAACCGCCATTTCGGCGATCAATTCCACCTCGACGGAAAATTCCTTCATTTTTTCCGGGAAGACAAGTCGCGCATTCCAATTCGAGAACGGATCCTGATGCCAGTTGACAAAATGTTTACCCCCTGTGACACGTTGGGAGTAGCTGAGGATCTTGGTGCGGCAATGGGGCGCGGGCCGGAGTCTTACGACATGCGGTCCATGACCTACTGGTTGGTCGTAAGTGTACTGTGTTTTGTGATAAAGGGCGGCGTGGATGGGCATGATGGTATCAAATCAGGATCGGGGCCTCATTGCGGAATTTGCTGGTACATAGTGAAAGTCACTGCGTCTGAGTCTGGGACTGGGCCGAGCGTTTCGATGGCTTGGGTGTTTTGAACGCAAAAAATGTTTCGAAAATACCTGCGGCGACCTGGTTCATTCGAGTTTGCAAGTCGTCCAGGTATTCATGAAGCCCGGAATGGATAATCTCCTCGATGTCTGCAAATGAAAGATCAGAGCATAGCTGCCCAAGAGACTTTTCCGGCGAGAAACGGAACGTGCCGGCTGGAGTGCCGGAAATAGCATAGAGCGACTCACGGGCTGCGAGCAGGCAAAATCGAACCGCGCGAGGAAATTCTCGATCGAGCAGCAAGAACTCGGCAATGGCTTTGGGCGAAATGCGACCATGCCGTTTGCGATACATTTCGAATGCGCTGGCAGAGCGCAGGACCGCCGCCCACTGAATGTCATCGAACGGAGTCCCCACGTCCTGAACGGAGCGAAGTAGAATGAAATACTTCACATCCAGAATGCGTGAGGTCTTGTCAGCCCGCTCCAGCATTCTCCCCATCAGAAAAAAGTGCCAGGGCTCGCCGTGAGACATCGTTGCGGCCGAGATACCGTTAAAGAGGTGATTAGCATTTTTCACCTCGCTGAAAAACTCGTACGGATTGGCGTGGGCGCTCGAGTCTTCCGCTGCCTCGGTGACCATGAGATAGAATTTGTTCAACTGCAGCCACATTTCGGACGAGATAATCTCCCGGACTGTGCGGGCGTTTTCACGCGCCGCCCTGATGCAGGAAAGAATTGAGTTCGGGTTCTCGGCATCGAAAGTGAGAAAGTGAATGACGTTCTGCTGTGATGCTTTGCCGTACTTCTTTGTGAATGCTTCATGGTCGCCCGTGGTGTTGACGAGGGGCTCCCATTGCTGGTCTTCACTTGAGGCATCCAGCATGAGTTGAAGATTGACCTCGACAAAGCGGGCGACGTTTTCGGCCCGCTCGACGTAGCGGCTTAACCAGTAAATAGAATCGGCAACGCGGCTGAGCATGGTTAAGACATGATCTTACGCCACAATCGGGACCGCTTGTTTGGGCAACGGAAGAGTAAACTCATCCTTTTCGGCGACGGGTGCGTCCGCCAGCACCCAGGTATCTTTACTTCCACCGCCTTGAGAAGAATTCACGACGAGGGAGCCCTTTTTTAGGGCAACCCGGGTCAGCCCGCCTGGCATTACAAAGATGTCCTTTCCATATAAGGTATAAGGGCGCAAATCGACGTGGCGTCCCTCGAAATGGCCATCGACTAATGTGGGTACGCGCGATAGCGCCAGCGTGGGTTGAGCAATGTAGTTGCGAGGGTCTGCTTTTACTTTTTCCCTAAACTCCTCGCGTTGCTCTTGTGTTGAGTGCGGCCCAACGAGCATGCCGTAGCCGCCCGACTCATTGGCCGCTTTGATCACGAGTTCTTCTACGTGTTCGAGCACGTATTTCAGATCGTCCGCTTCAGAACAGATGTAGGTAGGAACATTTTGCAGCATGATGTCCTCGCCCAGGTAATATTTTACAATACGAGGCACGTAAGCATAAACCACCTTATCGTCCGCTACTCCGCCGCCCGGAGCATTTGCCAGAGCCACATTTCCGTTGCGATAAACTTCCATCAAACCCGGAACACCTAACATCGAGTCAGGACGGAAACATTGTGGGTCGATAAAATCATCATCGATGCGGCGATAAATGACATCGACACGCTCAAAACCTTTGGTGGTCCGCATGCATACATAACCATCATCGACGATCAGGTCGCGGCCTTCGACCAGTTCAATTCCCATTTGCTGGGCCAGGAAAGAATGCTCGAAGTAAGCTGAGTTGTAGATGCCTGGAGTCAGCAGAACGCATCGGGGGCTCGTAATATGGTCGGGGGCCAGGAATTCGAGCATGTCGCGCAAGCGACTGGGATAGTTGGCCACTGGACGCACTTTCGAGGCAGCAAAGACCTGCGGGAACATGCTTTTCATTACTGCCCGATTTTCGAGCACGTAGGAGACTCCTGAAGGGCAGCGTAAATTGTCTTCCAGCACGTAAACTTGTCCGTCGCGGTGCCGAACGAGGTCTGTCCCGGTGATGTGGCACCAGATTTTGCGAGGAGGGTTAAAGCCGATACATTGTTTGCGATACGCTTTCGAAGAGAGCACGATATCTGCCGGAACGATTCCATCCTTCAGGATTTTTTGATCGTGGTACAGATCGTCGATAAACAGGTTCAGGGCGGTTATTCGCTGTTTCAAACCGCGTTCAATTCGGCTCCATTCGGCTGCCGGCACGATTCGCGGCACAAGGTCGAATGGGAAGATCTTTTCCATTCCGGCGCGCTCACCATAGACATTGAATGTGATCCCCATTTGCAACAAGGCTCGCTCCGCCGCTCTTTGGCGGTTCAGCAGTTCGCCATCGGGAAGGTTTTCGATGTTATCTACCAGTTTCCTGGCGGAGGCGCGCGGTTTTCCATTCTCACCAAAGATCTCGTCGAAAAATTCCTCGACTTCGTAATGCTCAAATCGCATGGCAATGCTCTTTTTCGATCAGTTTCGACCGATCGGGACTCATGGTTTCTTATGATTGCGGACTAAGCAGCAGCGTCGATGCCATGTTGGCCTTTCCATAGTAGAAGTAGGCGGAAATCGTAAGTTAAGGGACTGCAGCTGAAGGTCTCGATAGTCCGGGCGAGTTTTGGCGCTTTGACTCTTGAATGTATTATAGAATGAAACCCGTTTGGCTGGTTAAATCGTGACCACCATGTCACATATCGCCCGGGTTGAACAAATTAGTGCAGAGGGTCGCATGCTCAATCTGATTCTACTTGATTTGATAACTCATTGCGATCATCAGAACGACGAGGAAAATAAGCGGCAAGTAATTCACCCGCTAATTCAATTCCATGGATGATACCTTTGGAAAATTCTTCCTTTTCAAAATATCCACTCATCTCCTTTGTAAGCCGATTCCAAAATGCAGCTCCACACTTGGCATGAACGGCGGTATCGCCGATAACGGCAAATTTTTGCTTCCGAGGCGCAAAAAACAGCAAAACACCATTTCGCTCACGAGTCTTATTCATCCCCAGTTCCAGAAAGTATGCCTCTGCCGCTGCGAGAGGTTCTTCAATATCTTTGCGTGAAATAAAAACCCGGATTTCACCAGACGTCTTTCTCTCCGCGCTTTGAATCGCCTGCACGATGTCAGAATGCCGCAGTTTTTTATTAAAGGCTCTCGCTTTCATGATTCGCCCTCAAAACATTCCTTCCTGGTGAAATCACCAACTTCCTCCAGCTCCTCCACCCCCAAAACTGCCGCCGCCGCCGGAAAAGCCGCCTCCAGATGAGAACCCGCCGCCGCCACCGCCGCTCGTCCAACCCCCAGTCGAGGGATAATCTCCGCCTCCAATTACCCAGCCGCCTGGATAACCAAACCAGCCTCTTCTTCGAACACGTCTCTTGCGATTAAGGAGGGCCAACAAGAGAAACCCGCCCAGGAAGCCACCTAATACAAGAAACTTTGGAACGTCTTGCCTTTGCTGCCGGGGTCGTTCACCTGCTGTTCTACCGGTTCCCTTGTACTCACCTCGTGTTGCTGCCAGGATCGCGCTAACTCCCGCGCTCATGCCCCCGTCATAATTTGCTTCTCTGAATCTGGGTTTGATTTCCTCTTCAATGATTTGCTTGGCCAGAGCGTCCGGCAATGCTCCTTCCAAACCGTAGCCCACTTGCAAAAACATTTTGCGCTCCTGAATGAAGACGAAGAGCACTGCCCCATTGTTACGACCTTTGACTCCCACCTTCCAGGCCTGAGCCACGCGCACCGTGTAATCCTCAACCGACGAGTCGGACTGCATTTTGGGAAAGACAGCCACCAGAATTTGATTCGAGGTCTCTCGCTCAAAATCTTCCAAAGTTTTATCCAGTTTTGAAACTGTGGCTTGCGATACCACATGCGCGTAGTCGTTGAAGTGCCTGGTCGGTGCCGGCGGAATCACTTCGGCAGCAGAGAGGCAAAACCACCAACCGAAAAACAAAAATCCTAGAAGCAATCGCATCCTGAACCGCCTTTACGGCTTTTCCGGTTTCGGCGTCGGTGCAGGTTTGCCAAAATCAAACTGAACTGTCGGAGGTTTTTCAGAGCCCGGAGTGGCGGTGAAGTAAGGCCGTTCCTTAAATCCAAACATTCCCGCGTAAATCACCGCAGGAAAGGACTTGATGGCAGTATTAAAAACCTGAACGGTCTCGTTAAAACGGCCACGTTCGACGCTAATTCGGTTTTCCGTGCCTTCTAATTGCGCCTGGAGATTAACAAAATTTGCATTTGCTTTGAGCTCTGGATACCGCTCCACCACCACAAGCAGGCGAGACAGGGCGGAGGAAAGTTGCCCTTGTGCACGATCAAATTCCGCCAATTTTTCCGGATCCGTCGGAGCACTTGCGCCATCCAGCTTGACTTGTCCTACGGAAGCGCGAGCTGCGGTGATTTCGGTGAGAGTCGATTTTTCGAAATTAGCTGCTCCTGAGACCGTGGAAACAAGGTTAGGAATCAGATCGGCGCGTCTCTGGTAAACGTTTTGCACCTGGGCCCATTGTTGATTCACAGCTTGATTTAGCCGAACCAGTTTGTTGTAACTGCCACCTCCGGCCACCAGCAAAACAACAGCCACGAGCACCAATCCTCCGACTGCCGCGCATCCGACACCAAATTTTTTCATATAGTATTGTTCGATATTAGATCTCCATTGGGCGAAGATGCGTTACATTCTGCAGTCCTCTTTGTAACTACGCAGGTTACCGCGACGCCTTTGGGTTAAAACTAGGGTATTCACCTAATGGTTGTTGACTGTTTGTTTACCGAGTTGACTGTTCATTGACACGAAGAAGTTCACAAAGCGGATTTCCTGGATTCGCCTAGCTCCAACATTGGGTGACTTTTACCGTAAAGATGGGAGGAAGGCGAGGGGAAAGAAGGCGAGTGTCGAGTGTCGAGGGGAGGCGCCTAATTTAAAAACGAGGTCTCGTTTGCCTGAAGCAGGGCATGGGCATACTCCTCCCAAATCCTCAACGGCGCCCGTTTGCGAAAAGCAGCACCGTTTCTGCGAAATTGCCCGCGCATACCACGTCCCGGACGAGTTACCCTGTTCTCCCCCAGCTCATTTGCGACCGGCTTGTTTGCTGAATCTTTTTCCGTCGAACTTACTCCTGCTATGAAAGCCAAACCCAGCTTGAGTTCATCCGGTCCTGGCAAACGCTGCCAGATCCGTTGGTAGAGAAAGTTGATACGCGCGTCGTCTTCATCGCACGAAGTAAATTCAATCAAGGAGACAAGCTTTTTGGCTGTTTCGACGACTAAAGGGCTGTTCATCAAAAACAGGGCCTGTTGCGGAACTGTCGTTTCATGGCGTCGCCCACTGGGCAGATCGGGATTGGCAAAATCAAAACTAATGAGCACGTCACTCACGTCGGACCGATCTATGAAGCCGTAGACACTGCGTCGATACGAATAGGGTTCCTCTTCCAGGTCCACAGGACGGCCAAACATGTTGGTGTTCAGAACGCCGCCAATCGCCAGCAATGAATCGCGCAGCGGCTCGAATTCGAGGCGGCGAATGTTTGCGCGCCAAAGCAATCTATTGGCAGGATCGATTTGGGCATAGCGCGGATTATTTGCGCTGCTCTCCTGGTAAACACTCGAGAGCATGATCAGTCGGTGCATTTTCTTAATGCTCCAGCCTTCCTCGACAAAGCGCGAAGCGAGATAGTCCAGCAACTCAGGATGGCTCGGTTGTTCGGAGGCCGTGCCCAGGTCGTCCGGTGTGGGAACGAAGCCCTCGCCGAAATGATGCAGCCAAATGCGATTCATCATCACACGGGGCGTGATCGAGGTATCCTTGCCCACAATCGCTTGCGCCAGATCCAGTCGCCCACTGCCATTGGTAAAAGCCGGTCGATGCTCTCCCGACAGAATTTCCAGAAATTGTCGAGGCACTAGAGGACCTTTATTCCCAGCTTCACCGCGAATGAACACAGGGGAATTATGGGGTCGGAGCAGGTCTTCAACCACCATGGCCCGCTCGGGAGCAAAGGGATGCGTCATTTCCAGTCGCGCGATTTTTCCAGCGTTTTGTCGCAGTTCACGCTGTAGTTCCCTTAACATCTCGCGATTTCGGTTCCGGCGCGCCTCACGGAATTTTGCCTCGATGGTTTCCTTTTCGCGTTCGAGGTCCATTCTTTTTTTGTAATAATCGCTATAGTCAGGTCCACTGATGATTTTGGAGATCACAGGTTCATTGAGCGGCTCGACACAGCTCGCGAAAACGCCGTGGAGTGAATAATAATCTTTGGTAGGGATGGGATCGAATTTGTGATCATGACAACGCGCGCAGGTGACGGTCATGCCGAGAAACCCCTTGGTGACGACGTCAATGCGATCATTAATGATATCATTCGGCATACCCATAAATCGATCGCCAATCGTTAAGAAGCCTAGCGCCGCCAGGTTGCCTGGATTTCGCGCTGTCGAGGGCAGTTTGTCTGCGGCGATTTGTTCAATGACAAAAATGTTGTAAGGTTTGTCTGCGTTAAAGCTTCGGATCACATAATCGCGATAGCTCCACGCGTAAGGGTAATTGAAGTCCTCCCGCTGCCGTTTTATCTGTCCTTTTGTGTCGCTGTAGCGGGCCACATCCAGCCAATGGCGGCCCCAGCGCTCGCCGTAATGGGGAGAAGCTAAAAGCCGGTCGACGACTTTGGCGAAAGCATCGGGAGAATCATCTTTTTGGAACTGCTCGACGTCGTGTGGCGTTGGCGGCAAGCCAATGAGATCAAAAGTAGCGCGACGAATCAGAGTTCGTTTATCGGCGGAAGCATTGGGTTTGAGCTGCTTCTCTTCGAGTTTTGCCAAAATAAAATTATCGATGGGAGATTTTGCCCAAGTGGAGTCCTTCACTTTCGGGACGTCTGGATTAATAAGCGGTTGCCACGCCCAGTGCTGCTTTCCATCGTCTGTGGCTCTTTTCTGTCCAGGCGACACTGTTCGCGGATCCGGAGCACCCATGGCAACCCAGGTTGTCAGATCGGCGATCTGTTCCTCTGAAAGTTTCTTGCCTTTCGGCGGCATTTGCAAATCCGGATCGGTATAGCGGACTGCTTTGATGAGGAGACTTTTTGCGGGGTCGCCGGGTACAATCGCTGCGCCAGATTCGCCACCTTTGAGGAGCCCATCCCGGGTATCCAGCCATAGTCCGGCTTTGACCTTTTCGGCTTCGGAACTGTGGCACTTATAACAATTGTTGACGAGAATGGGGCGGATTTTATTTTCGAAAAATTGAATTTGGCTGGGCGTTGGTTCGGCCGCGAATGAGAGGAGCCTCGGGATTGAAAGAAGCACTGGGATCGAAGATCCAAGTGAAACGCGCAAGCATGAGATCCAACTGGAGCCTGGAGTTTGTTTTTGGGAGCTTTTCATGGCTCTACGCTATGACGCTTTTCACAACTTTACCCGCCACGTCCGTCAACCGGAAATCACGGCCATTATAGCGATAGGTCAATTTTTCATGATCGAAGCCCAGCAAGCACAGTATGGTGGCATGCAGATCGTGGATGTGCACTTTGTTTTCAACGGACGCCGATCCAAATTCATCGGTAGCGCCGTAAACCATTCCACGACGGACTCCGGCTCCTGCAAGGAGGGTGGTGAAGGCTTTGGCATTATGGTCGCGGCCCGGGTTGTCATTGCCGTTCCTGTCGCGGACCGGTTTGCGGCCAAATTCGCCTCCCCAGATGACCAGGGTGCTGTCGAAAAGATTGCGTTGCTTTAAATCGCTGATGAACGCCGCCAGGGGTTGGTCGATTTCTTTGGCGCGTTCCGGAAGTCGATCTTCGATATCCTGATGATGATCCCAGCCGCCGGCCCAAACCTGAACGAAGCGAACACCTCGCTCGATCAGTCTCCGGGTGATAAGCAGTTGGTTGCCCTGGGCAGTGCGTCCATAAAGCTCGCGTGTCTCAGCCGATTCCTTGTTGAGATCGAAAGCATCTGTGGCCTCGGTTTGCATTTTGAATGCCATCTCAAAAGCCTGGAGGCGCGCTTCGAGTTGCGCTTCTTTTTGAAGATTTTGACTATGCAGTTCGTTCAATTGATGAACGAGATCAAGTTGGCGGCGTTGTTCGGTCAAAGGTGTGTACTCGTTGCGTATGTTCTTAATCAATTGGTTTACGGCCGTGACCTTGGTGTTGACGCTCACACCCTGATAAACTCCAGGAAGAAACGAGGATTGCCAATTTGAACTGCCACCCGGAGGTGTTCCGCCCGGTCGCAAAGAAATGTAACCGGGCATATTTTGGTTTTCCGTGCCTAATCCGTATAGTACCCAGGAGCCGATGCTGGGCCGGGCCAGACGTGTCGAACCGGTATTCATGAACACGGTAGCGACTTCATGGGCTGGTATATCCGTGTACATCGAACGAATCACGGTAAGATCATCAACCAGTTCGCCTAGTTTGGGAAAAACCTCGCTTACCTCGATCCCCGATTTTCCTTTTTTGGCAAATTTGAAAGGTGATGCCATTGCCACCCCATCGGACCCGGGAATTGATTTTCCATCGTATTCTGTCAGCTTGGGTTTAGGGTCCCAGGTATCCACATGCGAAGGGGCGCCTTGAGCGAAGATGTGCACCACATGTTTAGCCTTTGCCTGGAAATGAGGAGCCCGTGGGAGCAAAGTGGCAATCGTTTCAGCCGAAGCGGATGTTCCTCCAAAGCTTTCACCCAGCAGCGCAGTAAGACTCAAAGCGCCGAAGCCCATACCAGCTCGCTGGAGAAACTGGCGACGAGTGACGAAGTGATCCCTTAAGCTTGCGGAATGTTCCCGGATAAACTTGTTGTCCGTGCTCATACTGCTATTACTACCATGAAAAGACGTTAAAAACGACCGTCAGGTTTCCAGTTTTCTGCAGATTCGATGCCAATAACCAAGTATTTGAAAGGTCGCTGTCAGTTGTGTGGCGGCCGCATTGAATTTCCAGCCGAAGCAGTAGGGACCGACATTGAATGCCCGCACTGCGGCAAAATGACCGAGTTAATGCTGGAACTGCCACCAGACCAGCCCACTATACCACTCAGCACCATTGTCTGGACAATCGCAACAACACTGATGTTGTTCCTGGGACTGGCAGGCGGTTGGCTCGTTTTGAAGCGGGCGGAAAAGCAGGCTGCTGCAAAACGCGCCGCTTCAGCACCCGCGGCTCAAGCGGATAAACCGTCTCCGGAAACATTAGCGCAACCTGAGGCCGTGATGAAAGCCGGCTTCCGGCCTTCACCTGTAACACTTCAAAAAAACTCAGGAAGTTCTTTGATCTACGCAGTGGGAACTCTGACCAATACAGCGGCTCGTCAACGTTTCGGCGTAAAAGTGGTTTTGGATTTGTTCGATGATGCTGGAAATAAAGTGGGCGAGGCTACGGATTATCAGCAAGTAATCGAACCAGGCAGCCAATGGAACTTTAGAGCGCTGGCAGTGGTGCCAAAAACCGCCAGCGCAAGCATAGCTTCAGTTCAGGAAGAGCGGTAGCCAAGCCATTTAGGTTTTCGAAATTCGCGAAGCGTTTGGAGTGCGCCGCATCCCGGCGATTTTCATTAACGGAGTAATGGAGTATTGGAGTGTTGGAGTAATGGCTTTACTTTACTCCAACCCTCCGTGATCCATCACTCCATCACTTTCGTTGGCTCGTCACCGCCGTCACTGCGTCTTCTGGTACTCTGCCATGGCCTTCGGCATAAAAGCCTGAAGATCCTGAATGCGATGGCCGTGCGAAGGATGGGTTGAGGCGAATTCCGGGGGTTGTGCGCCTCCCGCGTCGCTCATGCGTTCCCAAAAGGAGATCGCCTCCTGTGGATTGTACCCCGCTCGCGCCATGTAAAGCAGGCCCATTTCGTCCGCTTCGCTTTCTTGTTCCCGACTGAAAGGAAGGATGACACCATATTGAGCTCCCGCGCCCAGCGCCGCCATGATAGTTTGCCGCTCCTGCGGATCCATATTACCCATGGAGAAATTTGCCCCTGTGAGCAGAGTTTGGGCAAGGCTCGAACGCAGCAAACGTTGCGAACCATGCCGCGCAACGGCATGGGCCATTTCATGTCCCATCACTGCCGCGAGACCGGCTTCGGTTTTTGTATAAGGCAGGATGGCTGTGTAAACGACAATTTTGCCCCCGGGCAAACAAAAGGCATTGACCTGTGAACTGCGTAGAAGATTTACCGCCCATTTAAAATCCTTCGCTGCGGCTCCGGTCGCCGGCGCAAGACGTTGCGCGACTCGAACGACCATATCGTGCTCTGGGCCACTTTCGACAACTTGTGCTTGCGACAGGACTTCCTGATAACTCTGCAGCCCGAGTTGTTCTTCTTTTTCCGATGAAAGCGCAACGCGAGTCGTTCGACCGGTCTCCGGATTGGTGACCTTCTCGGCGTTAAAATATCTCAAACCCGCAATGATTCCCGCGATTAGCAGCGGCCAAATAACAAAGTGTTTACGACGCATAGCCTTGATTCCACGAATTAACCACTCCAGAGATCAATATTCAACATTATCGTGACGGGGTGTAATCCTCCCGAAAACACATTCCTGCTCCCATTAATCCAACACTCCAACGAACCCGCGCTTCGAAACCCTCTGTACAGCTACATCCATCCTGCCGAACTGCTTTCCTGTGGCGGGGTTGTGACCGGCGGGGCCTTTTACAACCCCGCAACCAATCGGTTCCGCGCTCAAGACCTGGGTTGCTATTTCTTTTCTGATTATTTCATGGGTTGGATTAAGAGACTGGAACCTTCCAAAGGGAATGCAGTTTCTTTGTTCGCGACGGAGATTCCCAGACCTGTGGACATAAAAGTCGGGCCTGATGGAAACCTATATTATCTCTCGACCGGTGTTTCAGGGTCAGTACTCAAAATTGAAGATGCTACTCTTCCCTTTTCAGTGGTCGCAGCGACGGCGCCGGGCAACAACGCAGTGATTCTCTCCTGGTCTTGGAACCTGGAGAGAGTTACCAGGTCCAACTGAAAAACGCATTATCCGATCTAAAATGGATCAATGTGGGTCCGCCTATTGTCGCAACCAGCCTGGTTTCTGCGTTCACGAACGGCGTTACCGAAACCACTGGATATCTTAGAATTCAGAAGCCATAGCCATGGACAGTCGCACAACCGAAAGCATTGAAATAGAAAATCGCGCATAACGGAGCGAATGGCGGGGCCGCTCGCCGGAAAAACTTGTCAATACCAGGCGACTCTTTTTCGATTCAGACGCTCTCGGAACGGAAAAACTTTTTGAGAAAACCATTTAGTTCCTCGCAGAGCTCCTGCGCAGATTGATAACGCTCCTCTTTTGGCGCACATGCCCGCCGGACGATGCTATCAAACTCTGCTCGAAGTTCTGGATCGTTGGAACTGATGGCAGATTCAGAGTACGGCATCGCTGAATCGCACGACTGAGTCGATATCACTTTGCTCGTGTCATCAGCCACAAATTGCAGCGTTCGCCCCAAGCTGTAGATATCACCGAGGGGAGTACCGTGTGTTTCCTTATCCATGAAACGTGGAGTTCCAGGCTGGCTTATGTCCGGCCTGCTGAAGGTGGTCACAAATCCCGGGTCTGCAAGCTTAGGTTTGCCGGCAATGTACACGATGTTGTCCGGTTTGATGTCCCGATGAACACGACCTTGCCGATGGAGGAAATCCAAAGCACGTGCGAGATCAATCCCTACTTCAGCGAGTTCTTTGCAATCCAGCTTGCCTTTGTGCTTCAAATCGTTCCCAAGCGTCCTTGGATAATATTCCTTTAACGAGATAGTATCACGACGAACTTCATCGTCGGCCAATTCCATTACGTAATAAAAGTAACCCCTTGCATCATCCTTACCAACTTGGAGGATTTGAAGAAGTCCCTCATGCTTTCGTGAAATATCCTCGTATGTCCTGACCGCCTCCAATTCCTTTTCGTAAAGTTTAAGCCGCTCCCGTCGGATCACTTTTACTGCGCGAACCTTGGAGAGTAAATCATTCGTTGCCAGCCAGACTTCGCCACATCCTCCCTTGGCTAAAAATCGATGGACGGTGTGGGCTGGAATAACGATCTCGCCTTTCGACTGCACTTTGGCAAAAATCAGGCAGACTGCGGCTGCTACGGACGTCTGGCAGAAACCAATTACAATCCAATTGAACCACACATGTGTCTTCCATACATTCCAAACTGCAACAATTGGGGTTACGAGAATTACGACTAACAGAATCAACAGGCACAAACGAGGTCGAAGAGTGCTTGCGGCGCCTCCGAAAAGCAATCCTGCCACTAAAATCAAGAAGTACTCCTTCCACGTGGTCATGGAAGATAAAAAATCCCCTTTCCAAAGGTTCAAAAAGTTGCAGGCCAAAATGCGCACCCCGGGCCATTTGTCCGCGTGACCCCATGTAGATAAGGATGTGCCGTATGCGTCAGGAGCATGTTTGTCGTAGCCAATAAATACAATTTTGTTGTGTAAATTATTGTTGGTTCGGCTGGACCACCAATCGTCGTACGGCATCCAACTTATTGGGCATGGCTCGCGATAGAAATTGAGCCATAGATTGCTCCGCTGCATGGAAGTCGCTGATCGATCAATGCTAATTGCCGCTTGATAAGCTAAACTGGGGCACGTAGGAGTCCCCATCGCATGACCTCGAACTCGATTATCCGAATTTGTTGGAAAGTTTACCACCCCTATGGCCATTGCGTTTGTGGCTATTAGCTCGACAAGAGGCTTAATGTCCAACCTAGTTGCTAAAGCACCGTTCTCTGAATACTCATAGTCTTTATTTTCTGCGGCGAGCATCACTCGCCCGTTCCTGAGGATCGCTGCACCAAGTATATCGTCCTGTTGGGAGTTGGTTTCGAACAGCAGGTCAAGAACAACGAGTCTGGCTTGTTCGGCGCCTAAATAATCTAGGGCAGTGGCGAGGTTTGTCCTTTCGAGTTTTGCGGAGAGTTCCAGTACAACCACTTGGTTAAAATAGTCATCATCCGTCGGCTTGATGGGCGGGTTCGGGAGGAAAGCAGCATCATAACTAATGAGTCTTAGTTTTTCTCCCAACGGCGTGCTGGCCAGCAGAAGCCCTATGATTGCACAGATCAACGCGCCCAGCGTCATCCTTCCTCCTTTGCCAAGTTGCGCAAGAATTAGGAACATAGAATTCTCGTCACATCGAGCGGAGAAACATCATAAACAAGGCTTGAGGAAGAGTTTAGAAAAGGCATTTTGTATCCGACAAGTAGAAACGAGCCTGGCTGCTCGGATGCGAGCGTCTTCCGGCCCCTCTCGGGTAACACTTATTTTTAGGCACGGCGAGATGCGAAATCGGTCTCGCAATGTCTCCTCGGAAAGTGGCGGCTCTTTCAAGCACCTTTGTTGGAGGCAACGACTCATATTAGGTTCAAGTTAGGTCGGATGGCAGATTCACTGAAACGCCTTACTCTCCATTTTTCTTTCTAAATTATCTCATTCAAAGTGACCGAGGAAATCAGCGCATCGGCCGTACGCGTATCTAAGACTGCATCGATCTCCAATCCGACGAAGTTAGATGTGCTTGGCCAAGCGAAAGCTCATCCCAAGTTGCTTCAAGCTCGGGCAACGCGCCCGACCGACTATTTCGCCCATGCCACGTGGGGCGAGCCACAGCAACGCCATTTCCTTGAAACGATCTCTCGGTCCTCGAATTTGGTCTACGGAAATCGCTATGTGACCGGAGTTCCAAGCTGGATCAGATCAGCGAGCCTGAATTAAGGCCCTACTTGAACAGCTCGAAAAAAGCGCCTGACAGAGTTTGTCAGCTGTATGCTGTCAATCGCCACTGCGCAATTTGTCAGGGTCAGATCCGTCAAAGTGAGGTTCGTCAATGAAACCCAGTTGGTCGAAGTCAGGTCGTCGCTGTACTGGATCTGGTAGCTCAATCCCTTGGCCCCGAAGAACCTCACTCCCTCGTCTTTCCGATAGGTAAAATACGAGCCCGCGCGATATCTGGGGTGGATTGTCGTTGCGGCGTTGGGGTCCACCTGGATAGGATCCTGCAGAGGAAAAACCCAACCGGGGACGCATTGGAATTCAATGTTGAAACTACCCACCACGCGAGCAAGATCAATGGCGTAATCACGGTTGGTAGTCCAGTCCACAACGTTTGGAACGCGCCAGGCGCCTCCAACCGTGATCGCCTCCTCTGGTCCCAGGTCTACCAACACGTAGCCCAAGGCTGTGTTCGTGCTGGTGTAGCGCGGACTTATTGTGATGACACCTCCACCCGTGAAGTTGCGTCCATCGTTGCCCGATTCCTCCGCCCGATTGATTAGATCAACTACAGCGCTATCTATGACTCGCACCAAGGTTTGCGACCTCTCGCCTAAATAAATGGCTGCCGGATAATAAAGAGCGTTGGTCCATAGAACATACAACGGTCCACCACTATTTCCGGGGTAGCTGAGAAGCTCGCTCGTCCGAAATACCTTTTGATTGATCGGCTTGAAAGTAATATTCGTTGGCATTGTAGCGTACATTTTTCCCCAATTGGTGCGCGTCAAAGGGTCGGGCACGAGCGGATAACCAACGAGAAGCTTGTTTGAATCGCTGGTCAGGTATTCATTGAGCGCTCCTGAATCAGAGGCCAAGTATCCCCCGTAGCCCCCACGCCCTGCAAAGTTATGAGAGTAATCCGTCTCGATAAAGTATAAGGCTGCTGCGTCCAACTGCTGGGATCTAGATGTTGACACCCCCGGGTTGGCGGGGGGCATGGGGCCGGTTAGATCATTGGTTCGCTGCGCTGCATAGCCTGACAGCACGTACCAACCTCTCGGCGTCTGAGCGACAGGTTGATAACTTCCCGTATGCTTCTGAAAAAACCATCGCGCCCCCGTCACCCATTGAAGCGTATAGTCGTTGAATAAAGTGTGTGCCGCAGTCAACACTACACGCTCCTTGACAACGAAACCGCTGCTTGAACCGATATCAGTCTGAAGCAGGCCGTTATAGAGATAGGGACTATTTGTATCGGTGACCTCCGCGAAACTCAATGGGCGGGGAAAAATGGTACCGGAAGCCGCGTTGGTTGGATAGGCATTGGTTGCGACGCTGGGCGGGTTGACTATTACTGTCACCGGACCGTTTTGCGAAACAGGGATGGCAGTGTAGTTGGTTGCAAATTGCTTTGTTTGCCCAGCCGTCACCAACAATGTCACGCCGAATAAATAGTCATAATTGGCCACGGATTTGAATTCAATTGCGTAGTTCGTAGGGATTAAACCGCCGACCAACTCGCCCGAGTCTCGCCAGAATAACTCTCCGACCAACCGCCATTGGCCTGAGGCTTCGGCCGGCCCGACGAAAATCTGCAAGTTCCCAAAATTCGTATCGAGCAGTGTCGGTAAGTTCGTTGCCGTAAATGAACCAGTTGGTCCGAAGGGGTCATCTTCCATAATCGTAATGGAAGCAGTTGCCGGATAGGCCAACAGGCCTCCTTCGCTGTTGCTTAGAGCAATCCAGAAGGTCCGGTCACCGGTAAAAACATGGTCGTTGAGGATGAAAACGTCAAAGCTCTTGTTGGTCTCGCCAGCAGGGAAGTTCAAGGTTGTCTCCACCGGAATATAGTCTCCCGAGTCGGCATCATAATCATAAGCCAGAGCAGTGCCATCGGCGGTCGCGAGGTCAACGCTCGCTGCCGGGCCTCCCCACTTCCGCACCGTGACCCGAATAACGTTACTTGATTCATAGACCGAGTAGTCGCCTGCAGAAAAGGTAAACACAGGCGCTTGAGGCTGACTCAAATCAATCATTGACGAATTCGTCCCCGTTCCGCTAGTCGTGTCATTCAGTGAAGAGAGGACCTTCACCATTCCAGCTCCGTTGGTCGTTCCTAAAAAGTTCAAGGCCGCCTCTGCTTGCTCTGCGCTGATGAAATCGCCGACGTTCACATTAGTGCCGCTTCGGGTCAGCGTTCCGCCACCGATCGCCACAATTTGAAAATACGTCACTTCGCTCCCGTTGTCAGGATTCCGGAGGATCGCCAGGTTCCCACCGGGGCGATTGATTAATATCGGCGACTCAGCCACTGCTATGTAGCCCAGGCCTGCTCGAGGCTGGCCACCTATCGAAGAGAACTCTCCTCCCACGAAGGCCCCGTTACCGCTGGCCTGTATGGCATGGACGGCACCGTCTACCTGCCACAAGTGGTTGATTGCCCCGGTTCCCATAGTGCTGGCCCGTGCTATCGCTGCCAAAGAATTTGAGGTTGCAAAAAAGTATATGTTCGAAGCGCTCACGCTCAGGTTATAATCGAAAAAACCCTTACCTGCGAACCCTGTCCCCTTGAGAGGATCCCAGAGAGGCTCGCTGGTTCCACTCCCACTTTTGGCTGCTTTAACGAAGCGGTCATGCTTCTGGAGAGAGTCAAATTCAGCAAAGAACACGTTAGAGCCCATGAGCGTAAGCGCAACGATCAATTCGCTTTCATTGGTCTGCCAGTTCCAGTCGACATAACCGGGCGGTTCAGCACCAATCTTAACCAACTGCGCAAAATGTGGAGGCTGACCCATAACACCATCCTCCGGGGCAAGAAAAAGGTTTGCCTGATCGGCTGCAAGGAAGTTGTACGTTTCCGACCGATCCCTGCCCCATATACCGGGTCCAAAAGCATCAAAGAAAAAACTCGGCAACCAATTGGTATCGGTCCCCCACGAAGGATCCGCGGTTCCATCCCCCGATGTGCTGAGCTTTTCGAGGTCGAAATCTGGTCCTGCGGCATACACACTCTTCCCTCCTACCGCCAAATAATAGACGGTGCGAGCAACCCCATTCGTATTCCAATCTGGATCCGCCGCGCCACCCCCGGCTGCGCGCACCTTCGCCAGTCCACTCCTTGCCTGTCCTCCGATGAACGTGAAATTACCTCCGACGAAGACGTCGGCACCTTGCGCGGCGGCACAGAAAACAGGTCCATTAGGGTTGGGATCCCAGGATTCATCGATTGTCCCGTCACGGTTCAGCCGCGCAATACCGGAGCGGGTCAAGTTTCCGATACTATCGAATTGTCCCAGCACGATGATCTTTTCGTCGGGTTGACGTATTAGACGTCCGACCTTTCCAGGATGGCCGACCGAAACGTGAACGGATTCATCGGGTAAACCGGTTTCTCCACTCAATTTCGCGAAGGAAATAAATCCACCAACGCCACCGATTCTCGTGAATCTGTTGCCAAGAAGCACGTCATTGCCCTGTATCACCAGTGCGCTGACGCCTGCCCAATACTGATCTGGATTGGCCTTCCAGCCATCGAAGGCTTGACCCAAACCGTCGGTGTGCAGCTTGGCCAGATTAGTTCGGTGCCCGCCTCCGATTTGAGTGAAAGGACCGGCGACAAAAACTCCAGCGTCTTGAAAGAGTAATGCATCGATGTTGGTTCCGTTTGGCTCTGGGCGCCAATCGAGGTCCACCAGGTTTGTTCCCGAGGTTGGAAGTTTCGCCAGAGTGTTTCGAGGCTGACCTGCAATACTAGTGAAAGCGCCTCCTACGTAAAGCGCATTGCCACCCAACGTCAGGGCGGAGACTCTGCCAACGACGCCCGGGTTCCACGCATCCACTGTCCCGGTTCCCGGGAGGTTGATGCGAGCCAGTCCGTTTCGGTTCGAGAATGCAATCGAAGAAAAGCTGCCTCCAACGTACAGATTCGTCGCATCCACAGCTAGCGCGCGAACATCCCCGGTCACCGGCCAGGCAAACCGGTTGTCTCCTGCGGGAAGTGTCATTTTCCCCAGGAATCCCGCCCCACCCAGAAACAGAGTCGAGCCTTGGAGAGCCAATACATAAACCTTGTTGGTGTTCCATACTGGTACTGGTTGGGCTTGTGAACTATCGATGGTATTGAGTTTGAATAACCCAGGCGTGTTCGTAAGACCAACATATATGTCCGGTCCATAAACGGCCAGCGCTGTGGGTGCAGCATTCAAGCCCGGGTTCCAGATTCCATCGAGCGATCCATTGGCATTTAGTCTTGCCAGGTCAGCCCGAGGCACCCCATTGACCGTCGTAAACGATCCTCCAAGAATGATCTGGTTATCACTCTGGACCGCAATGGCGGATACCTCTCCTGCCAGGGTTACACCAACGTTTGGCATCGATGCCGGCGAAGTTTGGGCTTGCACCCAAGGTGCGATGCCACAACAGATCAAACCGCCCAGGCCGAAGACGAACCTTCGGTTCCGGACTTTTCTTGAGGAACAGAATTGCAGGGTGGATTCCACGGGGCTGAGTGTTGATACGTTTTTTTCAAGAGATCAAATTTGATCCCTTTAGGGTTTGCTGGTTAGGGTTGGCTGGTACGCATCGATTATGTGCAAGACTAAGGAGAGAGTTTTATCAGAAATACCTCTGAGCTGCCGGAGCTGGACAGTGAAAGTCCCCCGAAATCTACGTCTGCGGAGAATGAGCCAGTGGCAAGCACATTGCCTTGCGTATCTACAGCGACGGATCGACCCAAATCATCATTATGAGGATCTGACAGAGCTTGAAAGTGCTTCGACCAGACGAAACCACCACTCGGGGAGAGCTTTGCCAGAAAGATATCAGAGGCTGAGCTTCCTTGTGCTGTATCGCCGCCTCCAAAGTCTACGGTTCCCTTGACACCGCCGGTCAGAAGAACATTTCCGCCTTGATCGACAGCGATGCCGTTAGCAGATAGGGAATTGGCCGTGCTCTGGAATAATTTTGCCCAGATGAGGACGCCATTGAGGTCGTACTTGGCCACGAAGATTCCCGCGTCGGCCAGAAACAAACCTCCACCCAGGTCTATGGGACCACGGCAGGTGCCGGTGATCAGAACCTGGCTGTTAGGGTTGGAAGTCAGAGCAAGAGCTGTGTCCGCATTGGTGCTCCCGAAGCGGTTTGACCAACGATAAGAACCGTCCGTTCCCGAGAATTTTGCAAGAAAAATGTCCTGGTCGCCCGCGCTCGTGTACGGCCCGCCCCCGAAGTCGATTGATTTCTCGAAACTTCCGGCTAGCAAGACATCTCCATTGTTGTCGACTGCAACGGTCCGAGCATTATTGGCAGCCTGTACGCTTCCGAAATGGTGAGACCATAGGTACGAGCCGTTTGCGCCAGAAAACTTAGCAACGAATATGTCCTGCTGACCAACGGTGGTCCACATTCCTCCGCCAAGATCAATCTCGGCGAAGGTCTGAGGTATGGATCCGGCGATAATGACATCACCATGAAAATCCAGTGCGACTGCATTTCCCAACCTGCCTGTTCCCGCAAATCCCTTCACCCAGAGGACATTGCCTTCTAAGGAGAATTTCGCCAAATAGATCGCTGCTGGCCCCGAATTTGAGAGTGTGATGCCGCCAAAATCGATTGTGTTTTTATAATATCCTACAACAAAAATACTGTGAGTCGCTTTATCCACGGCAACGCCAGTGGCCTGTGCCATAACTCCACCAAACTGCCGACTCCAAAGGTTTGTTCCGCTCGAGGAAAATTTTGCCAGGAAGGCATCCTGGATGCCTATGGTCGTCATTAGACCGGAACCGAAATCAAGGGCGCCATTAAACCAGCCAGCGACGATGGAACTTCCATCCTGATCGATGGCCAACCCGTAAGAGTCGGCCGAATCATTTGTGCTACCTCCTTGACTACGAGCCACCCACGACGATTGCCCGGGGATTATGTTGTTAACCGTAACAATGACGCTTTGAGAGTTTGTTGAGTTTCCGGCAGAATCGTACGCCTTGGCATAAAACGTGTGAGAGCCATTGCTCATGCCAGTAGTGACCACTTGCGTCGAATAGGGGGAAGCTGTCGAGAAACCCAAAGGAAATGTATTGTTATCAGCATAGAACTCCACCCGGGTTACGTTGGCACTAGCTGTTACTGCGAAAGTGACTGTATTGCTTATAGTGTTGCCGGCCCCAGGCGAGGTCAGCGTGACCGTAAGCGGGGGAGCACTACTACCCGTGACGACAATTATGGCGGTACCGGAGGCAGCAGCGCCCAGGTTGTCGGTAACTGTAAGAACGACGGTGTAAGTACCGGCCGCAGCGTAGATATGAGCCACCGAAATTCCGGAAGCCGTGGTGCCATCGCCGAAATTCCATCGGTAAGAAATAATGTTGCCATCAGGATCGGACGATCCAGAGCCGCTAAGGTTAACCATCGAGCCGGCAGTTGAAGACTGACCTGGCCCGGCATTAGCCACCGGCGGCTGATTCCCAGACTGGGTCACTGTGAATGTGAGACCCGCAACGCCAAATGTTCCGACTCGGGAATTGGCGGAGCCATTTCCGGACACAGCGTAAGTCACGGTCGCATTTCCCGAACCGTTGACGGGTCCGGTCAGGCTTATCCAAGATGCACGACTAAAGGCCGTCCAGGTGCATCCATTCGAGGTGCTTAGATTGACCGCTCCGCTCCACACGCCCGAGGCGTAAGCAGCATTGTTTGTCGAGAGCGAATAACTGCACGAGGGATCTGCCTGTGTTATCGCGAATGTTTGGCCTCTGACGAGGATCGCCCCTAAACGGGATCCAGGGCCTTCATTGACATCCACGCTGTAATTCACGGTCCCTGAGCCCATGTTACTGCTGCCGGTGTGAATCCATGAGTTCGTTGTGGAAGCGTTCCAACTGCACGAACTTCCCGCGATCATACTGATAGTGTCGGAACCTCCGGACGAATTGAAAAAGGCGCCGCCGGGCAAGATGAAGTAGGCGCAAGGGGCCACGACGAAATTGGCCACCAGGCTGCGGTTGGCATTGACGGTGAAAGTATAGTTGGACGAAGTGCTGACGACTGTTCCATTCTCGGTCCAGTTTGCAAAGTCATAACCCACATTCGACGAGGCCGTGACAGTAGCCACCGAGCCGGAAGTCAGAGTTCCGTCGCCACTGGTCGTGCCGGCTCCTTGAGGAGAAGAACTGGTGTTGATTGAGTATGCTGCCGCAGTGAAGTTAGCGACAAGGTTCCGGTTGGCATTGGCAGTGAAAGTATAGATAGCCGAAGTGCTGACGACCGTTCCATTCTCGGTCCAGTTTGCAAAGTAGTAGCCAGCGTTAGGCGAGGCCGTCACGGTGACGCTCGATCCACAATTGACCGTTCCTCCACTGCTTGCCGTGCCGCCCGCCCCTGGCGAGGAACTCGCGATGACGGTGGCGGTGCACGATTGGCAAGCTGGCGTGGTTACCATCGCCGGAGCACCAATCGATGAAGTGTTGCCAGCGTTGTCGGTGGCAGCGATGGCGTAAGAATAAGCTGTTGCACCGATCACATTTGAATCTGTAGTGCTAGTGGCAGGCGCCAGGACCTGCTTGAGAAATATTCCGCCACGATAAATGTTGTAGCCTTTCAAGCCGGATGTGTAAGTGGTCCCGCCAATTCTTGTGCCCAAGTCGGTGGAAGCGTTCCAGGACAGGAGCACCTGGTTGCAGGCTGTCGCACTAAGAGCCAAGCCGCTCGGAACTGTGGGGGGCGCCTTATCACTACCTGTGGATTTGAGGGGAGTCGTCGCATTGGCCGGCCCGCTCTGAGCAGACTGGGAGGTTGCGCCGTTAACAGCACTGACCGCGTAAGAATAAGTGGTTCGAGCCGCTATACCATTGCTGTCCGTGGCTGAGGTGACAAAACCCGGGACCTGCACAAGGAACCTGCCATTGCGATACAGATTGTACCCCATGATGCTAGATCCACTGGCGTCGGTTGAGGCGGTCCAAGTGAGATGAACGACGAGGTCGCTTGTGGCCGTAGCTGTCAGACCTGTGGGAGCCGAGGGGGCGGTCGGGTCAGCACAGGCGGGGGTAGTGACGATCGCCGGGGAACTGAAAGCGGAAACGTTCTGCGCTGCATCAATGGCGAGGATGGTGTAGGTGTAACTGTTTGAAGGGGAGAGCAGCCCTTCATCAAATGTTGACGTCGCCCACGATGGTGCTGATTTCAGAAATGCTCCATCACGATAAATATAATATGCATTTATCCCAGAACCACCAGGATTGTCTGTGGAAGCGTTCCAATAAATAACCACCTGGCCACAACTGGCGGCATAGCTTGTGAGGCCTGTCGGTTCGGAGGGAGGATCCTGATCAAAGCTTGCCGATACGGCTCCGATATTCGGTTGGCTGACGCGGTAAAATGCGTTCGGATCGGATAAGGCGTTGCTCCCATCGCTTCCAAAGACTGGAAGGCCAACATCGAACCAATCCCCCGACAGGTCCGGCTGTTTCTGCAACTGATAAGGGAAATCGGCATTGCCGCCTTCCCAATGGATTGTAACGTTGTGGTTGGTGAGAGTCAGCGACGTGACCCGCAACTGTCCAACCTGAGCCTCCGCCGACGGAAGCAAACACCGGAGACATGTTATCACTACTGCGGGCCCAAGGAAATAATTGATACAATACCTCATTGTGGGTCCGCCTTTCATTCGCGGTATTCGCCAAACAGAGATCCTGTTCCTTTTCGAATCGGTTCTAAGGGTAATTTTAGGAAAACTACCAAGTGGAGAAACTTTTTGCAAGATCATAAAAGACCAGGAGTCATCAGAACCGCAGCCGAAGTCGCATAGCAAAAACCCGGTCATGGGGCAGCTCGCTGTAAATGTTCAATGGGTTGAGATGATAATCTTCCGCCGTGATGTTAAGGCAGCTAAAGGTGATCTCACCGTACTGTTTGGGTAAACGATACCCAAAGAAAACGTTGACCTGAGGAAAGTAGGAACTCGGCAAATTGGAATGGAAGACCGGCGCACCAGGAGAGCCCATGGATTCCTGCCGGTCATTTTGCTGCCAATACCAACCTGTCTCGAGACCGGTGAAAAAACCACTTGGGGAGTTGAACAAGGCAAACGCCCGAAGGCTTTCAAGGTCCGACTGCTCGTTTATCCTCGGTTTGCGCGCGGTGTAAATCGTAGGAGTAAAAGTCCTAAGTTCTGGAATGTCGGATTGGAGTTCCGCTGATGCAAATTCGCCGAGTGCGCCAAAAGACCAGCGGTTTCCCACCAATTGATTGAGTGAAATGCGTACGGACGTTTCTTCAAACTTCAACGTTTCATAGAGCGTGGAAGGGGTAGTGGAACCGGGACTGAACTGAACGACGCCTCCATTGCGGCTTACGTCAGATTTCAAGCGTTGTGCTTCCACGCTCAAATAGGTGCCCGTGCGGAATTTGAAATCCACCGCGCCGCCCAGCGTTTCGAATGGTGGCGCAGAAATAGAGCCTTCAAGCGCCTCCGGGATTAAAGCGCGAAACGTCTGGACGAAGCCAGCCAACTCAGCCGGTTCGAGCCGATAGCTCTGATCCAGGCTGAGACCACCAAGAGATTTCGCATAGGCAGCCCGCACAACCAACCAATCCAGCGGCAGGTAAACGATGGCCGCTTTTGGTCCGAGCAAATCCTTGCTTTCCTGCCCAGAGGAAATCGGCGGATCGCGGAAGTTTTTCGGAAACTCGACGTGGTCATAGGACAAACCGGCAGTTAGAAATAAATCATCTTCCGGTTGCAAAGTATAATATCCGTATGCCGTATAACGCTGAAAGTCTTCCCGCTCATTGGACTCAATAGGGTCTAGCAGTTGGGCCGTGTCTCCTTTCGGTGTTATTTCGTTTTGCGTCGTGACCTCACCAAATTGCGCTCGGCCACCAACGACCAACGTCTGTCTTTTGGTTTGGACGACCTGAGCGAGTTCAATGGGCCAGGCATTGAGCTGACTTCGGTATTTAACGTCAAAAAGGGGTGATTGCAGATCGGTCACCTGGCCATTGAGAACCTTGCGAACGTAGAGCGGTGTGTCTATGTCACTGAAATGCTGATCGTTGAGAAGATGCCCTGCTAACAGCAAGGTGTGTGCACCCGGCGACCACTCGTGGTGATAACCGCCGATAATGATAGGGTCCTGATATTCGTCGAAGGTGAAGTTGGTCCGAACACTGCCGCGCCAGTCATAGTATTGGAAATTATCCCCCGAGTGGTAGTCCTCATATTTTGTCAGAAGGAAGAGAGTGTCGGCGGGTGCCAGTTGGAATTTTGCCTGGCTGTACCACTCAATGCGGTCGAGGCCGTTATTGGGCCTGCCGCGATCCCCGATGTCGTTATTGTGCTGGTAATCAAGATCCAGCGAATAGCTGAAGTTGTTCAAGTTACCGAACTGGGAGGCAATCTCCCGATATTGTCCATCGCTGCGGACATCGGTAGTGGTGGTCAGGCCAAAACGTTTAACATCCAGCAACCGTGAGTATTCCTGCTGCGAAATATTTTGAGCGAAGACCCCAGCTCCGACAGGAGCCAGCAGGTTTGCCAGCAACAGTTCATTAAACCAGGCGGTCTCATAACGGAGATTGAAACGCGTCGGATCCCGTAACGCATCGTAACTGTTGGCCAGGAACAGGTGTGCGGAGTAATTGGCATAATCATGGGACACCGCCAACGCAGCTTCACGGAGGCTTACCCCAGGCATTCCATTATCGCGATAAATCGAGGCAAGACTCGTACTACGGACCGCTCTGTCCTGATCGAGCAGCATGCGCGAACGGTAAACCCAACGATTATCATTAAGTTCTAGAGATCTTTCCAAGTCGCCTATGCCTTGGTTGAACCGATGTTGCTCCTGATTCAACAACGCGGAATAAAGCCAGGGGGTTGGGTCCTTTTCATCGAGTTTCTTCGCTAAATTCAACTCGCGCTGGGCCAGTTCCATTTTTCCGGCGTCCGTAAAGCCCTTGCCCAGGTAGCTGCGAAGCAGAGAGCGTCCAGGCTCCATCGCGGCGGCAGTTTCGAGATCTGCCAATCCGTCTTCCAAATCTCCCAGGCGAATCTTGCACAATCCGCGCCCAAGCCAGGCATTCCCGAGCCAACCATCAATTGCAAGCGCCTTATTAAAATTCTGAATCGCCTCCTGGAAGTGACCTCCGGCTGCCAAAAGAAAGCCGTTCAAAGTGTAAGCCTGCGCATTGTTTCCGTTCAGTTCCAAGCCTTGTTTCAGTGTCTCAAAGGCCTGTTTGCTGCGGCCAAAACTGAATTCTAATTCCGCAAGCCGAACCCAGGCGAACCCAAACTCCGGAGAGTTTGTCACTGCCGCACGCGCTGCGACCAGCGCGGAATCCAAATTAGTTCGGAGTGGTTGGGCCTGGCGATAATAGGATTCGGCCAACCATTCGCTTGCGAGTTGAGGCTCGCCTTCTCTTCTCCATTGTTGATTTTTCACTGCGGCAATCAGCTGCTGTATCGCGCCCGTCAATCTTGCGATGCGCTCCGCATCGGCTCCGGACAGTCTGACAGCCTCGGCGAGAAGAAGTTCAGCGTTACTGATTTGGCCAACTGACAAAACCAACTCCGCTTTATAAAGATATTCCGCCGCGGACTGGGGCTCTCTATTCGTGGGATATTTCGCCAACGCGTCCAATAAGTTCCCGCTGCGGTATGCCGCTAGAGATTCGGCCAGAGCAGATCGGTCAGAAGGTCCTAATGAAAGCTCATCCGCGTCCAAAACCGCTGGGTAGTAAAGAAACCATTGGATTGCGCTCGTGGCATCGATTGAGGCTGTCCGATAAGGCCGAATGCCGGGTTGCGCAATAGCCCTCTCTATCACACTAGTTTTTGCCGTCAGGAGCAACGTGCCTTCGGGTTCGGGGAATTCCCGACTGCTCAATCGAACCTGCCCGTCGAGCAGCGCGACCTCGGTTGTTCCATCATCCTGTACACGCAAAACAAACTCTGTTCCTGGCCCCGCCAAGACCGCCGTTTTTGTTCCAACTGTAGTGTCGGTTGGTTGGCCCAAATGGAAGAAATAGAGCAGCCCTCGCACGACATTAAGCCCGACCTTGGAGCGTTTGGATAGATCTTCTTTGATGTCCACCACGGCTGGCCCGTGCGTGGTTACACGCATCCGGTCCCGAAGACTAAATGTGACTTTCCCATTCGTCGCAACCAGTAGGCGGTCACCATCATATAAATAGGTGCGAGGTACCGCTGGGAATTCTCGCTGTGGTTGAATTCGCGCTGGCATGATCCGTGAATTGACATCAGCGCTTTCGATTTCGCCGAGGCGCTCAGAATTCGTCTGGCAAAACAGTAACCCCTCCCCTGCGAAGAAAAGGGCCGACCCCACCGCAAGCCAACGAGCCTCGATCATGCAACGAATCGCCAGCGGAAAAAAGCAGGTGCCCTGGCAATGTTTGAATGACCGCACTATGTTACCATTCAGCGACTCAGTCAATTGCAATGGAGCGTTGGCTTTCACCAAACAACTGGCCGAATACTTATCAGGTGATAGCGATCTCAGATTATTTGTTTTGGCTGGAGTTAACGGGCACAACAGGACTTAAGTTAATCCGTTGAAATCCCACTTCGTTTATTTTAGAAAGGGAACAATTATGCACATTGACCGCTTCTGCGGGAGTGAGATCTCCATAGACGACCCTTATGATCAGAGGAAATTGATGGTCCACCGTGATCAAGTTCGTTCCGAGCACGCGCAATATGAGTTCATCGCTCAGATCACCAGGATAATAGCTGTAAGTGTGAAAGGAGAATTGGCCGCTCTCGTAATTCAGGTCAAACCGGCCCATTTTCACCTTATGCGAAAAGCGGACACAGAACTCCCCAACCGACGCGCGTTTGTGCTGCGGCACAGTCAGCGGTGTAATGCTAACTACGTGCAGTAATTGATCCGAGTCCTCCAATGCAATGACACACTCGAAATTTCCATTCTGACCTTTGAACCTTGTGAGGATGATTGGCCGCGAACGATCGATATCGAAATCCCAGCCGTTCCTTTGAAAATGCTCAATGACTGCTCGAAAACTCCTGGGATTGCACATGCGTATATTCTTCAGTTAGTACCCGGTCAAGGTTAAGATGTAGAATATCGCGACCGGCAACGAGGCTGTCGCGCCAACTCTTTGTCGCTCAAAACCGTGGGCTTTGCTACACCCAACAACACGATGACCCGCTCCGTACTCCGACAGGCTTCAGTGCAGCTAACTGGAACGATTGTTTCGGATTTTGCGGCCGCCAGAATGGAGGGGTTCAATGTGCCGACCTCCGTGCGGGTAGCAAGGCGCTGCTGAAGTGTTTCTGTAAGAGTGAGATGTGCTCCGCCATAGTCACTCGTGAAAACCAGCACTAGGACCACGTTCTTGAATTCCTTCGGTCCCCAGGGGTCGATTCTGGGGAGAAATTCGTTAAGTAATGAATTCACCGTACAGATCTCTACGGCTCGAAGTGAAAAATCTTGAACGAAAAATTTAGCACGCCTTCTTTCGGTCGAGCCCCGTCACGACCTTAATTCCTTTACTTTATACGAGTCGGTCGCAAGAATCTGAATCTAGGCCGAGCATTTCCTTTTGCTGACCTCCGGATATGAACTTAAGAATTGTGTCAAAAACGTAAGGTCTTAGATGCAGTCGGAAATAAAACAATTGTTTTCGGATGCCGAGGTTTAAAAACATTCCCAGTCAGGCCGTGCGGGTACCTCCAAACGCCTCCGCAGTATCAGACGTCTCACTTTGGCCAATTACGGTTTGGTCTGATGTAAGCGTGGCCGGTCGGGAGGTGGGCAAGGATGCGGAACGCCTGAACGCACTCATTCTCAATTATCAAAAGCCTCTTCGGATATTTCTGCTTGGGCAATTTAGGGCGTTCCCCGAAATTACGAAAAACGCCGATGAGTTGCTCCAGGGGTTTGCCACCGACAAAATACTGTCTGAAGGTTGGCTGAAGAAAGCAAACAGACAAAAGGGGCGGTTTCGCAACTTTCTGAGGACCAGCCTGAAGAATTACGTGCTGGATTGGAGCAAAAAGGCTCGGCTTCCAACGATCCCTTTGGGAGAATTGGAAGACCAAGGAATAGAGCCCGTTGCGCCAGAAACGCCTAGTAATGACTTCGATCTCAGCTGGACACAATCAGTGCTCGCCGAAACATTGGAAAAGATGGAGAATGACTGCAAAGCACCCAGTCGCGACCAGCCACGACGCAGCCAGATTTGGGAGCTGTTTCGATTGCGTTTGCTCGATCCGATTTTCAAGCAAACCAAACCAGTCCCTTACGGAAAGCTGGTTGAGGGTCTTGGGCTAAAATCGCCCAGTGAAGGAACCAACATGCTGCTTACAGCCAAACGCATGTTTAAGAGACACTTGAACGATACAATAGCCGAATACGAAGGTAGCGAAAAGGCGGCGGAGTCCGAATTGGTGGCGCTCGCAGAACGCATATCACAACTCGCTGAACAAGCATGAGATCGGACCGGAGCAAGACTATGGATCGGCAATCGTATCAGACTGTATGAATTATGAAAAAATCATACGCATCTGAAGTTGTCTTCCTCAGTACACCAGAGCAGATTTCACAACTCCTGCATTTAGATGAGAAGAAGCCTGAGCCTTGGCGTGAGGAGGAATTGCGCGATATGGTCCGCCACCAAATGTCGGCTTCCCTCGAATTTGATTTGAGCAGCGTTCACGTGAACGAACCAGAATCGAAAATCATAAGCAAATCCTTTATCTTTGCTGCCCAGTCTGAAATGAGAACATTTGACGACCTCTTCAGAAATCCCAATCCACCCGTTGAGCTCCTGCGGCTTTCTCAAAGATTCTTTAAACAAAAGGTGAAGGAAAGTCCAAAGGACTCGGCCGAGCACAAGTGTTCCTACTTATTTTATTTGCTGAGTATCGTCGTGGCTAGAATTCGATGTAACATAAACATTTGCAGACTGACGGACGAGGAGCAGCTTCACGCGATAAACTCCATGATGAAGCGATTTTGGGTTGTAGATGATCGCATTCGCGAATTGCTCGGAGATTGTCAAAAGAGAATTTCCAAGCTATGAAAGAGTGCCTTTGCTAAAATAGCGTGCGCAACCACCGACAAATTCGTACCGCTTCATTGTGGTGGACTTTCTCGCAGTTTGGTTTGTGAGCTTGAATCTCTTGCTGTAGACGGCGTAGCGCGCTCATAAAGTCTGCTGCTGACTGATAGCATTTAGCCTTGTCCTGATCGCAAGCCTTGGAAATGATTTGGCCAAACAATCGATCCTCGAGATGCACCGTCAAGCTTTGGATAGTCGATGCTGATCCTCGATTTGCTCAAATAAGAAGCGGACTGGAACGGATTTCACTCAATTGATGGATGAACGCTGGGGATCGAAAATTCTGGTATTCTGAAAACCGCAGCTTTTCTTGCTTGGCGCACCGCAGCTTAAATATTATGTCAATCTGGAAATAACTCGGTAATTGGAGCAACAGCCCACGAAATTGACGGGAATGACGGAACCGCACACAGAGAGTAGCGACAGCTCATTGTGGCCGCTAACAATCCTGCCAGACGTTCAGGCAGCGGCTGAGGTTGCTGGCAAAAAAAACAAATCGGATGAGCCATGCCCACTGCCATTAGAGGAACTGTGGCGGAAATATGAAATACCGTTGCGATCTCACCTCCGTCGGAGATTTCGCTCATTCCCATCGATAATCAGGAATTGGGAGGATCGACTTCAGGATTTTGCATTACAGAAGCTTTTCAAAGAGGGATGGCTAAAAAATTGGACGCCAGGAGAGCGGCGCTTCCGTGACTTTCTCCGAATGGGTCTGAACAATGTGGTTTGGGACTGGTGGAGGGCACAGTCACAATATAAATCCTGGGAAGGTGCTCGAAAGAAGCTCTGGAGAGAGAAAGGTCATTTCAGTGCTATTGAGCTGACTAGTGCTCGGTACGCTTTCGTAGCGCTGGATCAATCCGGCGCAATATGTGCCGACTTTCAGTTCGCTGATACTGCTGAAGGTTGGACCGAGTTCGATGCGAGGCTTTCGAGCTTCAGGCGCTGTCCGGTTGCTGTGCAAATATCAATAATTGCGACAGTTCGAGATTCGTTTCTGCGACGGCGGCATCCAATTTATCCGATCGAGGCCAAAGATGCTAAACGTCATAACAAGCAGAAAATACCAGCCGAAATCACAACTGAAGGTCGTGCCGCTTGGACATTTGCCAATGCATTGCGTAGGGAAGGCTACGCCTGGTCACCTCTAATTCCCCAACCTGGCGATGACATCCCTTGTTTTGGCGAACTTCTAATCACCGAATTGCCGGATAATTTGACTACGCCGCAGGAGGATTCCGAGCCTTTCGACCTCGAATGTGCAAAGGCTGTTTTACGAACGACTCTGGAAAGAGTTGAAAAAGTGTGCAAGGACCCAAAACGCGATCAGCCCCGATACAGCAATGTGTGGGACATTTTCCGCTTCAGGATCTTGGATCCGATCTTCAAAGGAATAGAGCCTGTTCCCTACAAAGAACTAATCGACCAGCTTGCACTCCGATCGCCTACGGAAGCCACGAATATGCTGGTTACGGCAAAGAACCTGTTCAAACACACCTTGGACAGCGTGGTCTCCGAAGACCCTGGAAGTGGTCCAGCCAAATCTGAACTGCAAAGGTTGGTAGAATTTGTGGACAAACTGGTAGCAAAAGAGGCTGAAAAGAAAGCGAACAAGAAAAGAGTCGCACCGGAGCAGTGATTCTTTACGAACTTGCGATCGAGAGGCCGCAAAGATTTCGAATAATGACTAGCCGGGTCACACGAATAAACGCGAATGGAACGGCAATCATCTCGGGTCAGTCCTCCCTATTTAAACCGTCTTGAGCTTATAACGTTTTACTGCATTCAGTGCTCAAGTCCATAACTGTCGGTCGAGCGAGCGGTACTGGATGGCTTCGGAGATATGATCGGGAGCGACGTTGTCTGAATTCGCCAGATCGGCGATCGTTCGCGCCACTTTCAAAACACGATCATAAGCTCGCGCGCTCAGGTTCAAATCGCTCATGGCAAACTTTAAGAGTTCCATAGTCTGCTCGGTCAATGCGCAGTGGGTCTTCAACTCACGGCTACCCATCCGGGCGTTGCAGGTGATTCTGGGCTTATCTTTGAAGCGTTCTTGCTGGCGTTTGCGCGCAGCAACGACGCGGTCCCGAATTTGCGCCGACATTTCACCGGTGCGCTCGCTGGTGATCTCGGAAAATTTCACCGAGGGAACCTCGATGTGCAAATCGATTCGATCCAGGAGCGGACCGGAAACGCGCCCAAGATAATTTTGAATTTCCCGGGGACTGCTACGCGATTCGCCGGGCATTTTTCCATCCGGCGTTGGGTTCATCGCGGCGACGAGCATGAATTCCGAAGGGAAGGTCATCGTGCCGGCTGCGCGGGAGATGGTGACACACCCTTCCTCAAGCGGTTGCCGCATGGTTTCAAGCACACTCCGTTTGAACTCTGGTAGCTCATCTAAAAATAATACCCCATGGTGCGCCAATGAGATTTCTCCCGGAGTCGGATTGATGTTGCCGCCGAGCAATCCGGCGTCACTGGCCGTGTGGTGCGGCGCGCGGAAAGGGCGTCGTGTGACCAGTGCCTGGCCGGGCCGTAGCAGGCCAACGATGCTGTGAATTTTTGTAGTTTCCAACGCCTCTTCGAGCGTGAGAGGCGGGAGAATGGTGTCCAATCTTTTTGCGAGCATGGATTTACCGGTGCCTGGCGGACCAATTAAAAGGACGTTATGGCCTCCGGCCGCGGCTATTTCCAAGGCGCGTTTGACCGATTCCTGACCTTTCACTTCGGCAAAATCCATCTCGTCATCGTGGTTCTGAGAGAAGAGATCCGGTACGTTTACCTTGGCTGGTGAGATCTTACTTTCGCCTTCAAGAAAGCTGCACGCTTCGCGCAGATTGTTTATGGGAATGACTTGAAGCCCGGCAACGACGGCCGCTTCCGCGGCATTTTCCGGAGGCACAAAGATTCCAGCCCGGCCTTCCTGGCGAGCCCGAAGAGCTATCGGCAATACACCTTTGACCGGGCGCAAAGCACCGGTCAGAGCGAGTTCCCCGACCATGACGAAGTTTTCAAGTTGATCGGTTTCGAGTTGCTCGCTGGCGGCCAGCATGCCGATGGCGATCGGGAGATCGAAGCTTGGGCCTTCCTTTTTTACATCGGCGGGCGCTAAATTGATCGTCGTGCGGCCAAACGTGAAGGTGAATCCGGAATTAATGAGCGCAGTCATAACGCGGTCGCGCGATTCCTTTACCGCGGCATCCGGCAGCCCCACAATCACGATGATGGTATCCCCATAGCCGGCATTTACTTCAACCTCGACGGGATAGGCTTCAATCCCATTAACAGCGGCGGAACAGACCTTGGCTAACATCTAAAAGGTATGCGCGAATTCACGAGAGAGTTCAATCTGGTTTTTCCATTGCTGCAAAACCACAGTGGCTTTAAAACCGCAGACACGAGCACCGCAAAGCCGCAAGCACATTACTCTTCAGTCAACGCTTGTTTGAATCATGAAACCCGGACAGGACAAGTTTCAACGCAAAGGCACAGCGCCACCAAAAACGGGGCCGCAGACAAACCACAGAGGCGCGAAGAACACAGAGAAGAAGATCCAGTCTTAGCCAAGAAAATTTTGCAGAAAAGGCACCGACAATTCCCTTTGCATTCCCTTGGGTTCAAGGCAAGTTGATTTGGAAATGGTCCCAGAGCAAGAATCGAATGCACAGGCGGGCAGCGAAGAAACGACCCAACCTCCACGAGTTTTTAAGCCGCGCCCACGCCGCGCAGGAAGAGGCCGTCGAGGGCGCGGCGGGCGGCGGCCTGCTGTCCAGGCGGAGCCAGCGGCGCCATTGCCAGCGGATACTTCCAAACCAGAAGTTTCTGAGCAGGAACAATCGGCAACTTCCTACGCAACAATAACCAGGTCAAAAGAACCGCATCGGCTCCAGGAGACCGAGGTGGCATCCTCCACAGGCAAGATTCAGCAAGCCATCGTAGAGGTAAATCAGATCATTGAAAACCTTCAGGAAACATTGGATGAAATGGAGGAGGTTCTCGAAACACTGGAGTTGGCCGAACGTCAAAAAGATGCGGACGAGCGTGAAATCGAGGCTTTGCGGCGTGCGTTACGCAATCTTCAGCGTCCCAGGGACGAACAAAGAAGGGCGGATTGAGCTATTGTCATGGTGTTGGGCCAATGGCACTTTCCGCGATGGATGGCGCAATAAGGTCGGGTTTCAGCTCGTTTTTTTCGACCATGGCGGCATCGAGGCGTTGTCTGACCAATTGAGCTAACTGCGCCGGCAAGTACGGCTTGGGTAGAAACGCGGTGTCATCCTCACGAAAGTTTTTCCCCAACGTCTCAGCACTGTAACCGCTGCTGAAAATAACCTTTAAATCTGGTTTGCGTCCCTTGAGTTGTTTTGCCAATTCCCGCCCGTTCAATCCCTCGGGCATGACTATGTCCGTTAACAAGAGATCAATTTTTCCGTCACGCTCATCCCAGACTCGGAGCGCCTCGACGCCTGAACCTGCTTCAACAATCGAGTAGTTGTAAGTCATCAGGATGTCGCGGACCAGTTCCCGGACCACAGGTTCATCTTCAACTAGAAGTATTGTTTCCTTGCCACCGTTAATCTTTTCAGATCCGGACGGAGTGGAGACACCTGCAAGACCAACAGTTTCTACTGCCGGAAAATAGATTTTGAATGACGTGCCAGCGCCGATCTCACTGGTGACTTCGATCCAACCTTTGTGTTGTTTCACAATCCCGTAAACTGTGGCCAAACCGAGTCCAGTCCCTTTGCCAACTTCTTTGGTGGTGAAGAAGGGTTCAAAAATCCTTTCCCGTGTCCCGGCATCCATACCGCAGCCGGTATCAGTGACGGTCAAACATGAAAACCGACCGGGCCGGGATTCGGGATGGTTCAGAGCGTATTTCTGGTCGATCTGCGAGGTAACTGTTTCGATGATTAGCTTTCCACCGTTAGGCATAGCGTCTCGGGCATTAACGGCCAAATTCATTACGATCTGTTCCAGCATGCCTGTGTCGGCTTCAATCGGCGGCAGCCCTGAAAGATATTTTGTTTCAAGCACGATGTCTTCACCCAGAAGTCGCGGCAGCATGTTAGCCAGGTTTTGAAGAACAGCGTTCAGATTCATTACTTTTAGTTGTATGACTTGCTTACGGCTGAAGGTCAGCAATTGGCGGGTGAGCGACGCGGCCCGTTTAGAGGCGTTTTTGATTTGGGACAGAGCCTCCCGAGTGGGTGGATCTTGTCGAAAGCGCGTGATTAAGGAATCGGAGTACCCGTGAATGACGGTGAGAATATTATTGAAATCGTGAGCCACGCCGGCGGCGAGCTGTCCTACGGATTCAAGCTTCTGTGCGTGCCGCAATTGGGCTTCCAGGCTGAGCATATCGGTTACATCAGCTCCATAACAATGGACGACCTGGCTGGCGGATACCGGGAAAAAAGACCAGGTAATGGTTCGTCCGTTGATGTTGATGTCTTGACGAAGTCGGTTCTGTTGGGCGCTCAAACATTCCTGAGCGATTGCGCCTGCGTTGGCCGGCAGAATGGATAATATGTCGTTTTTTCCGAGAGATTTAGCCATCAGGAGCGCTGCTTCGTTGGCGTAAGTCATCGTTCCATCCATCGCGAATTCCAACACGGGATTAGGATTGACCCGAGGAAAGGCAGCGAGTTTTTGGATTTGCGTTTCGGCTATTTTTCGTTCGGTGATATCCGTCAGGGTTCCGGAAATACCCGTAACACTCTTGTCGTTGCTTGATGTCACCTGGGCAAAGACCTCCACCCATCTGCACTGACCATTCCTGGTGAGCAAACGAGTTTCATACCGGCAATAATCAATTTTTCTCGCGGTGAAGCTCAGAAAAATTTCCTGATTTTGCTGACGATCATCCCGATGAACGTACTCGAGGAAAAAGGTGCCCAGGGTGGGAGCCGTTTCGAAACCGGTGATGGCGGTCCAGGCCGGGTTGAGAACAGTCCAATTGCCAAAAGCGTCGAGCTGGAAGATGACTTCTTTGATGGTTTCGACCACGCTTCGGTATTTGAACTCGCTCAAGCCGAGGGCTTCATCCGAACGTTTTCGTTGAATACAAAGGGCTATGCCGTTGGCGACGGACGCCATCTCCAGCCATATCTGCTCCGTCAGCGGTTGATTAGTGAAAATGGACATGACTCCCACCAACTTTTCATCCAGCACCAAGGGATAGGCTGCGTAGGAGACCAAGCCATGAGTCTCTGCCCATTCGTGCTCGTTTTTTCGACTAGGATCGAGCAACTGCTTGCTCAGTACGGGCTTTCCTTCGGTTAGAGGACCACCTTCCAGACGAATCCCCGCTGGATTACCCGGAGGTACCCTGGCGAGCGCGAGCAAACCCGCAGCGGCCAAAGGTGAGAAAAGGCCCGTGGCTTGGTCAACGGTTTCAATTCGTGCGAGGGCTGCATTTAGATATTTAACCATCGCCTCGCTACAACGCTCCATGATCGCCGGGAGAGAATCCCTCCTGGTCAAAGCGAGTCCAACTTCTGCGCCGAACGCGGCCAGGCGCGCCTGCTCGAATGCCGCGGCCGCAGCCGCTCGTTGCCTTTGCAAGGCGTATCGCACACTGCGCTCGAGTGTATTGGCTTGAAGCTGCGTTTTGACTAAATAATCCGCCGCGCCGGCTTGCATGGCCTCGATGTCGATCTCATGTTCGCCTGCTCCCGTCAAAAGAATGATAGGCGACTGACAACCTCCTCCCAACGCGGCCCGCAACAGCTCGATCCCGTTGTGGGCCCCCAATCTATAATCGACGAGACACACGTGATGGCGGTTCAGGGTCATTGTTTCGAGTCCCTTTTCAAAGCTTTGCTCCCAGGTCAATGTGATCTGTGGTCCCTTAATCTCAGAAAAGAGATCGCGCGTAATGAGATAATCGTCTTCGTCATCCTCGACCAGCAGCACCTTGATGATTTCCGGTTCTATCATAGGCGTCACCTCTACTCCGGCAACTTCACCGCGTTCAACCAGTATTGCCCCAGCAATCGCATCAGGTTAACCAACTGGTCAAACTGCACAGGCTTGCAAATAAAGGAATTCGCGCCTAACTGATAAATCCCTTCGACGTCCGTATCCGCCCCGGAAGTGGTTAACACGACAACTGGAATAGAGCGCAATTCGGTGTTCGACTTAATTTCACGCAAGGCTTCGCGCCCATCTTTGCGCGGCATATTTAAATCCAGTAAGATTAATCGCGGACGCGGAGCGAGGTCGGCCTGTAGATATTTACCTCGCCGCCCCAGGTAATCCAGGAGTTCCTCCCCATTTTCGACAAAGCGCATGTCGGCTCCACACTGACACTCCGTTAAGGCGTCTTTCAGCAACAACCGATCATCCGCATCGTCTTCGGCCATCAGGATTACAAATGGCTTGGATTTATCATTCATGCGGCTAACTGTTTCCTGGTTTGATGAAGCGGCAAGGTGACGAGAAAAACCGCTCCATTTCCCAACTGGCTTCTGGCTGTGACCGTCCCGTGGTGTCGATCGGTAATGCGGCGGCAAACTGCCAGGCCAACCCCGGTGCCTTCATATTCGTTTCGGCCATGAAGACGCTGAAATACCGCGAACATCTTTTCTAAATATTTTTCTTCGAACCCAATCCCGTTATCCTCGACGCTGATTTCACAAAGCTGTTCTCCTGCGAGTGAAGCGAAAATGCGAGAATTGATTTTCACGAGTGGTTTGGCGCCGGGGGGCTGGAATTTGAGGGCGTTGCCCACCAGGTTAAGAAAGAGTTGGTGCATTTGGAGGGGATCGGCTTCTATCAGGGGAAGGTCTCCGACCTCGACCCGGCCGCCGCTCTTTTCAAGACGCATTTCAAGGTCCCCCAGCACACCTTTGATCACCGCACCCAAATCCACAGTAATGAAGGCGTCCGTGCGGCGAATGACACGCGAAAAGGTGAGCAGATCGTTGATCAAAGTCCTCATTCGCGCGGCGGCACTTTGCATGCGGTCCAGATAGTCCTGTGCCTCCGGAGTCATCTCACCATTAATTTTTGTTTTGAGGCGATCTCCAAAAGCCTGAATTTTGCGGAGAGGTTCCTGTAAATCATGTGAGGCAACGAAAGCGAACTGCTCCAATTCGGCGTTTGACCGGGCCAATTCGGCCGCTTTTTGTGCGATCGCATCCTCAACCCCTTTGCGTTGGGAGATGTCTTTGAACACGAGTACAGCCCCTAGTTCGCGGCCGTTTTCCTGGATAGGAGTTTTCTCGTATTCCACGGGCACGCAACGGCCATCTTTGCGGTGGAATATTGTTTCACCGCAATTGCGGCTTCCCGTTCCTGGGGTGGGCAAGCGTCCGAAAATTTGCTCCTCGGTTTTTCCGATGAGCTCGGAGATTTGCCAGCCGGTGATTTTGGATGCGGCGGGATTTACAAACGCCGCCTTATGTTCCAGATCCAGCCCGCAAATGCCCTCGCCAGCCGAGTTCAAAATCAACTCATAACGTTGCTGAAGTTTTTGTAGTTCGCCGGTCCTTTCCTGCACATGCAACTCCAAAACCGTTTTTGAGCTTTCCAGTTCCTGGCGCCGTTGCCAGAAGGTCTTCTCCTCCCGCTTTAACCGATTGAGTTCTTCGCGTAACTGAGCGTTCAGTGCTTCGATTCTTGCGGTATTTTGGTTGGCTTGAGACCGTTCACGCCACAACAGTTCCTCGGCATTGCGACTTTCTGCCAATTGAAGCTGTAAAGCCGAAACCCCTTTTTGCCATTCTGCTTCCTTGGTCTTCAGCTTTTCCTGCGAACCGTGGATTGACCTTTTAGCGCCTGCTGCCAAAGCCAACACACCCAGGAAGGCTGCCGCGCCCACAGTCGCTATGGATAAGAGCGGGTTCTGCCCTTGAAAATACATCCAAATACTGGAACCAAGCCCCAGCAACAAGCCTAATAAGGCCAGCAGAGACGTGGCTCTTACAAGAGAAACACGTTTAGCCATCAGGTTGGCACCGGCTTCGAGTGGCCAGGCAGCCGAGTCGTTCATCGTTTGCGTCTTCAGGGTGTTCAATGCGTCGCTTACAAAACCACTTCGTTTCACAAGCACGCCGCGGACCATAACGCACAACCCCTTTGAAATTCAGGTTTTACTTCAAAACCAAAGCTCCCGGAACCGATGCCACCCAAGCTGGCTTTAAACAAGACAAAGGTGAAAGGAATTGAGACATCTTCAAAAGCCCAATGGGTGCCTTCCGTTTCGATTTTGCCCTATTGTTGAGAAACTGCAGATTGCCCTAGTTACGGGATCATCTTTGAAAAGCAAACGCGCTTGTGTTTGAAATTCGATCAGGCATCTGTCCGATTGCCTTTTTTTGTCCTGGAGGAATAATGAGGTTTGTGCGTCGGCCATTTTTGTTATCCAGTTCCAAATCAGATCTCATCCAGGCTGCGCGAAGGCTGGGAACCGAGATCGATAGACTGACTTTTGCACCGCCAGTGGCGATGGTGTATAACCCATTGGAATACGCTTGGGACCCGCATCGGAATTATCTGCACAAATTTGGGCTTGGCCCGAAGCGAGTGGTTTTCCTTGGGATGAATCCAGGACCCTTTGGAATGGCACAGACCGGCGTGCCATTTGGCGAGGTTGCTGCAGTACGCGATTGGCTGGCAATTGAAGGAACTGTGACCAGGCCTTTGCAGGAGCACCCGCACCGTCCCATTTCCGGTTTTAGCTGTCGCCGCTCAGAAATCAGCGGCCAGCGCTTGTGGAATCTCTTTGCCGCGCGGTTCAAACGGCCGGAAACATTTTTCGCCGAACATATCGTGATGAATTATTGCCCCCTGGCTTTCCTGGAGCCAACCGGCCGGAACCGAACGCCTGATAAATTGCCTGCCAATGAAAAATCAGCTTTGTTCGCTGTGTGCGACAAACATCTGCGCGCTGTGGTGCAGGCGTTGAAACCGGAGTGGTTGATTGGGATTGGAGCTTTTGCTGCCGAGCGCGCGGAGTTCGTTTTTGGAAAGGATGTTCTTAAACTGGGCCGCATTATGCATCCCAGCCCCGCCAATCCGTCCGCAAATCGAAATTGGGCATCGACTGTTACCAAACAATTGGAAGAACTGGGAGTTTGGCCTCCTAACGGTTAACTATTCCTGCGGGGAGATTCCGGGAGCGCCGGCATCCGTGCCGGCAGGTGACCCGTTGTTGGGAAGTGAGGCCGGCACGGATGGCGGCGCTCCTGCCCTTTGCCAAGCGATCTGCCTCTGGCTCCTGAATGCCGGCTGAAAATCTTTCTCGCCCCTTTATTGGATTCATCGGAAGATGTGTGGAGCATAAAGATGAAAATCTTGCTCTCATTTTTTTTGATTGTAATGGCGACCACCAATGTTTTTGCCGCCGGCCGCCAGATCACTGGGCCCTATACTCCGGCCGCGACTCCTGCTCTCCCTGGCGCTGAAGCACAAAAGAAATTTGTCCTGCCTCCAGGATTCGAAGCTCGGTTGTTTGCGGCTGAACCGGACGTGGTCAACCCTGTGGCGATGACCTGGGACGCTCGAGGCCGGTTGTGGGTGGTCGAGCTTTATGAGTATCCACTCGGCGCGCCAGCGGGAGCAAAACCGCGGGATTGTGTCAAAATTCTTGAGGATACTGACGCGGATGGCCGCGCAGATAAAGTCACCGTTTTTGCGGATGGGCTGAATCTTGCCACCGGCATATTAATCGGGAACGGAGGAGTGTACGTAGGCCAGGCGCCTGAGTTTTTGTTCATGCAGGATACCAATCACGATGACGTGGCCGATGTGCGCACGGTGCTGCTTAACGGCTTTGGTTTGGACGATCGACATGAATTATTGAATGGCTTTATTTGGGGACCTGATGGTTGGTTGTATATGACGCACGGCGTTTTCACTCATTCGCGCGTGAAGATCCCCGAGGCTTCGGCTCCCGGTGTGACTGTTAACGCGGCGGTGGCGCGCTATCATCCACAAACGAAAAAGTTCGAGGTCTTTGCCGATGGCACGAGCAACCCCTGGGGTGTTGATTTCGACCGCTACGGCAACGCTTATGTCAGCGCCTGTGTGATTGATCATCTTTTCCATATGGCGCCGGGCGGAATCTACGTTCGGCAAGGGGGACTGCCCGGGAACCCTTATGCTTATGAACTGCTTCCGTCCATCGTGGATCACAAACATCATATGGCAGCTTATTGCGGTGTTTGTATTTACCAGGGCGACCAATTCCCCGAGGATTACCGTGGTCACGTGCTCATGGGGAACATTCATCAAAGCGCGATCAATCACGATGTGCTGGTTCCGAATGGATCGAGTTTCCAAGCGAAAGCTGAGCAGGATTTTCTGACGACAGCTGATGGGTGGTTTCGACCAGTCAGCGAGCAGGTCGGACCAGATGGCGCTCTATGGATAGCCGATTGGTACGACAAATATCCCTGTTATCAAAATGCCCGGGCCGATCCGGAGGGGGTCGATCGGTCGCATGGCCGGATTTGGCGTATCGTTTATACTGGGGATAAACCTGGAAACCCCGTGGCATCGCGTCCGGAAAAGGGGATGAACCTTGAAAAGCAGGATGTTGGTCAATTGATTGGGCTGCTTAGTCACTCAAATGAATGGCACCGGCGCATGGCGCAACGCATCCTCAGCGAAGAATTGTCGTCTGCCGATAGTAGCGAAAAAGAGCAGGCTCGAACGGCATTAAGCACACTCCTGGCATCCGGAAAAAGTTTGGAAGCCCGTTTGGCTGCTCTGTGGACGTTGCACAGTTCCGGTTTGCTGGACTCAGGAAACGCGCTGGACACGGCCCTTAATGCCAAAGATGCGTCCATTCGCGCGTGGGCAATTCGATTCGCTTCGGAGGAAATTCGTCGGCAAACAGGTCGAGGCGAGGAGCTTTTGGATAAGATTGCAGAGGCGGCATCCGATTCTGATCCGGTAGTGCGCCTGGCAGTCGCAACCGCCGCCCGGCAATTGGCTTCAGGATCACTGACGGTTGATACCGCGCCGCTTGCTAGTGTCTCGGTTGGAAAATTGCTTGTACAACTGACCAGCGCCAGCGCCGATGCCAAAGATCCATTGCTTCCCTTCATGATCTGGATGGCCGCGGAACCAGCCTTCGCCAAGAATCCCGAGCCCGGCCTCAATTGGTTGGCGCAAAATGGAGCAACCGCTTTGCCCTTGAGCGGCATCCTGGCACGAAAAGCGATGCGGCGTATTTGTGACGCCCAAAACGATGAGCACCTTGTTCTCGCCGCCAAATTCCTGACTGCGGTTGCCGCCGAAAATAATTCGCTCGTTGTGGCAGCGCTGGAAGGATTGATCGAGGGGCAGCGAGCAAAGCCGCGGGTTCCAACTGTGGGTACTCGGGTTCTATTCGCAAAACTACGCGAAAGCGAGAATGCAATGATTAAGGAACGCGGCCAGGAGTTGGGAGCTTTGTGGGGCGATTTGGCTTCGATCCAGGCTACACTCGCCGCGATCAATGATACCGGTTTGCCGCTCGAGCAACGCTTGCAATCCGTTAAGATGGCCCAACAACTAAAGACCGACCAAACCAGGGAAGCCTTATTTAAGGCCATGAACAAACCTGGAGCGCTAGCCATTCCAGCGATCCGCGCGTTAGGACAAGTTGGAGGCGATGCTGTTCCTAACGAATTGCTCCATTCCTGGCAAGGCTTCACTCCCGATGCGCGGACTGCGGCGGCAGAAGTTCTGGTTTCGCGCGGTCCCTGGGCGATGGCGTTATTGTCTGATCTGGAAGCCAAAAAGATTTCCTCGCTCGAATTGCCGGTCACTGCAATCCGCTCTCTTGGGGAGTCGAAAGATGAAGCTCTGCGCCGGCGGGCCGAACAACTCATTGGGCGGATACGTCCGGCCAATGCAGACAAACAAAAGATCATCGAAGCGAAGAAAAATCTGATGATGAGTGGAGAACCTCCTGATTTAGACGCTGGCCACGAACTGGCGCGCAAAACCTGTCTCACCTGCCACAAACTTTACAACGAAGGCGCGGAGGTCGGACCGGATCTGACAGGCGTAGGACGTTCAAGCCTGGATGCGTTGCTGGCAAATGTGATCGATCCCAACCAGGTGATCGGCAAAGGCTACGAAAACGTCATGATCGAAACAAAAGATGGGCGTAACGTCAGCGGACGTCTGGTGGAAAACACCGATTCCCGAGTCAAGTTGCTGGCAGCCGGACCGAAAGAAGAGGTTGTGGCAAAGGCCGACATTGCCAGCATGAAAACCAGCGAGTTATCGGTGATGCCTGAGGGCCTCGAGCAAATGCCGGACAAAGACTTTCGCAATCTGATCCTTTACATCCTGCATCCCCCTCAGGAGAAATGATTTTATAGAAGCGGACCGCGAACCGTCCCCGGTTCTCAGCGGCAACGACGCAAGGGAACAGTCCGAAACTGTTTTTAGCGAGGATAGACGAGGCCTGGTAAGCAATTCTGCGTGATTGAAGTAGCTACGTGCTGCGAGCCGAGGACGCCTCGCGCTCCGGCGAGCAGAAGAAACGTTTCCCAAAGACTTCAGCCCTCGAAGTGGATCACTTCGGTTGTGTGTAGATCTGCCCATCCTTCATCACAAACGAGACGTTGCGAATCGTCTGAATGTCCTTCGTCGGATTGCCAGGCACGCCGATCAAATCCGCATAGTACCCCGGACGGATTTGGCCCAGTTGCTTTTCCATGCGAAGAATTTTTGCATTGACCGCAGTGGCCGCTTGCAATGCCTGAACTGGAGTCATACCTCCGCGCACCATCCATTCCAACTCGCGATAATTTGTGCCATGAGCGAAAACGCCAACGTCGCTGCCCAGACCAATGATCACTTTATTTTCCAGCGCGAGTTTGAATGCCTTAACCGCGCGTTCAAGTTGGGGCGGCATTGGGCCTTTACCAGGTTTATATCTGTCGAAATACTCCGCATAAGCTTCGGCCGCCGCAAGAGTGGGAAGATAGCCAACGCCTTTACTGGCCATGAGCCGGAACACTTCTTCATTGCCGCCGTACCCATGCTCGATGGTATCCACGCCTGCTTCGATCGCCCGGCGCATCCCTTCGGCGGTTGTCGCGTGGGCGGCAACGAGTCGACCGGCCGAGTGGGATTCCGCGGTCAACGCCCGTAACTCCTCGCTGCTGAACGTCGGCACTTCCGCGCCTCCCGGCCCGCGAGCAAAATCAGCATAGACCTTGATCCAATCAGCTCCCGCGCCGGCTTGCTCGCGGACGGCTTTGATGATCTCAGGTATTCCGCTGGCTTCCTGCGCCCCTTTCGGGAGAATCACATTTTCCGCAAAGCCTGACGGACCCGGACCGTAGCTGGCGGTGGCAACGATTGCCTTGGTCACAACGATTAATCGTGGACCTGGAATCATTCCCTCTTCGACTGCCCGTTTGACTGCCACATCCGAGAAACCTGCTCCTTCCGTGCCCAAATCGCGTAATAAAGTGAATCCGGCCATTAACGTATTCTTCAAATGATTCACCGCCGCCACGGTCCGGTAGGCAACCGGCTCTTTGAGCACCTGATCGTTCCACAAGACTTCGTTGTACGGGTGTAAAAAAATATGCGAGTGAATATCCATCAGGCCGGCCAAAAGCGTCATTTCCGGCAATTGAATGTTAATTGCGTTTGCAGGCGCCTGAACCTCGCTGCGCGGCCCTACTGCTGAGATGGTCTTATTGGTGACTAATACGACCCAGCCTTGCTGTATCTTTCCAACCTCGGCATCGAACACTCCTGAAGGAATAAGGAGATGAGGCGGCTTGTTCTCGGCCAACTTTTCCCCACTCTCAGCGGCTAATGATGATGACCTCGACGCGATATAAATAACAGCCATCCATAACGCGGTCAGTACCAACGACCGCAATATTTTCCAAGCCGGTAATATCATTATCGGTGCAAACTGGCGGATCGAAGATGACAGTGTCAAGCGCGCGAGGTGCTTCACGGTTGGTAAGGATTTCGCTTTTCCTTGAACAGGGATAGCCAAACGAATGTCAAGGATATAGTGAATCCCGAGATCGCGAGGACGAAAGAGAACGGACATCTGACAGTCCCTATCATGACTGCCTTGCTCAGTTGGGCTGCCATCTCTTTAGGGTTTTTAGGTCTAAAGCTGCTGATGGAGGAACGGCCTGAGTTCGTCGGACAACCCATGCGTGTTACCCAGGCCGAGCTCATTCAGGAATCGCCCCAGGTAATCACTCGCAAAGTCCGCGACGATATCTCGGCAATCAAATTGGCCCAACCGGACTCCTCCGATGTGCGCTTTGAGATGGATGGACGGCGTGATTACCGAGGGCTGCGTACTATTCGAGATATGTCCGGCGAATTTCGGGCGCGCTATGTTCTCACCAATTCGTTGGAGGAGCCGGTGTTTGTACTTTTCAAATGTCCTCACCCGCGCACGGAGAATGGGGACAGCCAATCCCTGCTGGCGGGTGATTTGAAACTGCAAGCTTCTGTGCAGGGTGTTCAGGATAGCACCACGAATGCCTGGTTCTGGAGTGGCACACTCGAATCTCGCAGTTCGGCGAATATGGAAGTGTCATACCGTGTTGCCTCTTTAAAGGCCGTGAACTACCGTGTTTCTGCCCAGGGCGGAAATCAAGTTAAACATTTGCGTGTCAGCTTGCATCGCCAGGATCTGGGCTCGATGCGCTTCGAGAGTGGGGAGGGCACGAGACGGCCTCGAGAGGATATCGTCGTGATGGAGCGCCGGGATTTTCTCGCGCCGGACTTTTTTTCCGCTTCGATTGAAGAAAGCCGTAATCTCTATTCCTCGTTGTCGCAACTGCTGGAGATCGGTCCGATTATTTGCCTGTTGTTTTTGTTGGCCGCTTCCGCGGTGATCCTCGTCCGGCAACAAGTCACCGCGATCCAAATGTTGACCATTGCTGCGGGCTACGCGTTTTACTTTCCCCTCATCCTGTATTTGAGCGCTAATTTTAATTTCGTATGGGCGCTTCTGCTGGCATTGGTCATTCCTGGAGTGTTGCTGGTGAATTACGCTCGCTGGTTGCTCGGCACGCGGCTTGGTTTGTTCGGAGCGGCTGCGTTCCTTTGCCTGTACCAGGTCTTCCCGACGCTGGCTGCTTTTGCAGGCTGGAAACGAGGCATGGTTCTGCTCTCACTTGGAATCCTGACCCTGGCAGTCTTGATTAATTTGCAAAACCGGCTGCTGAAGCGCCGACCGGCCGCAATTGCGGCTCTACTACTCGCAATTGTTGGTTTTGCGACTAACGCAATGTCAGCCGAGCTGCAGGTTATCCTGCCTGCTGAATTGGTGAACAAGGCCATCGAATCCAAGCGCGAAAACCCAAATCCGCTAGTTGCCTTCGAGCCTTGTCAGTACCGAATCCGGCATGACGGAACGCATTTCCGCGTCGAGGCGCAACTTCCTTTTCAAGTGGTTCGCGTGGGCGAGAATCCTCTGCCGCTTTTCAGCGCGCCAGTGTATGTGCAAGAGAGCAAGTGGGAACCCGCGGAATCCATTGCAGCGCGGCTGGGCTCCTTCACAAATCGGCTCGCACTCGTTCTTTCGCACACAGGCCATACTGTTCTACACCTGGTCTATCGCGTTCCTATCGAGACCCGAGAGGGGAAGAAGAGGGCGCAAATTCCTTTGGCAACTGGTCTTGCCGGCTCTGTGCAACTCGAATCGCCTCGAGGGGATTTGGAAATTCTTTCAGGCAGCCTTTGGGACCTGGTTAGTGCGGATAAAAAAACTACTTACGATATTGGCGTGGCCGGAGAGGAAACATTGTTGGTGGAATGGCGCGCCGAAAGAGGCAACGCCGGGTTAACCTCATCCAAACCAGGCGAGAGTATGAAGGAATTTTATGGTATCGGTATCACTCGCGGCCAAAACCTCACGTTGATCAACTCCGACAGCAGTTGCACACATTTTGCCGAGTTTGAAATCCCAGTCTCGCAGCCGGAGGAGTTCCGCATGAAACTGCCGGAAAAGGCACGGTTAATTTCTGTTTCCGTCAACGGGGCAGAGCTGGCTTCACCCGTGGTCGACGCTCAGATCTGTCGTGTTCGACTGCCCGCGCGGGAAGCTCAACAAGTAGCTCACCGGTTATCTTTTCGAATTGCCTACCCACCCTTGCGGCTGGGTTTCTTAGGCTCGGTTGAAATTGCTTTGCCGGAGCTTTTTCAAACCGCGGGGACGCTGGAATGGGTCATCGCATTGCCCAATGGTTTTCAGACGCAGGTGCTATCGAGTGGCCTCCAAGCGCAAAAAACATCGCCCGATCTTGGCCGATTTGGAGATTATGGGCGCATTTTGAAATCGCATCACCCCATCTACCTGGCCAAAGATCTCACACCTCCCGGTACCATGACGCTCAGCGTTAAATATCGGCAAATGATACCGGGCATTTACGAGGCAGCCGCGGAATAGTACAGACGCCTGGGAACGCCGGCATCCTTGCCGGCATCTGTTCTGTGGAAAGAGGTCAAACGCCGGCAAGGATGCCGGCGCTCCCGGACCCTAACTAAGAGAAGCTGGCGCAGATTCCGGCAGGGCAGGGGAGGAGCCTGATGTTTGAACCTGACGTCGTTTTCGTAACCAGAGTTGAAAGCCTTCGAGATAAAGATACACGACTGGTGTGATATAAAGAGTCAGGAGTTGTGAAACCACCAGGCCACCCACTACCGCCAGGCCGAGCGGACGGCGGGCTTCACCACCAGCACCTAAGCCCAGGGCAATCGGCAGTACCCCCATTAACGCGGCCATTGTTGTCATCATGATCGGACGGAACCGCAATAGACAGCCCTCGTAAATCGCGTCGAACGGTGCTTTGCCCTGGCGCTCAGCCTGTATGGCAAAATCAATCATCATGATCGCATTTTTCTTCACAATCCCCACGAGCATGATCAAACCGACAAATGCATAGATATTCAGATCCAAATGGAACAGCTGAAGCGTGAGAAGCGCGCCAAGTCCGGCTGAAGGCAATCCGGAAAGAATCGTCACCGGATGAATAAAACTTTCATACAAGATGCCCAGGATGATGTAGATCACCACGATCGACATCAACAGGAGGATACCCATGTTTTGAATCGAGGATTGGAAGATCTGAGCCGACCCTTGGAAATTCGCACTGAGAGTCGCTGGAATATGCAAGTCCGCAAACGATTTGTGAACAGCGTCCACGGCCGTTCCCAACGACACTCCTGGTGCAAGATTGAACGAAATCGTGACCGAGGGCAATTGTCCGAAATGATTTACGGTCAATGGCCCAACGCCCCGGGTGATATTGGCCACCGCTCGTAACGGAACCAATCGCCCGATGCTCGATCGGATATACAGTTCGCCCAGGGCGGCGGGTTCTTGTTGATATTCGGGCAGGAGTTCCATGATAACCCAGTATTGGTTCACAGCCGCATAAATGGTGGAGACCTGGCGCTGTCCGTAAGAATTGTAAAGCGCGTTCTCGATCTGATCCGCCGTCACACCCAAAGCATAAGCTTTGTCCCGATCGATATTCACGACTACCTGGGGACTCGTGATGAGCAAATCGGTTGTCACATCCTGGAAGCCAGGGAGCTCCGCCATCTTGTCCTTGATGATTGGCGCCCAACGATAGAGTTCATCCAGGTCCGGACCTTGCAGCGTAAATTGGTACAAACTTTTGCTGAGAAATCCTCCGGTCCGAATCAACGGCGGGTTTTGCAGGAACGCATTGATACCAGGCACTGTGGCAAACTTTCGGCGCAGCTCTTGAATGACTTCATCGACGTGCGCGCGTTCGGACCTGGGCCTTAAATGCATGAAGATGCGCCCACTGTTGCCGCTTACGGTCGAACCTCCCGCGCCAATCGAAGACATGAAACCGACCACATTCGTGTCTTCACTCACAATCTTCATCAAAGCCAGTTGATGCTCTTTCATCGCTTCAAATGAAATGTCCTGGCTCGCTTCTGTTATGGCAAACGCCTGGCCGGTGTCCTGACTTGGGAAGAATCCTTTTGGAATAATTCGAAACAAATAGATAGTGGCAATCACAACCACAAACGAAAGCATCAGCGTGGCAAATTGATGCCGCATCACGAACTGAAGGCTGCGATCGTAAATATGCAGCATCCCGTCAAAAAATCGTTGTGAAGCCGCATAAATCCGACCGTGTTTCTCGTGCGCGGACGGCTTCACAAACCGGCTGCATAACATCGGGGTGAGGGTGAGTGAAACAAATCCGGAGACAAGCACGGCCACCATGATTGTCACCGCGAATTCATGCAGCAGCCGCCCGAGAATGCCGCTCATGAACAACACCGGGATGAACACCGCAGCCAATGACAAGGTCATGGAAATGATTGTAAACCCAATCTCGCGGGAACCTTTCAAAGCAGCGACCATCGGCGGTTCGCCGGCTTCCATGTGACGAACGATGTTTTCGAGCATCACAATGGCATCATCGACCACAAACCCGACGCACAGCGTCAGCGCCATCAGGGAGAGGTTGTCGAGGCTGTAGCCAAGCAGATACATCGCCGCGAAAGTGCCTATGATTGAAAGAGGCAACGCCAAACTCGGGATGACCGTCGCCGAGAGGTTGCGCAAGAACAAAAAGATCACCATCACAACAAGACCCACGGTCAGCAAAAGGGTGAACTGGACATCCCGCACGGATTCTCGGATGGATTCCGAGCGATCAAAAAGAACGTCGAGCGAAATGCCCGCCGGGATCTGTGAGCGGAAGGACGGGAGAAGTTGGCGCACTTTGTTTACCACCTCGACCGTATTGACTCCTGGTTGGCGTTGAATGGCGAGTACCACGCCGCGGGTATTGTTAAACCAACTGGCAATCTTATCATTCTGGACACTGTCAATGACCCGGCCTACCTCTTCCAGGCGCACGGGCCGGCCCTGCCGGTAAGCGATAATGAGCGGCTTATAGTCCGCGGCTTTCATCAACTGTCCGTTTGCCTGGACAATGAAAGCCTGGTTCTTCCCATACAAGGTGCCGGTGGGCAGGTTTACATTTCCTTTGCTGATGGCCTGTTGAACCTCGTCAATTCCGATGCCACGGCTAGCCAGCGCGTTAGGATCCAGTTGCACGTGCACGGCATAAGTTTGGGCTCCATAAACGAAAACTTGCGCCACCCCGTCCACCATCGAGATTCGTTGCGCCAACAAGGTTTCGCCGTAATCATCAACCGTGGACAGCGGCAAGGTGTCCGACGTCAATGCCATGAACAGGATCGGTTGATCCGCCGGATTGATCTTGTTGTAAGTTGGCGGCGTCGGCATCCCGGCCGGTAATTGGCGGGCGGCTTTTCCGATAGCCGCTTGCACGTCCTGCGCGGCCGCATCAATATTGCGGCTCAATGAAAATTGTATGGTGATCTGTGTCAGGCCCAGCGCGCTGACAGACGACATCGAATCCACCCCTGCAATAGTGGTAAACTGACGCTCGAGCGGAGTTGCGACTGCAGAAGCCATTGTTTCCGGGCTGGCACCAGGGAGGTTCGCCTGGACCAGAATGGTTGGATAGTCAACATTAGGCAGGTCGCTGACAGCCAGGTAGCGATAACTAATCAGTCCGAAAAGCAAAATCCCCAACATGACCAAAGTGGTCATAACAGGGCGTCGAATGAACAATTCGGGGACAGTCACGGGGTCTTTGCGCCACTCAGTTGCGCGGCCTGAGTCGCTTTCTCTTCCTGAGCTTTGACCAAAGAGCCATCCCGCAACCGCAACTGTCCATCGGTCACAACGGTCTCCCCGTATTGAACTCCTTGGTCGATAACCGTTTTTCCACCGCGACTTAGACCTGTGGCAATTAATCGCTTTTGCACGGTCGAGTCAGGTTTCACCACGAAAACGAAATCGCCATTTTGGCTGGATTGAATTGCGCGGGCCGGCACTACTATTGCATTGGTCAAAGTTCGCAATGTTAATTTCGTTTGTACAAACTGACCTGGCCAGAGCACATTATTGGTATTTGCGAAGGTCGCTTTGAGTTTGATCCTTCCTGTGGTTGTATCCACCGTGTTGTCGATAAAAGTCAGCTCGCCACGTGGAGATACTCCTGCCTCTGGAGCCATTTCGACTTCGACCCACAGCTTGGATTCCTTCAGCCGTTGCCGTATCGGGGGCAAATCCTGTTCGGGCGTGGAGAAGGTCACATAAATTGGCTGGACCTGGTTGATGATCACCATGGCGTCGTCCGGCGCTTTGACGATATTCCCCTCTTTCACCATCAGGTTGCCCGTGCGCCCGTCTATGGGTGAACGGATTTTAGTATATTCCAATTGCAGACGCGCTCTGCTCACGAATGCTTCGTCTGCCAGGACGGTTCCCTCGAGCGCCTGAAACGACGCTTCGGCCTTTTCGTAATCATCCCGGGAAGTGATCTTTTGTTCGATCAATTTCTTCTGTCGCTCAAACTCGAGCTTTGCTCCTGTCAACTGTGCCTGGTCCCGCTTTAGATCCGCTTGTGCCTGGCGCAAGGCTCCTTCGGCCGGCCGGGAATCAATGCTAAATAACATGTCACCGGTCTTTACTTCATCTCCTTCGCTAAAATGCACTTTGGTGATCTGCCCCGTCACTTGCGAACGAATAGTGACTGTGGAATACGCATCCACATTGCCAATGTTGCGTAGCTCGACTGCGACATCTTGCGCTTCGCTACGCCCGACCAGGACGGGAACCGCTGCCGCTGAAGTTAGTTGTTTCGGTGCTTCTCCATTGGTTCCGGATTTGGCCGAACAACTACACAAACATATCGCTGCCAAAAACGAAAACAGATGCAAGAGACGATTTAGATGGTGCGATGACACATTCATTGGGCGATCGCTACGAACGTCCGTTAATGGGTGTTATTTCTGGTTTTGAATCCAAGTTGTCTGGTTTGAAAGCAGCCGCCAGGCGACGCAGAAAGTCCTTTTGTCTTCGAACAAAGCGAGCGTCTGACACGGATTTTCCTGCAATCAACCTGGTTAATTGAGGGAAAGCTACTGGAAACCAGGTTAACGCGACCATGGCCAACAGCATGCAATCCGGATCAAACTCACTCGACAGATGCCCCCGGGTTTGGCGGCGCAAGATTCGCCGCACGGCTTGTGACGAAGCCAGCGCTCGCCGTTCCTCGTCAATCAAGCGTCCATCTCCAAACTGTAACGCTTCCCATTCAAGCAACCGAATCCAGTTGATATCCTGGCAAGCCAATTCGAACCAGTAAGGCATGCTCTCCCGCGGATCGTCAGGAGTCGCTTTCCACCAGGGTTGCCGCTGATCCATCTTGCGTCGCAACACTTCACGAAACAGCGCCTTTTTGTCCCCAAAATAATGGTAAAGCATCCTCTTATTAATGGATGCCCGGCGCGCAATGCTATCCACACGCGCCCCTGCGAAACCGTTCGCGGCGAATTCCTGAAAGGCTGCTTCGAGGATGCGCTCTTGTGTGCGCTCCGGATTCCGTGTCGTGGCCGGCAGCAGCCGGATAGTTTTTGTTCGTTTCAAACTCAGGAAAGCATAGCTGCGCTTAAGTAACTGTCAAGTTACTTAAAGGTAAATTGTTTGTGGGTGGCTGACACAGATGCAACCGCGCCAGGCACAGAGTGAGGGCTCTGCCCACGAGAAGAATCAAGCAAATGGGTTAAATAACCTTAAGGTGAAGTTGGCTTAGGAGAGGAGACCTCCTTGGATGATACCATGCGAATTAATGGCCGTGGCTGCTTTTGATAAGCGCGGGGTGGCCGGGTCATGGCCGTCGGGGTTCTCGCCAATCTGTTTCTTATGGAGACTTGCATCATTTTGAACCAGGACGTTAAAGAATACTTGGGCGAACGCGTTGGATCGTAACCCCAAATCCAAATCGTGCCGTCCGAGGTTAATCCGAATGCGGTTCCACTGGCGCTCCATAGCGAGACCCAATCCGAACGCTTCCCTACTTTTTTCCACACTCCGCCTGCATTCGGTATTTGCAGGGTAGAGGGATACGGTTTTTCCCACAATGTTCCATCGGAATGCACTTGGAAAATGGCGGGGGTGTCCGTAACGGCTGCAGCAATGCCGTTGGGCAACGAGTTGGAAACCAGCAAATCGCAACTTGCGGACACGGAAGAGCTGGGGCGAGGCGGAACTGAATGGAATGGGACCCAGATCCCACCGGAACTTGAGCGAAAGGAAGGCCAATAGATGTTTGCGAACCCGCTCCAGTTTGTTTCACTAGTAACCTGGGTGGGGAAGGGGAACGTAGTTAAAATGCTCGGACCTGGCTTAAAGACAGGAACACCTCCCCACGCCCAGAGCGTGCCATTGGAAGCCAAGGCGTAGCTGCCGACGGAATGGCATGCGATTGCTGACCAGTAGTGGTTCGTTCCGATTTGCGTCAAATTAGTCTGATTTGCGCCAGACCCATTTCCCAATTGACATAAAGAGTTGTTGCCCCATGCCCAAAGTGTTCCGTCCTTACTCAGCGCTACCGAATGCGAGGCCGAAGCGGCCACCGAGATCCAGTTAGTGCCAGGGGCCACTTGTACAGGGAAATTTGTTCGTTGGTTACTACCCCAGCCCCATTCCCAGATCGTTCCGTCGGTGCGAAGTGCAAGATAATGATTTCCGCAAGCTGCAGCCTCGCTCCAATCAAGGTTGGTTCCGATCTGCTCCGGGAGTGGCGCCTGAGGAGAACCAAATCCGGCTTGGCCCCAGCGCCACAAGGTCCCATCAGGTAAAACGAAAATTGCCGAGCCGTACGTTGGCGACACTTTGAGGGGCTTTTGGACACTGCCGACCACAATTACCGTTGGCGGAGGGACTGGTTGCTGGCGTGTGAGAATGGCGAAGCTGACGGCCAGAATTATTAACACCAGGCTAAACGCGAGCCCCGTTTTGGTCATCCCCCGGAATGGCCACTGTGACGCACGGGCGGGACTTTCTTTCTGAGTTAATCTTGCCTCGGCGTCAAAAAATTGTGGCTGTGATGGTCTTATTTCATTTTGTTTCTCGATGGGTTCGTTTGAGTGCGGTCCAAACTTGCCGGCCATCGAGGAAGGAGCGGAATGGCGTGTTTGCAGTGCAAGTGTATGAAACCGCTTTCTGAGGAGCTGCCAAGACGTCAGGCCCAAAATTACGTCGATGAGAACACCCAATCCAAACCACAACCCTACATAGAAATTCGCTGTTGGAGTCCAATCCTTGCCTAAGACGACCCCATAGTACACATAACATATACCGGCAACCAGGCCGAGGAGGGCCCACGGCAAGCCGAGTACGCGAGTAACAGAACTGAAAGTGGCGTGATTATGACTTTTGGCCGTCAAAGCGGTGGCCATGCCGACGCAGGTCAAAGCGATGATGTCGAGCAACAGCATGGTCATACCTGCCAACCAGAACGATGCGGCGTACTCATTGGGATGCCTGGAAACGAGGGCCATCAGCAGTAATTCGGCGAAAATGACAACCACAAGTGGCAGCGCAAATTGACGGCGTAAAGCCAGCAACTGACCGCGTAAAATCTCCTGCACCTTTAGAGGTACTGTTAGAAGCAATTCAAACGCACCCGCTCTTTTGTCCTCTGCCAATTGCTGACCAGCCTCGATGGTGATCCAAATCTTGAAAGTGCAATTGAGCATGAGCACTGTGAGGATGGCCACACTCGGATCGAACCAAACAGATCCCGACACAGCCCAGCCGACGAGCCACCACACTGCCATCAGAAATAAGAAGGTCCAAACATGCGCAGTTTTTCGCGTAACGCGGGATGCCAGCCAGTAAAAGGGGTTCTCGTTCAGCAATTGTTGTCGAACCGCGCTTTTGTTGGAGATCGGCCCATATTTCCAGCGCTGCCAAAATCCGCGCCACATGCCTTTTCGTTCGCTCGCGGGCTGATCGTGCCAGGCGCGAGGCACTACCCAGCTTGCCAGTACTATAAGGAACCAGGTCAGCCCATGAGTCACTCCCAAGGACCACCAAAAATTCTTAGCCTGCAGTGCATACTGCGCTTCGGAGCAAAGATAAAAGGAGTATGCAGTACATGAGAAGAACAACCCGGGAATGAAAAGGCCTGAGAAATAGTCCAGTGCAAAGCCGACAGCGGGCCCCAGCCCCATGCAGATGACGAGTAACGCCAGGTTGGCGCCCATTGCATGACGGAAGTCCCGGCTTAAAGCCGATCCAAAAATGCCCACTGCCAGTGAGAACAGGAACGTGTTCACCAGCACCAAAACCATCCGCCAGAATTCCCCATTGGTAATTCCTCCCAGCAACAGAGGAACGGCAAGCACCGGGAACACCGCGATCAATCCATAAAAACCTCGTGTCGAGGTGGCTGCCAATTTGCCCAGGACAACATCGTGTCCTTTGAGATCGGTGAGGAAGAGAAGACCGAGCGTGCCTTCGCGCTTCTCAAAGCTGATAGAGTCCGCGGTGGCCCGGCGGCCATAAACCAAGCAATAAAGAAAGAGGAGTCCGGCCAGGCATTGAAAAATAACTCGGCCAGTTAAGTTTGTGGGAAAACCGACCGTAAAGACAAAGATCACGCCACCCATAAAAATCGCTGCTATTACCAGGGACAATCGAGTCCAATAGGTCTCCCGCCGGCGGGCAGCCACGCGCAATTCCCTGGCAACAATAGGAAGAAGCGTCATTTCTTGACTAATGATTTCCGGGCAGCGTATCCAAACAAACTTATTATTGAAAAAAAACTGATAGAATCGCAAACTTTCACCATGCAATCAGTTTTTACTGGTCCAGTTTATGTTGTGCGGGACAATATCGACACCGATCAAATCATTCCTGCGCAATTTCTGAACCTTGTCCCTACGATTCCTGAAGAATACGAAAAACTCGGGTCTTATGCACTGTGCGGCTTGCCTGATGCACTTTACCCGAAGCGGTTTGTGGAAAGCGGCGAGTCGGATAGCCAATACCCGATCGTGGTGGGGGGGCGTAATTTCGGGTGTGGCAGTTCGCGAGAACACGCCCCCATCGCCCTTGGCTCAGCCGGCTGCAAAGTTGTCCTGGCAGAAAGCTTCGCGCGGATATTTTTTCGCAATTGCGTCGCTACGGGAGAGTTATACCCTTGCGAATCTCTCACCCGACTGTGCGATAAGCTGGCTACCGGCGATGTAATCACCGTGGACCTTGATGCTGCCACAGTCAAAATAGAAAAGGGAAATCAAATAGTTCACTTCAAACCGCTGGGAGACGTGCGACCGGTAGTGGATGCAGGAGGGCTGTTTAATTATGCCCGCCAAAGCGGGATGATTGCGAAGTAGTCGGTTATCGGCCCCGTGCGCGGCTGGCCCGTTTCAACCGTGACATCATAATGCCTCGTACGGTAGTTTTCAGTAAACGATGAGCGCGAGCTAGCGCGTCATCCAGTCGAATACATTCTTCCAACTCAGCCTCATCTACCGGATCCCGCCGCAGAAGCTTTTCCGCCACTTTACTGCACCCGGCTCGTGCGGAGTCGATCTCAAAAGCAATCCTGGCTGTAGTTCCAATCGGCAGCCCCTCATAGCGTCTCGTTGATTTCACTGGCCTAATAATGCCGAATGCTGCCAATGAATGCTATCCTGAGGAAATCTGATTTTCGGCTAGGTGTTTGTCTTACATTCGTCTTCCCGTTTAAAAAACCTCAAGGCTCTCCGCAAGCTTTTCTCACCTCACACTTTTGCTCGTTTTTGCAACTTGTGGCCGTACTTTCGTTTGAACTTGAAGCAAGCCGCGAAATCGGTTTTGCCTTCGTCATTTTCCCATACTTCGTCATAACGCGCGTCTCGTGGCTGGGCGCGAAGTGGCCGCTGTTTGTGGATCGCTCCGGTTTCGTCGGAATCCAACTCAAGCCATTTGGCCTTTTGGGTTGGGGCCAACCGATTGGATAAAATAATCAGTATTTTTCTCTTAACCATGCAGGGAAATTTCAGCACTTGAACCTGCCGTGCGTCAACGATTTTGATCAAGAATCGAGCCAAAATTTGATCTATTAACGTCAGGCAACGTGCTCATCCAGGCGGAACATTCTGTCTTGACTCCGCCCCTTTTGGGGTTTCCCCCCATATCGAAGCCCGTTTTTGGCATTAAAATTCAACCGTCCTTATGAAAAACATCCGGATAATTATCATGTCCGGCGCAATGATCGCAGCGTTGGGTCCGCTCGAACAGGCCGCCGCAGATCCCTCACAAATAGCGCCTCCATTCGGGTCTTATATTCGACCCCTCCGATACCAGCAAAGCATTGCTTTGCCTGCGGTGCCTGAATCGGAAATCGAGGCTCTCAAGCAAGCACCTGATAGCCAACGCCGGTTTCAGATTGGCATGGGGCGCACCTTTAAAAACCCTATCGTTGTGAATCGCAGCACGGTGCCGCTCGCCCAGTGGACGGTGCTTCCGGACGGCTGGAGCATTTGGTCGGCAGAGGTTGGGTCGCAAGGCGCTTTGGGAATGCGAATTCACATCGAATCTTTGCGGCTGCCTAATGGAGCAAGAATAATTGTTTATGATCCAGCAAAACCTGAGCCCGACCCGGAACCTGTGACCACTCAATACATGCGCGGTCGCACCGAGGTGTGGACTGCGACCCTTTTCGCGGATCGCGCCATTGTCGAATGCCAACTACCGCCGGGGGCGGATCCAAAAACGGTTTCGTTTGTGATATCGGGAGTTTCCCACCTGTATGCGCTGCCTATCGAAGGAGCCAATCTCAAAGCCGGTTCCTGTCATAATGACGTCAGTTGCTACTCGAGCTATGCGGAACAAGCTTCCGGGGTCGCCCGCATTGCCTTTGTAGATGGAGGAAATACGAGGGTGTGCACAGGTTGTCTTTTAGGGGGTAACGATTCAAGCGAAAGCTTTTTCCTTACGGCCAATCACTGTGTCTATGACCAGGCGATTGCTTCGACGATTGAATACTATTGGTTTTATCAGACCAGTTCTTGCAACGGCCCCGCTCCTTCACTGGGTTCGGCCACGCGAACCAGTGGTGGCGCCGACTTGCTTGCCACTTCCAATAACAACGATTTCAGTTTCATGCGATTAAGGCAAAGGGCGCCTTCTGGTGCCTCTCCGCTAAACTGGAGCACCAGCGGCCCTTCCTCGAGCGAAGCGCTCGCGTGCATCCATCACCCCACTGGCTCTTATAAACGGATTAGTTTTGGGAATTCAATAGGTGCCAATGCCAATTTCTGGGGCGTGCGTTGGGATAGCGGCGCAACCGAACCAGGCAGCAGCGGCAGTCCTTTGCTGAATGGCGATCATCAAGTCATTGGGCAGCTTAATGCGGGGTTCAACGGCAGCGCGGGTTCCTCCTGCACCGATCCAACCGCTCCGGACCAATTCGGTAGATTCGATCTGACCTACCCGGCCATTCAACAATGGTTATCGGGCTCTCCGCCGCCGCCGCCGCCGACCTTTGTCAAAGGCACTTACAATGGATTGTTTTACGATCAAGGCAGTGGCCCTGATCTTTCCAGCGCGGGTTCCTTTACAATTACCACCACAGCCAAAGGCAAATTTAGCGGCAAATTCCAAATCGGCTCAATGAAATTCTCCGTTTCCGGACAACTAAATAGTTCTGGCACAGCGTCCTTCAACATTCGGCAACGTCATATCTCAGGTGAATTACAAATCGATCCAAATGATCCGGATCATCTCTCCGGGACAATTTCGGATGGCAACTTTAATGCACAGTTGGATGGCGATCGCGCCGTTTTTAGCTTGGGAAATTCGGCCAATCAGGCGGGTCATTACACCGTGGTGATTCCCAATAGCTCGGATCCCGGCACCTCGCCAGGAGGAGATAGTTATGGAATTGTCAGCGTGAATGGGCTTGGACAGGTCCGGTTGTCCGGTGCTTTGGCCGACGGCGTGAAATTCAGCCAATCAGCAACAATCTCCAAAGACGGACGGTGGCCGCTTTACGTTGGCCTTTACGGTGGTCGCGGTTTTGTTTTTGGCTGGATAAACTTTGGGGGCAGTGGATCGGATGATTTGAACGGAAGTGTTACCTGGGGGCGTCCCACAATTGCCGCTGCGAAGGTCTATCCGCAAGGTTTTACATATCAAGCGAACCTTACCGGTTCCTATTACAGCAGGCCGGTTCCGGGCGGACGGGTGTTGGATCTCACCGACGCAAACGTGGTCTTTAGCGGAGGTGGCCTCGAAAATCTCAGCGATCCCATCACGATTGGACCCAATAACCGGGTCACAAATTTAAGCGAGAACCAGCTTAGCCTGTCGTTCTCATCGGGAACCGGTTTATTCCATGGATCGGTCCGACCTCCTGGTGGGAGACAAGCCACCCCGTTCAACGGCGTCGTATTTCAGAAACAGAATTCCGCTTACGGCTATTATCTTGGTTCAGGCCAAAGCGGCTACGTCACTATCGCCGGCAACTAAAATGGCCCGCGCGTGCGGTTATTACAGGCGTTGTGTCGTTCAAGTTGCTTCGAGAAGCCTTCGCGCTGCCTTTCGGACAGCGTCGATCAATTCCGGAGGTTGAAGGGGGCGGGCCTTGCCGCCCCAGCCCAGGATCCAGCGTTCCACTTCATTGAGACTTGAAAGCTTCATTCGCAATTCCACCCCGCCTGTCTTCAGTTCCTTCAACTGTTGCGAGGTATGCCATTTTTTCTCCCGAATGTAATCCGCCGCGCTTTCAGCGAAGCGAATTAATACTTCATACTCCCCTTTGCCGGATTGCACTCCGAAACTGCCTCGCAACCTTTGTTCCAGTGAAAACTTCTGCGGGCGCGAAAAGGTTTTACCTGTGTGCCGCAGGCTTTTGATCCGGGCTGGAACAAAAGTGCGGATATCGGCCCGGAGATGATCGTAAGCGAATAAAAACCATTCCCCATTGATGTTGGCGAGGTGATAGGGATCCACGACACGCCGCTCAGTTTGTTTTTGTCCAGGTTTGCGATAACTCAGTTCTAATTGCTTGTGGGCAGCCGTCGCGCGGGCAAGCATGTCAAATATCTGCAAATCCAGGATCGGTTCGGCCCGCGTTTGGAATGATATGGCGTTTTCAATCTCAAAAATATTGAGCGAAATCGTATCCGGCAGGGACTCCTCCATTTTCCGGAAGGCGCTGAGGAGGGGCCGTTCGAAGCTGGTGCCGCGGTATTGCTGGAGAGCCTTCTCGGCCACCACCAAAGCAAACAACTCGCCTTCGGTAATTTGAAGAGTTGGGAATGCGCTGACTTCCTCTGTGTAGTGATAGCCAAATTTGCTTCCGTCCCATTCCAGAGGTAGCTGCATGCGATCCCGCATGAAATCCAAATCGCGGTGAATGGATTTTGAGCTGACATCCAACTCCCTGCTCAGGGCTGTTGCGTTGGGATATTTGCCCGCTTGAATCGCCCGGTGGATATGCAACATTCGTTGCAGTGGCGGGCGGGAATGCGAATGGTCGGGCGCGCGCCGCGGAACCTGTTGTTTGGACTGGTGAGGCATGGCCCCATCAGTTTAAACAAGCCTTCCCAGCAACTCCTCGTTTGTCTTATGTTTCTTGAGCGCGGCCAGCAAGGTTTCCATGGCTTCCACCGGATTCAAATCCACCATCGTCCGGCGCAACTTGCGAACCGCTTCGATTTGGTGTTTGGGAAACAGTTTCTCTTCTTTGCGCGTGCCGCTCTTGGGAATATCGATTGAAGGAAATAAGCGTCGATCGGACAACTTCCGATCCAAAATCAATTCCATGTTACCGGTGCCTTTGAATTCCTGGAAAATAAGTTCGTCCATGCGAGAGCCGGTATCCACCAGGGCAGTCGCCAAAATTGTCAGCGATCCCCCCTCTTCGATTTTTCGGGCCGAGGCAAACATTTTGCGGGGAATTTCCAATGCGCGCGCATCGACACCGCCGGTCATCGTGCGGCCGCTGCCGCCATGGACACTGTTGTAAGCGCGTGCTACGCGGGTAATCGAATCCAAAAGAACAAACACATCTTTACCTGCCTCGACCATTCTCCGGCAGCGTTCGATCATGAATCGTGACAGCCGGACATGGGTCTCGAGATCCTGGTCGTTCGAGGAGGCAACGACCTCCGCTTTGACCGAACGTTGGAAATCGGTAACTTCCTCAGGCCTTTCATCGATCAGCAAAACAAGCACGTGAACCTCAGGATGATTCTCGGTAATGGAATTGGCGATCTGTTTGAGGATTGTGGTTTTGCCAGTTCGCGGAGGCGCAACGATAAGGCCGCGCGTTCCTTTGCCCAGGGGAGTGACCATATCGATCACCCGAGTTTCGAGCAGGTCGGGAGATGTCTCGAGGCGAAACTTCTCAATCGGATCGATCGTGGTCAGGTTTTCGAAGCGAACGGTCTTGGTATATTGTTCAAAACTCAAGCCATTGACCTGTTCCACCGCTTTGAGCTGTGGGCTGTTTCCGCGATGGGGCGGCTGCGTTGGGCCCGCGACCAAACTCCCTTCCCGCAGGAAGCTGCGCTTAATCGTGTCCGGTGTGACGAAAATGTCCGTCGGCTTAGGATGAAAATGATTCTGGGATGTTCGCAGGAAACCAAAGCCTTTTTCCGATATTTCCAGGTAACCGGAACCGAGCTCGGCTGGGGCCGCGCTGCTGTTATTTTGGTCGTGCTTTGTCGCTGTGCTCATAATGGTGATGGTTCTCTTAAGGAGTTTTGCTCATTTGCAAACTTTCCTGCCGTGAAAGACTGTCCTGATGATGTGTAACCAATTGACTGGTTCAACTTATCAACTCAAAAAAATGATGGTCTTATGTTCTCGAAGGCTCACTGGAATTCATCCCCGAAAACCACTAATGAACTTTGAATTTTGGGAAGTTGCTGTGATGGTTCGAAAGTAACCGACCCGGCCATCACCAGCTAACAGACCTTCGATTGTCATATAGATACCCGCAGAATCCAACGGGCGCAACAACTTTTTTTAACAAATCGATAGGCTTTGTTTGGCCAATAGTTTCCCGCATAGCCACTTTCGACAAGTGGCTTAAAAGCCTCAACCTCCAACCGAGGCCCGCGCCTCTGCCGCCAAGGCGGTGCTGAGGTATCGTTCCCCGGTCGAACAGGCCACTGTTACTATCGTTTTACCTTTGTTTTCAGGACGTTTGGCCACTTCGATCGCCGCCCAAACATTCGCTCCGGTAGAAATACCCACGAGAATACCTTCTTCCTTGGCCAGGCGTCTTGCCATCGCAAACGAATCATCATTGCTCACCTGGATACATTCGGTGATTTGCGGATGCCCTTGAGAATCTTTAAGATGCAAATTTTGAGGAACGAATCCCGCCCCTGTCCCTTGAATCTTATGTGGACCAGGTTTAAGCGGCTGGCCAGCCAATGTCTGCGAAATAACCGGAGAATCTTTGGGCTCGACAGCAATCGCCTGAAATGTCGCCTTGCGCGGTTTGATGACTTCATAACAGCCCGTGATTGTTCCACCCGTTCCGACGGCCGCCACCAAAATATCGACCTTGCCCGCAGTATCATCCCAAATCTCCTCTGCTGTGGTCGTTTTATGAATTTCGGGATTGGAAGGATTATTAAATTGTTGAGGGATCCAGGAATTGGGCGTCTCACGGGCCAATTGTTCAGCCTTGGCAATGGCGCCTTTCATGCCTTCGGTGCCCGGAGTCAACACCAGCTTGGCGCCCAGCATCGCCAGCAGCGTTCGCCTCTCCAGAGACATCGTCTCCGGCATCGTTAGGATCAACTGATAACCTTTCGCCGCGGCAACAAATGCCAGGGCGATGCCGGTGTTTCCACTGGTAGGTTCGATAATAACAGTTTCCTTTTTTAATCGCCCTGTTTTTTCGGCGTCCGCAATCATCGACATGCCGATCCGGTCCTTGACGCTGCCTAGAGGATTAAAAAACTCGCACTTGAGGAGTATAGTGGCAGGGGCTCCATCGGTGACCCGGTTCAGGCGAACAAGGGGTGTGCGCCCGACTGTTTCGACAATGTCGTTATAAATGCGTCCCATAAGATTTAGTTGTTTAAGATGAGTTGGCGCAATCTTGAACAATTCTCCAAAGGCAGCAAGCCTTTTTGCGGCATGGAGATCACTCGGATTTTGCCTTCTTCATCAAACCCAGATAAAAGCTTTCGAGTGTTTCCTGTTCAAACGCGATTTCATGCACGGGCATGCCGCGCTCGACCATAAGCCGAACTATCTGATCGGTGCTTGCGCCCGGCTTCAAAGCGAGGAATTGGCCATCACGTTCATCATTGACCAACCCAGCTTGCCTCAGTGCAGTGGCCGCCAAGGCAAAGTCGCCAGTTTTTACACGGACCCATTGTTCGCGTCGTTTCGTCTCCGCCAGCGTTCCTTCGAACACTTTCTGGCCCCGATTCAGCACGGCAATTCTCGTGCACAGTTGTTCCACTTCGCTTAAGTAATGGGACGAGAGCAGGATGGTAAGACCCAGTTCACGATGAAGTCGCAGGATGGTCAGGCGCATCTCGTGAATGCCTTCGGGGTCGAGCCCGTCGCTGGGTTCATCGAGGATCAGCAATTCGGGCTGTGGCAACAAGGCCTGGGCCAAAGCCAGTCGGGCTCTCATTCCGTGAGAATACGTCCGCACCTTCGAACCCTCCCGCCCGGTCAACCCGACCCAATCGATGACTTCACTCAAGCGCTTCCGTGAGGTCGGAGCGGTATAGGAACTGAGGATCTCCAAATTCGTGAAGCCGCTTAAGTAATCATAAAAGGCCGGACTCTCGAAGATCGCTCCAATTTTTTGCAAAGCTTTCCGTCGCTGTGATGTGACATCGTATCCGCAGATCTTCACATCGCCCTGCGTCGGCCAGACCTGGCCCAACATCATGCCTATCGCCGTGCTTTTGCCTGCGCCATTATGCCCGAGCAATCCATAAATCTCCCCCGCGGGGACCTGGAGAGACAAATTCTCGACGGCTACATTATCGCCGAAGCATTTCCGAACGTTGCGAAGTTCGATCACAAATTAGGGTAAGTTAACAGCAACGGAGAAGGTCAAGTTCACGTTTCACATTATCTGCCTCTAAAAGGCCTGCCGCTTTCCATCACCCGTTGCAATTCCTCGAGGATCGGGGCCAATTCTGCTTTGGTTTGCGCGGAGCTTTGCTGGTAGAATTCCACGAGGCCCATGGTACGAATCCTCGTTAGCAGGTCACCGCTGAGGGGGGGGAGAGCGTTGGTCACACCCTCGGTTTGCAACCTGGTTTGAGTTTCCCTCAGGCGCCGCACCGTGTCTTCGATCGTTCGCCTGCGTCTTTCTTCGGGCAATTGTTCGAAGGCGGCCAGCATTTGTGTGAAGCCCCTCGGGGCAGTGGCTTCCAGAAATTGGCGCTTTTCTTCATCCGTCATTTTATCAAACCACGCACGCGGAATCTGCTCGAATTGGGCCCTGCGTCGTTCATCCACCGAAAGCGCGTTGAGCTTGGTCTCCAACTTTTCGATGGTTCGTTGCCGTTGAGCGGGGGATAACTCGCTTAGGTCAACCGATTCGACAAATGCTCTCACCCCATCAGCAGTGGGGCGTGACTTTTTAGCAATCTTCAGGCCGGTGAAAGCGGCAGTCCAGATCAGGACCACCGCAAATCCAGAGTACCATACCGGACGCCACCGTTGACTCACCATGGATACAGCTTATCCAAAATGACCGCCGAGGCCACGGAAAATGCTATTTTTACGGACTCTGAGCAACTTTTGAAGCAGCCAAGCGCTACTTGAGCGGACCGGCAGGTCCATCTACACGTCGCATTTTGATGCCACGCAGGGCCGAGGTTGTTTGCCATGCTGCGATTCCGAAGGGCTTAGAGAGTTCGATATCCCCGGGCCGAAGTGAGAGCTTCTTTTCACTGGTGTCTACATTCACCAGTTTCTCCGCATCGACCCAGACTTCGATTCTCTTTTCAGTAATGCGCAATCGGAGTCGGTACCATTTGCCCTGCTCAAAATTCATGTATTTGGTTGTTTCATTTTCCGAGGCATCCATGCGGTCCAGGCTCGAGATACCCAAAAGCGAACCGCCCCAGCCGCCCACAATCAGGCTGCAAAAGGAATCGCCCGCTGGAACAGTCAACCCGCAGAAAAAATCGGAGCCGGTGACGCGCATTGCATCAAGAGCGACTTCGAAGTTCATTTTTGGAAAGTCGTTCGTCCAATTAATGCCAGTAAAGGGGCTGCCCGTATTCAAGACAATCAGGCCTGCCTCACATTGAACTTCGCCTGCGCCGGCAAACTCCGTCATACGCCAGCCTGTCAGAGTTTTACCATCAAACATGGTTTGCCAGTCTCCTCCTTCGAGGGGAAGGGACGGTTTGGCGGCCGCCTCGTGTAGTAGACTCACAGTGGTACCTGCCTTTTTGGCTGGCGTCGAGTTTGTGTGGCTTTCATGTGACACAGGAGGGGCTGGGGTAGGTTGCGCTGTCGGCGAACTGCAACCCGCCGTACAAATCAATACCGGTACCCAGAAGGCTTGCCCTGCAGAAAAAGCAAAGTTATTCATAGTGTTCCTGGGCCACATTTTACAAATCGGATGAGGCCCCGCCAGAATTCATTTACCAGATGACCGCACCAGCATCTTATCTCCGCATTCAATCGGACGGAGTTTTGTTGGCAATAAAAGTTCAACCGCGCGCTTCGGCAAACGAAATCGGTCTTCCGCTGGGTGATGAACTGCGGATTAAAGTCACTGCGCCGCCGGTGGATGCGGCTGCAAACGAAGCACTGCTCCAACTGTTAGCAGCCAAGCTGGATTGTCCCAGGAGAATGGTGGAGCTGGTTCGCGGTCAAAAATCTCGTCATAAACTCGTCAAGCTATACGGGTTTGCTGTGGCCGACGTCCTCAAGAAACTCTTTAGCTGATTCTACTTGCGAGATTTTAGTACGATAACCCTCGCTCAACAATTGCCAACAGCTTTCCCGCTTGGTTAACTGCGCGGCTTGAATTCGGTCACCAAATGGATGGAAAGCACAGGCGGGTGGGCGCCCTGGTGTTTCCTTTTGTTGTTCATCGCTGCTTCTTTCCTGATGATTTGGCGCTTGGAAACTATGTCACGCAAAGGGGTGGAAGGAACAGTTTTGGGGACGTTGGTGATGCCCTACTGTTCCGGGATGGGGAATCTCATCTTTGCTTTCGTCATGGGAAGCAAGCATGGCTCGGGCCGCGAAGTGCTTTCCAATTCACTGGTAAATAATGTCACGAATATGACCTTGTTGATTGGATTGCCAGCAGCTTTTTGGGGCATGAACGTTCTGCCAGCGTCTAAAGCCAAAGGAGGTAAAAAGGGTAACAAAAAAAATCATGAAATCAATCGGCTCTCCCTTCTTCTTACCCTCACGGCGGTTTTGTTCTTCACCGGCGCCGTCTGGGCGCTCGGGCGTGACGGACAACTCGATTCTTCTGACGGACTGGTTTTGATAGGCCTCTTTCTGTTTTGGCAATCTTTCCATGTTTTTGAAGTTCTCAAAGCGAACGTGCGGCAGGGCAAATCGTTTAGCTGGATGCTGCCGGTTGATTTGGCTCTTTTGGGTGTCGGCGCTTACGGCATTTATTTGAGCACCGATTGGCTGGTGGACTGGATCTCGGGCAAGCACACCGGTTTTCTCAGCGCCAACAACCTGGGCTGGCTTAGCGGCTGGCTGATGGTTCTGCCCAACGGGTTACTCGCGTTCTATTATGGCTGGCGAGGCAACCCCGAAGTTGTCTATACCTCCCAGGTGGGGGACGGCCATATCAGCATTCCACTTTGTCTCGGGATCTTTGCTTTGTACCGTCCGATCACCTTGCCGTCGTTCTTTGGAGTCGGCATGTCAATGTTGATTGCTTCGGCGATAGTACATTTCTTCTTTGTTGCTCTTTTGGGACGTCTTCCACGCTGGACGGGATGGACCCTTGCTGCGGCTTATGGATTATTTCTGTATCAGGGCCTGGGAAAGTAAGCTTGTGTGAGGGCGCGGTAAATCTTCCATCCCCAATCACATAATCAATGGATCGGTCCGAAATTGCTCGCTCATTTCTACAAAAGGCACCTGGGCGAGAAGCCATTTTGGATCTTTGCTGATGCCGTCCATGGATTCCATTGTATTATTGCAAATCAGGTAAACGCCATTGCCCAGCACCAGGAATGACTCAAAGCCGGTACCCACTCCATGTCTGGCAAACTCGAAATCGCCTACATTATACTGTCCGTCCAGGAAAGCGCTCCTCAATGAGCCTGCATCGACCGCAAAATTCTTTTTGAACTCCGCTTTCCGGTCCCCAATATATGCCAGCAGCTGGCCTTTTCCTTTTGTCATCGAAAGTATGGCCCACTCATCGAAAACAGGCTTTTCGTAATGCGCATGCATCTCTGTGGCGCATTTTTGGATCACTATTTTTGCATTGTCCAAAGTCATAAGCAAACCGGCTTCTATCTAAAGATGAAAACAAGTTTTAGGCAGAGGAACAAGGCGATTCGGCATACGAAGCATGTATTCCGATCTTTGGTGGCGAATACCCTCACGGTGGCATGAGCAGGACAGGCACCCGCCTTGACGCTGGGAAGCGGTCACATGCTCTCCGGGTTTTGATTAGGATTACTCTCACTATCTTCGTTTCCCTGTGCATTATCTTCTCGGGCAGCCTCTGCTTTGGACAAAGTTTGTTCGGACCTGCGCGTTGGGACGCAGCGTTGATGTTTTTGGGGCTGTTCACGACTTGGGTAACATTATGCCGTGATTTGCCAGGGCAGAATGTCCTTTTGGCGTCCATTATTATAATGGCTATCGCCAGCGGGTTTGAGGTGATGGCCATCATGGCTAAAGCTTCCACGCTCGTTTTGCAGGCCACCCTATTTTGGCCGGTGGCAACGATTTGGGTAATTTCAATCCTGAATGCTCGAGGGGTTGCTCGAATTATGCTGGTCCGCTGGCGCGCCGCCCCAACTTACGGCTTTTGGCTTTTCGGCTTAACGATATTTCTCGCGGTACTTTTCATTTTTGGTTCACAGTATCTGAGGAAATCTGGCGGCCATGGCCCACTTGGAACACTAGCACGGCCCAACCTTTGGGGGGTGGATGTTCACGGAATAAACTTACTCAAGGTTGCGGGCACTGCAGTAGTTTCAGTCCTACTTGTTTCACCTGCGCTGGTTAATAAACGACCGCAGGCCGATACCGTCACTGTGGAACCCATCATCATTTGGCTAGGTTTCAACATCGTGTTTGTGGCTGCAACATACTCTACGCACGCATTTTTCGAGGCGATTCTGCTTTTTCTGAGCAATGTCTCGATTTTGAGCGTGGCTATCGCAAGCCGCTCTAATAGCCCTACTTGAAGTGAGGTAGCTGTAATTTACCCTTTTGATGAAGTGGTCAGGTAATACTTTGTCTTGCCAAATGCGGACTCATGCCTAAATTGGACCGCTTGTTTGCTTAACATGAATGGGTCATTATTGATTCCGCTCCTCGGTTTCGGGCTCCCGCCTCAGCCTGGGCAGCAGCAGTCGCCTTTTTGGACCAGCCTGGTCATGCCGGCGTTGCTGATTGTCATCTTCTATTTTGCTCTCATTCGACCTCAACAGCAAAAGGCCAAGCAACATGCAGCTTTGCTCAAAGCGGTGAAGGCTGGGGATCGTATTATCACTACCAGCGGAATCGTCGGGGTGGTCCTATCCGTGAAGGAGAAGACGCTCTCCGTTCGTTCGGCGGATGCCAAGTTTGAGATCACAAAATCCGCTGTGGCTGAAATCAGCGAACGGACTGCAGAGACGAGCGAATCTTAGATTGTTTCTCATGAATCGTAATAATTTTTGGAGATTGGTTTTAGTGATAGGTGTGGTGGTGTGGTCTTTGTTCGAGCTTTATCCGCCGCGGGGTCGGGATCTGGTGGAGGTTTTCCGGGAAAAAGCCATTAACAGGGGAGACACCAATTTTACTGCCATAGTGCAGAAGGCGGCAGCGCTCAATAGAACAGCCCCGGATAAGGCTTACGAAAATCTCAAGGACGCCATTGGCACCAACGACATCACGAAATACTTTCCCTTTTACGAAGCCAAGAACGAGGTGCAGCCAACCACTTACATTCTTAACCGGCTGCAACGCGAGGCTGCGGGAAAAATCAAACTAGGACTGGACCTGCAGGGCGGCACCTCCTTCCTGATGGAAATGGAAACCAATCGGCTGGGCAGCGTGTCCGATGCCAACGCTGCGTTGTCACAGGCAGTGGAGGTGTTGCGCAAGCGAGTCGATCGCTTCGGAGTGGCAGAACCCATCATTCAGCCGGAAGGCAACGATGCGATTTTGGTTCAATTACCTGGTCTGTCAGCGGCAGAGCAGGAGGAAGCGATCACCACTCTGCAAAAGGCAGCGTTCCTTGAATTCCGCCTGGTTCATCCCCAAAGTGACGAACTGATGAAAGCGGGCCAGACTGAGCCCGGCTACGAGGTCAAGAGGCGCAAAGAGCACACCCGCGATGGCCGGGAAAGACTCGAGGAGGTCCTGGTCAAGAAACGCTCCGAAATGACCGGCAGCAGTATCAAGAGTGCGATGGTCGTTCGGGGCAACCTGGGCGAACCGGAAATTGACTTCACGCTCAATGAGGAGGGCGCGGGGAAGTTTGGTGAAATCACGCGTGAAAACGTGGGCCGGAGGTTGGCGATTTTGCTGGATGGCCAGCTCATCTCGGCCCCTGTTATCCGCTCGCCAATCGAAACCGGCCGCGGCCAGATTACGGGACAGTTCGACCTAAAAGAAGCTTCGGAACTGGCGAATGCTCTCGAAAATCCTTTGCGCGCACCGCTCCATGTTAGGGCATCGCACCGGGTGGACCCAACACTGGGTAAGGAGTCCATCCGCAGCGGAGTTAAGGCAGCCATTGCGGGCACGCTCGCCGTTTCAATCTTCATGCTCGTCTATTACATGATCGCAGGCACCGTCGCTAATGTGGCTTTGCTGGCTAATATCGTAATTCTTTTGGGAGTGATGTGTTCGATAGGCACCACACTCACTTTACCTGGCATCGCCGGTGTTGTGCTCACCGTCGGTATGGCCGTGGACGCCAATGTACTTATCTATGAACGTATTCGTGAGGAATTGGCCAAAGGAAAATCGCTGCGTGGCGCGATCAGCGCGGGCTATGACAGGGCTTTCGGCACCATTTTCGATTCCCATGTCACAACGCTGATTTCCTCAATCATTTTAATTTTCCTAGGCACAGGTCCTATCAAAGGGTTTGGTGTCGCACTGACCATAGGTGTCGCTGCGAGCTTGTTCACTGCCTTGGTTGTGACGCGGCTGATTTTTGATTGGCTCCTCGAGCGTGGCTGGCTCAAAAACATTCGGATGTTGCATATTATCAGATCCACGAAGCTGGATTTCATGAAATTGGCAAAGCCGGCGTTTATTTTCTCGTGGCTCCTCATCGTGATTGGAGTTGGCTATGGTTTTCACCGGGGCAAAAGCGCGTTTGGCGTGGATTTTCTGGGCGGCGATACCACCACTTTCAGATTCGAGCAAAAAGTACCGGACGATCAGGTCCGGTCGGAGTTAGTGCGAGTGGGGATAAAAGACCCGAGAATTCAATATCAAAGAGATCTGGGCGGCGGTCCAGAAACGTTACGCATCGATTCCGCGATGGGGACGGCTTCAAAAGTCCGGGAAACCCTGGCACACCTTCCTTCAGCTAAATTCGTTCTGAACAGCGAAGATCATATCGGCGCGACGGTTGGGCAGGAAATTCAGCGTTCCGCGCTGATAGCTTCGTTGTTGTCGTTGTTTGGAATTTTAGTTTATGTCGCTTTCCGCTACGAATTTTCGTTTGCGGTCGGATGCGTTTTGGCTGTAGTTCACGATGTGGCAATGACGATTGGTTGGTACTGTCTGTGTGGCCGGGAGTTCAATGCTACTACGGTGGCGGCGATTCTGACCATCATTGGTTTTTCAACCAACGACACCATCGTGATTTTTGACCGTATTCGTGAGGACTTAAAGCTGGGAATCCGCGGCACTTTCCGAGAGGTAGTGAATCAGGCGTTGAATCAAACGTTGAGCCGAACGATCATCACGTCGGGAACAGTGTTCCTCGCCACACTGGCCCTTTACGTTTTTGGAGGCGGCGCTATCAACGATTTTGCTTTCACTTTTTTGGTGGGAATCGTTACTGGAACGTACTCGAGTATTTACATTGCCAGCGCCATGGTGTTGTGGTGGCACAAAGGCCAACGACCGCACATTGGGAGTGGCCAGGTCCCAGTGGAGGAAGCGATTGTAGTACGGCGTTAGGCGTTAGCCTATGTTCTTCTCCCTGAGCCTGCCGAGGTTCAAGGTCGGGAATTGCTCGCATGCGGTTTTGTGCGAAGCTGACCCTGCAGAGCACCTTGGTGCGTCCTAGCGTGGCCTATGTTTTCCGAGATTGAAATCACTTGGTTCCATTGGGTTGCTTTCATTGCCTGTATTTTGGTATTTCTCGCACTGGATCTTGGGGTTTTTCATCGAAAAGCGCACATCGTTCGCTTCAGGGAGGCCCTTTCCTGGACCGTGGTTTGGTGTGTTCTGGCATTGCTCTTCGCTTTCGGATTGAAGTTCTGGCGTGGGGAGAAAGAAGCCCTTGAATTCCTCACCGGTTATCTCATCGAACTGTCCCTTTCCATGGACAATGTTTTCGTTATCGCGCTTATTTTCGGCTATTTCCATATACCTTCGGAACGCCAGCACCGAGTGTTATTCTGGGGAATTCTGGGCGCGCTCTTGATGAGAGGAGCAATGATCGGGGCGGGTGTGGCGTTGATCAATTTACTGCACTGGTTGCTCTGGGTTTTCGGAGCTTTCTTAATCTTTAGCGGAATCAAAATGCTGCTGGTCGAAACCAAAATGGACCCCGAACAAAGCAGGGTCGTGCGTTGGATGCGAAAAGTTTATCCCGTGGCACCACATCTGGATGGAGACAAATTCCTTACGGTCTGGAACGGAAAATTGGCACTGACTCCACTATCACTCGTATTGGTGCTGGTGGAAACAACCGATCTGGTTTTTGCCATCGATTCCATCCCGGCGATTTTTGCAGTTACGACCAAACCTTTTATCGTGTTCACGTCCAATGTTTTTGCCATTCTGGGTTTGCGCTCTCTTTACTTCGTCCTGGCGGGCGCTATCAATTACTTCCGTTACCTGAAAGCAGGCCTATCTATTGTGCTGGTTTCCGTAGGGGTGAAAATGTTGCTGGACCCTCACGACCGTCACCCCCCTCTATGGTTCCAGATTGAAATCCCGATCACGATCTCGCTGCTGGCGATTGCTGCGATCATTGTTATTTCCATTCTGATGTCCGTGATGGTTACATGGCGCGAAAGGAAGCGCGGGGAAAAGATCTAGGAGTAGAAGCCTGGAAAAGACGGCTGAATTTGAGTCAATGATTTAATCGCTTTTCAACATTCCGTTGCTGTGATTAGGCTACTGCGCGAATGATGGAAAGCGAATGAGATTCCGTTGGTCATTGATGCCCTCACAACCCTTGTTGGCCGGCCAGTTGGCTCAACGGTTGAAGATTTCACCCCTCCTGGCTCAATGCCTGTTAAATCGAGGCCTGAGTGAGCCCCGCTTCATCGAAGGATTTCTTGAGCCTCGTTTAAAGCAGCTCGCGGATCCCTTTCTACTGCCGAACATGGCAACCGCGGTCGAGCGTTTGTTTATCGCGCATGAGCGGCGTGAGCAGATTGCTATTTTTGGCGATTATGACGTGGATGGTGTGACCTCGACCGCGTTGCTGCTCGAAGTTCTGAACCAACTCGGCTGGAAAGCCGATTATTACTTACCCCATCGAATGGATGAGGGTTATGGACTCAGCGAGGATTCACTTGAAAACTGCCTCAAAAAGGTTCCAGCGACTCTTTTGCTGGCCGTGGATTGCGGTTCGGCTTCTGTAGTCCCCATCCGGCGCATGCACGAGCAAGGGGTTGACGTCATCGTTTTGGATCATCATCAGATTTCCAGTCCCGCTCCGGAGGCCGTGGCGCTCGTGAACCCATTTTTAGAAGAGCCGTTATCCAAACCTGAAGCTGGCCCTACCGCGTCTGGCCCGAGGATGTTCCAGGAACTTTGTTCTGTCGGGCTTGCTTTCAAACTAGCCCATGCACTGGTCAAGCGCGGACGCGAAACCGGTATGGCAGGCGCGGCCGAGTTCGATTTGCGCCCACTCCTGGATTTGGTAGCACTGGGCACAATCGCTGACATAGTGCCGCTTACGGGCGAAAACCGCATATTCACATCAGCAGGTCTCCAGCGGTTGAACTCGACTTGCCGCCCTGGGTTGGTGGCCCTAAAGCGTGTCGCCCAGTGCCCAGCGATACTTGGCGTTCATGAAGTCGGATTCCAATTGGCCCCGCGTCTCAATGCTTCTGGCCGTTTGGAAAGTGCCGAGGAAGCATTACGGTTGTTGCTGGCGCGTGGCTCGGCTGAGGCAATGTCTCTCGCGCAAAAGATTGACGCGCGCAACCGGGATCGACAAAAAATCGAGCGCGCTATTTCGGAAGACGTCATTCGAACCGTGCGGGCAAAATTCAAGCCCGACGATGATTTCGTGATCGTAGAAGGCCATGCGCCCTGGCACATCGGCGTAGTGGGAATTGTTGCTGCGCGTGTGCTTCAGCAGTTTTACCGTCCAACGATTATTGTCGGAGGAGACGGTCAGCAGTGGCGTGGGTCAGGACGAAGCGTTGCCGGGTTTGACTTGGCGGCTGCGTTAAGGAATTGCAATCACTTGCTCGTGCGCCATGGTGGCCACGCGATGGCGGCCGGAATTACGGTCGAGATGGGTAACCTGGACGCTTTGCGCAGCCATCTTAATGAATTAGCCAAAAACGTGCTTAAACTGGAAGAATTGCAACCGTCGTTGCGTCTTGATGCGGAAGTTGGACTCGATGAAATGACTTTGGAATGTCTGGAACTGTTGAACAAATTGAGACCAATGGGGCAGGGGAACCCTGCTGTGAATCTTGTGGCTCGAAATGTCACGCATCAACGCCCGCTTCAACGGATCGGCGCCGAGAAACAACATGTTAAAATGTGGCTTACGGATGGGATGAGGACTCACGAAACTCTTTGGTGGCGAGCTGGGGAGGAGTCACTCCCTGTAGGGCGGTTCGATCTGGCCTTCGTCCCGGAGGTCAATCTCTACAATGGTCAATCCAGGGTGCAACTCAAAATGTTGGATTGGAGAGCGGCCTCTTGAACGTTCAGTCTCTTATCTAGCATGGTTTCAGCCATCATTGTTGCGGCGGGAAAGGGTACTCGAATGGGTCCCGGAGTGGATAAGCTGTTCATGGAAGTCAGAGGTTGCCCAGTCATAGCCCACACCTGGCGTGCTTTCGACAGTCTAAGCGACATTGATGAACTGGTAATTGTCGTCCGGGAAGGCCTCCAGAATTCCTTTGTTGAACTAGCACGACAATACAAATTCAATAAGACCTTCCGCTGTGTTCCAGGAGGTCTACAGCGGCAGGATTCGGTTTGGAACGGGCTGGAGGCAACCGTGCCAGAGACTCAAATCGTGGTGATTCAGGATGGGGCGCGTCCATGCACCTCGCCAGGATTAATCCGGGCGACAATTGCCGCTGCTCGCGAGACAGGAGCGGCTGTCGCTGCCCAACCGGTTACGGACACGATAAAGGAATCGTTGGACGGAATTTTGGTCGCCCGAACCCTGGACCGCGCTCGGCTCTGGGCAGTCCAGACACCGCAAACCTTTCGAGTAGAAATCATCCGGCATGCGCTGGCGGAAGTGCGTCGCCGGGGTTTGCAGGTGACGGACGATACCGCGGCTTGCGAGTTGGTTGGCCAACCTGTCAGGCTCATTTTGGGCAAAGAACCAAATCCAAAGGTTACACAGCCAGCAGACCTACTCACAGTGGAACTACTCTTGGGAGCGGCCCAGACCTAAACCGGTCAAGCGGGTGATTATAAATCTGAGTTTTCCCGTCCTCAGTTGCGTCCAACCTGGCTGTTATCGCTTAATGTCTTGCAATCATCCAAAGACATAAAGAGATTCGGCGCTCGTTTTTTGAATTGAACCTATGAGATTGTATTGTTTTCGTCTCGTTAAGCTCCCTATCCAAACCTTGGACAGATTTTGCAGGATATTCCTTCTCCTTTCTTCGGCACTCATATTAAAGGAACCATCGCACATGGCTGGGGCAGAACGAGGTTCTGAGGGTGTTCCGCCCGACTATCGCTTCCGCGCCGAGGTGCTGGCGTCCGGCATGCCTCAACCCTTGTTGGTGCATACAGACTCGGAAGGACGCGTCTTTTTCAACGAACTTGGCGGCACCCTCAAGATTTGGAAACCAAGCGGTGAAGTAGTAGTAGCCGGAAGAGTGCCGGTCTTTGATCAACAGGAAAACGGGTTTCTTGGCTTCGCTCTGGACCCGGGGTTTGCCCAAAACCATTGGATTTATCTGCTGTATTCGCCAACCAATTTTTCTGGCCAGAGATTGAGTCGATTTGTGATGGATGGCGACTACCTGGACAACTCCAGCGAGAAGGAAGTCTTCAAGTTCGGTGAACAACGACGCGAGTGCTGCCATCATGCGGGCTCAGTCAGATTCGCTCCCGATGGTTGTTTGCTGATCAGCACGGGCGACAATACTCATCCGTTCGGTGACTCGGAAAGTTATGGTCCTATGGATGAACGGCCTAATCGCGAACCGTGGGATGCGCAGCGAACCTCCGCAAACACGGCCTCGTATAACGGAAAAATTCTGAGGATTCGTCCCACCCCTGAAGGAGGGTACACCATTCCCGACGGGAATTTATTTCCGAAGGACGGCTCGGGTGGATGTCCCGAAATCTTTGTGATGGGCTGCCGAAATCCATGGCGCATGAACGTGGATGAAAAGACCGGAATCGTTTATTGGGGCGACGTCGGACCGGATGCCGGCGGCGATGGACCTCGGGGTTCGCGCGGTTATGACGAAATCAACCAGGCTCGAGCGGCGGGCAATTTCGGGTGGCCATACTTTGTCGGTAGCAACTTCGCATATTTCAAATTTGATTATGTCACGAAAACTGTTGGCCCGAAATTCGATCCCCTCCGACCAGTCAATCAATCGGTCAACAACACTGGAGCTAAGGTGCTACCTCCGGCTCAACCAGCGATGATTTACTGGCCTTACGGGACGTCGAAAGAATTTCCTATGCTTGGCAGTGGGGGCAGAACTGCTTGTGCCGGCCCAATATTCCATTTCAAACCGGAGTTCGAGAAAACCGGCGGCTTTCCTGCGTATTTTCATAACTCGCTTCTCTTTTGGGACTGGCAACGGCCATTCATGAAATGGGCCCGCCTGGATCAGGAGCAGCACCTCACCGGCATCGAGGCTTTTACTAGCGCGGTGACTCTCGCCAACACCAAAGAAAGCATTGAAGCTGCAGAGAAGACCGGTGCATTTGTGATTAGGCGGCCGGTGGATGCGCTGTTTGGCCGGGATGGCTGTCTGTACCTCCTTGATTACGGCGAAAGCTGGGGAGCCAATGCCGACTCGAAGCTGCTCAAGATCTCGTATCAATGGGGAAATCTGGCTCCTATTGCCAAAGCCTTAGCGAGCCCCACCGCAGGCCGGGAACCATTGAGCGTTTCGCTGTCCAGTGAAGGATCTAAAGATCTTGAAGGTGATGCCGTTCGCTTCGAGTGGCGATTGTTCGAAAGCAGTGGTAGTGTCGGCAGCCCGGTTAAGGGCAAGCTTTTGTCCACCGAACCCAAACTTGTTTACACAGTGGATAAGCCTGGGAATTATGTTGTGCAACTTACGGTCACCGACGATAAGGGTGCAAATTCCAGGAGCAGCATGCCATTGGTGGTGGGCAATACACCGCCACAAGTACGCTTCGAGCAGCCTCAGGAGGGGGATTTCTTCACGCCGGGTCAACCGATCCCCTACGCGTTGCGTGTCATTGATGCTGAGGACGGAGATTCCAAGCAAAATGATGAACTGATGGACGCACGAGCCTTCGTGAACGCGCGTTTAACAAGCGGCGAGGGCAAAGAGCAGCTCGACCCAGGCTTAGCCTTGATGAAACAGAGTGATTGCTTTAATTGTCACGGGACCGAAACGAAAATCGTCGGACCGGCCTACCTGGAAGTAGCAAACAAGTATCGGAACCAGCCCAGTGCTCTGGAAGCATCCATCCAACGTGTGATAGCAGGCAGTAGTGGGGTCTGGGGCACCACCCCGATGCTGCCGCATGAGTCCTTCAGCAAGGAGCAGGTACGCCTGATGGTTCAATGGGTATTTGAGCTTAAGACCGGTCAAAATAGCGCAAAGCTCGTCCGCGGTTTGACGGGGAAAATACCAGTAGACGCGGAGCTAACTGAAGGGCAGATGCTTTTGGAAGCCACCTATGCAGATGCCGGACGCGCACCGGCCGGTGCTTTAACAGGTAGTTCCCGCGTGACCTTACGGAGCCGCCGCATCGAAGCTGAACGTGCCGACGCTGTCAATGGACCACGCATTGAAGGCAATGACCGCGCGAGCGGGCGATCGATGCTTTCCCAAATCAAAAGTACCTATAGTGCAAAATTTGATAACCTTCATCTTTCAGAAACTGCCAGCGTGAGTTGCCGCCTGGCCAACGGAGGGACCGACGATGCCGCAATCGAGTTTCGGGAAGCTTCCCGCGACGGCAGATTGCTGGCATCTATCGAAACAAAACCCACCGGCGGTTGGGATAAATGGGTTGAACTGACTGCGCCTTTGACTGCCAAAATGAAAAATCGCGGTGCGGTTTGTGTGACGTTTAGCAGCTTCAGCACCAATAGGTTGATGAATCTCGATTGGATTCAGTTTAATGCTCGATGATTCCTCAGGAGGAACGGAAATGAATTGCTGATTTTTTCTCAAGATTGAGCGAGCAAAGGTACTCTCATATATCTTCTCCCCGTATGCATTTGTTTGCTCATTAATCTACACACTCGAACTGTAATTTGGCCTGCTTTAAGCTGGCTAGACAGAGAGAATGAACAGCTCCTTGCCAAGCGCGCCTTCGCCTCTTATGTTGGCCCAGCAGTTTTAAACGTTATGAAAAGACGAGTGATCTACGGAATAGTTACGGCCGCCTTAGTCGTCAATTTATTCATTGGAGCCAGGATTTTTCTCAATTCAGCTCAAGCTGGGGAGGATAAGGCTTATCCGAGCCTTGAATTGTTCGGCTACGTAATGCAACGCGTCCGCAATGATTACGTCGATGGGCAAAAACTAACCTACCAGGACCTGATTTATGGCGCTTTGAAGGGAATGCTCAGTACTCTGGACCCGCATAGTGAATTCATGGAGCCGGAGAAATACAAAGAACTCCAAAGCGATACTCAGGGTATGTTCGGCGGGTTGGGCATTGTCATTTCGATGAAAGATAATTATATCACGGTCGTGGCCCCGATGGAGGATACACCTGGATTCAAGGCGGGAATTCTGTCCGGAGATCGGATCCTCAAAATCGATGGACGGAGCACCGAGAAGATGAGCTTGCCGGACGCCGTCAAGACTTTGCGCGGTGAGCCCGGAACAGAGGTAACAATTACAGTATTCCGCCCCTTATCCAATCAACTGAAGGAATACAAACTAACTCGCTCAATCATCAACGTGGATATGGTAAAGGATATCCATGGAAAGAAGGAATTTCCTATTGGAGAGAACAAAATTGGCTACGTGAGGCTTGTGCAGTTTGGTGAAAAAACCAGCGACGATCTCGATGTGGCGCTCACCAAGTTGCATGCCCAGGGAATGCAGGCCCTGGTTCTGGATCTGCGATGGAACCCAGGCGGTTTACTCGAACAAGCCGTCGATGTGTGCGAGAAATTCTTGCCAAAGGGCGAATTGGTTGTAACCACGGAAGGCCGCAACGCCAGCCAGACCTCGAGACGGCATGCGATGGGTCGCCGGAGTGAATTCCGACGCATCCCTATGGTCGTGTTGGTGAATCTCGGTAGCGCCAGCGCTTCGGAAATCGTCGCCGGTTGCCTCCAGGATCTGAAACGAGCAATTATTTTAGGTGAAAAGACCTTCGGCAAAGGATCGGTCCAGAGCATATTGCCGCTGGCGGACGGCTCGGCTCTCCGGTTAACGACGGCCAAGTATTATACCCCGAGCCATAAAGTCATTCATGAGGAGGGCATAACCCCTGACATCCCCGTACCCATAACAGACGATGAAGAGCGCGACATTCTCCTTCAGCGCACTCCGGGCGGACTCGAGAGTTTGGAAGAAAAGGACCGCTTGAGAGTGACTGGGACACATGATGCTCAACTAGAAAGAGCACTGGACCTGCTCAAGGGGATCACGCTTTACACCGAGCGAGCGCCTTTGCCGGAAAAACGTGTCGCGAAGGGCGAGAAGGTCGCTACAGCCCAATAAATGTCATCCGACTTGCGCAGCGTGACGAAGCCTGCGCTCGAACAGCGATGAGTTTCAAGCCCGAGTCGTTCAGGCAGAACGAGTGACTCGTTTTGAATTTAGCTTTCCTCGTGATGGAACAAATGGCGCTTCTGGCTTTTGAAACTTCCTGCGACGAGACCAGCGTTGCGGTCGTTGCACAGGGAAGGATTCTTTCGAATGTCATTTCGTCCCAGGTAGAACTTCATAGCGAGTACGGAGGAGTAGTTCCCGAACTCGCTGCCCGGGCGCATTTGCGAAACTTGCCTCCAGTGGCGCGGCAAGCCGTGAGAGAGGCTGCGATTGCTCAAAGACAAATCCGCGCTGTCGCTGCTACTCAAGGGCCTGGCTTGCCTGGCGCGTTGATGATGGGGTTACAGGCGGCACAAGCGCTGGCTTATGCTCTTCGGCGGCCGTTCTTCGGTATTCACCATCACGAGGCCCACCTCTATTCACCCTGGACCAAGGGGAATCCGGTCACCGCGGATTTCGATGCTTTTCAGCCTAATGTAGCCCTGATTGTAAGTGGAGGTCATACGATGCTGGTCAAGGTGCGGGCGGAACTTGACCATCAGGTGCTTGGCTCTACTCTGGACGATGCGGCCGGTGAGTGTTTTGACAAAATTGGCAAGTTAATGGGTCTGCCTTATCCCGCAGGGCCGGAGATCGATCGCCTTGCCGAGGGCGGCAATCCCGCTGCATTTAATTTTCCCCGGCCGTTGCTTCTCGAATCGCATGACGATTTCAGTTTCAGCGGTTTGAAAACTGCTGTCCGCTATTTTCTTCGCGATCGACCGCGATTGCTCGAGAACGAGCAGCAGAGCCGCGACTTGTGCGCAAGCGTGCAGGCGGCAATCGTTGAAGTGCTCGTTACTAAAACAATTCGCGCCGCCAGGCGTGAAGGGGTTAATTGTGTCACTGCATCCGGAGGAGTCACTTGCAATCGGGAGTTGCGACGCGCACTGGCAGCCGCATGTCATCGCCACCATTTTACCTTCCGTCTGGCAGCGGTCGAGTTATGCACGGACAATGCAGGTATGATTGGCTTGCTGGCTGAACGAAAGGTATTCCACAACGTGAACCCCACCAGTCTTGACGCTGATATTCTTCCGACCTGGAACCTGGAGAACTCCAGGACTTAAGCTCTGCGAACCTTATTGGCACGAAACAAATCGCGAAGGCCAAGAGCAAGAACGTTCACGCGCCGACTTTCTCGTCGAGCAACTTGCCGATTGTTCTTACCAAATGAGACACGTCGAAAGGTTTTTCCATGCGGATGCTGTTAAGGCCAGCCACGAGAGTTTCGCTCTTTTGAGCGGAAAACAAGATTACCGGAACCGAAGGCCGCTCATTCTTAATTCGTCGGAATAAAGATTCGCCCATATCAGGCAGTGCTAGATCCAGCACAACCAGATCAACCTGCAAACTCCTGATTTCTCTCAAGGCATCGTCTGCATCACTCACCGGAATGACAAAATAGTTTTCCTCTGCAAGCACTCGGCAGAGCATTCGGCGCACAGCGGGATCATCATCGGCGAGAAGAATAATCTTTTGCATTAAAAAAATTAACCCTGTGGCTGGTCGCGGGCGTGAGCCAAGCCACAGGGAGCGGTGGGTCGCCGCTAAATCGTTCTTCGCTGCGGATCAGTCCAAGCATCTTTGTCGTTGCTGGCCCGCACAAATCGTTCAAACGCTTCAAGCCATTCGAACGGATAAGTTGGTTTAGCCAGAAGTATGCCAAATCAAAAATCTCCCTCATTGGTCGCTTTGGCCCGATTTTCTGCAAATTATAACCTGGGCGCTGGCAAACCTGATAACCTGGTTTCCACTAGCGGATAAGTTGGTTATCATTGGCCCCGATCGGCATAGCGGGGCGCGTCGCTCGGTGGTTGCCGGGCGTCGAGACACATAGAAGAGGCACGCACGGAGTGACGGGCTCTACCACGCTTCAGAGCAAGCCTGGCTTTTCATGACGGGGGAGTTCTCCTTAGAAAATCCAAGCTTGAGTTGTTCTTTTGTTGACCGGATGCTGAAGGGGACTGAATGAAAGGGGCAATAAAGTTCAGGTTGGTAACGTTCGCGATTGCGATTGCCGGCATGATCGGATCGATCACCTGGACCGCCTATTCGTCATGGCAGAGGACCGGTGAATTGCGAGAAAAATTAACTGCCGTCCAATTGCAAAGTTTTCGAATAGCGGATCATCTTCAACACGACATTTCGGACCTTAACAATTTTGTCCTGCGTTACGGTGTTTATCATGAAACAAAGGATTGGCTCTCGTTTTCAAGTGCCAGTAAGGCTTTGGATAAGTGGTTGGATAGCCAGAAGCCGGTGACGCAAAGAGAACAGGCGATCCTGAATCTCATCAATACAAACTACGATTTTTATATGTTGGCGGCCAAAAAAATAGCCGCTAATGTCCGCTCATCTTCGGAACCAGCGACCCCCCTGGCTGAATTTGCTGATTTTGAAAAACAATCCCAAGCCATTCTGAAACTGGGCTTCGATTTGGCAGATGCTCACCGCGAATCAATGGATACATTTTTGGCGGACTCGAAAAGATCGCTCACCTATTTACGGTATCTATTGCTGATCTCCTTTACCTTGTTACTGGCTGCAATCGGCGGGTTGGCAGTTGTTGTTTATGGAGAGTTGATCGCCCCGCTACGTGTGAAATTGGTTGAGAGCCAGGCCCTGATGGAGCGCCAGGAAAAGCTGGTATCCCTGGGAATGTTGGCCGCTGGTGTCGCGCACGAGATTCGTAATCCCCTTACCGCCATCAAAGCATGGCTTTTCATCCAAAGAAAACATCTGCTGCCAGGGACTCTGGAATATGAAGACGCAGACGTTATTGCCAACGAAATCACGCATCTTGAGCGAATCGTCAAGGATGTGCTGTTATTGGCCCGGCCATCCGAGCCACATTTTGCGACGGTCCAGGCTGATGATCCTCTGCGAGAGGTTCACTCTCTGCTCGCCCCGGAGTTGGCAAATGCTCGGATCCAGTTGGTGCACGAAAACGGATCCGCCGCTCATGTTTGGGTCGATTCCCAGCAGATCAAGCAGGTGCTGATCAATTTGGTTCAGAATGCGGCGGAAAGTATTGGGCAGGATGGCACCATTACTTTGCGAGCGCGTAACGGTTCGGCGCGATTGGAGCATGCAACTGAAACTGTAGTATTGGAAGTGGCTGATACCGGCAAAGGCATATCGCCCGAGGTCGAGAAGAGATTATTTGATCCATTTTTTACCACCAAAGACTCCGGGACCGGTTTGGGCCTTTCCATCGCTGCGAGAATAATTGAAAAGAACGGAGGTGCGTTGCTATATCAGACCCAGGTTAACCGTGGAACGACATTCGGAATAGTATTGCCGCGCGCAGTAGCGCCCAGCGACCGCGATCAGATATCCCATGAGTAATGCCAAAGTTCTGTTAATAGAAGACGATGCCGGGATCGTAATGACACTGAGGCGCGTGCTGGTTGAAGAAGGTCATGAGGTTGTCGTTGAAACGCGGGGAGACACCGGCCTGCGAAGAGCACAAGAGGGTAATTTTGAGGTGGTCATCACCGACATGAAGCTTCCAGGCATGAACGGCTTGGAACTGGTGGGCCAACTGCACCAGGCTCAGCCGCGCTTACCGATCATTTTAATAACAGCTCACGGCACCACGGAATCTGCCATCGAAGCAACAAAAGCGGGTGCCTATGAGTACTTGCTCAAACCCTTCGATATTCCCGAAATGATCCAACTGGTCGAGAAAGCTGCTGCCAGCAGGCGTTTGATGACGGAACCTGTGGATGTGGGATTACCGGGGGCCGCTCGCGATGCCTTGGTCGGGAACAGTCGTTTAATGCAGGGAATTTACAAAGAGATTGGCCGGATCGCTTCGAAGCCAGTCAACATTCTCATCCGAGGTGAAACGGGCACGGGAAAAGAATTGATCGCGCGAGCCATTTATCAGCACAGCGATAGAGCGCGAGCGCCCTTCATTGCCGTGAATTGCGCCGCCATTCCCGAGACTTTATTGGAAAGCGAATTGTTCGGGCACGAACGGGGCGCATTTACCGGAGCGGAAATGCGGCGGATCGGGCGATTCGAACAGGCGGAGAACGGAACGATTTTCCTGGACGAAATCGGAGATATGACGCCAGGCACGCAAATCAAATTGTTGCGTGTTCTGCAGGAAAGATGTGTGCAGCGGCTTGGCGGAAAGGAAACAATTGCCGTCAATGCAAGAGTTTTGGCGGCGACGCACCGGGACCTGGAGCAGGCAATCAAGAACAAGCAATTTCGTGAAGACTTATATTATCGCTTAAGCGTGGTGGTCATTTCGCTACCCTCCTTACGGGAGCGAAAGGAAGACATCCCCGAGTTAGTAAGATTCTTCTTGCGGAAGTATGCCGCCGAACTGGGTTCGGATAATTCTTCCATTCAGGAAGAGGCGATCGATATTTTGCGTTCAGAAAATTGGCCAGGTAATGTGCGGGAGTTGGAAAACGTCGTGCGCAAGATCCTCCTGCTGGCCCAAGGTTACACGATTGACACCGGTCATGTGCGTGCTGCATTGCGCAGCAGCGCGCCTTTGGATGGCACAAACCGAACCTTGCGCGAACAGGTGGATGACTTATTGGCAGCGGCCGAGCGCGGCGAACTGACAGATGCTCATGCGCGACTGCTCCAGGCTGCGGAACGTGAGATTTTCGGCAGAGCGATCGAACGCGCCCAAGGTAACCAGGCAAAAGCAGCCCGGTGGATCGGTGTGTCGCGGCTCACGATGCGCGAAAAATTAATTCAGTTCGGTCTGCACCCGGGGAAGGAATAGCGAAACTCGCGTGCTACTTTTTCTTTTCCTTTTCCTGTTTCTTTTCTTCCGGTGGAGCGGGTTCAGCAGGGCTGGTTGCGTTCAGTTGGGTCAAAACCGCATCGGTTAGATCATTATCGTTGGTGTTGAAAAGAACAATAGGAGTATTCTGAACACTTTCGGCTGCGGTGTCGATAACCAGGGTAAAACCGGCTGCTTTCGCTTTGGAGTTCAGGACGGTGCGTATTTCTGTGATGATGTTTTCACGTGTGCGCCGTTCCTGATCTCCTAATGTGACACGGGCTCCCTTCTCGTACGCCAGAATTTTGTCTTCTGTATCTTTGATGTCTCGGAGCTTGTCCTCTGCAGATTTTTTGCGTTTAGCGCGTTCGTCGGAAGATACTGCCTGGTCATTCGCTCCAGTCAGAAGGGTTTGGTACTCTTCCTTGGCTTTTTTCCAATCGTCGAGCATATTTTTGTGCTCTTTTTCCATATCCGCAGCCTTGCTTTTAAGCGTCGCGCTGGCTTGCTTTGTTTTCCAGTACGTATCGAAGACTTTGCGTAGATCGACTGTCGCGATCCGGCCCTGTGCCCAGGCGTCAGAGGTCAATAAGAGGAGCAACATTCCCAGGGTGATATTGCGTAGCGCACTTTTCATAAAAAAAGACAATCAGAATTCATTGGTATCGCCAATCTAAAACTCGGGTTCAAGAATCACCCGGCCGGCTTGATCGGCCAGGCGGAAAAAGCCGCTTCCGCGATTCTGCTTTTGCAACACGACACCTTTGAAAGATATTGAGGTGCCTGTGGCCGGATCGGTTGTTGTGCCCGAGAACAAGCCCGAGCTGGTCGTAATGGTTAAGCGTAATTTATCTGCACTGCTTACCTTGTTTGCGGAATCAAGGACAAAAACGTTGGTAACATTTTGGGTCAAAGTCCCATTCTCGAGTATGACCCGCCCCTGGCCCTGGTTGAGAGGCAGGACTGGAACGCCATTGGTGAATGAATAAAGAGAGCCAGTAACCTCCGATTGAATCGTGAAGCCTGAGACGTAAAAGTCGGTGAAGGGCCGGGGCAACTTCAACCATCCGACAGTTCCAGCTATATCCCTGTCCGGAAGATTGGTAATGGTAAGCCACCCTGTGATTAGGCCGTTTCCTGAGTAGAGAGATACGTAAAACGGCCACTGATTCTGCTTCGAGAGGAATGTTTTTTGGGAAACTGCCGTTCCGTCGGCGAGTTTTCCGGAAAAAGTTAATGTGCCCGAGTTGTCAATCACAACAGTACCAAAACCGTCCCCACCCGGTTCCGTGAGAGAATCGGGAGGGCCCGGGAAAGCAATAGTGTATTTTTTGCCGGCTTCAGGTGGAGGGTTGGTTTTCGAATAAACGGCCCGGTTCGCAACCAGGTCGGCAGTCCAGATGCCACTGGAAATCCGCCCCGTGAGTTTATCATTGGCGCTGCTTAAATCGACCTCCAAGGTCACCAGCAGCGAACTTAGGTTAGGACGAACTACCGTGGCCGCGAGCATGCCCTCGCTGGTGAATTGTCCGGAAAACGGAAACGTCTTTCCGCGCATTTGCAGTTTAGCGCTGACAACACCCTGAGTTGTCACTGTGGCCGTGAAAAATCCAGAGCTTTCGAACGCCAGAACATTTGTATCGTAAAACAAGCCCGCATAATTGCCTCCGAACGACCCGAACGGAGTAGGAATAAACTCTGCTTTCAATACCAGGCCATTGGTCATTACGAAAGTGATCTTGGGTGATGGAAATCGAAATCCTGCCCCGCTCCAGGCCGCGAAAACATAACCAGGTCCAGGCGTGGCCGTCATCGTGTAGGACTTCCCATTTTTCAAAGAGTCTCCATCAAGATTCGGAGAGACCTTTCCATCTCCCGTGATGACGACTTTAATTCGGTTTGTGAGAGGCCCGTTGAAAAGCGCGGTCTCGACTATGGGGCCGTTGAGGATCAGTGTGGCCGGATTATTCGTTCCGGTAAAAGCTCCGTCGCCCGTTCCGATCCAACCATCGAAAGTATCCATTTCAGGAGCGATCGCGCTGATCGTCAGGTTCGTTCCTGCATCATACCAACCGCTTAAGGGCATAAGCGCTCCGGAATTGGTTACATTGAAAACCGGATTGGTAGGCGTGACGGTGATGTTCGTCGAAGTCATTGTCAGGAAGTATTGGAGCTTGAAATTAGCAACGATGTTGGTGTTCCCGGAAGCGGTTATATTGTGGAACAGGTTTCCGCCGTCGCTCCAGGAAAGCCAGGCGTATTGGGCGTTAGTCCCAGCGCTCTGGGGAGTGGCTGCGATGCTGTGAAACGAACCGAGTGGCCAGTGAAAGGTGATCGGTGTGGCATTAGTCGCACCATCCACGTACAAAGGAATGCCTGAGGGCACAGTTTGGAATGTCACATCCACCAGGGAAGAGGCCGCGGAAATTTTGGCAATAAACGCCTCGCTTGGGCCAGCAAACGACTGGGGCGCGGTGGTCGTCGGGAAATCGGTCGAAAAGGTTTGACCCACGATCCACGCGTTAGCCTCGAGGTCGAGCGCGATTCCGTTGGCAAAATCATTTCCGGAACCACCGAGGTAAGTCGAGTAAAGAAAATCCGATCCATCCGATTTGATAGCAGTCACGAAAGCATCATTGAGCCCGCTGTTGAAGCTATTGGGGTAACCAATGGGTAGCACAGTCGGAAAGTCCGGAGAAGTTGTTGGCCCAGCAATGTATGCATTGCCCGCGCCATCTACTGCCAGCCCAACAGCCTGGTCTGCGCCGCTGCCACCGATGGTCGCGGAAAAGATCACGGATGTGAGTTCCGGATTAAATTTCGTGAGAAAAGCTTCTGTCCCGGCAAAGTTGTTGAAAGTCCCAACGTAAAGCGTGGAAGGTGACTTTGGATCGATGGCGAAAGCTGCTATAGGCAAACCAGGAAGTCCGTTGGCGAAAATACTCCAATTGGTGCCGCCGTCCACGCTCTTGAACAGACCTCCTCTTGTCCCAGCGTATAGGGTCGTGGGCGTCAAAGGATCTACCGCCAGGCCGGTAATACTCTGGAGAGGAACGCTGTTCGAAAAGAAACTATTCGTGTCGATCAAACGCGTATCGAGCAGGATCCAATTTGTCCCAGCCTGTGTGCGTTTAAAAACTTTTCCATCCGCCATCCCAAGATAAAAAGAGGTGGGGGTGATGGAATCTGCTGCCAGGGCGTTTGCCGTGAGGTTGGTTAACCCATCATTGTAAGTTTTCCATTGAGAACCGCCATTGGTGCTGCGAAAAACACCGCTGCTGGTAGCGACATAGAGCGTTGCGGGGTTGGATGGATCGAGGATCAAATCATTGATCGCTATCTCTCCAAGGCCGCTATTGATACTGCGCCAGGTCTCGGTAGAGTCGCTCGTCTTGAAAACACCACTTTCAGTCCCAGCGTATAACGTTTCGGGTGAGATTGGATCAATAGCGAGTTTATTGATCGTAAAGAGGATGTTGGTAGAACCTTTTGCAGGTTTCTCTAGACCTTTGCTGCTGGAAAACCAGGAGACTCCCGAATTCGTGCTTTTTAAAACCTGTGTCGAGCCTGCGTAGAGAGTCGCAGGTTCAAGCGGGTTGATGGCGAAGGCAACGATTTCATCGAAACTGTCAAGGCTGACTTGCCATGTTGCCCCGCTGTTGGTGGTGCGCGCAATGCCGCGTCCTGTTCCCACATAAATATTTGCCGGATTCACGGGGTCGATTCCAATGGCATTGACCTGGTTGTAGAGCAAACCCAGATTACTGGGCACCCAATTGGCGGCGCCGTCTGTACTCTTAAAAATACCTCCCGGGTTAATAGCGCTCGGCGTAACCGGAAAACCTGAACCCGTCTCCGAGCCCGCCACGTAAGGGTTCCCCGCGCCGTCCAGAACAATAGCGAAACCGCTCGTGGTGCCCACGGCGCCAATCAGGGTGGACCGTTCTACCGATGAACCGTCAGTTGCGAGTATGCTAACAAATGCCTGCGAAACCAAATTGGTTGGCCCAAGGGTTTGGAAAGCATTTGGGGAAACTGGAAAGTTGGTGGACGAGGTGGAACCCGTCACGAATGCCCGGCCAAGACTATCAACGGTGATGTTATTTCCTTTATCGATGTTGGTTCCACCCAGAAAGGTAGAATAGGAAAAGCTCATTCCATTGGAGGCAATCTTTGTGACGAATGCGTCGGTCTTGCCCTGGAAATCCGGCTGAAAGGCTCCAGGAGTGGTGGGAAAATTAGGAGATTCCGTAAACCCGGCGACATAAGCGCAAAAATTTGAATCTACCGCAATGCCGAGTCCCTGGTCCATTTCCTTTCCGCCGAGGTATGTGGCGTAGATCAATCGCGAACCGTCCGCACTGATTTTGGCAACAAAAGCATCGTATGGATGAAGGTCAAAATATAGCTCGCCTTTGCCGCTGATGCGGTTGCTCACAGTGAGACTGGGGATCGGGAAATTGGTGGAATCTGTGACCCCGGTGACATATACATTTCCTTCCGAGTCGTTAGCGATGGCGGCTGCGGAATCATCCCCATTGCCTCCCAGGTAGGTAAGGAAAAGCAGGTTGGTCCCGGTCGGATCAAATTTGGCTACAAACGCGTCTCCTCCTGCGCCGGGATAACCGCCAGCATAAGCAGGCTGGAAGGCATTATCTGTTCCGAGTTGCGTAGAAAGAGTGTCCCCAGCTATGAAAATATTCCCGCTCTTGTCCAAAGCAATGGCCCGTCCAGCCTCCGCGGCCAGGCCGCCGATAAAAGTGGAATAAGCCAATACTGGATCGATGATCAACGGCAGGGCAGGGTCGTAGGACCCGATTTCAAAAGCGATAATATTGCTGTCTCTGAGCTTGTAGCGACCCTCGATCTCCCTTTTTCGTCCTTCTTGCATTTGGTAAAGAATGGGCCTCTTTTGACGGATGACATTCTCACCAACTTTCAGGAGCAAATCCCCGCGCTCGTCGATCTGCATCTGCTCCGTGCCTTCAACCTGAATAGCGATGGCGGCAGGATCGACCCCTGGCCCGACCACGAAGTCATATTCCAACTGACGCTGATTACCATAGAGAATCAGATTGATCCCAGGATAAGCTTCGGCAACCTCAACAGAAGCGAACGTAGGCACACCCTTGCGCCACTTTGAGGGGTCGCTGCCGATGAGATAATTGACCTCGCCTCGAAGTTGTCCAGCGCCTGTCATTCGAGCTTGCGCACAGCCGCCAATAAATTGGAAGCGAAGGCTTTTACGGCTAAAATCTCTGGCTTCGAGGGACTGGGCGTGGCCGGTGTTGGAATCGCGTAATGTGATGACTACTTCATTTGGGCCGAGATAAAAGATCCCCTGACTATTACGAGCTATAAACCGTGCGGGATTATCCGCCTGTCCCTCATTTGCTTCAAAGTAGAGAGGAAGATTGGCAAATCCCCCGGACGCCTTCGAGAGTTGACCTGCCGTCAAATCGGGCGTTTGAAGAATGGATGCGCTGATGATCAGCACGCCGAAGACAACCTTGGACACAGATCTGAAATCCTGGTGCGCAAAGCGAAAATTCCGACATTTGCGGAGGGCCTGACTTAGACAAAAAGACAGAATCATTTTAAAACTCGCGAGTATAACCAACACCGAATTGGAAGCGGCCAGAGCTGCCATTGAATTTATCATGGCTGATCGGGATGCCGTAGTCGAGTCGCAATGGACCAATAGGCAGGTTAAGCCGCAAGCCAAGACCCCAGTTATCATTGAAGTGGCTAAGGTCTGAGTAATCGTAAGGTTTCGCGGCGACATTGCCGACATCATAAAACAAGGCAAAACGAAGTCGCTCGATGATAGGGACGCTGTATTCAATCGAACCAAACCAATACGTATCGCCGCCGATCGGTTCGGAGATATCGCCCTCGCGCGGACTCACGCTGCGATATTTGTAACCGCGCAAGGAATAGAGCCCGCCCAGGTAGAACCTTTCGTAGAATGGAACATCATCAGATTGCAGACTTTCAGCGACGCCAGTTCGACCCGCGACTTCGATGATGTGAGACGGCAAAAAGCCGCGAAAATACCAGGCACTCTTTATTTCAAGCGAATAAAATTCCTTGTCTCCTCCGAGAGGGCCACCAACGAACTGGCCAAATAATTCGGTACGCTGCCCGCGATTTGGCAACAGACCCCCTCCTCGAGTGTCATAAGCAATGGAAGCCCCCACTTTGGAAAGAATGGAATGCCCAGCTTCATTAAAGAGCGCTTCCGGGGTATTTCCCGGCACAACAACGTACGTGGGTGGTCCTCCACCGGAGCCTGGAACTTCGACAATGTGAGCGCGCGTTGCGGAATCATTGAAGAATATCCCCACATCCTCGAGGGTGTAACTCAAAGTCCCGATCACGAAATCGCTCCAAAGCGCTCGCGTCAGGCTAAGCCGCCCGCCTGTGCGAGTTTCATTGTAAAGGTTATCCAAACTTTGAAAGTTCCATTCCCGATGGTACAGATCGACTCCGAAAGCCAGTTTGCGTCCGAGAAACCATGGCTCGATAAAAGAGACCAGGTAATCCTGTCGTTCCGTCCCGATTTGGACTCGCAACCGGAACTTCTGGCCGCCACCGGTAAAAGTAGGCGGATGGAACAAATCAAAATTGCCTTGATAAACTTCGGCGAAGCCCACGATTGAATCCACGGAACTGAACCCTGCTCCCATGGTCATGTTACCTGTGCTTTTCTCGTCCACACCCACGACAAGATTTTTGTGGCCGACAATGGGCGGATCGGTTGGTTCCTGGCGGGTGTCAACCTTTTCAAAATATTGCAACCCTTCCAGACGCTGTTTGCTCACTTTGACACGCACCATATCGAACACTTCACCCGGTGAAACAGCCAATTCCCGGCGAACCACCTTATCTTTGGTCTTGGTATTTCCTCGAATCTCGATCTTCTCAATGTAAGACTTCTGACCTTCATCAAGTTGAAATTCCAGATCCATTGTCCCTGTCTCAATATTGGGGATTCGCAAAACGTTCAGACTGCGCGAGGAGGTTGTGACATCGATGTAACCTTTCCCCCCGTAAAAATCCTCAACCGTCTCGATGTCCTGGCCCATACCCTTTGGTGTAAAGACGTCGCCAACGTCCATTGGCAGTCCATTGCGGCCAGCTTTGTGTTTGCCTGGTTTAATGCCAGTCACATAGCGGAGCCCATTGGTTAGTTCCGAAAGACTGAAGATTTTGTTACCGGTGAATTTTACAGAGCCGACCTTGTATTGGGCACCCTCATAAACGATGAAACGAATCACCATCGTCTTGGGTGTGGGATTCTGGAATTGAACCTCTTTGATTTCGAAATCGAGGTAGCCATGGTCACGATAAAATTCTCTGAGTTTATCCTGATCATCCTCGAATTGTTCGTCTTTGAGGTATCCGCTTCCGGTGATCCAGGAAAACATCCAGTGCTTGCGGGTTTTGATCACCTTGCGCAGTTTGCCCTGGGAAAACGCTTTTGCGTTTACAAAGTCGACCCGGGCAATTTTTATTTTGGGACTTTCATTGATTTCGAATGTAGCGGTGGCGCGGCCGCTTTCCTCGATGACGCTCGAGACGGGTTTCACCTCGGTGCGGGGATGCCCGGACTTTTGGTACATTTTTTGGATTTCCTGGCTGTCGGTGAACAATTTGCGTTCATCGAGTGGTTCGCCGACTTTTGAAGAAAGCTTTTTCCGGAGTTTTGTTTCGCTGAAACGTTTGTTGCCAGTGAAGAGAATTTCCGTCAAACGGGGTTTGCCCTGGACCAGGTACGTGAGCACGACGCCATCCGGAGCGGATTCTCGCGCGACGCGGATATTATAAAAGAGGCCGGTATTGTAGAGATTGCTGATATCGTCATCCGTTGCGGCGCGCTGGTAACGATCCCCTACCTTGACGCGGATATTCGCGCGGATAAGTTCATCGCTTACCGAAGCGGGTCCAACATGTTTAATATCAATCCTGGCAACTTTGTCAGACGACGTCTGTCCTAAGGCACAAAGCATCAGGGCAAAGAACAAGCACAGGCCACAAAGGCGAGGCGGTGGTGATTTCATCGTCGCGTGGTCAGTTGGGCACGTCTTCGCCGCTTACTTTGGCTGCACTTTCAAATCGAGTATAGGATTTTAAAAACGTCAGATTTACGTCGCCCGTCGGACCATTGCGTTGTTTAGCGAGCAACAGATTTACCGCCACGGCATCCTCTTCCGAGGGGCTGCCACCATCGTCTTCATCGCTGCTAGGCTTATACAGCAGACCAACTACATCGGCATCCTGTTCAATCGCGCCGGATTCTCTCAGGTCGGAAAGGCGCGGTTTGCGGTTTTTCTCGCGTTCCAGCTCGCGATTCAACTGGCTCAAAACAATGATTGGAACGTTCAATTCTTTGGCCAACGCCTTGATGCCGCTCGAGATATCAGCAATCTCTTGCTGCCGGTTTTCGGCGCGTCGCGCAGTAGAATGGAGCAATTGCAAGTAGTCAATGACGAAAAGCTTGATGTCATATTGCTGGAACATCCGGCGCGCCTTCGCCCGCAACTGCAGGATGGATAACCCGGAGGAATCGTCGATGAACAAGGGAGAGTTCGCCAGTTTGCCCGCCGCACCGGTCAGTTTGGGAAAATCGCGTTCGGCAAGAAAACCATCGCGCACATTGCGCAAGTTGACCCGGGATCTCGAGCAGAGCATGCGCAAGACCAGAGACTCCGAGGTCATTTCCAGGCTGAAAACCCCCACAGGCAAGCGCAGATCGATGGCGACGTGCTCGGCAATGTTCATCGCCAGCGAAGTTTTTCCCATCGAAGGTCTGGCCGCGATCACGATCATCTCTCCCGCATGAAATCCGCTGGTCATTTTGTCCAGATCTGTAAACCCTGTCCCGACCCCGGTGAGCAATCCCTGGCGCTGGTGGAAATCTTCGATGGTGTTGATCGCTTTTTTCACCAGATCTTTAATGGTATTCGTATGCGCCTGAACGCGGGATTCGCTGATGCGCAGGATGTCACGCTCCACTTCATCCATTAAGGCATCGATTTCTCCCTCGTAGTCGTACACCCTCGCCACCACATCGGTGCAAGTGTGAATCATTTTTCGAAGCAGGTATTTCTCCTGTACAATTTCGAGGTAATAGCTCAGGTTTGCCGACGAAGGGACTTTGTCAGGCAGTGAAGCTAGGTATGGAATTCCGCCGACTTCTTCGAGTAACTGGTTGTTTTTGAGGCGTTGTTGAACGGTGATGAGATCAATGGCTTCGCGCGCGTCATACATCGCCGCCAGGGCGTTATAAATGGTCTGGTGTCGCAGATCATAGAAAACTTCCGGACCGGACTTGAACTTTTCGATGCATTCGCCCATGCAATCGTTGGGAGAAAGCAAAGCACAGCCTAAAACACCCTGTTCCGCTTCGGGTGAATTGGGGGGCAGCCGATCTATCTTTGCCGCGTCGGACGAGGACATTTTCCGCCTGCGCGCCCGTTTTAGATCAGGACCGCCCGCGCCTTCTGAAATTGAATCAATCATCTGGTTACGAAACAGGTATTCCCAGCGTCGTGCTAGTCCAAGTTGTTGGCTGTTATTTTGATGTTATTCACATTCAGAGCTTTCATTACTCTAATCTCTGGACGGAATTTAACGGAACAGGTTGGACATCCGCTGTCCTGGCAAATGTGTTTTACATGACGCTGCAACTTGATCGTCGTACTGCTTTAGAGTGGTTGGTCAACCTGCGGAGAATGGCCACACTGTTGCGCAATACAACCTGAGGTATGCAATACGCCGGAGAACTTATTCTGATCGTGAGCCCAAACGTAAGCTTGAGCGATTGGAAACTGAGTCTAAACCGTAAGGCAAAGCTCAGCCAAAGGGGTTCAAACCCTAAGCTTAGTTTGGCCAATTAAAGTCGAAAAGCGACTTGCAAGGTAGCAAGTCGTGCTCGCTTTGCTCTAAACCGCTGTGGTGGCGGTCTGAACAGCGGGGAATTCTGGCAATTCGGTTGAGGTGACTGTGGCTGCGGGTACCAATTCTTTGGATCTCCTGACGGAACTTATGGAGCGGTTTCGGATCCTGGCGGGTTTGGTTGCTTTAGCTTCGGACAGTTTGATCGAGGTCTTGGCCTCTTTGCGTGTCCTTTTGGCGGCTTTTCGGGCCTGTTTATACGCTTTGCGGGCCAACTTGTAATCAGCTTTCAACATTCGAAAATGCTTTTTCGCCTGCTCAGCGAGGCGTTTTGCTTCCGCAGCTTTTAGAACCAGAATTTTCTGAGAGTCTTTTGCCGGTTTCTTGCCTTCGTCCAATGGTTTTGTGTCCATAAAAGTTGGTTAATGGTTGTTGAGTTTTTAAATAACTTCAGGAGCCAGCACAGTTTCGCAACGAATCGGTGAATTACTCAAGTCTGAACCTTAAAATGTTATTCACAGTTGCTCTCCCTCATGAGAGAAGTTCCAAATTCCAAAGCCTGTTTCTTTCAGGCGAGCCTTCTGAGCATTGGAGCTTGATGTTTCTCTGGAGCTTGGAGCTTGGAGCTTGGTTCTTGGAGTTTGTTTTTGTTCGCGGATCGAAGTGACTCGCCCCAACACTCCACCCAGTTAATTCTTCGTCCTATAAAACCTGTTGGAGTTAACCAGCTCAGAAGTAATCTGGTATGGGCTCGTAGCATTCGTGAGATCATCCCATGGACCAGAGAGATCTTCGGCTTGTTGCAAAACCCCGGATGGCCAGGTCAACTCAAGGACATTGTTGTTATAGGTGAACGACAGAAATGTTTTGAGCGATTTGATTTGGTAGATCATCCCACTGTTCGCGCCAGTATCCGTATTTCCGGTCCTGGTGATATCGGCCAGGAACAGCGAGTCTCCCGTACTTAACAATCCATCCAGATGGCCGATGTTAGTTTCATCATTGCTGATAAAATGCCAATAGTTCGTTGTCCCCAGATCGACAAAGACCAGCGGGTTTTCTTCGTTGGCAAGACCCCCCAGTGCCCATTTGCCATGGAATCCCACAAAGACACCGTTGTTGAGCCCAGGTGGAAAAGCGAGCGGGGCAAACGCTATGTCATTTGGCCCCTCGCTCTCCGAACTGTTCAGCGGTTGAAAAGTGACCAAGGGTTGAACACCCGCGCCGCCAACCACAACACCCGTTCGATAAGCGGTATAGTTACTGGGAAAACCAAAGTCCGGCACACTGCCATCGCCGACCTGTGCCGCAGGAATGAAGTTGAGTTCATCCACACTGAACGGTTCGTTGGGGTCCACCAGACCGTCGATTCCATTATCCTCGAAGTAAAAGTCGCCAGTCACAGGATGAAAAGCGAATCCGGCTGGATTACGAAGACCCTTGGCGATGCGCGTGAGTTGGGAAGCGACCACATTGGTGAGGTTATCGGTAATAGTGAGCCTATAAATCGACTGGCCCTGAAGCGTTCCCACGGCGCCGGAGATTTGCGAATTGGTCATTGTTACGGTGCGCACAGTATTCGAAAAATTCTGATCTGAGCCGAGTTGGAAGAAAAGGTGGCAGCTCTCGGACTGGCCAGGAACCGGCCGAACATTGAGTGCTGAGTGAGGATGCAACCAGCCACCGGGCGATGGATACACAAGGTTGATAGCACCGACGAGCGTGAGAGCGGCATCCGGAGTGGCGCCTGCCCTCAAAATAGAAATTGGCCGGCCTACGCCCTGACCGGTGACAAAGAAGAGATTGCCGCAGTGACGGAGAGAGGTTTGGCCACCGGGCAACCCTGTATATAGAACCGTGCCCGCATCGTCAGCAATTCCGTCGCTATTAGTATCCGTCAGACGGAGTAGTTTGCCCACCGTAGACCCGCTCCAGTAGCTGGATCCCTGACTGATAGCCACCAGCAGAGAGCCATCGGAAAGTTGAACCATGCCCAGCGGGAAATAAATGTTCGTTGCAAAAGCAGTGATGCGGAAATCCGAAGGATTCACTCCCGGACCCTGAATCGCAAACGGCGCGGCGTGTACTTTTCCGGATGAGATGAGAAGGAGCAGGCCTGCGAAGACAGGAATAATCGTGAACAGACAGTGGCGCAAGTAGGCTTTCATAATTGCAAGTAACATCCCTCGAATTAGCGCCCTAGTCAAAACTCTTTCTCCTCTGATTTTGGCCCGGTAACTATTTGGTGAATTAAAAAGAATTGATTGTACTGTTCACTTAAGTTTTTCCGGCTGAGTGTCTGGGGTTATCCGGACTTCGTGGGCGTTTGGCGGAAGGGCAGAAGTTGTGATCTTTCCTCCTGGCCAGCGAACCTGGATTTCTGTTGGGGTCTGTTTTCCCAGGCTCAAAACCTGAACCGCGCTGTCCTGTGACCAGTATCCTGAGCCTCCATGCACCTCCCGCACTGGACCCCATTTTCCTCCCACTCCCAAACGCATCACCGCTCCAAATCCATGCCCCCCGTTACCCACTGCCTTCACTCGCAACCCAGCCTTGCCACTCACATTGCGATACAACTTCGTTTCCGCCGCATTCTGACTGACCACCAAATCCACTTTCCCGTCCCCATCGTAATCGCATAACGCAGCC
>Ga0163163_10000086_pt1 | contig 102881 bp, 101 predicted proteins | sample S65metaG_FD_119766 | JGI IMG/M metagenome (GOLD analysis project Ga0163163, IMG submission 119766) | Switchgrass rhizosphere microbial communities from Kellogg Biological Station, Michigan, USA - S6-5 metaG | ecosystem: Host-associated > Plants > Roots > Rhizosphere > Soil | place: USA...
ATATCGGCAAGATTGGGAAACGTTTTTTTGTTTGGTTGCATTAGTTGACACCGGTTCTGTTTGGGTTGTGCCGGTGAGGAACCGTTACCCCCTTATCTTAAGAACAGTGTCAAGATGCGCCCCCACCCAGCCACCAAACATCCAGTTTGGCTACATCACCCTTCAAGTCCACATTCAAAACGGTAGTCAAGCCCGCGTCGTCGCGTCGGCGCATTGGCAGCGTCCTTTTCGGCCTTCGGATTTCGGCCTTCGGACTTCTACATCTATGAAGGATGCTCCGCTGAAGCCGATGCCACAGGAGCCAACAATTGTGGATCCTGCTTCCTGCGCCGGGTGCCGATAAGTGATTCGCTCACGAGGAATATCAGGGCGATGGACAGGGGAACATAGAAACGGTCCTTACCGAGCTTTCGGTCCGGAATACTCACGGACTGATCCAAAGTCTCTGCAGCGATCCGGACCTTGGCCAACCCTTCTCCCAGAGGTCCAAGCGGATAGTACGCTCCATGCGCCGCTTGACCGATCGCCCGCAAGGTTGTTTCATCCAGGCGACTGCGAACCACTTCACCGTTTGCATCACGTAACAGTTCAGGTTTGCCTTGCTCGTTAATCATTTGGATTTCAGATCCTCCAGGGGTACCGACTCCGATTGTAAAAATCACCACTCCCTTTTTGGCAAGATCTTCCGCCATTTTGAGACCGCCTTTTTCCAAATCCTCACCATCCGTTACTATGACCAGGAGTTTTTGGGGGTCATCTTTTTTAAGAGCATGAAATCCCTCGTCCAAAGCGCGTCCGATGTCCGTTCCGGGAATGGGTATTGTTTTATCGTCAATAACCGTCAGAGCTTCCCGAAAGGCGCCATAATCAAAGGTCAGTGGACATTGTAGGAACGCCTGCCCGGCAAAGGCGACCAGGCCAACTCTACCGTGACCTCTCCGCTGGACAAAATCGAGGATGGCCAGCTTGGACCGTTGTAAACGGCTGGGTAACACATCGGAGGCCAGCATGCTGCGCGAGCAGTCCAGAATGAATACGACATCCTGTCCAAGGAAATGGCTGGTATTGGCCTGCTCGCCCCATTGGGGCCGTGCCATGGCAACTCCAATGGAAATCACCGCGAGAATAAGAAACGCATTTTTGATCTCACGTTTGATCGAACTATGACTGCGGGTAAGCTCCTGAAGAAAGCGTGGGGCCGCGACTTGCGAAAGCTGACGACGCCGGGCCACGGAGGCGTAGCGTTGCAACAGAAAAAGCAACAGCGGCCCCAGCAGCGCCAGCCAAAGCCAGGTCGGTTCCGCAAAATGAGGCCGAGCAAAACTCATAGGTTGTGGTGGCCAATTCCTGTGACTTTCGGATTTCGGATTTCGGATTTCGAAATTTTCTTCACGGTACTCTGCGAAATCTTGTATTCGCCAAAAGCAACTCCAACGCCAGCAATCCGCAAGCTGCGAGCAATGGCCATTGGAACAAGGGTCGATAAATGGTGAAGCGCCGAAGTTTTACCTGGGTTTTTTCAAGGCGATCAATGTCATTGTAAATACTTTGTAGCTCTCGACGGTTTTTTGCGCGATAAAATTTGGCATTGCTTAATCTGGACATTTTATCCAACACGCTGTAATTGGCGGGCTGCAGAGTCATTGTGGGAACTACGTTCCCATTGCTATCAAGCCTCAGCTTGCCGGTAGCCGGATCGAACAAGGGCAATTGGCATGGTTCCTCGATTCCGATTCCGATCGTGTAAACCTTTACTCCCAGAGCCGCTGCCAATTGGGCAGCAGGCACCGGATCAATTTCGCCGCGATTGTTATCTCCATCGGTCAACAGAATCATAATCCTGCTTTTGCTGTCCTTAAGCCCCTTTAGCCTGCGGGCCCCCGCGGCGGCAGCGTCGCCAATCGCTGTGCCAACATCGCGCACTAATCCCACATACAGCCGATGAAGGTTTTGGATCAACCAATCGTGGTCGAGTGTCAGCGGACTGGCCAGGTACGGCACGGCGGAGAAAACCAGCAGCCCAAGACGATCACTTGGACGCCGCCTTACGAAATCCTCGAGAACTTGTGAGGCGATATCGAACCGTGTGAAGCGCTCCTGCGGTCCGCTCATATCCAAAGCCATCATCGACCAGGAGAGATCCAGAACCAGCATGATATCCACACCGCTCGCCTGAGTTTCTGTCTGATCGTTAGCAAAGCGTGGGCCTGCCAACGCTACGAGGCAAAGCCCCACCGCTAACAGTCGGAGGAACAGGAGTAATCTTCCAGCGGCGGCCCGGGCCGTTGCACCGGCCCCGCGCGCAATGTCCGCGCTGGGAAAGCGCAAGGCGGAAAGCTTGCCGATTTTTCCGCGTAGTAAGGCGTATAGCGGAAGCAAACCAAGCAAACCCAAAATCCATGGGAATTGAAACTCGAAGGCGGAATTCATGTAACAAAAGCTAGCCGGTGGTCCTCCCCTCTTTGGAAACACCCCTCGCCTGGTCCATTGTTTTTTGCTCCGTCTGGCGAAGTTCAGCGCAACGCCGCTCGGATTCTTCTACAAACCGCAAGGCAGTCGATACCGCATTGAGTGAAGATGGATCTTTCACCAGGGCGAATTTGCGCTGGTCACAGCAACGCAGGAACTCACCGATTTCAGAGGAGAGTTGTGATCCCACCGACGGATTTGCCGAAATGACTTCGCAAAATTCTGTGGTGGTCAGTTCCCCAGGAGCAAGGCCAAAAGCTGCCATGACATAACGGCGTAAAGTTTGTGAAACGCGGCTTAAGAGGATGCCGTTCTCCGGTTGTCCCAGCAAAGGGTTTAACACCTGCCGCGCCTGGGTTGCGGGAGGAACGGTCGCGCGTGGTCGAACTCGGAGCATGAACCAAAGAGCGATACCGATGGTCACGACCAGAATAAGGCAACCGGCGATCAATCCGCCGCTGTGTTGTTCCAAAAAACTCGGCGGGATCTCGGCTCGCGGCGGACGAAGTGGAGGGATCTCCTCGGCATTGGTCGCACTTTGTCCGACAGCGAGTAGCGGCAGGCAGCAGGCTGATAACAAAACAGAAAGGGACCAGGCAGACCTTGACCAAAATGGAATAAATTGCGCCGACTGCACGTCGGCGAGTTCAGCTTTGGCAGCTGTGGACGCAAGTCCGCGCAGCTCTCTCTTCCAGGTACTCTCGCGGAATTTATGAAATTGGAATAGCACTGGTTGAAACGTCCGGAAATTATCCTCGGCGTCGTCCGCGTCTGGTTTCAAAGAAATGTTGCAACGTTTGGGCGAAGGAGTCCGAAGTGCTAAAGCGCAAGGTCTCGACTCCTGCACGCTGGAAGGCACGTTCTAATTCGGCCAGGCGTTCGGCATTCATTTCGGCAAATTTTTTGCGCACCGCCGGCCGGGTCGTGTCCAGTTCCAGGAGTTCGTCCGTTTCCGCATCTTCAATCGTCAGCAAACCCGCCGATGGCAAGCTGCTCTCCCGGGGATCATGAAGGTGCAGACAAACAAGGTCATGCCGGGCGTTGGTAAGACCGATTTCCTGAATCACATCCCTGCCTTCTACGGGTCGCTGACCGGACGGTCCGAAAGTATGAAGAAAATCCGTAATCAAAAAGACAATCGAACGTCGATGAAGGACATGATTGAGAAAGGCCAAAGCCGCGGGAACATTTGTTCCCCGATGTTTCGGTTGAAAAAAGAGCATCTCTCGCAGGAGGCGCAAAATGTGTCGTCGTCCCTTTCGCGGTGGCAAAAACAACTCGACTTGATCGCTAAAAAGCAACAGCCCCACTTTGTCGCTGCTGCGCGAGGCGGAAATGGCCAGGGTTCCCGCAATTTCAGTCGCATACTCGCGTTTGGATCGCTCGAGAGATCCAAAGGCAGAAGAGGCCGAGACGTCCACTGCCAAGATCATTGCCAACTCCCTCTCCTCACGAAAACGTTTTACAAAAGGGCGCCCCATCCGGAAGGTGACATTCCAATCGATATCTCGCACCTCGTCTCCAGGGATATATTCGCGCAGCTCTTCAAAATCCATCCCTCGCCCTTTGAAGTGGCTGAGGTATGCGCCGACCATCGTGTCGTTCACGAGCCGGTTAGTGCGCACTTCCACGCGGCGGACGGAGCTGAGCAGTTCAAGGAGGGTCATGGGGGAAAGAGAAAATCCGAAGCCCGAAATCCGAAATCCGAATAAGACTTAAACCCCGAAGCTCGAACCATGAAGCTCCGATGTGGATATCTCGCTTGCACAAATTATTTTCTCCAGATTGCGCCAAAGATCAGATTTAATTCTTTGGCTTCCCGCCATAGAGAGCGCGCCTCACTGGCAAGCTGTGCTTCGGCAACAGCAATCATTCGCAAGAAGAACATCGTTTCTTTGGATTCCTTTCGGCATGTGCAGATTTTCTGCTTGAACTCCTTGCCGGAAATGGAGTCGTCGGCTTCGCAATAATTTGCTCCAACGCTGGTTCCGGCACCCACGAGCTGTTCAATTAGTCTTTTATTAACCGGTTTTGCTGGAATTTTCTTTGCAAATCTAATGATAGCCTCACCAAATTGAGCCGTGCGTTCATCCAGCTTCTTTAGATGTCCACTGTCCGATACCTCGCCATCCCTTAAAAGCATATCTTCGATTACATTCTGCCAGTATATCGGAGGTTTCTCTATCTTCAATTGTCTCATCTTTATTCTCCGTGTTCTACGCATTGGTTTGTATTCCCTTTCGGTCTTCGGATTTCGGGCCTCGGACTTTTATTTGTTAGGGCACCGCCACTGCGTTAAAAATCTTCTTAATGATCACATCCGTCGTCACTGCCTGGGCTTCCGCCTCATAGGTGAGGATAATCCGGTGGCGCAAAACGTCGGGGCCGATGCTTTTGACATCCTCGGGTGTGACATACTCGCGCCCTTGCAATAAAGCCCAGGCCTTGGCAGCAAGTGTGAGGTAAATGGTCGCGCGCGGGGAGGCGCCGAATTGAATGAAATGTTTTATCTCGAGTTTGTATTTGTCCGGCGTGCGGGTGGCAAAGACCAGATGCACGATATAGTCCCGCACCTTTTCATCCACATGAATTTGATCGACTAATTTTCGAGTGTGCTGGATTTCTTCGAGTGGGATGACCGGTTCCACGCGGGTCTCCGGGGATGTGAAAGCCATCCGGTCCAGGATTTTGCGTTCCTCCTCGAAAGATGGATAATCCAGAAGGACCTTGAACATAAATCGGTCTACCTGCGCTTCGGGCAAGGGGTAGGTGCCTTCCTGGTCGATTGGATTTTCAGTGGCTAACACCAAAAAGGGGGAAGGCAGCGGCATGGTTTCACCCCCGAGAGTCACTTGCCTCTCTTGCATCGTTTCCAGCAATGCAGATTGCACCTTGGCCGGCGCGCGATTGATCTCATCTGCCAAAACAAAATTCGCAAACACCGGTCCTTTGGTCGCGTGATATTTGCCATCCTGGGGACTGTAAATCAAGGTGCCAACGATATCCGCGGGTAACAAATCGGGAGTAAACTGAATGCGATGAAAAGTCGCATGAATCGCCGTAGCCAGAGTGCGAACCGACATGGTCTTGGCCAGACCGGGCACACCCTCCAGCAAGACGTGGCCATTGGCCAGCAATCCCACTAATAGCCGGTCGACTAACTGCTCCTGGCCAACGATCACTTTCCCAATTTCGGTCCGCAACTTGCCAATCCACCCCGCTGCCGCAGCCACTTGTTCCTTCAAAGCATTACTCATGTGCGGCAGAATCTAGGGCAGGCAGGTCAGCGACTCAAGTTATCTGCTGAAGTGTTGGAAAAACTGTTTCGCCCGAATTGGGAGGAAAGGTTGCCTGAAAAGCCAGGAATTTTTCTGTTTGGCTGATTAGAATAAGGGTCTGAGCGAGTGATGGAGATCCGGCAATGCGGTAATTCTAGCTTGAAGCTCCCAGCCCTTGGCATAGGTTGCTGGGCCTTCGGGGGCGGTGACTATTGGGGCGCGCAAGAGCAAAGCGACGTCGAAGCTGTTGTCCACCGGGCCGTGGAGCGTGGTTGCAACTTCTTCGATACCGCAGAGGCGTACAATAAAGGTGATAGCGAGGTCTCGCTGGGCCGGGCACTCAAGGGCATCTCACGCGACAAAGTGATGCTTGCAACAAAAATCAGCCCGTCAAATACCACTCCCGAGTCTATGGCCCGTCATTGTGATGCAAGCCTGGCCAGGCTGCAGACCGATTATATCGATCTGTATATGGTCCACTGGCCAATTACAGCGCAATCCATACGGCATTTTACGACTGAGATAACTGTGGTTCCGCGCGTCCAGGATGCTTTTGAAACGCTCATGCGCCTCCAACAAGCCGGCAAGATCCGTCATATTGGTGTCAGCAATTTTGGACTTCTCAAACTGGACGAGGCACTTGGAACGGGGGCAAAAATTGTTATCAACCAACTTCCATATAGCCTGCTTACCCGGGCAATCGAGTCAGATATTCTACCCTATTGCCGAACCAAAGGAATCGGCGTAGTTGCCTACATGCCTCTCATGCAAGGTGTGTTAGGGGATCATTCTTCTGATTTCAACGCGCTGCCGGCTTCTCGACGGCGCACCCGTCATTTCGACAGCAGGCTTAATCCCGAGTGCAGACATGGACTCAATGGGGCTGAAAAGGAAACAAAATTGACGTTGGAAAATATCCGCCGTATCGCTGGCCGTCATCATTTCTCTATGGCGGAGGTTGCTTTGAAATGGGTTTTGGCAAGAGCCGGCATAACGAGCACCCTGTGTGGTTCGCGGAATGTTCGGACACTGGAGCGCAATATGGAGGCAGCGTCCGATCGACTTCCCCAAGAGATCGTTGAAGAATTAAACCTCGCAACAGTATTGCTGAGGAAAAAGCTTGGTCCAAGCTTTGACTACTACGAAAATGCGTCGAACGACCGAACCCAATAGGTTCCGGGCTAAGGAATACCGGGCCCCTCATACCAGGTGTAATACCATGGCCAGTTATCCTTGACCATCGGCGCCGGTACTTTCTTCCCCTGCAGGACAGTCTTTGCAGCGTACCATTGGACATGGCCATCGCTCCACGATTGATTCATCCCGGAAGGAAGAAACAGTTGAGGATTGTCCGGGTCCGCCTTGTCTCCATGATTGGACCACCATCGGCTGGGGGAGGTCAGATAGGACCCGGTATGATCAGCCGTCAAAGGTCCAAGGGGATCGGTCGATTTCCTGGGAGAAAGCTTTCCGAAATAAGAAGAGTCTCCACGCAGGTCTGTCATGACCATGTAATGATCGATAATGTAGGACTTATCGGGATTAATGACACCGCGCGGCGTGTCGCGTCGCGATGGGCAGAGCCAAGGTGTAGAGTTCGTTCCCTGCGTCATCCCATTGGACATAAACCAAAGCTTTAGCGTCTCAGGCATCCCATATAAGGAGGTCCACCCATTGTGACCAGTAGCGACCGGGAAAAGATCTCTGAAATCTGAAGTGTACATTATAAACCAAAGCCCGTGATTCCTCAGGTTATTCTGGCAAGACGCTCGCTTGGCTTTTGTTTTAGCTCTGCTCAGTGCAGGAAGCAGCATGGAAGCCAAGATCGCAATAATAGCAATAACCACCAACAACTCGATCAGGGTAAAAGCCGCCGCTTGCGTTTTGATGGCCGCACGGCCTCGCCCAGATATTCTCTGCTTGCGTCTTACCATTGTCCAACCGTGCTTTGAGTTTCTGCTTTTGTTACCATACTTGAGTGACCAAATTGGGTCTTTGTAAAAAGGGCGATTTAAAATGGATAAAAGGGCTATTCAAAAGCAAATGGCGTTGGACTAATGTGTTTATCTTGTTGTAAGCCCTGCGATTGCATACAATAAGCAATCCTATGCCGCACCTTAGTGAAGCACCGATAAGCAATATTCTAATTGGAGGAACAGGCAGTATGTCGTTCGCCCATGATTCCGCTGTGCGCTTTATCCCGTCAGCTTCTGCTTTAACGGATGAACTCGTCAAACGCCCAAAAAAGGTTCTCATGCCCGATTTTGGCGTCGCTGCTTATGAGAGTCGCCATGACGTGGGTTTCGTGGGCGATGTGCAGGAGAAGCATGCTCAGTTTTACCTCGTAATCTCCGGCAAGGGTCGCTGGCAGGGTGGTCACGGCACCTTTCGACTCGAGCGAAACTGTTTACTGCATGTTCCGGAACAGGTGCGGATGCTTCAGGAAGACGATCCAGGAGAACCGATTACAGCTTTCGGAATCCATTATCAGCCTCACGTCTTGCCTCAATTCTTGTCCGAAGAAATGAGGCGCCTGGGTCCCTATTATTGGCCGCTCGATACCTATCACGAAAAAACGGCGCAGGAAGTGCGCTCGATTTTCCAGGAAATGCTCTTCGAGCAACGCAGCCAAACGGAAGGCTGGCAGTTTATGGTCTCCTCGCAATTGGTAGATTTGGCTGTCCGCACACTCCGCCTGGCACACCGCCGCTCCGGCAATGGCGAGCCAATTTTTATTAGAGGCAGAGATAGCAGCGAGCGGGTGGCCAACTATGCACTTGCCCTAAAAAAGCGCTTTTACCGGCGAGAAACCCTGGATGAAGCCGCGCGTTGCACTTGCCTGAGCCGACGTCAGTTTACTCAGATTTTTCGACGCATCACCGGCCTGAGCTGGCATCAATATGTTTTGCGGGAAAGACTGAACCACGCCAAAGACCTAATTTTGCACAGCGACAAATCCATCGTCGCAATCGCCTTCGAATCCGGTTTCGAAGAACTTTCCGGGTTCTATCGCCTCTTCAAACGCGCCTTCGGCTCCTCCCCCTCCGCACTACGGCAAAAAGATATGAGAGGAATTTAAAACGCCCCTCGGCAGCTTCGGCCTTCGGATTTCGGCCTTCGGATTTCGGATTTCGGCCTTCGGATTTCAAACCTGGTACCCCCATCAGGAATTGAACCTGAATCAACGGTTTAGGAAACCGCTGCTCTATCCATTTGAGCTATGGGGGCGCCGAGTGGCGGTTGGAAACTTTACTTTCATCCGTGGTTAAAGCAAGGAGGGATGCTCACCAGCTTTTAGCAAATTCTCTTAAAGCAGAAAGTCCAGGGAACAGCCTTTTAGAGACGGATTGATTCCTTGATTTTACTTTCTTTCGCTGCTGACGCTCACAACTAATGAATCCCTATAGTGGCGGCATTTGGCATTTAAAAGCGCTGACCAGGTCGCCAGCGGGGCATCTTGGCGTCCAGGCGAACGCCACAACCAGGACAATAGGTAATCCATCGAGAATCACCGCCACTTGAAAATCGAGGCAGAAAGCCAGCGGATGAGTTGAGCACTCCACAACCCTCGCATCGTCCGCCTCGCAATGGTTGACCGCAAGCGTGACAAAAAGTGGCCGCACAAACTCGTATATTGTGGTGGCAGTTGGGACATATTGGCGAGGCAAGGTGCCAGGCCCGGAAGCAAAGGAAGACGAACATCGCAGTGAACAGCAGAAGGCTCGCGGGTGGCAGCAAGTTTACCTTGATGGGAAGGTAGGTAATAGCGAAGAACATGACCGTGTAGCCAACAAAATATAGCCAGAAGCCCGAGCGGTCGCGTTGACTAAACTCCGACGCGCAAGAAATTTGCCGGACGAGTTGGCTGGGCGATTCACGTTCCGGCGCGTTCTGTGATCCCACGCGGCGGGCGGCAAGCGACGTAGTGTGTTTGGGATCAAACTTGTCCGCCAGCTCCCGCGCCCACTCTCGCTGCTCCTGTTGAAGACGGATCTGATGATCTGTTAGGAGCAACTCCCGTGGTATTGGGTGTCCGCACTTCTCGCATATTCTGGTTCGACGACTGTAAAGAATGGTTCCGCATGCCGGGCAGTGGGGTGGGTCGGCGGAAGTGCTGGCGCTCTTAGCGTTCTCGCCGGTGGGGTTTGATTCAGAATCAGCTTTAGCATTACTGCTCCCGACGTTATCCGCAGACTCGCTCGCCCAGGGAAATTCCCACAAGTCGGATAGGGGTTCGTGGGCAGAGGAGTGCATTAATTCCAGCCGTTGGGACGTGAGTTGCGCGCCGGCTTCGACGAGCGCCTCGGCAACCTCGGTGGGACGGCCAAGCTTAAGCGCGTAATCCAACGGCGCCAGACCATTGGCGGCTCGTGCTTCAACATCGGCGCCCGCCTGAATTAAAACTTTGGCTGCGTCGGTATTGTTAGCCGCGGCGGCAAGGTGCAGAGCCGTGTCGCCTCCTCGCCAGATTATTTTGCCACTGATGGACGAAACAAGCTCTTGAGTGGCAGTGCGCGCGCTCACATCGGCTCCAGCGGCGATCAGGTCTCTCATGATAGCAGTATTCCCACGGGCGAACATCAGAGGCGTCGCACCGTTTAACCTCGACGCGCAATTTACGTTTGCTCCTGATTCAATCAGGAGTTCAACAATGCCTGCCTGGCCCGCAGTGACAGCTCGAATGAGTGGAGTTTCACCTTCGGGATCGTTGCCACGAAAGTTTACGTCTGCACCCTGGGCGATGAGAGCACGAATCTGATTAGAGTCACCAGAATCAATTGCCGTAAGCAACTGCTGTTGAATTGATGTTTGATCCATAACGCCGACGACAGTCAATTTTCGTTGGGTCCTACCAAGATCCAAGCTCCAAGAAGCTCCAAATTCGAAAGTTGGTTATTTGCAAGAGCTCCTGACATTTGGGGCTTGATGTTTCTCCGGAGCTTGGTGCTTGGGACTTTCATCGGTGGCGCGCACGGATTGACGCGCCCTACCCTGGCTCAGGGATCACAGATTCTTCTTCACCCACCCCAAAGCGTCGGGCACGTAAATTGACGTCAGCTTATGCCCCTGGTCGTACCAGATCAGCTTGGACTGCGAATTCTCGATGTATTGGCGATAAGACGCTTCCACTTTCGCGACGTAATCGTCCTTTCCATCTTTGCGGCCCATCAACATGAGAAAAGGTTTGTTGCGAACGCCCCAAGAGTAATCGATAGGCGAGGCTGGACCATAATCCGCGCTGAGCAAAATCGGCACGCAAGCAACGGCCATTTTGATACGAGGCTCGACTGACATTAGGTAAAAGGAATCCATACCACCCATGCTATATCCCACCAAACCGATGCGATTGGTCGCTACCTCACCTCGCTCGAACACAAAATCGAGGGCGCGTCGATAATCCTTCACTGTCTGGATCGAGATTTCGGCGTAGGTGAAGTAATTATGTTTGGTCGGTGCCTTGGGATCGTCGAAGAAATTGACGTGTTGATAATCAATTTCATTGCTTCGCTCGCCGTGGGTAGCGGCATCGAGCGCAAGAACGCCGTAGCCCCCACGCACCAACGCACGGCGCATGACGCCACCGCTGATGTAATTGTCATCCTTATACCAATCCTCTTTCGAACCTGACCAGCCGTGCAACAGCAACACCAGCGGATAAGGCTTTTCTCCAGCAGTGGGAAACTCAAGATATCCTGGAACAAGGAATCCTTGAGCTCCGCGAAAGACGATTTTCTTGCGTTTTCCGCCCTCCTGCTCGCCTCGCTCCTGCACCACCCTGCCCTCTAATGGACTGTCTTTAGTGTAATCAAAAAACGGCAAGCGTCCTTTAAATGCCTCCTCGCTTATTCGCGGGTAGGGAGCGGCCTCCTCGGCTCTGGTGCTTAGGAGTGAGTTAGTTAGAATTTGGAAGAATAAAAGCAGGTACAAAAATTGGGCGTTTGAAAAATCGAACAGGAGATTGCGCAACCTGGTGACCATTTCCCGAGGCTAAGCGAATGAATCAAAGAGCGCAATTCGCAGGACAAATGGCGGAATGCCAAAAGCAAGCTCCATCAGGAGCGCCATGTTTATAGCAAAAATCGTCGTACCTACCTTCTTAAGCTCCCGAGGAGCGGCATTCATTGGATCGCGCGAGCTACAAGCATTTCCGATTGCACGCATGACATGCCGCTCCAATGGAGCTTCAGGACGCTCCGCGCGTTGGGCTATAAACATGTCGCTCCTGGCGGAGCTTCAAAAGATTCGGATTGTAAATATGGATTTTCGACACCTCCGGTTTGCGGTTAAGTTGTTTGCATGACCATTGTGGGTATAGCGTTTTTGACCGTATCTGGACTGGTGATTGCCAAGGTTGCGGCCCAGCTTTGGCTGGAAAATCTCAACCAGCGATATGTCCGTGCTCATGAAGACCGTGTGCCCGATGCGTTCAAGGAGGTGATCGATGAACCTACTTACGCCAAATCAGTCAAATACACCCTGGCAAAAGGCCGGCTCAGCAAGATCGAAACAATTTATGACGCAGTGGTATTGCTCCTCGTCCTGTTTAGCGGTGTCCTGCCTCTGATGTATGGTTTATTTGGCCGCTGGTTTGGTGAGGCGGCCTGGGCAAAAGCGGCGTTCCTTCTGGCCACCAGCCTGGCATTGTCCATTCCAGGTTTGCCCTTGGAGTGGTACCATCAGTTCCGACTGGAAGATCGTTTTGGGTTCAACACAACTACCCAGAAGCTTTGGTGGCTCGATCGCTTAAAAGGCATACTGCTGGCGGTGTTACTTGGGTTGCCCGTACTGACCCTGATTTTGAAGCTGGTTGAATGGACTGGACCCGGGTGGTGGTTGTGGGCCTGGGGCACACTGTTGGCGTTTCAAATGATCATGATGGTGCTGGCACCCGTTTTGATCCTGCCGCTTTTCAACAAATTTACTCCACTGACGGAAGGTAGCTTGCGCGAACGCTTGCTTGCTTTGGCGCAGCGGACCGGCTTTCGCGCTCAGAGTATTCAAGTCATGGACGGAAGCAAACGGTCACGCCACTCGAATGCTTTCTTCACCGGGTTTGGTGGTTTTCGAAAAATTGTGTTGTTCGATACTTTGATTCAACAACTGGAAGAGCAGGAATTGGAAGCAGTCCTCGCTCACGAGATCGGCCACTTCAAGCTGAAGCATATTCCCAAGATTCTGATTCTTTCCGCGCTGGGATCGCTAACCGGGCTTTATGTCGTTTCGATATTAGCAACGCAAGGTTGGTTTTATCAGGCATTTGGTTTCGTTCCCGGGAACATTGCTCCTGCGCTGCTGCTGTTCGGGTTGCTCTCCGGGGTGATCACGTTTTGGTTTTCGCCCCTGGCGCATTGGTGGTCTCGCCGTCACGAATATGAGGCCGATGCATTTGCGGCCAAAGTAATGACTCAAGCACAACCTTTGATTGGCGCCTTGCGCAAATTAAACGAGAAAAACTTGAGTAATCTCACGCCACATCCGGCTTACAGTGGATTTTACTATTCGCATCCGGGGTTGCTCGAGAGGGAGAAGGCGCTGTTGAAATGACGAATGAGCGAATGACGAATGACGAATGAAGCCAAAAAGAAGCTCGATAGAGCGCCGATATTTGGACTTTAGGCTTATTTCGTCATTGGTCCTTCGTCATTTGGAATTCCAATGGTTCTACCTTTGGGATTGACAACCCCGCCCCACGAATGGTGTTATTTGCCACAACCATGAAAAACTCCGTGGAATCCGTCACCTTTTTAGTAACCCCCCATTCATAATTTATACATATGAGCAACGTCCAGGTTAGTAATGAAGCAATCGCCCCCAATGCCAAAAGGCTTCTGACAGCAGGTTTTATGGCCATTCTTGCTGCCGGAGTGGGTTTTTCAATCCGGGGGGGTATTCTGGGAGATTGGGGTACGCAATTCGGCTTCACTCAAACTGAGCTCGGACAGATTACGGGAGGGGGATTGGTCGGGTTCGGCGTAATCATCCTTTTAGGAGCTCTCATCGCAGATGCGGTTGGGTATGGCAAATTGATGATCTTTGCATTCATTATGCACTTCCTTTCCGCCGTAGTGACTTTGGCGGCAACACCGATTTTCAAAGCAACGGGTAACAAAGAAGCGGCTTATTGGTGTCTTTACATTGGTATGTTCATGTTTGCGATCGGTAATGGCATGGCTGAAGCCGTGGTCAATCCTCTTGTGGCAACGCTTTTCCCAAAGAACAAGACTCATTATCTGAACATTCTACACGCAGGTTGGCCCGGTGGATTGGTCCTGGGCGGGCTGGCTTCGTATTTTCTGGTGGGAAAGGTGAGCTGGGAAACTCAAATGAGTTTATTCATGATTCCCGTGGTGTTTTACGGCGTTATGTGCCTTGGACAAAAATTCCCTAAATCCGAAGCAAGCGTTCACGGGGTCAAGTTTGGGGAGATGTTGGCAGAGTTTGCAGCCCCAGTTCTGCTCTTACTGCTCTTCGTCCATGCATTGCTGGGGTATGTGGAGCTCGGGACAGATTCCTGGATTAGCAATATCACTGGTAATATCCTCGCGAGCCGCGAAAAGGGTCTTTTATTATTCGTCTATACTTCGACATTGATGTTTGCATTGCGCTTCTTTGCGGGCCCAATTGTCGAAAAAATATCACCTCTGGGTTTATTGTTCGCCGGAGCAGTATGTGGCGCAATCGGATTAATGATGCTGGGTAATGTGGCGACAGGATTACTTGTGGTTGTGGCGGCTACTATTTATGGTATTGGCAAAACCTTCCTGTGGCCGACAATGCTCGCCGTTGTTTCAGAACGGTTTCCCAAGGGAGGCGCGATAACCATCGGAGCAATGGGCGGCATCGGAATGTTATCAGCCGGACTGCTGGGTGGCCCAGGCATTGGCTACAACCAGGACCATCACGCAGCCAAGAATTTGCAAGAAAAAGCACCAGCGGTTTACGAGCAATACAAATCTCCCGGCAAAAATCGGTTCCTGGTGTGGGAAACTCAAGGGCTTGATGGATCGAAAGTAGGCGCCGTCCGAGGAAAAGCCGCTGATGCGCGCACCCCCGAGGAGACCCAGGTTCACGATGCGGATTTACACGGTGGCCGCATGGCCTTGAAAATCACAGCGGCAGTGCCAGCGACGATGGCAGCCTTATATTTGCTTCTTATTATCTATTTCAGAAGCAAGGGTGGCTATACCCAAGTGCACATTGTTGGCACTGGCCACGATGCGCGAGAAGTCGGGGAAACCCCCGAGCGATCGCCCACAGTCCCGGCTTAGCGGGGTTTTTCCACAAACCTCGCTTACTCTTCCGCTGACGCATAATCAGCGCGCCGCTCCCATTTCCTGGGAGCGCGTTCGGGCGGAGTGTTATCGACTTTCACATAATAAGTTTCTTCGCCGAATAGTTCATCGGCTGCCTGTTGAAGTTTCTGGGATGGCATGACGAAGAACTTTTCGTGGGTCTCGATGAAGATAACCTCCCCGGTGGGCCGCATAAAACAGAGGAATAAAGGGCATTTCCCCGGATAAGTTGAAATGAGCTGTTGGATAGATTCGAGGTGACCAGGATTCAAATGCGAAGTGTGCAAGCGCAAATGGACCTGCTTCGTGAATCGGCGCGGGGCATCTTCCAATGGCATGATATCCTGCGGGAAAATTTTGGGCCGTTCGTCTCCCACATTGACTTCTCCGACGACCAGAATGGCTTTGCCCAGTATCAGCAATTCGCGATTTTTGTCGTAATTCTCGTTCATGCAGAGCACCTGTACCGAACCTTCCAAATCCTCGAGTGTCACCATGGCGTAAGGCTTGCCGCTTTTCTTTGAAACACCGTTTTGCACCGCCGCGATCAGTCCGCCAACGCGTGTCACAGTTCGATTGGGCAACTGCGCGAGTGTGATTGTGGTCGCGAGGGTATATTTTTCCAGGATCGGCGCGAAGGGTGTGAGGGGGTGGCCAGTAACATAGAACCCGAGCAACTCCTTTTCATAGGCCAGGAGTTCATGTTGTGGCCATTCGGGTAAATTCACCGAGAAATCCGCCGATTGCGTCGCCTTTTCTTCCAAAGCGCCGAAAAGTGAACTCTGGCCGCGTTGTCGATCTCCATTAATGCTGGCTGCTCTCGCCAGCGCGCGTTCAATTTGCGCGAAGAGGGTCGCACGGGTTTGCCCCAGGCTGTCGCAAGCGCCACATTTAATCAGTGCTTCAAGAACTTTCCGGCTTAGTGTTCGAGTGTCCACATGTTCGCAAAGCGCCGCTAATGAATTGAATCGACCCACTTCATTCCGGGCCTTGAGAATGGCTTCCACCGCCACTTCACCAACGCCTTTAATGGCCGCAAGTCCGAAACGGATGGCAGAGGCGTGATTTGCGTTGTTGCTGTCCTGGCCGCTGGCAATGGCGCCATTTTCCTTCGGGTTCCGAAACGGTGCCGGCGCAAAATTCACCGCGCTTTCGTTCACATCCGGTGGCAAAACCTCGATCCCCATCACTCGTGCCTCGTTGATGTAATGACTGAGCTTGGCGGTGTCGCTCATGTCGTTGGTCATCATCGCGCAGAGAAACTCCACCGGATAATTTGCTTTCAAATAGGCCGTTTGATAAGCAACTACCGCATAAGCTGCGGCGTGCGATTTGTTGAATCCATAGCCGGCAAATTTTTCGAGCAAATCAAAAATCTGATTGGCTTTCCCAGCGGGGATTCCATTGACCCTTGCGCAACCCTTTACAAACACCTCACGTTGCTTGGCCATTTCCTCGGGCTTCTTTTTACCCATGGCGCGGCGTAAAAGGTCAGCGCCACCCAGCGTATAGCCCGCCAGAACCTGCGTGGCCTGCATGACTTGCTCCTGATAAACCATGATGCCGTAGGTTTCCCGGCAAATAGGTTCAAGCAACGGGTGTTCGTACTCGATCTTTACTTCGCCATGACGCCGCCGGATGAATTCAGGGATCAGTTCCATCGGGCCGGGGCGGTATAGAGCTATCAAGGCTGTGATGTGTTCCACGGAACTGATCTGGAACTTGCGGCATAAATCGCGCATCCCGCCGGATTCCAACTGAAAAATCCCCAGCGTGTTTGCCTTGTTGAGCAAATCGTACGTCTTTGCATCATCGAGCGGCAAAGCGTCGATGGGCACCTGGATGCCTCGCGTTTTTTGGACCATCTCACACGTGTTTCGAATTACAGTGAGAGTTTTAAGCCCAAGAAAATCCATTTTCAAAAGGCCCAGATCTCCGACGGGCCCCATCGCATATTGCGTTACGATCGCGCCGTCTTCGTCCTGCTTAAGCGGCAACAAATTAACCAGTGGTTGATCTCCTATGACCACACCGGCAGCGTGGACTGACGCGTTTCGCGTGAGATCTTCCAGGTTGAATGCGGTATCGATCAGTTCCCGCGTCGTCTCTTCCTTTTCATAAGCCTGCTTCAGTTCGGGCGATTGCTTCAACGCCTTGTCGAGTGTCATCTTCAAGTCAAAGGGGATCATTTTGGCCAAACGATCGCACTCACTGTAGCTGAGCCCCATGACCCGACCGACATCCCGCACGACAGACTTGGCGCCCATGGTGCCAAACGTGATGATTTGCGCCACAGCATCCCGCCCATATTTTTGCCGGACATACTCGATCACATCCGCCCGGCGGTCGTCGGCAAAATCAATATCAATGTCCGGCGGGTTGACACGTTCGGGATTCAGAAAACGCTCGAAAAGCAGCCCGTACTTAATCGGATCCACATTGGAAATCTCAAGCAGGTAGGTGACAATGGAACCGGCTGCGGAACCGCGCGCCACACATGAGATTCCACGTTCGTGACCGAACCGGATGAAGTCGCCGACGATCAAAAAATAACTCAAAAAGCCTGTTTTCTCGATGACTCTCAATTCAAGCTGCAATCGCGCGATCACGGCCTCGACAGCGGCGGTAATAGTGGAGTCCATTGGCTCAGACGACAGGTTTTGGGCCTTATCCGCTTCGTTTTTGGCCTGCCCTGCTTGCTTCTCGACCCAGGTTGGGAGTCGTTTGGGATCTTCTACTCTCTCAACAATGAACTCCTCTCCTTCCGCGCGCGCATGAATTCCATAGCGTTGCCTCAAACCGTGAGCAAGCAAGTGTCGCAGATAACCTTCCCGGGTGAAATGTTCAGGAGGATGAAAAACTGGATAATGCAAGTTCCCAAACTCGATTTCCAAATTACACTTTTCAGCAATTTCAACCGTGTGCTTCAGGGCTTCCGGAACCTCGGCGAAACGAGCTCTCATTTCCTCCTCGGACCGAAGATAGAACTGTTCTTTGGGATAACCTGCGCTCATCCGCTTGGGATCACTCAGCATGGATTGAGTGCCAATACAGACCAGGCAATCATGCGCGTGCGAATGGCTTTTCTCCACGTAATGGACGTCATTGGTGGCCACTAGTTTCAGGCCAAACTCTTTCGACCATGGGATCAGGTGTTGGTTTACCTTTGCTTGTTCGGGGATCCCGTGATTTTGCAGTTCCAGATAAAAATTGTCAGCGCCAAGTGTTTGCTTAAACCAATCGATCGCCTCCCGTGCCCTGGGCAACTGATCTTTCGAGATAGACTCCGGAATTTCGCTCGCCAAACAACCGGACAATGCGATCAAACCTTCCTTATGCGCCGCCAGGATTTCCTTATCGATCCGAGGCTTATAGTAATAACCTTCCAGATGCGCCGCCGTGGCAAGCTTAACCAGGTTTTTGTAGCCCCTCTCGTCTTTGGCCAGCAGCACCAGGTGATTATAGACGTCACGTCCGCCGCTGCTGGCTTTCTTATCCAGCCGGCTGCCCGGAGCCACATAAACCTCGCATCCGATAATCGGTTTGATGCCTTTGTCGCGAGCGGCCTTATAAAAATCAATAGCGCCAAAGAGTACGCCGTGATCGGTGATAGCCAGCGCTGGGAACTTCAAATCGTGCGCCTTATCCATCAGGCGATCCAAACGGCAAGCCCCATCGAGCAAGGAGTACTCGGTGTGCAGGTGAAGGTGAACGAACTCTGCGTGCGACATCGAACTAACTTAACCGCCGCTTGCCCAGGCATGCAAGAGAGAGAGCCAAAAAGTTATTCACGGTCGGACCGCGAACCTTCCCTGGTTCGCAGCGGCAATGGTGAGATTAAGGCTGAGGATTTGTTTCCATGGGAACCAAGCGTTAAAGGAATTCCTGCGCGATTGAATGTAGCGACGTGCTGCGAGCCGAGGACGGCTCGCGCTCCGCCCGGACCGTGAACCGTCCTCGGTTCGCAGCGGCAACAACGAGATTAAGGCTGAGGATTTGTTTCCATGGGGGACCAAGCGTTAAAGGAATTCCTGCGCGATTGAATGTAGCAACGTGCTGCGAGCCGAGGACGGCTCGCGCTCCGCCCGGACCGTGAACCGCGCCGGTTCGCGGTCCAATCTCAAGCCGTCGCCAGATTTTGTTGCAAAATTTCCGATGGCGCTCCGTTTGAATTTGCTTCGGCACTGTTTGTGTCTGCCCAAATTCGGATCGGCTCGTAAAAGGTGTTTCGTTGGACTGGCGTACGACCCGCTTCACGAATGGCCTTCAGCATTTCGGCCTCGGTTTGTAACTGAGGCGAAGTGGCTCCCGCCATGTGAAAGATGTGCTCTTCGAGAATCGTGCCGTGCAAATCGTCCGCCCCATAGCTGAGAGCCACTTGGGCAAGCTTTAAGCCCATTCCCACCCAATAGGCGGTGATGTGGTCAAAATTATCCAGAAAGATGCGGCTGACCGCAATCGTGCGCAGGGTGTCAAAACCCGTCGGAGCATGCTTCACAGGGATCCCATTGTTCTCCGGTTGATACGGAAGCGGAACAAAGCCAACAAAGCCATGGGTTTCGTCCTGAAGCCCACGCAAGTAACGCAAGTGATCGACACGATCCGCCAGTGATTCCACATGCCCGTAGAGCATCGTGCAAGTGCTTCGTCCACCCATTTGATGCCAGGTTCGATGCACATCCAGGTATTCCTCGGCAGATTCTTTTCCTTTAGCAATGGCCGAGCGGACTTCCTTGCGAAAGATCTCCGCTCCACCTCCCGTCAAAGAATCCAGCCCGGCGCTTTTCAATTCCCGCAAAGTTTCCGGCACAGACTTTTTTGCCAGCCAGGCCAAATGAAGGACTTCAATCGCTGTAAAACATTTCAATTGCAACCTGGCATCCAGCGCGCGCAACGCCTTGAGCATGTCCGTGTAAAAGCTGAAAGGCAATGAAGGGTGTAATCCACCTACGATATGCAGTTCGGTTATGCCCAGGTGAAGGGCTTCCCGGGCTTTTTGCACAATTTCCTCGACGCTGAATTGAAAGCCATCGGCGTCTCTTTTCTTGCGCGCAAAGGAACAAAATTGGCAGCTCAAGATGCAATAGTTCGAATAATTGACATAGCGGTTCAGAATGTAACTCGCGCGATCTGCCGCGGCGCCCAGCCTTGTTATGCGGGCAAAATCCGCAATTGCTCCCACTGCATTCAAATCCTTGCTCTCGAAAAGCTTGAGGGCGTCCTCTTCGGAAATCCGCTCTCGGGCGGCCACCTTCTCATAGAGATCTCGGAGTTCGCTTCTCTGGACGAAGAAATGCACAAAGGAACTTAGCAATCCAGGTGTGTTTGGCAATCCCGGCTCTTTTAGGAGTGAAGTCCCTTTTTTATGGCCCTGTTCCCAAAAACAAACCACACTGCAAATAAGCACCATGCAATCAACAAAGCTCGAGGTCCAAAGCACGACGGCTGTGGTGGAATCGTCTGAAGCGACCGGTCTGCACCAAATATCCCGCTCGCAGTGGCGCTCGGGAATTGCTGCCTGGCTGGGCTGGACCTTCGACGGCCTCGACATGCACCTTTACACGCTGGTTGCCGCTCCTTTTGTGGCACAATTGCTTGGTGGCCTGAATACAACCGATCCGCGCGTAGGCCGTTACGGTTCGATTATTCAGGCCGGATTCCTTTTTGGTTGGGCTCTCGGAGGGGGATTTTTCGGCCGAATTGGAGACCGATTGGGCCGCTCACGCGCACTTAGCCTGACCATCCTCACCTACGCAACTTTTACAGGCCTTTCGTTCTTTGCTCAAACGTGGTGGCACTTATTGATATTCAGGTTTCTCGCGGCGCTGGGGATCGGGGGAGAATGGGCAGTCGGTGCATCCTTGATATCAGAAACCTGGCCGCGGAAATGGCGGCCCTGGATGGCAGCCGTTCTCCAGAGTGGAGTGAACATTGGAGTTTTGGGTGCTGTAGCCGCAAACCTTTTGCTGGCGAAAGCGGAACCACGCTGGCTTTTTCTCGTCGGCATTCTACCAGCCTTACTCGTGCTTTGGATTCGACGTTCTGTTCCTGAACCAACTGAGTGGCGTGCCGCCAAGAATCAGGCGCAACACAAGGAACCCGGTGTGCGGGATCTGTTTCAAGGAGACGTGCGAAAGATCACGCTTTGGGTAATGCTGGTCTGCGGTGTTTCTCTGACTGCTCATTGGGCCTTCATGTTTTGGCACGGGCAACACCTTCGCAACTTGCCGGAGGTCTTGAGCTGGAGCCCTGAACAAAAGAATAAGCTGGTCAGCACAGCATTGTACCTGGTCATGGGCGCATCCATTCTGGGGAACTTTTTTGCGGGCACCATCGCGCGCGCGTTTGGATACCGCCGGACAATCGTCTGGTTGTGTGTGGGTTATTTCATCGTCATGTTTGGGGCATACTGTGTTCCGAGAGACCATACAGCTCTTCTGTGCTGGCTGCCTTTCATCGGTTTTTTCCAGGGTGTATTTGCGCTGTTCACTATGTACCTGCCTCCGTTGTTTCCAACATTGTTGAGGACGACTGGTGCTGGTTTCTCCTATAACATTGGACGCACAGTAGCGGCATTCGGGACGGTATTCTTTGGGCTTTTTTCCAAGGTAGGCGATCATCGGGCAGCACTCTTTTATGCCTCCTTCCTTTTCCTCCCTGCCGCTTTCATCGCACTCGGACTTCCGCGAACGGATGACGGAAAGGCATCGCCATCCCTTCCTGCATAGAATTGATTTATGAACATTCCTTCGCGATTCCTCATCGCAGTGCTTATTATTCTTGAGGGGGTTGCCATTGGGCAAAATGGCGCCATCACTTTAAAGGTAGATGCCAGCGATGCACCACGCCAAATTCTTCACGCAACGATGATCCTTACTGTTGGGCCGGGCCCTTTTACTCTGCTTTATCCAAAGTGGATACCAGGAGAGCACGGACCAACCGGACCAATAACTGATCTGGTGAATTTGAAACTCAAGGCAGCAGGTAAAACCATTGAATGGCGACGAGATCCAGAGGACATGTACGCTTTTCAAATCGAGCTGCCTGCCGATGCTTCGACCTTGGAGGCCACCTTTGATTTCCTTTTACCGTCCGACGCGGGTGGTTTTTCCTCGGGCGCTTCTGCCACTGCTCAGTTACTGGACCTGAGTTGGAATCAGGTGTTACTCTATCCAAAGGGTGCCAAAGCCAGTGAAATTCAATATGCCACAAGCCTCCGGTTACCTTCAGGCTGGAAATACGGAACGGCCCTTGCCGCCGTTCGGGAAACCGCGGACCAAATTGAGTTCGCAACGGTGTCCCTGGAAACGCTGGTGGATTCAACTTTGATTGCAGGAAAATACTTTCGCACTGTGGATCTGAGCCCGGGAATAACACCCCCGCATTGGCTCCACATTGTGGCAGACAGCGCATCGGCGCTTGAATTGAAACCAGAGGCGGCCGCCTCGTTTTCAAGTTTAGTCATGGAAACGGAACGGCTCTTCGGTGCGCGTCATTATCGCAGCTACCATTTCCTGCTTACTCTCAGCGATCATGTGGCGCATTTCGGCTTGGAGCATCATGAATCCAGTGACAATCGGGTGGGCGAAAAGTATCTGACCGACGACGATGAGTGGAAGTTGCAGGGTATGTTATTGCCGCACGAGATGGTCCATTCCTGGAATGGGAAGTACCGCCGTCCGTCAGGTTTGGTCACTTCAGATTTTCAACAGCCGATGAAAGGTGAAATGCTTTGGGTGTACGAAGGGTTAACCGATTACCTGGGCGAAGTGTTGGCGGTGCGCAGTTCTCTCCGGACCAACACCATTTTTCGCGAGGAACTCGCCCTCACCGCTGCCATGCTCGATCATGAGGCCGGACGCGCCTGGCGGCCCCTTGCTGATACAACCATCGCCGCACAACTTTTATACAGCGCGCGTTCCGAAGGCACCGCGCGCCGAAGAGGTGTGGATTTCTACCCCGAAGGCGATTTGATTTGGCTGGAAGCCGACGTTCTGATTCGGCAGCAAAGTCAGGGTCGGTACTCTCTGGATGATTTTTGCAAAAAGTTTTTTGGAGGTGAGAGCGGTTCTCCAAAAGTAATTCCTTATGTTTACGCGGATGTCGTTGCCACCTTGAACCAAATCCTGCCTTACGATTGGAATAAATTTTTTCAGAAGCGCGTTTATGAGATCAATCCTCGAGCGCCCCTGGGGGGAGTGGAGGGTTCGGGCTGGCGTCTGGATTACACCAATGCAGTACCTGAGTTTCTTAAGGCGCGCGAGGGAGCTCGCAAGTTTACAGATTTGCGTTATTCGCTCGGTCTGACCATTAAGGAGGATGGAGCGATTCTGGATGTCATTCCAGATTCTCCAGCGGATAAGAGTGGCATCGGGCCAGGAATGAAATTAGTGGCAGTGGACGGGCGTCGTTGGAAACCGGAAAGCCTCCGAACAGGGATCAAAGCGGCTCAAACAAACCAGGCGCCTCTAGAATTACTGATTGAAAACAACGACTATTTTAAGATCTGCAAACTCGATTATCACGAGGGCGAAAAATGCCCGTTCCTCAGACGTGACATGGCCAAACCCGATTTACTCATGGAAATTCTTAAACCACGGTCTGTAAACCCTCCTTCTGGCGAAAAGAAAGAATAACCACGTTGCCGGCGAAGAACCGCATCGGGCGAGATTACCGGCAAAAAGTCTGCGTGGAACAAAGTCCCTCCAGCCAGGAAATAGTTTCGTGCTATATTCAACCGTTTTGCGATGCGACTGCTTTTTGTTCATGAATGTTTCGGAGCGATGGCAGGGGCCGAGGTTAACGCCTATGTCACCGCCGCGGAACTGAAACAGCGAGGACATACGATCGGGATCCTCCATGGACCTGAAACCGGCAAAAGCAGTGAACTCTGGAGGGAAATTTTCTTGGAGCGATTCCCGGTTGCCAGTGGCAGTAATTCCGAAACTGCGGTGATCGCTGTGAAGCAATTTAAGCCCGATGTTTTGTATGTCCACAAAATGTCGGACCTGACGATTTTGGACACACTGTTAAAGTCCGGAAAGCCTTTGGTTCGTATGGTGCACGACCATGATATTTACTGCATGCGGAGCTATAAGTATAATCCGCTCTCTCGCAACATTTGTGTTCGGCCGGCCTCTCCCTACTGTATTTTCCCTTGTGGCGCGGTGATAACTAGAAATCGAAACGGCGCCTGGCCATTTAAATGGGTGGGTTATCTGACGAAGAAAAGGGAAATCGGCTTGAACCGCCAGTTCCAGCGCATGGTCGTGGCAACTGAGTACATGAAGAATGAGCTGTTACGGAACGGCTTTGATCCCGCGCGTATTGAAATTCACGCACCGGTCCCCAGGAACAACCGCGCGCCATTGCAAAGCTCATTCAGCGACCGCAACCTTATCATCTATGCCGGGCAGTTGATACGCGGCAAAGGGGTGGATGTGCTGCTGAAGTCTCTGAGCCAATTGCAGGTAAAGTTTGAATGCTTGATTCTGGGAGACGGCAATCACAAGGATTATTGTCAACAACTATGCCATAAACTTGGGCTTGCTGACCGGGTATTCTTTAAGGGCTATGTTCCCCCGGAACAAATGGTGTCGTGCTATTCAGAAGCAAGTGTTGCCGTGATGAGCTCGGTTTGGCCCGAGCCATTTGGCGCCGCGGGTTTGGAGGCCATGCGCTATGGCTTGCCCGTAGTCGCGTTCGACGCCGGAGGCATAAAGGAATGGCTCATCAATAACGTGAATGGTTTTCTGGTGAAACATATGGATCACCAGACATTCGCGGTTCAGGTGGAACAACTGCTACGAGACAAGGATCTCGCTCGGAACATGGGAAGCCGAGGCGCAGAGATGGTGCGTCAGAAGTTTAATTTTGCGAAATACATTGATGGACTGGAAGACATGTTTGCCCGAACGATTTCCGAAGGACGCACAGTGAAATCGGACCGCGAGCCATCCTCGGTTCGCAGCGGCCACGATAAGTGACCGGTTGCGGCTTGAACGCCCGCCATCATTGAATCGGGACCCACTGCGAGCCGAGGATAGCTCGCGGTCCGGCGGCGTGCCCGATGCCGAGATTGAGACAAATTCACGAATTGAGTGATCGCGACAACCAGAATTGCACTAAGTAGACGAAACAACCCGCCCTTGGGTCACTCGTCCTGCAAACGACCGCCTCTTTTTGTCGCCATTGTCGGGGGAAGCGCTTCGGGTAAAACATGGCTTTCGGAAAAGCTTGCCGCCAGGCTGGGCGGAAAGGTAAGCCGCCTTTCTCTGGATTCATTCTACCGGGACAGATCTCATCTTTCCCACGGAATCCGGGCGCGCGTTAATTTTGACCATCCCCGCAGTATTGACTGGACGGAGTTTGAACGTGTCTTGCGGGATTGTTTGGACGGGTGTGCGACTCGGATTCCGGTTTACGATTTCAAAACGCACAGCCGTCTCGGCTATGCTCGGATGCCCAAGGTAAGACCCATTTTTCTTATCGACGGCTTATGGCTCCTGCATCGGCCCTCCATTCGAGCATTTTTTACCCTGCGCATTTTTCTGGAATGTCCAATCCGGAGCCGACTGCGGCGCCGAGTCAGGCGCGACCAACTCATCCGCGGTCGAACGAACGAAAGCGTTCATGCACAGTTTTGGAACACCGTGGAACCCATGCACAAAACATATGTCCTGCCGCAAAGAAAGTGGGCGGATCTAGTACTTCACGGGAACTGGGGCGAGCGCGAAGTGAAGCAGATAGCAGGGGCAATCCTTTCGCTCCAATTGAAATCAGGACCACTGAGCAGATTGAAATCACTCCTTTCAGCGAGCAAAGGGCAATAAAGTCTCAGGTTTTTTGCGCCTACCGGTTAAATACAATTGCGGAGTCAGGTGTGCAGGTTGGTTTCGTGTTGCAACCACCCTTGCAAGACGCGTAAAATAAATTACATGGTAGATACTGTACTGAATCGCGGTGCGGTGGGGGAGGTTGTTTCGCGGCGTAATCTTTTAATCAAGGCGTACCGATTCATGCTTCTTGCGCGCATCCTCGACGATAAATTTGCGAGCCTGTATCGGATGGGGAAAATTCATGGCGGCGTTTTTTTGAGTCGCGGCCAGGAAGCCTTGAGCGTGTCCGTTGGCCTTTCATTGAGGAAGGAAGACGTATTTGCCCCACTGATCCGCGATACGGCAGGCCGGCTGGCCTTTGGCGAACCAATCCTGGATTCGATCCGCAGCTATCTGGGTTCTGCCCTTGGTACCGCGCGGGGTCGGGATGGTAATGTTCATCGGGGGAGGCCTAAAGAAGGTTTGCTGCCTATGATCAGTCATTTGGGTGCAATGATTTCCGTCGTTAACGGTGTTCTGCTGGCACATCGGTTCAAGGGAATCAAAGGTACCGCCGGTGCAACTTGCCTGGGTGAGGGAGGAACATCGACGGGTTCTTTTCATGAAGCGCTCAATCAAGCCGCGGTTGAAAAACTTCCACTGGTGCTGGTCATTGCCAATAATCAATACGCTTATTCGACCCCCGCGCATTTGCAATTTGCCTGCCAATCATTGTTGGATAAAGCTGCCGGCTATGGGGTCCAGGGTTGTCTGGTGGATGGGACGGATTTGAGCTCATGTCTTGCAGCGATCGGCGATGCTGTAAACAAGGCCAGGGCGGGACAAGGGCCGCAAATGGTCGTTGCCGAACTCCTGCGTCTCTGTGGACATGGGGAACATGACGATGCGGGATACGTTGATCCGGTTCTCAAGAATTCTCGTTTGGGCAGAGATTGCCTAAAAGTGGCAGAAACGTATTTGATTCAACAAGGCTGGGCAGGAGCCGATGAGCTGGCGGCCTGGCGGGGAGCTGTTGTGCAGGAAATTGAGGAAACCGTGGCGCAAGTGCAACGCGAACCGGGCCCGGACCCGTACAAAGAAGAGTGGTGCGCTCTGGCAGCCAAACATTTGAGCGAAGGAATGGTATGAGTGCTGAATCCTGTACCAATATCTCCATGAGCCTACTCTTCTATCTTACTCGTACGCTTACTCTCTTGCGAGAAAGAGAGAAGCTTCCGTAATGAGTATTACGTATCTGGAAGCCATTCGCGAGGCGCAGGCTAAGGCTCTGGCCGATGATCCGCGTGTGTTCATTTACGGACAGGACGTTGGCGCCTTTGGCGGCGCATTCAAAGCGACCAAAAACCTGGCCAAAGAATTTCCCGGACGGGTGCTCGATTCGCCCATCTCTGAAGACGCAATGATTGGTTTGGCGGTGGGAGCTGCAATTGAAGGGATGCGGCCCATTATCGAGATGCAGTTCGCAGATTTCTCCACCGTCGGCTTCAATCAAATTGTCAATCAAGCCGCAACGCTCCATTGGCGGACCCGCGTGCCGTGTCCGATTACCGTACGACTGCCAGGGGGTGGCACTTCCGGGAGCGGCCCATTTCATAGTCAAAGCATGGAGGCGCTCTATGCGCACTATCCCGGACTGGTGGTAATGACCCCCGCAACCGTAGAAGATGCCTATAGCATGCTGCTTGAGGCGGTTGCCATCGACGACCCAGTCATTTTTTGCGAGCACAAATACCTATACTATCATCTGAAAGCGGAAAAACTACCGAGTGAAGCCATGCCAGTAAACAAGGCCCGCATTGCCCGGGCGGGCAGAGATTTAACCATCGTAGCCTACAGCGCGATGGTCCATGAAGCCCTGGCTGTCGCGGAAGAAATGGCTTCGGAGAATGTGGAGATTGAAATAGTCGATCTTCGTTCAGTGAAGCCCCTGGACACGGACACCGTTATGGCGTCCGTCGCTCGCACCGGCCGTTTGCTCTGTGTTGGTGAAGCCTGGCCATGGGGTGGTGTCACCGCGGAAGTTATTGCGCGGGTAGCGAGCGAGGGATTCGGTTTACTCGATGCTCCCCCTCAACGGCTAAATGCCAAGGATACCCCGGTCCCGTATCATCCAAATCTATGGGCGGCCCATCGTCCAACGGCGCGAAGCATCGCCGCGGCAGCCCGCAACCTTCTTCGAGCATGAGGCCCTCACCCAATAGTCCATTACTCCATTACTCCGATCCCCTTCTCTAAGCCCATGCCTTCCATTCCAATCATCATGCCCCAACTTGGCGAATCAATTGCCGAGGCGACCATCGTTAACTTCCTTATCCGAGTTGGAGATCAGGTGTTGGCGGATCAGGATATCATCGAAGTTGAAACGAATAAGGCGACCATGAACGTGACCGCCCCTTGCCCAGGCCGAGTGGAGAAGTTTTTAGTTAACCTCAATGAAAGCTATGCCGTGGGCGCAGTGCTCGGTTACCTTCAGGCGAGCACCGAGGATGCGGCGAGACTAGGATTGGATTCGCCTGTAACCACGGAGCAACCGGAGGCGATTGCTCTCCCTTCCTCTGAGGGTAATGGAGATCGCAAACAGTCCCCGATACGTGTCGAGCCTACCGTTCGCGGTCTGCCTGTTCCGGCAAACGCCGCAGGGGCCAGTTACATGTCTCCACGCTTAAAAGCAAGAATGATCGAATTGGGTTTGCACGCAGCCGATCTGGCGGGCCTGGCTGGAAGCGGCGCCGCCGGACGAGTGACGATCCAGGATTTCGAAAAGTTTATTTCTAATCTGGATCAACACGTTTTGAGCAAGGCTTCCAGCATGCGAGTGGCAGTCGCTGACGCCATGCGACGAAGCTGGACACGGCCACTGGCGACTGTGGCGTTGCCGGTCTGTTTCGATCCACTGCTGAATCATAGAAAAAACTCTGCCCACAAACCCGGACCAGCTCTGTATGCCTTGCGGGCCCTGGCCCTGGCGCTTTCGGAAAATAGCGCGCCCGCGGGTCGCCTGATTGGCAGCAAGATTGTGCATCCCTCCGCCATCGATGTCGGCTTTGCAGTCGAGGCGATGGATGGTGTGCTGGTACCTGTCATTCGCCAGGCGGATAAGCGCTCTCTGATCGAGCTTGTTCCGAGATACAATGAACTGATGAAATTGGCGCATCAACGCAAGTTGCCAACAGATGCGACCGGCGGCTCGATCGCGACCGTCACAAATTTCGGAACGTTTGGTTTGACCTGGGCAACTCCCATTCCGCTCCCGGAACAGACGCTCGTCCTGGGGATGGGCGCCGCTCGACGCGCGCCAAGCTGGGATGAGACCAAAGGTCAGTTTGTTCCCATCATGGAAGCGAACGTGACTTTGAGTTTCGATCATCGGGTGCTCGATGGCGGTGCCGCTGGCCGATTGTTGGCGCGCATCGCTGAATTGCTGTCCCAACCAGAAAAACTGTAGGCTAAAAACTCAAGTGTGTGCTGACCGAAGTCTCAAGCCCAAGGTTTCACGAAGCTCCAAGGGAAAGTATATGCAGGAACATATACTCCACGCCCTCTTATTAATACCCCGCTTCAGCGGGGTGTGCACTTGCGAACGCCAGTCCAACCGCTTCAGCGGTTTCTCGACGCGGTGCGACTACCAAAAGAGGGAAAAACCGCTAAAGCGCTCCCCCCGTCTCCGCAGTGCGTTCACCCAGCTGAAGCGGGATGTTAATGAGACCAGCTCGCGTTTGATTGGTATTTTGCTTTTTCTTCTGGCAGTACTTTCCTCCCAGGGAATGCAACTAAAGGACGCGGTCGTGATCCTATCTCCAAACATTTCCCGCCAGGAAAAAAAGGCCGTGGAAATGTTGGTTGAGGAAGTAGAGAAACGCACCCTTGTTCGATGGCCACAGACTACCACCTGGCCCGACTCGGACCATCCGGCTATTGCCGTGGGTCTCTGGTCACAGCTGAAGCAGTTCGCGGGACCGTATGCCGATGAACTGATCGCGAAAGAAGCAGGTCCGGCTGAGGGATTTCGCTTATGTGTCCGCAAAGACAAGGGTATTTCAAATGTATTTGTGATTGGAAATGATGCGCGGGGGGTTCTTTTCGGAATCGGCCGACTTCTGCGCGAGCTTCAGATGCGTAAAGGAGATATAGAATTAGCTGCCGATCTCGATCTCATTACTTCTCCGAAATATCCTTTGCGCGGGCATCAACTCGGGTTCAGGCCCAAAACTAATTCGTACGATGCCTGGGATTTACCGGTCTGGGAGCAGTACATTCGCGACCTGGCGGTATTTGGTTGTAATGCGATCGAGTTGATTTCACCGCGATCTGACGATGACTCGAACAGCCCACATTTTCCACGGCCGCCTATGGACATGATGAAAGGCATGTCACAGTTGGCCGACAACTATGGGCTCGATGTTTGGGTTTGGTATCCGGCGATGGACGCTGATTATTCAGATGGCAGGACGGTTGATTTCGCGATCAAGGAATGGGCGGAAGTGTTTCATGCGCTGCCTCGCATTGACGCCGTATTCGTTCCAGGCGGTGACCCAGGCCACACAAGACCCAAGCACTTGATGGCACTATTGGAAAAGCAAACACAAAACCTGCATCGCTTTCATCCGCAAGCCCAAACGTGGGTCTCGCCACAATCCTTTACCCAGGAGTGGCTGGATGAATTCATCCAGATTTTGCAAAAAGATCACCCGACATGGCTGAGTGGCATTGTCTTTGGACCGCAAGTACGTATCAGGCTGCCAAAATTGCGAGCCTTGGTTCCAACGGAATATCCGATTCGAAACTACCCGGATATAACCCACTCCCGGCAATGCCAGTTTCCGGTGCAGGATTGGGACGTTGCCTATGCTATTACCGAGGGGCGTGAATGCATTAATCCTCGGCCTGTCGCAGAGGAGATAATTTTTCGCCAAACTCAGACCGGCACGATCGGCTTTCTAACCTACTCGGAAGGCTGTAACGATGACGTGAATAAGTTCATTTGGAGTTCCCTTGGGTGGGATCCAGAATCAAAGTTAGAAGCCATTCTCTACCAATTTGGCCGGTACTTCATCAACGATCGCTCCAGCAGCGCCTTTGCGGAAGGATTGCTTGGGCTGGAACGAAATTGGCAAGGTTCATTGCTGGCAAATTATGAAGTCGAGAAAACATTCGCCACATTTCAGCGATTGGAGAAAGCAGCCTCGACGGCAGATCTTAAGAACTGGCGATTGCAGCAGGCGTTGTTCCGCGCTTATTACGATGCTTATATTCGGCGTCGATTGATTTACGAAACCGATTTGGAATCCGCTGCGATGAAAGTGCTCGGAACCTCACCTGATCGTGGGACATTGCGGGCAATGGAAGAGGCGGAAAAACTTCTGGAGCGGGCGGTGACACAACCTGTGGAAATCGACCTGCGAACACGCATTCACGAATTAGCCGAGGCCCTTTTCCAGAGCATCAGCATGCAACTGAGTGTCAGCAAATACAGGGCTATTAGTGTGGATCGCGGCGCCTCATTGGACACTTTGGAGCATCCGTTAAATAATCGGCGCTGGCTGAAAGAAAGATTCAGGCAAATTCGAGCGCTTAACACCGAACCGGAGCGTTTAGCCGCGCTTAACCAAATCTTGCACTGGACCGATCCCGGACCAGGCGGATTTTATGATGACCTTGGCAATCCCGCCTTGCAACCACACCTGGTGCAAGGCAAAGGATTCAAGGAAGACCCGTGCGCAATGGAACTCCCACGGGTAAATTTTGAAGAGGAGCTTTCAACTGAGAAGCCGGACTTTTTCAGTCGAATCCCTCGTCGTGTATCCTGGATTGATCACGCTGAAGTCCTGTACGACGCACCAATGAGAATGCATTACCCGACTCTCGACCCCGGGGCACGATACAAAGTCCGAATAACTTATGCCGGGGATACTCGGAGGAAAAAGATTCGGTTGCTGGCAAATGATAAGTTGGAGATTCATCCTTTTTTGACGAGACCTTATCCTATCGCCCCGCTCGAATTTGAAATCCCACGCGCAGCAGTCCAAAGAGGCGAGTTGACTTTGACCTGGTTCTGCGAGCCGGGTTTAGGGGGAAACGGACGAGGATGCCAGGTTTCGGAAGTGTGGTTAATCAGGCAGTGAGGAGATTTGACCACGGATGGGGCAGGAGAACACGGATAAGCCTGGATAGAAAATCAGGGACTCGCGGAAAAGACTCAGGCGATTTTCAAGATTTTTTCTTGTGTTAGATTGCACTTCTGATGTTTGCCCTTGTGATATCCGTATTCTGCTCAATCCGTGGTAAATTATTGTATAGTTCGAATGAAATTTGGAGCACACATGTCAACCAGCGGCGGGGCCTGGCGAGCCCTCCAACGAGGGCGGGAGATCAACTGCGAAGCGGTCCAGATATTCGTGAAGAACAACTTTCGCTGGTTTGGCAAGCCGACTCCGCCAGAAAAATTAGCCATGTTCGCGGCCGAATTGAAATCCAATGGGTTCGCGTGTGTCTTCGGACATACGAACTACCTGATTAATCTGGGAGCCGCTCCGTCAGAAAATCGCGACCGCTCCATCCAATCGCTGATTCAGGAATTGGAATTCGCGAGCCATTTGAGTCTGCCATTTCTGGTGATGCATCCAGGGGCTCACCTTGGCGCAGGCGAAACGGTGGGTATCAAACGAATCGTTGCCGGTCTCAACGAAGTTTTTACTGCAACCAAGGCATTGCCGGTGCGTATCGCGCTGGAAAATACCGCAGGCCAGGGAACCTGTCTCGGCTATCGAATGCAACAGCTCGCCGCAATTTATGATCGGGTCAAAAAGCCTGAACGTTTGGGTGTTTGCCTGGACACGGCCCATCTGTTTGCCGCCGGTTATGACATCCGCACACGAAAAGGATGGGAACGTCCACTACGAGAGGTTGAGGCGCTAATCGGTTTGGATCAAATTGTTGCATTTCATCTGAATGATTCCAAAACAGCCCTGGGTTCACGTGTCGATCGCCATGAACACATCGGCCGTGGCCAGATCGGATTGGAAGGTTTCCGCGCCGTGGCAACTGACCGAAGATTCCAGGATCATCCCGGTTGCCTGGAAACTCCCAAATCCGCAGACATGCACGAAGATGTCGAGAACCTCGCGACCCTGCGTTCGTTGGAAAATATGGCATGCAAGGCATAGGCCAAGCCACGTCTGTATGGTGTGACAAAGGAATTCTTCTGGTGCAGATGTTTGGGAAAAAGGTCGTAACAATGCGTAGGGGTTTAAAGGACTAAGGGACGCAGGGACTAAAGCTCGTGCGCGTTTTAGTCCCGCCCTCGGCAGGCAGGCTAATTAAGCATGCAGGACCTTCAGATGCCGCGCATTTGTTCTGGCCTTTCGCAGGCGTGAGGTAGCGTATGAGTCCCGCTTTTTCCATTCCACCATCGTCATCCATCCCCGTCTAATTTCCATTCGTTTCCGATTTGCTTCAGAATGAATTTATTCGTCTGGGTGTGGTCGCCGTCCATCCGAAGGGTTAGCCGGACCGCATCGTTGGAAAGGTATTCCTTATCGAGGAGCCGGCAGGAACTGAGCTTTTCCGTTTCCTGAGCCAATTCGGCTGCCACGTCTGCCTCAGATTTTTGTTTCAAATCATCTTCGAGATGCTTCTGGGCCTCGCCGGTCGTGCCCTCCAGAAAGTTTTTCATGTCCCCTTTGCTTGCCAACCACAGGAGGGACTGAAGTGTCGATTCCGGTGTGGCGTACCCGGCGAAAACCCAGGAACCTTTTGGCCAATAATCGGCTTCTGGGGTCAATTCCGAGGCGTGAAGACCTTGGCTAACCGTCATCGCGGCGCGCAATCGCTGATTTTCTTCGCGAAGTTTTGCGAGTTCTTGAGTCTCGCTCCGGAGGCGGCCGACTTCTCCGCGAAGTCGAAGCAGTTCACCAAGCTGCTTCCTGGTAAGCGATTGAGAACTGCCAGCCTGGGCTGTCGCAGTGGAAACGAGCTGGTTCTGCACCGCCAGTTGCTCAGCCTGTTCCCGCAAAGCCTGATTCTCCTCGCTCAATTCAAGTTGAGATCGATATTGGGCCACCCACCACAACGCCATGCCGGCGAGCACGATGGCGCTGAGGCTCCCAAGGATCCTCTCTTTCATGGCCATTCTGTTGTTTGCGCACGGCACATTTTTTCGAGCAATCGACGTCACTCAAGTAGATGCATTGCTGCACCCGGGTAAAGCGCAAACAATCAACCACGATAGGCATCGAATTCTGTTTGCACTCTTACCGATCCATGTACGCCCTTCTTAAGACCGCATCATAGTTCACCGGCAGTTCGCCACGGGTCACTGCCTGATTGATTCTCTGGAATCGATGGAGGGGACCGATGGACCTCGTCCACGTGCTTGCAATTCATCGAAGCCCGCGGCAAAACTCTGCGCAACAAAACGCAGCCTCTCCGGTGGACGCCGAATGCCTTCGTTTTGGCCCGTTTCACCGATCATTCACCCCTCCAAACTGACTCAATGTCATGGTGGCTATTCAACAACTTGCTGAATTCAGGCCGTTGCGCATTCTCGTCCCCGTTGCCGGATTGAGGCGCTCGCCTTGCTCATCAGCGCCAGAATCGGTTCCACTCCGACCGCCACGTCGTGCGCGACGACGCCGGCTTCGTCGATCACATAGGCGAGGGGCGTGGCGAACATGGCGTAGAGCCGTGAAACCTCCCACTGACGCTGCATCACCACGGGAAAGGTCAGGCCGTGTTTCCTGACCTTGTCGCGATTTTCCCTCGCCTCGCCGCGGCCGATCATGACCACTGGAATCTCCGGGTGCTCGCGATAGAAGCCCTCCAATTGGGGCATCAATGCGTCGCATGGCCCGCAGTGAGGATCGGAAAAGACGAGCAACACGCGTTTTCCGCGCAGTTGTTCGAGAGACAGCTCGCCGCCATCCAGGCGCGGCAGGCGAAAGCTGGGCGCGGAGGTTCCCGCCTTCAAGCCGTCTCGTTTGATCCTGCTGCGCGCGAGTGACCGGCTGTTGAACCGAGTGCCGCGATGGTCTTCATCATTTGTAGCCGCCGGGATGACGAGGCTCTGATTTTCTGATTGAGCGTTGAGACCTGAAAGTTGAGTGGTTGCACGATCCCCGTTCTCTGCCGAACTGCTGCGGGACTTGTCATTCGGCTCTCCGAATTCCAAGTCATCAAGGCGTGTCTCCAATTCGTCGAGGCGCAGGAGGATGCGCCCATTTTGGCGCAACAGTTGCCAGCCCAACCAGCAGGTACCTCCCAAGACAATCCAGTTTAGGGCTGCGGCAAGAAGCCAGAATAGGTTCATGGTTTTCTCATTTCGTTCCTCTTTCCCAGCGTGCGGCCAGTACTTCGGCCACGTTCACCGCGTGGATGGGCGGCGTATGAACCGCCAGAGACCTCGACTGCACTGCTTCTGGTCAAGGCAGCAGTTTACGTAGCAGCCGAACCAACGCACCACCACCGCAGGCGTGCCTGTCGGTGGAACCGCCGCAGTAAAAAACGCAGTCATAAAATGTTGGCGAAGAGGGTTCGCACCCATAGTTCGATGATCCGCAGTGGCAATGGAACCTTATCTTTGGCTTCGGATCGGCGCTCGCATTACTCGCAAAACCCAATAAGACCAGCGCCATCCCCGCGAGCCCGACGCCGAATTTCTTGAACGCCCCGCGGCGCGTGACGGATTGGGCCATTTCTTTGGCCAGTTCATCGAATTTGTCGTTCATAACTTTCCTTTCGTTTTGTCTGGATCAGCGCAGAGGCCTCCCCAATCGCGTCTAATTGCAATAGGGACCGCAGCGCTGAATGCAGGCGTAGCTCTGTGGATTGCACCCACCGTAGGGTTGTGAGCAGTCGCAAGTTGGCAGGCACCGTCCAAGGTGACAGATGTCGCCTTCTTGGGGGGACAGTCGGCAGTTGAGGCACACGGACGACTCGCTGACGCCTGGTTGGGAAGCCCCAACGCGGCGAGGGCGAGGCCCAGCAACCCGCCGCCGAATTTCTTCAGCGCCCCGCGGCGCGCGACGGATTGGGCCATGCTTTTGGCCAGTTCATCGAATTTGTCGTTCATAACTTTCCTTTCCGTCGTTGCCTTGGTGTTCAATATCAGAAGCACCCGCCGGCACAACAGATCCCGCAGTATTCGACGCAGGCGAGATCACCTCTGCACCCATAATCTGGCTTCTTGCACCTACATCCGTGCGGGCGTGGGTCAGCCTCCGCTTTGGGAGTCAGTCCGATTGACGCGAGCACTGCTCCCGTGAGCCCGAGGCCGAAGCGCAGCAGCGCCCCGCGGCGCGTGACGGATTGGGCCATGTTCTTGGCCAGTTCATCGAATTTGTCGTTCATACATTTCCTTTCGTTTTTGTTGTTTCATCGCAGTCTTGGCCTCTACCTCTTGCTACCGGAAATTGTTCTGAGGATTACAAGAAATGTTGCGACTTTTTGGAAAGGGATTGAGTCGCCAAGTTGCTTCTCCGCGGGTTTTGGGTCCGGGTGGGTTGCACCGTTTTGGGCGTTGAGGATGTTCGTGGACCGCTAAGGCCGCTAAAATGGCTCGATCTCTCGGGCACGGATGACAGGATGAACCTGGCGTTTTTAGCCGCAAAAAAGCGCGGAGGCCGCAGAGGCTCACTGAGGGGGTGCGTTGGTGAAGGTTTCGGGCGCAATGTGGCGGAGCGCGTTGGTGGCGGTGCTCTTCACTGCAAAATCGGGGTCATGGAGGCTTTGAATAAGCACCGGCAAAGCTGGCTCAGAGTTGGTCCTGAGGCTGGGAGTTCTTTGTATGGCGAGGATGGCGAGGAAACGGTATTGGGCGTTGGTGTTAGCTATTTGCGCAATGAGGAATGGCAGCCCATCTTTGCCGATGCCGGCCAAGGCATAAGGAGCACGCCGGGAGGCGTGCGTCGGAGTGGCGTCGTTCATGAGTCTGACCAAGTCAGGAATGGCGGGGCGAGCGAGCGGCCCCAGAACCGCAAAGGCCTGCGCTGCTGCTTCCGCTATCTGTTGCTGCCTGTCCCAGTAAGTCCACTTTACCAGCGCTTCCGATCTTAGCCCAGGTGGGAGGGCCATCAGGAGACCTCTGATTCGGGATTTGAACTGGAGTGGCTTTGGCTCGTATCGGATCCAGGTCAGCAGGTAAGGGAGGGCGTTGGTGCCGACCGCGTAGAGCGCGGCCTCACTTTCGGAATTTGTGCGGAGCAGCCAATAGCTGAGGGAGTGACCTTGGTGACGCGGTCCGTCATCATGGGAACTGATAGCCGTGAGGATGATCGCCACCAGGAGGCAGAGCACGAGAGCCGCGAGGATCGCTTTCCCGAGTTTCCGCATAGGTCAATCTTGCGCCAATGACTCTCGTCTCCTCGAGAAGTTCTTCAGGCGGTAGCAGGCAAATAGGCAGTGAGCCTGCGTTTCAGAGTTTCCCGGCCTCGATGAATGAGTGATTTGGTCGCGGACATGGATGTTTGCAGAATTCCGGCGATTTCTTCATAGGATGCCGAACCATCGGATAATAACACCAGGGCGATGCGTTGCTGCTCAGGCAAATTTGATAGCGCTTCCTCAAGCTTGGCCAGCAGCTCTTGCTGGGCTAATGCTTCGATACCTCCATAAACACTGCCGCTATGCTCGTTTGGTACGTATTCTTCTGAACGCGCGTCATGCAGGTTTAAAGGAATCACGCGATGTCGAGCACGCCGTCGGAGTTCGTTCAGGCATAGATTGCGTGCGATGACATATAGCCAGTTCCGGAACCGTGCCGTAATCCGCAGGCGTCGTGAGGCGCTGAAGGCTTTCACAAACACCTGTTGAGCCACATCTTGAGCCTCGCTTGGATCGTCCAAAATTCGACTGGCGAAAGAGACGATTGGGTCCCTGTATTTCCCGACTAATTCGGCAAATGCTTCCGTGTCACCATTGACTACTCGACGCACGAGGACCTCATCTGCCTCGCGTTCCACCCAATCAACTTTTCGATCGATAACAATGGCTGTCGTGCAAAACAACCGAAGTCCAGGAAGGAAATTAGGGTGAATAGGCATCACCTTTAGGGGCCTCTTTTTCCGGCACAGTGGTCGGAACAGTACAGGGCGCAAGTATAGCCATCGTCGCCAAAGCCGTAACGATCGAAGCAACCATACGGCCAGCTTTGTTTACAACTGCAGTGGTAAGTCGGCTTGCCGGCTTGCGCCTTGTTCGCCAACCCTAGCAAGGCCAGCGCGATTCCCGCGAGACCGAGGCCGAATTTCTTCAGCGCTCCGCGCCTCGTTGCGGATTCGGCCAATCCCCTGGCCAGTTCATCGAATTTATCGTTCATAATTTTCCTTTTGTTTTGTTTTGGTTGTCATTGGAGCTTTTTGCGCGTCATCAGGTAGAAATCGGAATTTCCGGATCCGCCGGGGCGATTGGACGTGAAGATCAGCGTCTGACCATCATCGGAAAGATAGGGGGCCCTGTCGTCAGATGCCGTGTTGACGGCGGACCCGAGATTGACGGGCGTGGCCCATTTGTCATGGGTCGTCGGTCGCGTCGAAGTCCAAGGTCAATTCCACCAATTGAACCCGGGCGATTCGATGAGAAGAACACCTCCAGCCCATCGCGGCGGACGTGGGATGCGTATCGCGAAATGGACTGCTAAGATCGCTTGGGCCATGCTTTTTGCCAGTTCATCGAATTTGTCATTCATACTTTCCTTTCGCATTGTTTTCGTTTGTTTTCTCCCGTGGCGTAGAAGCACCGCCTCGGACCGGAGTTGACACGAATTTCACGAATCTTCACTAATTCGTGTTAAGTTGTGCAATTCGTGTCGCCGCGTGACCGATTGGGCCATGTTCTTGGCCCGCTCACCCGCTGCGACGGCGCGACAGTGCGGCGAGTCGAATTGGTTGTTCATAATTTTTCGTTTCGCTTGTGCACGCCATGAAAGCCAAGGAAAAGGCTTCCAGGCTTCCTCCACTCTTTGTGCAACGTGCCGGGACGGCGTTCATCTGCTATTTAGGGCAAGTGACGCAGCATTTCGTTGCGCACCTTTCCATGCAGGCGAGATCGGTCGGCGCACAGCCGTATTGCGGGGCACCACTACAATGGTTGCAATTGCCTCCGCCTTTTCGCCCCGCTGGTTCAGCATGGGCCTTGTTCGCCAAGCCCAGCGAGGCCAGCGTGATGCCCGCGATGCCGACGCCAAATTTCTTCAGCGCTCCGCGGCGGGTGACGGATTGCGCCAGGCCCTTGGCCAGTTCATCGAATTTGTCGTTCATAACTTTCCTCTTCTTTGTGTTTGGTTCTTTGGATTGCAGCTTTGCGTTCTACCCGCTGCTACCGGAAATTGGCTTTGGGATTACAAGAAATGTGAAGAATTGTTGGATATGGACCGCTAGAGCAAAAATTATCGCAAGCGGCAACGCACGCCGCGTCACCAGCCGGGCAGTCGTAGGGATAGGCGCATTTCTTGCATCTGTTCAGAGTTGGCTGAGTGCAATGCCCACTCCAACAGAGGTACCCACCCGCACAGTCTGCGCTCGTGACGCAGCGGTGTTGGCCAGCCTCCGCTTTGCTCGCCAGCCCCAGCGCGGCCAGCGCGATTCCCGCGAGACCGGCGCCGAATTTCTTCAGCGCTCCTCGCCGCGTGACGGATTCGGCCATTTCTTTCGCCAGTTCATCGAATTTGTCGTTCATAACTTTTTTCGGTTTTGGTTTGTTCTTTGACCGCAGATTATGCGGATTGCGCGGATAGGACATGCAACGGTTTTTCCGTATCCGTGCCCATCCGTTCCATCCACGCAATCTGTGGTTCAATTCTTCTCATTGAGCAGTCGTGTCACTCAGCGGCGCGCTGCCATGGATCGGGCGGAGGGCATTCGCCAGAACATAGGCTGCGACGCGTTTGCCCAAGGCTTGCCCATCGATGCAAGCGGTACGGAAGTGAATCCCGCCAAACACTCGCGCATCCCGGACCTCAAGTTCCGCTCCGGAAAAACTCGTAAAGTTCCGTGTCACGCCGGGCGTGAACTCCGATGTCACAGAGAAATCATTGTTGTCACCGAAAAACGCTGCTAGCACGGCCGAGGCCGCGCCGCTCGCGGTCGAATGGCCGGAGGGATATTCCGGGTGAGCCGGCGTGATGAGCAACGGAGTCCAGACGGGATCGGCTACGGTGCCGGCATTGCCGTCGGTGTCGGCCAGCCTGATGGCAGTAATCGGACGCCAAAAGACGTATGTGTACTTGGCTTGCCAGCAGCAGATGATCGCGTCGGCCTCGGCAATGTTCATGAGTGCCAGCAGGTGCGCTTTTTCCAGGAGCGACAAATCATATCGCTCCGCCAACTGCACCGCGGTGCGGTTCCAGAAACCTGGAGTGTTCCCGTTCCAGAATCTCGAGAACAACGTCTGGTCGTCGGTTCGCGCCGAACTACCAACGCTGCCCATGAGCTGACTCTCATTTAAGTCAGTAGTGTACTGCGCGCTGGTGAGCGACGGCGGGCCGGGAGCGAGGAATTGCGCCTGAGATGCGATGGCCCAGGGCGTCATGTAAGCGAACTGAGGTACGGCTCCTGGCGCGAGCGCAGGGGGAGTCGGGCGCCATTGACCGACATTGGTGCCTCCAATGAACGGCGGCGGGGGTGGCGTGAATCCATCGGCGCTGCGCCAGGCCCAGATCTCCTCGGCCACGAAATGGCCCCATGCAAGTCCACGCAACACGGATTGACCAAAAGGTCCACCGGGTTCATCACTGAGGAGGGCCAGCGAAGCGGCGAGTTGGGCGTCGAGTGTGTCTTGTTGTGCCGGATACAAATGGACCAGCGCGTCATGGGCCGCTTGCACCGCCGCCGCCCGCGCGGAAGTTCCAGGCGGAGCTTCGGGCGGCACATGCACTGGGTCATAACGCTTGTACACCCCGTTCACGGCGTCGAAAACGCTGGACTGGACCAGGGCCGTGACGCGGGTTGTGACTGTTGCAATCGTGTTTGCGGTGAACACCGCCGTGAACATGTTTTGGTTCCAATCGCTGACTTCGTCAGCGCGAGCGCCGGGTAGGGCGACGACACCGAACAGTGCCAGGCCGGAGAAAATGAGGCACTGAACGTTACCATTCCTGGTTTTCATAATTTCGATAGGCTTTCTGGTTGAGCTGTTTTCGTTCTACCTTTTGCTACCGGAAATTGTTCAGGGGATTACAAGAAATGTTACGGCTTGTTGGAGGGGGATTCAGCTTGGTTACGACCGGCCAATCTCAGAACCTTGAGTGCAGAGGCGGGCCTGGTATCGGATGCCCTGGTCTCTTATTGCACCGCGCAGCCACACCTCGACTTGCTGATTGCCGGAGCAAAGCCTATTCTTCCTCTAACCACCCAACTCGATAGCTATGACGCACGACCACGAAGATCACGAGACAACGCCAACCCGGCAGAATTGGTTTGCGACAACACATTGGACGGTGGTTCTGGCCGCGGGCGACAGCGCGTCACCTCAAGCGACTGAGGCACTCGAGCGATTGTGCCGGCTCTACTGGTATCCCCTGTACGCGTACATTAGGCGAAAAGGGCACAGCCCCCAGGATGCAGAGGATCTGACGCAGTCCTTTTTCGCTCATTTATTGGAGAAGAATTATTTGGCGCTAGTAAGCAAGCAACGCGGTCGTTTCCGTACGTTCCTGCTCACATCGCTGCAAAACTTTCTCGCGCACGACTGGGAGCGGGGGCGCGCCGCGAAACGTGGCGGTGGACGGACCCTGCTATCGTGGGATGCACTTTCCGGCGAAAGCCGGTACGCCCTCGAGCCGGCGTTGGATCTAACGCCGGAGAAGATTTTCGAGCAACGTTGCGCCGCGACCCTTTTTCAAAAGGCGCTGGCGGGATTGGAAAGGGAAATGGCGGACGCTGGGAAGAGTGAACAATTTGACCGGTTGAAAGGGTTCTTGTCTGCAGAAGCATACGCCGGTGCCTACGCGGAAGCAGCCGCTATTCTCGCCATGACGCCAGGGGCAGTTGGGGTCGCGGTTCATCGCTTGCGCCAACGCTACGGCGAGTTGGTTCGCGAGGAGATTGCCCATACGGTCACCAGCCCATCCGAGATTGAGGACGAAATGCGGTATCTTATCCAGCTCCTGGGCACCGGAGGTAACTTGTAATCCCGGGCCGGGTTTCCGGTATAATAAGTAAGACTCACGCTTTGGTGTTATATGCTCGAGGCACAAAAATGTTCGAAGTGCGGGGCACCGCTTCCCGGAGAAATCAGGGAAAGACTTTGCCCCGAGTGCCTGGTTCGCGTTTCACGGGGGACGACTCCTGGAACGGGCCTTTCCTCATCCTCTACCTTCTGCCTCCAAAAGGGGCGGGCGCGAAGGATTTGGCGCTGGCCGCTTCGTGATCCCCTGGCCGCCAGCTTAACTATGTTTCTGCTACTGTTGCTTGGGCTGTGTTACGCATTGCTGCGGCACTGGCCGCAGCCTCAGAGAAGCGCTGAAGAAGGGAGGCGGCAAGAGCAAGTGCTTCAACAAAAATTCCAAGGGTTTCTGAGGTGGGAGGAGGCCAGCTTTTGGCGCAAGGCTAGGCCACAGGCACGCGTATGGGATGCACGGACCGGCAAGCGGGTGACGGATCTTAAAAGCAGCGGCGCCGTGTCGTCGGTGTTTTTCAGCCCAGATGGCAAAATGCTCATCATCAATGGCCAAATGGGGGGGGCGTCGGTGTGGCTGGCATCATCCAGCAGTAACGGAACGAACGCTGGTCCTGGACACAATTAGCTCAATCCCGTTTTCATGCTCGAAGAACAAAAGTGTCCGCAATGCGGTGCCGCGCTCCCGAGCGAGGGCTGGGCAGGGCTGTGTCCCAACTGCCTGCTACGCGTGTCGCTCGAAAACCCGCAGGCAAGCGAGGAGCGCGGCATGCAGGGCTCGGAATCCAGCCTCGCCGCGCAAAGGCACGGAGCGGAGTCACCCAAGAGGACTATTCTCGTGCGGGAGCCGGACGTTCTCCCCGAGCGGACCGGGATGATGATTGGCCGCTACAAGCTGCTCCAGCAAATCGGCGAGGGAGGGTTCGGCGTCGTGTTCATGGCCGAGCAACAGGAGCCGGTGCAGCGCAAGGTGGCTCTCAAGATTATCAAGGCAGGCATGGACACACGGGAGGTGATCGCGCGGTTCGAAGCGGAGCGTCAGGCGCTGGCGTTGATGGACCATCCGAACATCGCGCAAGTGCTCGACGCCGGCGCGACGGCCAGCGGTCGGCCTTACTTTGTGATGGAACTGGTGCGCGGGATGCCGATCACCGACTACTGCGACCACGCCAATCTTAGCACCCGCGAGCGGCTGGAATTGTTCACCCAGGTCTGCCGCGCGGTCCAACACGCGCATCAGAAGGGCGTGATCCATCGCGACCTCAAACCGACCAACTTGCTGGTGACGCTGCACGATGGCGAGCCGGTCGCCAAGGTGATTGACTTTGGCGTCGCCAAGGCGCTGGGTCAGAAGCTCACGAACAAGACGCTCTTCACGCGCTTCGAGCAGATGATCGGGACGCCGGCTTACATGAGTCCGGAACAGGCGGCGCTGAGCGGTTTGGACGTTGATACACGCTCGGACATTTATTCCTTGGGCGTGCTGCTTTACGAATTGCTCACGGGCGTTACGCCCCTGGACGCGGAGACGTTGCGCCAGGCGGCGCTGGATGAAGTCCGCCGCATGATTCAAGAGACCGAACCGCCCAAGCCTTCGACACGGCTGCTCACGATGGGCGAGCGCCTGGCCGACGTGGCCAGGCACCGCCACACGGAACCAAACTCATTAACTCACCTGGTCCGCGGTGACCTGGACTGGATCACAATGAAGGCGTTGGAGAAGGACCGGCGTCGCCGCTACGAAACCGTCAACGGTCTGGCGGCGGACATTGAACGGCACTTGCATGACGAGCCGGTGGTTGCCCGTCCGCCCAGCGCGCTTTACCGGATGCAAAAAGTGGCCCGGCGGCATCGGGTTGCCTTCGCAGCAGGCGCGGTTGTGACGGTGGCCCTTGTTTTGGGAGCGGCGATCAGCACCTGGCTGGCCGTGCGCGCCACTCGAGCCGAGCGCGAACAAAGAACCTTGCGCGAAGAGGCGGTGGCTTCCCGCCAGAAGGCAGAAGCGGCGGCTACGGAAACGAGGATGACCCTGGCCACATCTGATTTTTTTCAAGCTGTCCGACTCATCTCCGAAGACCATTGTAGTGACGCCATGGCTTATCTGGTGCGGAGCCTCTCCGCCAATCCGACAAACGATGCCGCTTTGACGAGGCTCGCGACCTTGCTGACCTATCACTCGTGGATGGGCCTCGCTTTGGCTCTCAAACACAGCGGCATCGTGGTCTCAGAGCAATTCAGTCCTGACGGGAAGTGGATTGTCACGGCTTCGGGGGACACGGCGCGGGTGTGGGATGCGCAGAGCGGCCAGCCGCTGACGGAGCCTTTGAAACACCCCGGCCCAGCGTATTCAGCGCAGTTCAGTCCTGACGGGAAGCGGATCGTCACGGTGTCCGAGGACCACACGGCGCGGGTGTGGGATGCGCAAAGCGGCCAGCCGCTGAGCCAGCCCTTGAAGCACGACTCCTGGGTCAACTCAGCACAATTCAGTCCTGACGGGAAGCGGATCGTCACGGCTTGGGGGGACACCGCGCGGGTGTGGGATGCGCAAAGCGGCGAGCCGCTGACGGAGCCTTTGAAACACCCCGGCCCAGCGTATTCAGCGCGGTTCAGTCCTGACGGGAAGCGGATCGTCACGGCTTCGGGGGACACCGCGCGGGTGTGGGATGCGCAGAGCGGCCAGCCGCTGACTGAGCCTTTGAAACACAACGGCCCGGTGCATTCAGCGCAATTCAGTCCTGACGGGAAGCGAATCGTCACGGCTTCGGGGGACACCGCGCGGCTGTGGGATGCGCAGAGCGGCCAGCCGCTGACCGAGCCTTTGAAACACAACGGCGGGGTGGTCTCAGTGCGGTTCAGTCCTGATGGCAAGCGGATCGTCACGGGATCGTCTGACTACACCGCGCGGGTGTGGGATACGCAGAGCGGCCAGCCGCTGACCAACCCTTTGAAACACAATGGCGGGGTGGTCTCAGCGCAGTTCAGTCCTGATGGCAAGCGGATCGTCACGGCATCGTCTGACTACACCGCGCGGGTGTGGGATGCGCAAAGTGGCCAGCCGCTGAGCGAGCCTTTCGGCCCAGCGTATTCAGCGCAGTTCAGTTCTGACGGGAAGCGGATCGTCACGTCGACGTTTGACACCACGGCGCGGGTGTGGAATGCGCTCAACGGCCAGCCGCTGACGGAGTCTTTGAGACACAACGGTGGGGTGGTCTCAGCGCAGTTTAGTTCTGACGGGAAGCGGATCGTCACGACTTCGAGCGACAAGACGGCGCGGGTGTGGGATGCGCTCAACGGCCAGCCGCTGACCGAGCCTTTGAAACACAATGCCCCAGTAAGTTCGGCGCATTTCAGCGCTGACGGGAAGCGGATCGTCACGGCTTCGAGCGACAAGACAGCGCGGGTGTGGGATGCGTTCAGCGGCCAGCCGCTGATCGAGCCTTTGAAACATAGCGGCCCGGTGCTCTCAGCGCAGTTCAGTCCTGACGGGAAACGGATCGTCACGGCTTCGTTGGATGGCAGCGCGCGGGTGTGGGACGCGCAGAGCGGCCAACTGTTGACCGAGCCTTTGAAACACAATGCCCCAGTAAGTTCGGCGCATTTCAGCGCTGACGGGAAGCGGATCGTCACGGCTTCGGGGGACACCGCGCGGGTGTGGGATGCGCAGAGCGGCCAGCCGCTGACCGAGCCTTTGAAACACAACAACGCGGTGGTCTCGGCGCAGTTCAGTCCTGATGGCAAGCGGATCGTCACGGGATCGTCTGACTACACCGCGCGGGTGTGGGATACGCAGAGCGGCCAGCTGCTGACCAACCCTTTGAAACCTTTGAAACACAATGGCGGGGTGGTCTCAGCGCGGTTCAGTCCTGATGGCAAGCGGATCGTCACGGCATCGCATGACCACACAGCGCGGGTGTGGGATGCACAGAGTGGCCAGCCGCTGACCGAGCCCTTGAATCACGACGACACCGTGGGGTCAGCGCAATTCAGTCCTGACGGGAAGCGAATCGTCACGGCTTCGTATGACCAAACAGCGCGGGTGTGGGATGCGCAGAGCGGCCAGCCGCTGAGCGACCCTTTGAAGCACAGCGGCAGGGTGCACTCAGCGCAATTCAGTCCTGACGGGAAGCGGATTGTCACGGCTTCGGACGACAAGACGGCGCGGGTATGGGATGTTGGTCCATGTTCACCGGGATTCCCTGATTGGCCGCTACGGCTCTCTGAAGCCATATCGGGGCAGGCGCTGAACAAACAGGGAATATTGGAACAGACCAAGCTACCGCGACCTGAAACTCTCAAGCAGATCCGCGAGAAATTGAGCCGTGAATCAAGTGATGATGATTGGGTCGTTTTGGGACGCTGGCTCCTGGCTGATCCTTTGACGCGAACCATCTCTCCCTTTTCCAAAATCGCAGTTCCCGAGTACATCGAGCGCCGGATCAAGGAGAATACCGCTGAGTCACTGGTTGAAGCAGAGCGGTTAGCCTTTGGAAACGTTGAATTATTGGAACGAATTTCGCAGGCGCGCAAAGCTCTTGAGCTGAACGAGTAGATAATCGCTATGGAGCCAAGCCAATTCTTACGCCCGCCGTGGCCGGTGGAACGAGGCTGCCGCCGACATCGTCGAGGTAGTCGAATTTGAGCCAGACAACCATCACAACTACGCCGGGCTGGCTCCGCTGCTGTGGCTGGCAACGACCTCGAAGGTTACCGCCAACTTTGCCAGAGTATTTTTGGCGAAGGCCTGCTTGATCCTTCCCTCAGCAGGAGTGGACCTGGAATCGGTTGCCAACTCGCTGAAACCGCCGTAGAAGCAGGAAAAAATCATCCTTATCTCCCTACTTCCAGTTTTGCAAGGGTCTCGCGGAATATCGTCTGGCCCGCTTCGCCACTGCTGTGAACTGGACGCAGCGGGCCCTGCTCACTGGAGGCGACTCTTGGTCAACCTTCGCTCAGGTCCAGGCCTATATGGTGCTGGCCATGGCGCATCGCCAGTTGGGGCACACCAATGAGGCCGGGACTGCTTTCGGCCAGGGAATCGAGATTGAGCGAGAGAAGTCGCCAAAGCTCGAATCCGGCGACCTTGGGGAGGACGTGGGTGACTGGATCATTGCTCACAAGCTCCTGGACGAGGCTAAGGCGCTCATCGCAGGCGAGGCCGACCCCCCGCCAATCAATCAATAGCAAAGTAAATACCGGAGCGGGCAAGGGGCCTCCCTTCGCCCGTAGCCTGCGGGAACCCACACGTCAAACGGGGAATCGCAACGGCTCCGCAGGCCCGCGAAGATTACCTTATCTTCGGTGGCGAGGACGTTAAGACGAGCAGGAAAAGACGCTGCACGGGTCTTTCGCAGCCTCGAGCAACGCCTGATAAAGCTTTTCCCCTACGCAGAGAAAGTATTGCAGCGACGCCAGCAGGAACGAACGGAACTTTCCCTTTTCCCGCCGCGCTCTGCTCAAGGTGTCTTTCTCCAGCAAATGGAGCATGAATCCCTGGGTCAGATCCTCGGCGTCCGGCGGCGATTTTCCTTGCCGGCGCAGGAAAGCGTACAACGGAAACCAGTAGGCGCGACACAGCGTGGCCAGCGCTTCGTGGTGATCCGAGGAACTCTGCCCCGCCCGCAAGACGACGCTCCATAATGTGGGCGGAAACTGCGCGCCGGCTGCGAACGAGTCCGGCTTGTCTGCACCAGGTGGCATGTGGCCGGAGTGTTTGTCGAAACCCCGCGAAAGGAAAGCAATTGTTGAAGAGGTTAAAACATCATGGCTAAGAATTCGATCGGTCCAGACCCAAATTGGATTGCCGCACCCTCAGCAAACGGTGATTCCAGCAGGACGGTCTGGACTCGAAGTCGTTCTACATCTTCATCGTTCCGCGGGAGCGAACGAGGTCACTTGCTATCCAATGCCTCTTACGATGTGAGAGCTGTGAAGAACTTCGCGACCCTTCGCGCGCTCATGACAAGAGGCTGGGATAGCGCTAGGGTAGGTTGCCACTACTGATTTGGGGTATAGACCCCATTGTAGTTTTGGCGATCGTTTTCTAGCTTGTAACGGTTCCTTGTAATGGTGGTTAGTTAGGTTCGGGCGGCTCTGAGTGGAGCCGCCTTTTTATTTTCTTGGTTAAAGACCCTATTGGGTAATGGAAGGAGTTAAGCGATGGAAGTACCATGAGAAAGGGAGCTTTTATTTGCGTGTTACTCTTGCTGACGTTCTCGAGCTGGACGCAGGTTGAAACGCCTGGTGTGGCTTCCAGCCAATCCGGAACGGATGTTACTCGGGCCGGGACAGGTACTTCGTTCACAAATCGCGCAGGAACGGTTTATACCGCTGACCAATTGGCAACTCAGCTTCAAAGCTTGCGTAACAATATCGAACAAATTCTGCCAGTACTGACAGCTTACACTGAAAGTGTTTCAAATGTGCCCGGGACGGGTGGCCGATCTGTCAGCGGAACCGTTACGGAACTTCTCTCTGGCGTTTTGAATCGGCGCAATAATGCATCAAATAATGCGAGCGGCAATTTTTTCAATGGAACGAATATCGTGGGAGTTCTGCAAGGATTACTCAACACGAATACGACGTCCACTTCGAGTTCGATGAATGCAGCGACTTTAAAAGATTTGGCTGACCTTCAGACCGAGTTACAATCTGCGAACTCGAAACTCCAGCGGTTGAATGTGCCCGGCACGAACTCCGTCACTCCTTTGACACCGACAGGACGGTAAGAAGGCTTACACAAATTTGCACGAAGAAGAGGGAGATGCCCCTTGAGCACTAACACGGATGATTCCGTTTTTCAGACATGATGCTGCCACAGTATCAGAGTTGACGATGCAAACTTGCATCGTCACTTTGCTGCGGTGCAGGATGCAAGTGCGTTAAGACATTTATTGGATCATAGTTTGCCGTCAGCGTTGCAGATGCTGAGGCGGATGGTAGAGATCAATAGTTTCACTGAAAACCGACAAGGGGTAAATCTCCTGGGCAAGTTAACTGCAGAAACCTTTGCCCTGCTCGGCCTCAAGGCCGAATTTGTCTCCTCGACAACAGCTCAATTCGGGGACCATGTAATCCTGACGCGAAAAGGGAAATCGAATCGCAAGGTTATAATGGTTTCACACTTGGACACCGTATTTCCTCCTGAGGAAGAATTGCGCAACGGGTTCCGCTGGCAAGAGGAAGGCGATCGTATTTATGGACCTGGAACGATGGATATCAAGGGAGGCACGGTCATGATCTGGCTGGTGCTTTCGGCTTTGTCGCAGCACTCGGCCGCAGTTTTCGATGAAATCACGTGGCAAGTTTTCCTTAACGCCTCCGAGGAAAAGCTAACAAAAGATTTGGCGGATCTCTGCCGCAGCCAAATGGATGGCCAGACATTAGCAGCATTAGTCTTTGAGGCTGAGGGCCGGTCAAACGAAAACCCTTCAATTGTCGTGGCCAGAAAAGGCCGAGCCACCTGGAGGGTCTCCGTGAGCGGGCGAGGGGCCCACGCGGGCGTAAAACACCAGCATGGCGCAAACGCTCTCGTGCAATTATCCAAAACAATTCATCAGATAGCTGCTCTTACGGATTATTCAAAGGACCTGACATTTAATGTAGGAACGGCTCAGGGGGGAACTGGGTTCAACCGTGTGCCACATGAAGCTTTCGCAGAGGGCGAATTCCGTGCCTTTAGCCGGGAGGTCTATGCGCAGGGCAGGAAAAGCCTGCTCGGGTTGGCTGGGCCGGGTGAAGTTCGGAGCCCGGCCGATGATTACAGATGTTCAGTGGCAATCCAGATTCTGAATGAAACCGCCCCTTGGGCTCCTAATCGGGAAACGGATTCCTTGTTCGAATTATGGAAGCAAGCGGGTACGGAACTCGGGTTGACGCTGGGTCGAGAAGAACGCGCGGGATTAAGCGATGGAAACCTGCTTTACGACGCTGTCCCCACCCTGGATGGACTTGGGCCCTGGGGCGACAACGACCATTGCTCCGAGCGTAGCGCCGACGGTTCGAAAGTGCCTGAGTTCGTTGCGATTTCCTCCTTTGTGCCGAAGGCTATGTTAAATATAGCCGCCATTTTGAAATTGGTTCAACAAGCGCGCTGACGAATCCTTGGCAATCAAGGCTATGCTCCGCTTTTCTGATGAAAGTGCGAACTCTCAACCAATCAGGAACGGCAGACAGGAGATTTTGACCACGGATAAAACCGGAGAACACGGATAAGACGGGGGAGAAATTCACCAGTTACCCAGGTCTTCATCTCTAAAACCGCATGAAAAATATGGAACTAAAAACTTTTATTCTTCCTGTCTTTTCCTTTCTTCTCCGGTTTTATCCGTGGTCAAATTCTTTGGCTAAAGGAGATGCGCCAAGCCATTGTTTTGCGCGCATGCTTCTATTTTACGATTCAGTGTGGCGAGTTGTTCCTCGCGCCGCGCAATCCAGCCGGGGAGAAAATCCTCGATGTGTTTTTTGACGCTAATAGATTCTACCAGATCAGGGAGAGGATTGTGACCGCAAATCCGTTCGTAAGTGGGCCATTCAGCAAGCTGAGCTCGCAAAGTGGAAAGCTCGCGACGAACCATGTCAAGGCATTCACGGCCGCGCTGAATATCGTTCCTGAACAATTCACGCTCGGCCAGCAAAGCCTCCCATTCATCTTGAAGAAGGACCGCTTGCTGCAGTTCCCTCGCTGTTTGAGCTGGGAGCGCTGCAGCATCGACCAGGGATGACCTGGCCTGGCGCAAAGGTGCGACCAGGTTGCGCGGATCATTGTTGTGGAGAAAAGTTTGGGCTTTGAAAATTTCGTGCGGAAATGTTTGCCCTTCGGACGGTGAATTCGATGTCGTCAAGGTTTGTGATTCCATTGTGACCTCCCAGGTTTGGTCTGTTTGTTCGGGTTCGAAAGGGCTCACATGTACATGCCCCCGTTGACTGCCAGGACTTGCCCCGTCACGTAACTGGAGCGCGGACTGGCGAGGAAGACGACTGCGTCAGCAATTTCTTCCGGTTTGCCCAGCCGGCCCATGGGAGTCATCGCTTTGACTTGGGCCAATGCCGACTCCGGCATGCCCGTAACCATGTCGGTCTCCACAAACCCAGGGGCAACGGCATTAACAGTGATGCCTTTACGAGCCAGCTCACGCGCAAGGCTCTCAGTGAACGAAATAAGGCCTCCTTTTGTGGCGGCGTAGTTTACCTGCCCGAAATTCCCTGTCTGACCCACGATCGAGGAGATATTGATTATTCTGCCCCATGTATTTCCATTCTGCTCCACCATGTTCTGCAAAACCAATTGCGTGGTGCAAAACACGCCATCGAGATTCACACTCATGACTTCATCCCACATCGACCGGGTCATTTTCAGGAATGATTTGTCGCGATTAATCCCGGCATTATTCACAAGAATGGCGATAGGGCCAAAATCTTTGATCACCTTTTTGACAACATCCTCCATTTCGTCAGCTACGGCCACGTTTGCCTGAAAAGCTCGGCAGCGAACGCCTTTACTTTGAATCTCATTGGCTAATGCTTCGGATTGTCCGCGGGAACTTTGGAAGGTGAACGCCACGTCCGCGCCCGCGTCGGCTAATGCTGTTACGATGGCACGGCCAATTCCTCGGCTGCCTCCTGTGACAAGACTTACTTTTCCGGTTAATTCTTTCATCTCTTTGTTAATTGTTTTAAAAACCTGTGTTGGAAGGTGCTCAAAACGCGAACTCCAGCCCGCGTTGAGACCGGTAGCACTTCACCACAAAAGAGATGCAATGCCTAGGTGGGTTCGATCTGATGCAGAAGTAGGTTACAGCCCCAGATTGGCTCGGGGCTTTCGCTGGAGGGGCAAGTTGTTTCGAACAACAGCTAAGGACCTGGATGCCAGCCCGCATCTGCCCAAAGCGAGCCGCTTACTGCGGTGTTAGAAACCATAAAACATATAGCGTCAGCAATTTCCTCAGGTTGTATCAAGCGCCGTATTTGCGTTTTGGGAATAATGTTTTCAACAATAAATTTGTCTCCAAGCGCGCGAACCATTGGGGTATCGGTGTAGCCCGGGTGAATGATCCCGCAGCGCACGCCGTGAAAGATTGCTTCCAACATGAGCGTCGCGGCTGCGCCTTCAAGACCCGCCTTGGTGGTTGCGTAGGCGATCTGACCTTTGTTGCCCAAAGAGGAAACCGACCCGATAAGTACGATCGCGCCTTGCATGGGCTCGGTTGGTTCCCAGCGTTTTAACCCCTTTTTGGCCCGTTCTTCGGCAATGCCTGCCACCATTTCAAGCGCCCAATAGACCGGAGCCACAAGGTTGACTTCGAGCACCTCTCGAAACGTTTCGACCGGATAGATGGAAATCCGATGAGTCTGTTTTTCAATTTTTACCGCCAGACTATCGCGCGTGATACCCGCGGCTGCGACACAGACATTGATGCGACCGTGCTTCGAGAGCATGTCCTCATAAACATGTGTTCGAAAAGGAGCGTCAGTGACGTCCCCTACGTAACCCACCGCCAATTGTTTCTGGGCTAATTCGTTAACCGCTCGCGTTATTTCGTGCGCGGCCTGGTTCCGGTCGACCAATGCCATAGCCGATGCCTTGCGATTCACCAACTCGAATGCCAACGCGCGTCCGATTCCGCCCGCGGCGCCGGTGATAACCGCTATCGAGTTTTTAATGTTCATTTTGTCTAAAGCAGCCCGCGGACAGCCCTATGCCTTGTGGCCACAGTAGCGTTTCGATTTGAAATCGTCCAGAAATATTTTTGCACTTGCACAACTTACCCCGACGGAGTTTTTGGATGCTGAACCTGAGACAGAACGTGCGATCGAAGCTTTTGCTGTCACCAGCGCACTTCTCGTACGTGAGTAAAGCAAATTAAACTTGCCTTGTGCGAATGCCCAAACGAGGTTGAACTATGGCAGAAGAGAGCCAGGCGGAACCGAAAAAGTTGGAAATAAAGAAATATCCCAACCGTCGCTATTATGATGCAACTCATAGCCGGCATTTGACGTTGGATGAAATAAGGGGACTTATCCAGCACGGACATGACATCCGAGTGGTGGACGCCAAGACCTCGGCTGACATCACCGCTCAGGTGTTAACCCAGATTATTTTGGAATTTGAGGCGCCAAAGCTGGACTCTTTGCCGGTGCCTCTGCTGGTGCGCATTATTCGCATGAACGATCAATTGATAAAGGATTTTGTGGAGAAATACTTTAACCAAGCCCTGAAGTCCTTTTTTGATTACCAGAAACAGTTTGAAGAACAGTTTCGGCAGACGCATGGCTTGCCGTCCATGTTTTCGCCGGTGGCGGCCTGGACTAAAGCCATGCTTCAACCTTTTGCCACGGTCTTCCGGACGCCCGAGGAGAGCGCGCCACAAGCCCCCCCGGCTGCCACGCGTTCGAGCAACGAGGAACCGGCCGGCCCGAAAGCACGCCCAAAATCCAAAGCAGGATTACGTCCAAAAGGGACGCGGCCCGGGAAGCGTGGAAAAAAGTAGTTTGTGCATTTGCACAACTTTTTATTGACAGAACGATTTCCGAGGGCTTTAGTAAGAACAGGTAGGACGGTGCTGCCGCCGCTTTCCTGAGTCGCAGGTAAGGCGGTGGGGGCGTAACCCGGACGTCCTTGTGCGTTCGCAAAGATGAACTTTCCGGAGCGATGAAAGGAAATATGAAAAACAAAACAGAATCGAAGGAGACAGAAAAGGAAAAAGTCATATCCGATATGGCGGAGAAAGCGATGAGAAATTACGACCAGATCGTCAGGACCGGGTTGAAGATCCAGGAGGAAGCGAGTCGGTGCTGGACCAGCCTGTTAACCCAGGGCGTATCCGCCCAGGACTGGCAACGGCCGGTTTCGACATTTGCTTCTATGGCCAATGGTGTGCTTCCCAAGGCGCAGAAAAACATGCAGGAGCTACTTGAGGTTGCAGAAAAAAATACTCGAACGAGTGTTGAATTGATGAAGAAGGCAGCTGATGCCATGCAAGCGCCTGGAATCGCTGAACGCCAGGCCCGGTGGATGGATTTTTGGAGTGCCTCACTGGGTGCAGCGCGCGCGAACGCCGATGCGATGATGCAAATCGGCACGCGTGCTTTCGATACCTGGATTGATTTTGTCCAAAGAAACAGTGAAATAACTCAAATGCGCGAAGCAAAAGGCGCATAGAAAGACTCGATGGCTTTAGTGGAGTTCACCAAAAAAATGAAAAATGGCGTATATCTGGCTGGGGCCGTTCGTACTCCCATCGGAGCGTTTTGCGGCGCTTTCGACTCGATGCCTGCGCCAGTCCTTGGCAGCACCGTGGTAAAAGCTGCCATCGCTCGTTCGGGAGTTCCACCCGACCAGGTAAACGAAGTTATCTTTGGCAACGTGGTCAGTGCCGGCCTGGGTCAGAACGTTGCGCGACAGGCGGCAATTGGAGCCGGGCTCGCTCCTGAGGTCGGGGCCCTGACGATCAATAAAGTCTGCGGGTCTGGTCTGAAATCGGTAATGCTGGCAGCCCAGGCTATCAAGTGCGGCGACGCTTCGATTGTGGTTGCCGGCGGAACTGAAAATATGTCACGGGCGCCTTATCTTTTAGAAAAGGCGCGGGAAGGGTACCGAATGGGCAACGGTGAATTGGTCGATAGCATGATCAAAGATGGGCTTTGGGATGTTTACAATAACATCCATATGGGAACGTGCGGAGATCGATGCGCCGAAAAATACTCCTTTACACGCCAGCAGCAGGACGACTATGCAGCGGCCAGCTTCAGGCGAGCTTTGGACGCCGCCCGAAAAGGGTGGTTCGCAAAAGAGATCGAACCGGTCACTGTAAAAGTGGGCCGGGAAACGGCGGTCGTCAGTGAAGATGAAACCCCGAAACGGTTTAACGAGGAAAAGTTGCGCAAGCTGAAGCCTGCCTTCGGGCCGCAAGGTACAATTACCGCGGGCAACGCTTCCAGCATCAATGATGGCGCCGCGGCGTTGGTGGTTGTTTCCCCGGAAAGAACCCACGCTTTAGGTCTCAAGCCTCAGGCCAGGATTCTTGGCTATGCGACTTTTTCGCGTGAGCCTGAATGGTTCACAACCGCCCCGATCGGTGCGATTGAACGGTTGATGCAAATGTTAGGGCTTGATGTTGGGAAGGTGGATCTGTTCGAGATCAATGAAGCCTTCGCTGTGGTCCCTATGGCAGCAATGAAAGAATTGGGAATTCCTCACGAGAAAGTCAACGTGCATGGGGGAGCGGTCGCATTGGGCCACCCGATCGGGGCCAGCGGAGCTCGAACACTGGTCACTCTCATCCACGCGATGCAGGAACGGAGCGCCAAAATTGGCATCAATTCTTTATGTATTGGTGGCGGAGAAGCGGTTGCCATGGCGATCGAATTGTGCTGAGCGCAACGAATGGCAACAGAGTCTAATAAAAAGTTTAGCGTATGAACCAGGAGTTTACCAAAGCGGCGGAACAAATGACCGCTTTTCAAAAGATTTGGATGGAATCTTTCACCCAATTAATGCAAAACGCTTTGACAGGTGCCCCGACTTCAGCGCCGCCAGAGGTTCTGCGCCAGATGCGCAGCGACATTTTTCGTTCGCTCGCACGTTCGTGGGACGAATTTCTGCGCTCACCTCAGTATCTGGAGGGAATGCGACAGTGGATGGATGGCACAATCAGCGCGCGCAAGATGCGGAATGAGTGGATGGCCAAGGTGCGGAACGAGCTCCAGGCACCCTCAAGGGACGATATCGATGCAATTATGCTGAGTGTGCGGCATATGGAGCAGCGGCTCCTGGCTCGGATGGAAGATTTATCCAGGAGAATAGAAGCCTTGAATGGGCACTCCGCGGCTAAGGAACCAAAGCAAGCCAGCAATAAAACGGCACGGCCGCAGCAAGCCAAAAACCGGCGACCAGGCACTCCCTGAAATGGGAAGGTAAAAACCAAATGATTCAAGAAGAATTCTTAAATTGGGCCAATCAGTGGCAAAGATCCTTCATCCATGAAGCCTGTGCGAACGTCGGAAGACTGGCGCAGGTCCCCACCCTGGCACAACGCGCTCAGCGGGTTCGCAAAGGCGTGTCCCCGTCTGAAATTGTCTATGAAGAGGATCGGTTGAAATTGCGCCACTACCAGCGGGAAGATAAACCGAAATTCCGGACGCCTGTGGTCGTGGTTTACGCCCTGGTCAACCGGCCCTATATTCTTGACCTCAAGCCCGGTCGAAGTGTTGTCGCCCATTTCATTGAGCGGGGATTTGATACTTACCTTGTGGATTGGGGAGTGCCTACCTATGCGGACAGGCATTTAACCTTTGATGATTATGTCAATGGTTACCTGCTCAATGTAATGGATTATTTGCGCGAGCGAACAGGCGTTGAAAGTTTGAACATCCTCGCTTACTGCATGGGGGGAACAATGAGCGCGATGTTTTCGGCGCTGCACCCAGAGCGGGTTAAAAATCTTATTCTGATGGCCGCTCCGATCGACTTTTCCGGACGGGACGGTCTGCTGAATGTCTGGACGCAACAGGAACATTTTGATGTGGATAAGTTTATTGACGCATTCGGAAATTGCCCGGCCGATTTCCTGCAAAGCAGTTTTCTCATGCTCCGGCCCATCGGCAACCTTGTTGAAAAACCGGTCAATTTCATTGAAAATCTGCATGATGAAAAATTCATTGATGATTTTCTTACCACAGAAACCTGGCTGAACGATAACATTCCAGTGCCAGGCGAGATATTTCGGGAATTCGTGAAATATCTTTATCAAAAGAATTTGCTGGTGCGGAATAGAATGCCTGTTGGAAAACACATCGTGAACCTGAAAGATATCGTTTGTCCGGTGCTCAATATCATGGCTGGAAAAGATGATCTGGTGCCTTGCTCGCAAGGAATGCCTTTCACAGACTTGGTGGGGTCTACCGATCGAAGAACAATACTGCTGGAGGGCAGCGGTCATGTGGGGTTGGCCATAGGAGGACGCGCTCAAAAAGAGGTTTGGCCGACAGCGACCGAATGGCTTGCCGAACGAAACGCCTAAACTGTCGCACGTTTGCGGCAGGTTCAAAATGATTAATCTTTCAGGAAGGCGGCCCGACTCCGAAACGAGCAATTGCTGACGCTCATCGGGAAGGATTCTCCCGCGATCTTTAAACCATACAACTGGTCTCTTGTTCCAAGTTGTCCAATGAATCGTGCGCTGAAGCGGCGTAAACGCCGCGCTCCGTCTTCTGAAATTCGGAGCCAGATTAGTAGTAACACCAACGCCGATTACCTATCCGCGAGTGTTTGCAGGCAGGTGTTGTCCCTATGGAGGAGGTGGCTGGCGGCATGCTATGAACCTTGTGCGCGAGTTTGATTTGCAGGGTAATTATGAAAACTCTTTTGCATCATAAGAGCAAGGATTTGTACTTTAAAGGGGTGTCGGAATGGACAAAGCAGGTAGACGCGGCTTTCGATTTTCGAATGGCCGAGCGGGCGGTGAGATTTGTGCGTGACGCAAATCTGCCGCGGACCGAGATGGAATTGATACTGGCTTTCGATAGCCCAGGGTTCAATGTTGCCATACCCGTGGATCAACGTTTCGAAAGCAGACCAAGTCAGGGACCGTAACTGGCTGAGCAAAACGCTTTGTGATGCGGCGTTAGCACTTGCAACCTGACCACTGAACGGTCCGTTTGGTTCGAGCGGGCCAGCGTGGAAGGCTCACTATTGTCCGCCAAATGGAAAATCTACTGAGCCGCCCACCCAGAACTTGCGATCGGTGTTACTGCCGTCAAAAACCGTTCGCGAATGAAATCCAAACCTGATATGCCGCTTTAAAGTAGTGTAACTGAATCCCGCTTCTATTGAGTCCTGGTTTTCACGCGGATCACGCGGATAATCAATGCTCTGATCTGGATGGAGCACAATATCGCTCCCTGTGATCGTTTGCAGATGACGATAACCGGCGGCCAGTTCCCAACGTTGAATCTGTTGGAATAAACCAATCACGGTGATGTACTGGTCATTCCCTGTGGTTTTATTCCAGCGAAACAATGCATCACCATAGGCGCCGAAACCTTCCCAGGCAAAATGCTTGCGAAACAGCACCTCAGGCTCGATGGCTGCCGATCTGGTGCCGGGTGCGAACGGAAAATGCTGATCATAGGTTCCAGGTATCACCGCGCCTGCGCGAAAGGTGAGAGTAGGAACCCATGGCGAACTCTCGTTCGCCTCGTCAAAAGCCTGGTAACGGACCCCAAACGCAGTATCCATCAAACCAGTCGTAGATTTTGTATGCCCGCCCGAAAAATAGCGCCAACCGGAGGTGGTATAACCAACGTTTAGATCGGCTGCCCACTTCTCGGTGATTCCATACTGAACGGCTACGTAGCCTTGGTTGATGTCGATACCATAACTCTCTCCGTCGGCGTGTGTCGTCACGTTATGCTCAACGTTGCCCGCCCAAATGTGGTACGCCTCGGACTCTTCATACACGAGGCCAACAGACCATTGTCCTTGTAGAGGCACCTCCGCCCATTGCGCAAAGGGCCTGTGCGGCACATTTTCTGAGGAATTTCCCGACCGAGTTATTGCGAGCGCAAGAAGCACTCCGCACAATCGCCACGATCCTCTCTGCTTGACCTTCTGGTAGTTCATCCGCGTTTTTAGTGTTTGTCCGCGCACTATTTAGGTGAGGGAAACCGGGTAGTCAAGGCTCAGTACGCCGGCAAAGTTTACACCTCCTTTATGCGGAGCATTGCGCGCAGGACTTTCTTTAAAATCGAAACGCAAAATAAACAGCGCCCATGATGAACCCGTAGGAAACGATGTAGTTCCATCTTAATGGTGAGCCGAAAAGGGCGAAGGCCACCAGGATGAAAACGCCCAGTGTGATACATTCCTGCAATATTTTGAGTTGCGGCACGGTCCACTCCGCCGAGCCGTAACGATTGGCAGGCACTTGAAAAATATATTCGAAGAGTGCCACACCCCAGCTTGCCATAATGGCGAGCCAAAGCGGCTTTTCCTTAAACTTCAAGTGGCCATACCAGGCCAGGTTCATGAACGTATTCGAAATCGTGAGCAGGATTACTGTTTTCATGGCGGGATGCTGGCAAGTTCATGATGCGATTGTCCAGTCGAAGGGTTGTGGGCAGGCCTCACTTCGTCAGTTCAATTAACCGATAGAAAGGTCGCGTTGATTTCAACCGTCGAGGATTGCGAGGCGACGAGGTCATGAAAACGAACTTGATCCTTCCCGCCCCTGCGGCGTCCCAAAAAAGGCCATCGCGCAATCGAATTAGGATTTGCGCCAATTGTGGCCGGGAATACGAGTGACGTGCAACGAAATCGAGCCTACGGTGTCGGGCTCTCGCTAAACAAAATGAGTGAAGAAGCAACAGCAATTGATTTTGTGGAACATCGAAAGGCGTGGTTGCGAAAGCTGGCCGATGAATTCGCAAAACTCGAGCCGTTGTTTCCGGTGCCCAATTACTTGCCGGATGAGGGAATCCCGCAATGGGCGCAAAGCGTGGAGCGCGAGCTTGGGGCAACGATGTTCCCGATCGCCGAGCTCAAAGATGATTTGAACCTCACTCCAAGGCGGATGGGTGCACCGACCATAATCTCCAACCCACAACTCGAATGAAAAAAACTCTATTCCAAACTCTCGCGGCAAGCATTGTCGTTGTCGCTTCGGTCCAGGCCGGCACCAACGTGTTCAACTTCGATGAGGACCCTTCCGGGATTCTGAATGTCACCCGGGGCGGCGACAATGGCACGCTGACCGCAATGGCCGGGGTCTGGTTTCCGGGCAACGGCAGCACGCTTGAAGCCGGCGTGGGTGACCAATCTACAAACGGTTACTTCGCTATCACTCAGACCACCTCCGACCCCATGTTCACGGCGCACGGCATGAGGTCGGTGATCATCTTTGATGATTTTGGCGTCGGCCTCGTTGTTGCGGGATTCACCTTCACATGTGACGTGCGGATTGGCGCCGGCAGCGAGACACCGGCAGACGGTTTCAGTCTTAACTACGCCCGGGACACCGACCCCGTGCTGACCGGAGGCAACTTCAGCAGCGGCCCAGACAACAACCCGAACAACGCACCCGAAGAGGGCGCGACCACCGGCCTGGCAATCAGCTTTGACGCCTTTGCAAACTCGGGAAACGATCCGATCGGCCTCACGCTCAAGGTGGACGGCACCGTCATCACCAACATCGCCAGGCCGACCTTGAACGGGGTTTGCGCGGACGCAACCTCGTTGCAGACCGGACCGAACACGGGAGGGCTTGGCGCGCTCTGCTGGCAGCCGTTGTTCGTGCAATTGACCACGGCGGGTTCGCTCAACGTCAGCTACAAGGGCGTCTCGGTACTCACGAATTATCCCGTGCAGTTCACCCCCAGCCCGGGCCGGTTGGTTTTTGCCGGACGCACGGGCGGCGCCTGGCAGGAACAGGACGTGGACAACATTCGCATCATCACGGTCCCCGCAACGAAGCCCGTGATCGCAATTCTGGCTGGCGACGCGAACGCCAACGGCTTCCGCTACACCATCACTGATTCCGGCGGGGCGACGCCGGACACCAACACGATTACGCTGCAACTGGACGGGTCCGCGGTGACACCAACTTCAATCGCCCGGAACGGGACGATTACTCTGGTCAGTTATCAAAACCCAAGCCTGCTGCTGGCGGCAGGACCGGGCCACACGGCTTCGATTCAGTTTACCGGCACCGGTTTCAGCGGCGCGGATACCGCCACCAATGCCTTCACCGTGCCCGCTTATACGTTGCTGACGCCGGCGCATCAGGCGCCCGGCGCCGTCAACACGAGTCTCAGTGGCTACGCGGGGCGGGTCCATCAATTGCCCATCTCCCGTTTTCCCGACGCAGGCAATTTGATCGGCATCGAACGCCAGTTGGCCGATGGATTCATTGATCCGAACACCGGCCAGCCGTACGCCAGCACGACGGCCAACGGCGCCAGCAACTTCATCGCCGAGGTCATCAACTGGAGCCAGGACGTGCCGATAGCCGGCGGGCAGGTTGGAAATTTCCGCTCGGACGCCGCGCCCCCCGCCGACTGGTATGATAACGCGATTCCGGGCGTGGATGCGAATGTCAATCCCAACACAGACAACGTCGCGGCGGAACTTCTGACCATTCTCGATCTCCCAGTGGGCGCGTATCAGTTGGGCGTTTTGCATGACGACGGCTTCAAACTGAGCTTCGGCGCCGAACCGCGCGATGTCTTCAAAGCTACCACGCTCGCAACGGATGCCGGCGCAGTGGACACGACTGGTATCAACTTCGCTGTCACCAACGCCGGCAAATATCCCTTCCGCGTGGTCTGGGGCGAAAACGGCGGCGGCGCGCAATTGGAACTTTATCGAATTGATTTCAACACCGGCCAAAAGGTGCTGATCAACAACCGCACCAACCCGGTCAATGTCGTGGCCTATCGCGATACAGCGGCCCTCACGCAGCCGTTCGTGCGGTGCGTCAACCCCGCGCCCGGCGAAACCGGTGTCAATCCCGACACGACGATCACCGTCAAACTGGAGGATGGCTCGGTCGAAAGCATGACGGACGCCTCGATTAGCATCACTGTGAACGGCAGCGGCACTGCCACCCACAAACGCTCCGGCGGCGAGGTGACGGCCACGCTGGCCAGTCCGGCTACGCTGGCCTCCGGTTCGACGGCCACGGCCACGTTGATCTACAGCACGTCGGCGGGCGGTCCGTTCACCAACACCTGGACCTTTGTGGTTTCCACGTACCAGATCCTGCCGGCGAGTCTGCGGACGGCGTTGGCCTCGGGCGACGCGACCAAACCGGGCTTCGCCGTCAAGGCCTGGCAGTTGAGTGCGAATTTCCTTGGGCAGATCAACGGCTTCGTGCTTCCAGCTGGCGGTAATAACGATTTGAACTTCTGGATCACGGCGGCGCAGCGGCTATGGGAGCCAAACGCGGCCTCAGTTGGCTCCTTCAACGAAACCGGCGTGATCAATTATTCGCTGGGTAGTGAAGGGAGCGTCCAGCCGGACAGTCCCTTCCCTTTCCTTCCGGGAACCGACGGCGGCAATGACAACGCCATGGTTGAAGCTGTCACCTTTTTGGAGTTCCCGTCAGCAGGATTCTACACAATGGGCGTCCAAAGTGACGACGGCTTCGAGGTGACAGTCGGTGACAGTCACGGCAGCCCCGACCTGGTGAAGGTGACCGCACCCGCGGGCATTGCCCGCAACTACGGGGCATATCCGATCCGTGGCTATGCCGATACCGCGCTGTTCCCGCCGGTTTCCGGCCGGGTGGTCAAGGCGAACCCCTTGGACATGGGCGGCGCCAACACCAACCTCATCGTCAATGCCAGCGCGTTCAAAGGCAACATCGTCATGTTTCATCGCTTCGGACCGAATAATACCGGCGGTGGAAATAACACGGCTCGATTCAACGTTTGCGAAACTTTGGGCGCCCGTGCCGTGATTGAAGTCGTGGAAACCAATCAGTTCCCGTTTGGCCTCACTCCCACTAACACGACCCCGTGCGTTCAGTTGTTCGTCAAGGACGGCGATGCAATCCTCGCCCAATGTACCGACAACACCAGCAGTCCCGTGTTCGCGACCATCGGCGGCGGCGATCAGGCTCAAGTGCTTGGCTCTTTCAACGGCGGTCGCGGGTCCGACACGCCGACCAGGTTCGGAATGTATGTGACTCAAGCGGGCGTCTATCCGCTGCGGCTACTATGGCAAAATGGCGTCGGCGGCGGCGCCGGCGTGGAGTGGTGGACGGAAACCACCACCGGTACTCGCATGTTGATCAACGGCACTGATACGGGAGCGCTAAAGGCTTACCGCGCGCGCACGGTCACCGGCGGCGCCCCGGTCCTGGCCAGACCGATGGTGTCTGGCACCAACGTGGTGCTCTCGTGGAGCAATGTGGGTGAGTTACAACAAGCCGGCTCCGTTGGCGGACCCTACTATCGGGCGCCGGACCTGAGCCGTCCGCAGACCAATGCGGCTTCGGGCAGCGCGAGGTTTTTCCGGATTCGGCAATATTGAGAGTGTGGAATCCGCGAAGGCCGAATCGGTGGCGAGATCAAATGACGTTCGCGTCAGCCACAGGAGCCAGACGGGATGGCTTTCCATGCGCTCGAGCGCCGCGTGACGAGCCCGGCGGCAGCGAGCACACGTTTGATTCGCTCGTGCCAGTACTGGCCGAAAGTTACGCGGTTGGGACTGCACGAAATGATCAGGAAGAATAAACAAGCCGTTCCGCATCTCACGGAACGGCGTTGTTCCAGCCAGGCCAATGTTCCGGCCTAGGCCGTAAAGGACTTACCGCACCCACAGCTTTGGCGAGCGCTTGGGTTGGCTATCTTGAAGCCGCCACCCACCAAATCTTCGCTAAAATCCACTACCGCGCCTCGCAAATATTGCGCGCTGAAAGGATCCACCAGCACTGAAACACCATGCGCTATCGTGGTGGAGTCATCGGGCCTTTGTTCATCGAACACCATTGAATATTGCATTCCCGAGCAGCCACCTTGCTCGACATAGACCCGGAACATCTTGCCGGCGTTTTCAGGCTTGCCCAACAAAGTTTTGACTTCCCCAGCGGCGCCTGGAGTCAGAGCCACAACTGGTTCAGCGACGTTCTCGACATTCATATATCGTCACAAAAACTAAGCCCGATCCGAACCCGTGTCAACACGGTGATCCAACAACGGTTATATCTGGTTAATCGATTTTCGCAGTCGGAAGATGTTCCTCAGCCTTCCGAATGCGGTTGTCAAAAAACGCACTCAAAGGTGGCAACATTTCTTTGAGCCTTTTGTAAACATTTATCGCCTGTGGCCACCATCCCAACTTTTCTGCCATTCGACCGGCGTTCAGGCCTGCTTCTTTGATCCAGAATATATCCGGCTTATCGGTTTCATCATAAAAAACCTCGAGATATGAGCCAAGCGCCTGTTTGTTCAGAGCCATTTGTTGTTCGCTGACCTTTCCTTCGGTTTGTGCTTCGAACACAAGACCGAGACCGACTTTGGCAATACAACGGGCCGTCTTGTTTGCTCGAGGAGAATCAATCACCGTTTTAAATGCTATGAACGCGTTCGAAAGAGATAAATCTTTTTGACCGGGAATTTGCGCCCACTGGAAATAGCAATTTGCCAGCCGGCCCCAGGCCAGATCGACTTCGGCATTTGTATCCGAAGATTGGCAGAGAGTCTTAAATACTTTAATGGCTTCCAGGTAATCGGCTGCCTTATTGGTGGAGGCCTGGCTGACCAGTACATCTCCACGGGCAATCATAGCTTTTCCCCACAGAGCATGTGGGCAATTGGATTCACCGGTAAGCATGGTGAAGTAGCGGATCGCATCAGTCCATCCCAGACGACCTACTGCAGAGCGACCCGCCATCATTTTGGCCTCGCAGGCCAAATCGGATGCAGGCCATTTCTGAAATAGGTTTTGGAAATTGCTCTCCGCATTTTGGAAGTCGTTGATTTTATAATAATATGCCGCGACCCACCATTGCGCTCTAGGAGAAAGTTCATTGGTTGGAAACTTGGTGATAAATTGGGTGAACAAAACGACGGCGTTGGTTTCGCGTTGGGCAAAGAAATTCGCGCGTGCCTGGTAGTAGAGAGCAGCCGCGCGAGCATCATGGTTGGTATAGGTGGCAAGCCAGCTATCATATTGGCCGATAGCCTCAACCCATTTTTCCTGCTCCTCCAACGTGCGTGCCACGGCCAGGCGCACTTGAGGCAGGAGTTCTGAGGTTGGTATTGCGGCGATGAGGTCGGAAAATATCTTGCGCGCTTCCTCCGGCTTGCCCTGCTCGTTCATCTGCAGCCCCACGAAGAGCAGTGCGCGATCGGTGTGATACCCCTTGGGAAACCCTTGCAGCAATTTCGCGATGGCATTGGTGGCCACCCCGGGCTGTTTCGCCGCCAGAGCTGCTCGAGCGGATTGGTAAAGCGCCGGTTCAAACAGGTTGGTTTTGACTTCGGGCAGCGCTTCAAATTTCTCGACGACCGCCATATAGTTGGACATCGCATTGGTGAAGTTTCCCTGCTCGAATTGAGCATCAGCGACTTTAAAGTACGCCGTAGCTTGCTGAGGCGAAATGGCCAGACGCCCGATCGCTGCCTGGAATGCCTTTTCACATTCCGGCAGTTTATTTTGCAGCCAGAGACACCAGCCGAGATCGAGTTCGGCCTGGCCGAAAAGGGAACTTTGCGGAAAGGTCTTCACCAAAGCCTCGAAAGCACCTTGTGCTTCCTGAAGAAGGTTGGTGGCTATTACTTTGTTGGTCGCGATCGCAACTGCGTTAGACCCCAGTGCAGTGATGTACTGCCTCAGATGCAGTTCGCCGAGAGTAAGCAATGCCAAATCCGTCATGGGAGCCGATGGGAACTGATCCCGAAACTTTTTGAGCATTTGCACGGCTCCAGGAATGTCGTTAAGGATCAATGAAAGTTCGGTTGTTTTGAGCAAAGCTTGGCGTTGCCGTTCGGGTGAGACTCCAGCCGCCAGGTTGTTGGTGTATGTATCGAGAGCTTCGCGAGCTCGTCCAAGTTTTTCCAGAATCTCAGCGCGGAACGCTAGAGTATCGGCTCGCAAAGCTGGTTGGCCGACCTCGGCAGCCTTTTGCAGCATATTGGTCGAAACAACGAGTGCTTCTTCCTTACGCCCCTGGAGCATCCGAATCCTGGCGAGCAGGTAATTGACTTGCCAGGCCGAGGCAGGAGGAAGCAACAGCTTGCCAATTGGCAGCAAGGCCGCTTCGGCTGCCTCGGCATTTGACTGCGCGAGAGCGGCCTCGCTCAGCAGGAGATAACCTTGGACTACTTGTTTGTCACCAGGGTTAGTCAGCGCCACGCTGCGGAAAATGCCATTCGTCTGCTGCAACAAGGTGACAACTTCTGGCCAGGCTCCCAGCGCTGCTCGGGCAGACGCCTCCCGAACGGTCGCTTCCAGACGGCGGTTTGAAGCCGGAAAATCTTTCGTGAGCTTTGCAAAAGTATCTGCAGATACCAAATACTCTCCTTTGTGGTAATGGGCTTCTGCGCGGAGGAACAAGTATTGGTCCGCCAGGTGGGCAGCGATGTTTTGGCGCGCCGAGAGCAATTCCAGCACCGCTCCGTACTTCTTTTGTAAAAACAACGCTTCTCCCTGAAGCAGAATTACCTCAGGAATGCGTGTGGAATTGGTATAGCTCTGGACAAAGTCTTTGAAATGTTTCTCCGCTACCTCGTAAAAACCGTCCTTTAATTCTTTGGCAGCAGCATCGAAAGCGTGTTGCTCGTTCGGATCTATTGCGGCCGACACCTTGAGCGCGGGCATCAGCAACAATAACCCGATCAAAACCAATTGGCGCCAAATGCCCATATACCCGGAATCTATTCCGAATTGGACGCCAACGAAAAGCTCGAATTCATTTGTTGAAACGGAAGTTGACCAAGTCGTAATCCTTTATGATATATTGCTTCATCTCCAGGCGTTGTTTCCCGGCTCGTTTGGCCTGCGTTTCCCCGCCCGCCGCAGCGAAATCTTCGAAGTCGATGATTTCGGCCCGAATAAAGCCTTTCTGGATGTCGGTATGGATCACCCCAGCGGATTCCCAGGCGGTCATCCCTTTACGAATGGGCCAAGCTCGGTTTTCCTTTCCACCCACCGTTAAAAAACAAATGTAGCCCGCCTCGGAAAAAGCACGGAGAAGCAGTCGCTCCGGGGCTTGTATTTCCTCGGCTGTCGCCACGCTGATTGGTTTGTTGGTAAAAAAGCTGTGCGCCGCCACCGCTTGAAGCTCCTCTGGCGCGAGATCCGAATTTAGAATGAACCGCTCGCTTTCAAGCAGACTTTTTATTTTTTCCAACGCGCTCCGTTCGGCGGCTTGCGGTTCCCTCCCGAGCCGGGTTTCGACAAATTCCAGATCCTTAAGAATCAGGTCCGCTTTGCTATCTCCGGAGGCGAGGATCGCATCGGCGTCGAGCAAATCCTCTTCACTGACCACATCCACCTGGGCATAGGTTTTTTTATCCGCTTCGACAAGTTTATCAGCCTGATCGAATCGCGGATCTTTCAAATTATGCTTGCCCAGTTTGATCTCGGAAATGCCAAATAAAGCGAACTTCATAAAGGTCTGCGGGATGATCCGCCGGGACAGCTTAGGGTATTGGCCGTCGTTCGGAAATAGGAATGATTAGATTGTATTAGAATTCGAGGTTAGCCTTTCTCCTGCCAATCGCCCACTTCTCAGTCTCTTTTTAAGCTGGTCACTGCGCTGTTTTATGGCATTTTGCTGGATTTTGAATCTTATGCTTCCTTTACGAAACGGGTTGGCCTTAGGCGCTATCCTTGGAGCCTCTGGCTTATTGGCATGCGCCAGCCTGGCTGAAACCTCCATCTCCAATCGGTTTGGTTTTACCGGGCCGGAAATCTTTCCGATCGATAACCAAATCGGTCAATTACACGTCGCCGACCTGGATGGTGACGGCTTGAACGATTTAATCCTGGTGAATAACTCACGTTCGAAAATCAACCTGCTCTACAACCAGACTGGGAAAACGAACTTATCACAAAAAGTGATTCTTTCCGGCCGACACGAAATCAACGAATTGCCTTCCGATGCGAGATTTCGAATCGACTCGATCGCATCTGAAAAACGGATTTCCTCGCTGGTGGTTGCGGACTTGAATGGCGATGGCCGTCCGGACATCGCTTATTATGGCGAGCCTAAAGAACTGGTTGTTCAATATAATCAGGGCACCAATGGCTGGAGTACCCCCAAACGCTGGCCTATTGACGATGGCCAACTTTCTCCAAACGCTCTTGGCGCAGGTGACCTGAATGGTGACGGGCGCACCGATCTGGTATTGCTGGCGGACAACAATCTTTATTTGCTGAAACAAAAGCAAGACAACTCCCTGGGAGAACCCCAGAAAATCCCAGTCGGGGGTGTGGTTAAATCCGTTCAAATTGTGGATATCGACGGCGACGGCCTAAGCGATCTGTTGCTCGTGAACTGGGAGGATAGAAATCCATTTCGATTCCGTTTACAGAAGCACGGCGGGGAGCTCGGACCGGAGAATTATTTTTCCATACCCGCGATACGCTCCTATTGGGCAGACAATTTGGAAGCGAATAAAAAAACGCAAATCATTACCATCGCCCAAAATTCCGGCCGCGCGCAGATTTCGGAATTTACGCGCAAACCGGCTGATTCTCTTTCAGACGGGTTCGTTAAAGGTCAGTTTCAACTCATGCCACTTAGTAAAACCGACAAAGCAAGGCGCGGGCTGCTCTGGGCTGACATCAATGGGGACGGTCTGGCGGACCTGCTCGTTGCTGAGCCGGAGAGCGGTCAGATCTCAATGTTTCTTCAGGAACCAGACGGCTCCCTGGCAGCGCCGAAAACCTTCCCAACGCTCGCAGGTGTGAGTGAACTGGCCGTGGCGGATTGGGATAACAATGGAAAGCCCGATATTTTTATGCTGAGCGCGGACGAACGCCAGGTTGGAGTCACTCGCCTGGATGACAAACAACGTCTGGCCTTTCCTACACTCATTCCAATGGAAGGCAAACCTCTCGTATTAACTGTCGGCAAGCTAAAGCCCGACTCCAAACCAATTTTGGCAGTCGTGGTGGACCAGGATGGCAAACGATCCCTTTTTACTCGCACTTCCGAGGGCAAGACCAAAACACAAGCGCTGAGTCCTGCCTTTAAATCCAATCCTACCTCGCTCACCTTTCATGACGCAGACCAGGATGGTCTCACTGATCTTATCGTGCTGATTCCTTATGAGAAAGTTAAGATCTTGCGCCAGGTGCCCGACAAGGATTTTGAGGAGCTGGATGTCGCTCTGCCTGGAGGAGGACTCGAACAACCCTGGCTCAGCACGGCAGATATCAACGGCGATGGGAAACCTGAACTTCTACTCACCCAAAAGAATTTCTTGCGCGCTGTCGTTCTGAAAACTGAGGCTTCCCTCCAAAGTTCGACTAATCTGGCTGGGTGGACGTTCGACGTGAAAGAACAGATCAATGGAGCCTCCAGTAATTCACGGCTGATTGGAGCCGCAGCAGTACCCAACGCGAGCAACACTGTTCCCTCCTTATTTCTTTTGGATGCCGAACGCAAAGCGCTCACCTTGTGCGAGCGCGACCGAGCAGGTGTCTGGCAAGTGGTGCGTAATATCCCGGTGCCCGTATCTGATTTTACCGCTTTACAGTCCATCTCATTCGGCGCCACCAATCGCACTGCTGTCGCATTCATGGGACTAAACGCAGTGGCCTGGATGCCGCTCAGCGGTGACGTCTGGGACCTGACCGAACTGGACGGTTACGAAACGCCGATCAAGGATGGGCGATTGAACGATGTGGTTTCAGGTGACTTAAACAATGATGGACGCAAAGACCTGGTTTTTCTGGAAACCGCCCGAAACTATCTGGACCTGGTGATTTTTGACGCAAATCACAAATTGGTGCCGGCCAATCGCTGGCAGGTTTTTGAGGAGCGCACTTTTAGGAACCGCCGCAGTGACTTGCCGGAACCGCGCGAAGCTGCCGTAGCTGATGTGACTGGCGACGGGAAAAACGACCTCATTGTGCTCGTGCACGATCGTATTCTAATCTATCCACAGGAGTGACCCTAGTCGGAACAGAGTTATTCTGGTGATTGCGCTTTTCTTGATCGGTTGGAAAACTTCTGACAGTAACGGGTTGGTCAAACTGCGTTCCGGGAACGAGTTCAGCCAGCTCGCAGTCTGTAAAGCACGTCAAGTCACCCATGAACCTTTGCTTCCGCCATGAGGAGTTGGATCGCACGCCACTCTGCCCACTTGATTAATCGGAAGATCAGTAGTTCCACTTGTGATAAACCTCATACACATCCACGCGGCCGCCCGGAAAATAATCATTGGGCGCAAAAAGAAACGTCCTGGTGCCGCGGTTGTACGTGATCGTAGTGGGCTTGGCAGATTGGTTGGGATCATAAACAAGAAATTCAATTTCTTTTTCATTTTCCTTTGCGTCAAAAAGAACCACAGCATGGTTTATCGTGAGTTCAGGAAATCTGACCAAATGCACAACGACCGGCGCATTTGTGGCAAGATCGGCCACAAGTTGATGGGCAGTGCGCTCCTGGTGGTCACGACTGAAAGAAAAGAGCATACGCCAGTGGCCGAGTTGAAAATAGCTTTGCCAGGCGCCGCCGCAATATTTCTTCAATAACTGCTCGTGAGCTTCGCTAAAAGTTCTTAAATCGGAATATCCAGGAATTACGATTTTTTTATCTTCTGGCCGTTCTGTTCTGGGATCTGAAGAAACGACTTGTTGGATCAAATGCCGGTATGTTGTCTCGTCAACCCTGGGCTGGCTGGGCTCGAAGCGGGCATTTCTAAAGAATTGGCGCACAGAACGAGCGACGACAAAACAATGTTGGGAATACTTCGGTCTCGGTTTACGGTGGTATGTCGTCCAGTGCCCTTTTTCATCGTACTGATAAGCCCAAACCAATTCGTTTGAGAACGCAAAAGTGTCGGCTTGGAAGTCGAATCTCCTGGGAGAAGTGCTCTTTTGAGGAGAGGCGCATCCGGAAAGAAGGAGCAAGACTAAAGCTCCGAGAACCAAGCTCCAAGAGTCAGGGAAGGTCCAAATTCCAAACTTCAGGTGGCATCGGGAGAGATCATCGGCCGCATGGCTAGTTGAAATGGCAGGGAATTGGTGCTTGGAGCTTGGAGGTTCACTGGATCTTAGATCTTGGTTCTTGGAGCTTAACCTTCGAGCTGCGCTTATATCAACGCACACCCAATCGAGCATTCTATTATACATCCGCATGTTCCAGCTTGCCCCATAACGTATGTGCGCCCAACCTTACTGACAATGTTGTACGAACGATGGCGCCAAATTGCGCTGGCTTCCGGTGAACGGATCGCGTTAAGGGATCTGGCTTCAGGAGACGTTTGGACCTTCAACCAACTCGCAGCGCAAGTAGAAAGAGACCCGATTGGTGTAGAAAAGGTTGCATTTCCCGAGGGTAATTCCTCGGGCTTCATTATTTCAGTTCTACGAGCCTGGCGGGCTAACCAGGTGGTTTGCGCTTTGGAAGCAGGACAGAGCATTCCTTCGATTTTGGACAAATTGCCACCTGGAGTGATACACTTGAAAGCCACTTCCGCTACGACTGGCGCTCAAAGATGGGTTGCTTTCAAAGCTGAACAGCTCATGGCCGATGCCGAAAATATCGTCTCCACCATGCGCCTCAGCCCAGACGCGCCAAATTTAGGGGTCATTTCGCTGGCCCACTCCTATGGCTTTTCAAACCTGATTTTGCCCCTGGTCTTACATGGTATTCCGCTCGTGTTGGTTGGATCAGCTCTGCCGGAGGCGCTCCGGCGGGCGGCAGGAATGTTACAGGAAGCAACTCTAGCTGGAGTGCCAGCTCTTTGGGGCAAATGGTACGACAGCGGGGTTATTCCGGCCAATGTTCACATCGCTATTTCTGCCGGCGCTCCGTTGCCTCTAAAACTGGAGGAAGCAGTGTTCAAAACGCACGGCCTCAAAATTCATAATTTTTATGGCAGCACCGAATGTGGAGGAATCGCGTATGATTCAAGTCCTGAACCCCGAACCAGCGGTTCCCTGGCAGGGGCGCCAATGGCGAATGTACAGGTCACAGTGAACGAAAGCGGCTGTCTGGAAGTCCGTGGACGAGCTGTAGGCGAAACGTATTGGCCCGAGGCACACCCGAATCTATCGAACGGGGTTTTTCAAACGAGCGATTTGGCCGAGATCTCCGGCGGACTGGTTTACCTGGCAGGGAGGATAGGCGACCAGATCAACGTTGCCGGACGAAAGGTTCTGCCCGAAACAATTGAGGAAGTTCTCACTTCCCATCCAAACGTGCGTGAGTGCGTTGCCTTTGGAATACCCAGCCTGGACGCTGAACGGGGTGAAACAATTGTTGCCTGTCTCGCGGCAAAACCGGAGATCAGCGGGGACGAACTGAAAGATTACCTGATGAACCAATTGCCTGCATGGCAAGTGCCCCGCAAATGGTGGTTTGTAGATTCTTTGCGCGCAAATGGACGAGGGAAAATCTCGCGCGCCGAATGGAAAAAGCGATATCTTGAAATTTCCAAACAGGAATCAAAAGACTAGCCGCTTGAGCCAAATGGTTAGCAAAGCTCAAGCATCCCTGGACTCACCACTTAATGTTAGCTCTGCCTGCGCTATTATCCTGCCTTCCACTGAAGCGCTCCCCTGCGCTTGAATCAGATTGCCCAGCCTCCCGGTAATACGCGCTTCAAGGCGAATGACCTGCCCGGGCTTTGCTGTGCCTTGAATTTTTACGCCTCGTAACGCTGAGAGTTTGAGTTCCGACAGAGGTTCGAGATGAGGAGCGGATTGTGCGACTGTTCCCGCCAATTGCGCTACAGCTTCTACCAGTAGCACACCCGGGAAGAGAGGTTGGCCAGGGAAATGACCGGCCAAAAAAGGTTCATGGCCGCGCACCTGGTACTCGCCCACACCGGTTTTACCCGGCTCGAGGCTCAACAATCGATCGACAAACCGGAATTCAGGACCGTGCGGTAACCGCTCAAGAGCTTTGGCTAAAGTGGCGTTCAAAATCTCAATATCCCGGGATGCTGTACCGCTTTAACCGCGTCTACCAGAACCGCCTTTTCCAGGACCTCCCTGCTTGAGGGGTTCAATGATTTTATAGTCACTTGGTATTGGGGGAGCAAACAAAGACTCATCTACGGTCGGATTCAGTTTTGCATTGTTAAAATCGTTTCGCATCGTCGAACCATCCACGAACTCAAGCTCGGTGGCTCGAAGCATAAAATCATCAGTACCAAAAATGATTTTGATTTGCGGCATCATTTTTCGAGCGGCCGCAGATTTTGGCTGGAGAACAAGTTCACAACTGTTGTCGGTCACTATTTGCGATACAATCTTCAACCGTGCTTCCATCTCGGCTCTGCTTCGCGGGAAACCAGCTTCCAACAAAGCCAGCGCATCGCGCCACGGGCCAGGTTGGTCACCCGCCAAAGGGTAGCGCTCGACCCGCTTAAGCTTCGGATAAAAGACCAGCATCTCGTCCGGAGCGCGCACGGCGATCGTTTGTGCAGGACGCCCCAGTTCCCAATGAAACCGGTTCGGCGCAGCGAAAAAAACCTGCCCGGTAGCCATGAGAGGTTGCGTTAATGATTTGAATGTGCGGGTTTGGACAAAATCGGCCGACCACGTCAGAATGTTGGTTTGAGCTGCCAGCCACGCTGTCACTAACTCATTTGTATCCGCTGCCGCAAATAAAAGAGGGGCCGTAATGTAGAACAAACCGGCCGAAACCAATAGCCGGATTTTCCTCAATACGCTGCATCGCGCGAACTCTGACCAGTACAGCTTCTCAGGAGCTGTAACCATTTTGTCCCGGGATTCCCATCGACTTAGCAACTTCATTCTCTTAACCGATAAGCTTTTTCAAAATTTGCGCAACTTCCTTAGTCTTCGATTTATGCAGAGCAAAGATTCCTGGAATCAAGTGGAAGGCCAGATCGGAACAAAATGGTACCACTGATCGAGATGCTGACGGATGACAGGCTCAAAGGCCGTGATAATTCTCTGAGTGAGTTCCTGGCGAGCGGAGCGTTCGCGCAAGGATGGCCGGTCATAATCGATAGCGGGCAGCACGTGGGCTGCGTATGCGCCATTCGTTCGCGGCAAATAAACCGGCAAGAGAACGCATCCAGACGCGCGCGCAAGTTCGGCGGCTGCAATCGACGCGGGAAATGGCTTGCCAAAAAGCTGGACCTTTATCGAGGTCGCGTCAGGTGGGCGATCCACCAGCAACGCAACCGTTGCGCCGTTTTCGAGGCGCTTGATTACTTCCAAAAATGCAAATGGATCTTCGCCGATCACAAGGGTTTCAATATTCCATCGCGCGCGCGACATCTGGCGCAGCTTCGTAAAATCCTGAGTGGGTTCAGCCATGGTAATGACTTGCAAAGCGACTCCGCGTCGAGCAAGCCAGGGCCCTCCAAATTCCCAGTTGCCAAGATGCGGTGTCAGCAAAAGAACACCTTGCCGCTTGTTTTGTGCCTTGGCAAAGTGCTCCCAACCTGAGTTCTCTCCAAATAAACTTTCAATCGGCAATCCAGCTTCGTACCGCCAGAGATCAATGACCTTGAGAGCCATGTGTTGAAAAAGTAACCGTGCGGTTCGGTGGGCGCGCCCAGGTTCCGCCGCAAATGCCGGCAGGAGATTCTGAATCACAATTTCCCGGCGGCGTTTGGCTATCTTCCAATAAACGGTTGCTACTGCGCGGCCTAGAAAAAGACAGAGAAAAGGCGGAATTACTCGCACAAACCACAACCCAAACTGCCAAATTTCCTTCCGATAAAACGAGGACGGTCGGGATGAACCTGGGTTTTCGGATCCGTGTTTTAGTGTTTGCATGTGCATTGGAACGTCAATTACCTAGGTTCATCTTTCTCTGGTCAACCGGCGACCACCTTTTCCTTGGAACAATGCCCACCAAATAGGCAACAGAAAAATTGAAATGATCATGTTAAAGCCGATCCCGACTGCGCAGATCCGGCCCAGACTTCCCATTCCAGCATTGGTCGAGAAAGCCAGCGAGCCAAAACCGGCGCAAGCTGTCCCCCCGCAAAGCAGCAGCGCCCGTCCAACGGATTGATAGGCGAGTGGCAAATCTCCGTTGTGCCGGCGCAACGCTAGCTGCATAAAGATGCTGTAATCAACACCGGTACCCAGGATGAGGGGAAGAGCCATTAAGTTCAGTAAATTCCAGGACCATCCAAAGAGGCGCATGATCATAAGCAAACATAGAGCGCTCAGAACTAGCACTGCCAGGCTGAGCAGCACTTCCAGAGCACGGCGGAATGCCAATAATAAAGATATTAAGACCAAACCCAGCATTGGACTGAGCACAAACCACATGTTGGATTTTACCCGCGAAAAAATCGCGGACCCAAGCAATTCCCAGCCAGAAAGCCAGACACCTCCTCGAGGCAGATCAGCCTGGAGTGCGGCCAGGCGCCTCTCCCCTTCTGGTCCGGTAACTGTTAGGGGATTTATCAAACCCATTGCGAAAAACTGATTCGTTGAACGAGCCGTCACCTTTTCAAAAATCCATTGCACAAGTTCGTTGGATGGCCAGAACACGCCAGGAGCCTTTGCAGCTCTGTCCCATGTATCCAGCATTTGTTCCAGGAGTCCTAATGCTCGTTCATTAAAGCCATTGGTGAGGGCGACCGTTTTGAAAAGATCGCGCTCTGAAACAAGTTGCAAAGCCGCAACCCGGTTGGAAGCCTGATATTCAGGCCGAGGCCAAAGCGCTGCCGGGAGCGTAAATCCAGCCACAAGGTCATTGGACTCAGCCCTGCCCAATACCGCTTGCAACTGATCCAATTTTTTGCCTACCTCACTTTCCGTGTCCCCGGCAACAATGACCCAGAAAGGCTCCCGGTTTTGATTGAGTTGCTTTTTGATTTCATCCATTGCTGCATAGGCGGGACTGTTTCGGGGACGCAAGGCGTTCGCCGTTGGATCGACTGCAGGAAACCCGCGCACCAAAACAAACACTGCCCCAAGCACAAGAACAGTGCTTGTGACAACGACCATTCTTACTTTGACAACGCCGACTTTTGGAGAACCCCTGGAGTGAGGCGTCGATGGTTGATCTGGCGACACCGAACTTTTGTTCTTCACACCATTTGGCCTTCGACGATCAGGAAACAAGGGAGGAAGGAATTCAAAAATCATGATTAAGGCAGCCAGGGCCACACCCAACCCGACCAGACTCCCTAATTGACCCAACCCCGGTAGGCCGCCGAAGTTAAGCACCAGGAAAGCCGAAATTGTTGTTACCGCAGCCCAGAAAATGCTCGGAGCGATGGCGCCGCGGATTTCTGGAATGCTCAGGTCAGGGTGTGCTAATGCCTCCTGGTAATGTACAACGGCATAATCCACAGCCAGGCCAAGAAGGATGGCTGCGAATCCCATGCTCACAACGTTAATGGCTCCAAAAATCAGTCCACCCAGGGCCAGGGTGCTTCCAAGAATCAGTGCCAGTAGCGTCAATAACCACAACATCGGTTTGATCCGGCGGTGCGCAATCCAGAAGAGAACAGCAATAATCAGAGCGGTGCCCCCCACAGAAATTTGAATGTCATGCTGCATTCCCCCCGCGACTTCTGCCACAAATGCGGGTCTGCCGGTATAGCCCACCGACACACCGGGAGAGGCAGTAATTCCATGGATCTCTTTCAGCCACTCTGCGCACTCGCGGTAGGTTGGAAGATCCCGGGCAGCTTTGACATAGATGATCCGAAACTTGCCGTCGGGAGAACTGAAAGCCTCCTGGCCCTGTCCCAATGACGGCGCAGCTCCAGCTACCTCATCGGGAAGCCGGGTTAGACCATAAGGATCGTATTGCAGACGACCGATTTCATCGGGAGCTAAGGTAGTCGTAAGCTGCTCGTGAGTAGCGGAGAGGACTTCGGCAAGTTTTGAAGCTGCAAGCCTGTTTGTGAGTTGCTGCAAAACTGGCGGAGGTTGGTTAAACCAAAGGTACGCAAGCAATTCTCCTGCCTGGCCGGGATGTTCGAGCCAGGGTGGCTCCCAGGTCGCGGACACCACCAGATTTGTGCGTTCGCGCAATCGCTCTGCAATGGTGCGCGCTGTATTCTCCGCCTGCTCGAGCTCCGACGCGCGCACCGTGATGATCAATTCACGGGCATTGGCGAAGTGCTCCTGGTACAGCTTCAATCCTTGCACGACGGGAAGGTCTCCCGGAAGCAGATTAAAAACTTCGACGTCGAATCGCAGCCGCGCAAGTCCGAACGCAATCGGCACAAGCAAAAAGAGCCATAACCAGCGTCCAGGATGTTTCATCTAGCTAGTGCTAAAAAGGCTCAACGGGCGCCACTTGGGGTAAAGTACCCTTCCAGTCGTTCCTTCGTAGCTCGATTTTCCAAGCGCCAACCATTTGCATCCTGGTGCCACGACCATTTGTCGGTGGGAAGTTTTCTCGCGAGCGCTTCCGCGAGCGGAAACCAAATCAACCTGCTCGGAGGGGTTCCCAAACCTGAGTAGCTTTTGTTTTGCGTAGGAAACTGCACCTGCCAATGATTCGCAACCTGCTGTGCAATTACCAGCGGGAAAGGCGTCTTGGTAAATTGAACAAACGCCTCGCCATTCGACTTTGTTGCCACCAAAAGTTCTCCCGCAATTTCGGGCCTCTCTTTTCCACTCTGCCAAACGGCCTGGCCCTGGCGCACCGTCCAGCCAGGTTCGCTCAAATTTACAGGGGCGAGCGGTGGCAAAGTTCGACATCCCGTCGCCGTAAAGAGCACGAGCAATAAGGCCCGTATCGTCACTCCTCTAGCCTCCGCTGCTCGCTGCGTCATTCACGTGACTGTAAGGGTATGGATGCGACAGCGCAATGGGGGGCGTAGCAGTGGCATTTTTGAGAGTTTAGTCCTAGTCACCGAGTCACTGAAGGAAAGAGTAAGAGTAGAATTACGAACAATCGCAAGGTAAGGCAGAAAAGAATCTTGCCGCTAACAAATACACTTTGGTTTCGACAGAGTCGTTCCTATAGTGCCCTCATGGTGAAAGTTGGAATTGGTTACGATGTCCATGCCCTGGTCCAAGGCAGGAAGTTGATTTTGGGTGGAGTTGATATTCCGCATACCAAGGGTCTCGAGGGGCATTCCGATGCCGACGTGTTGATGCATGCCATCTGTGACGCCATTCTCGGCGCCCTGGGTGAAAGCGATATTGGCCATTTCTTTCCCAATACCGACCCCCGATGGCGTGGAGCAGCAAGCCGCGTGTTCCTCGAAGAAGCAGGCCGGCAAGTCGCCGAACGACGTGGAAGAATCGTGAACCTCGACGCGACAATTATTGCCCAGGAACCGAAAATTTTTCCTCATATCATGGAAATGAAGAACCACATCGCTGCGGCCCTGAAACTAAAATCTGAACAGGTGGGAATCAAAGCTACTACCAATGAGCATTTGGGATTTTTAGGCCGCGAGGAAGGTATCGCAGCGATGGCGGTCACGAGCCTGGAGGTACCGGAGGTTTAAGTGGGCAATTTTCCTGCGAAACAGGTTTCACGAATGACAAATTCCAAATGACCAATGATTAAATGCGAACAAAATACCGGTTGTGATTTGTGCTTCGGATTTTTTCCGTCATTCGTCATTTGTCATTCGTTATTCTCCCATGGCGAAAGCTGAAATTAGTTGGAAGCGAACAACGGAAGATGGGCTCCCCCTGCAAGTGTACGTGCAGCATGTGGGGCGCAAATGGTGTTTCTTTGCGCGCGAAAAGCGCTTTGATCAATGGCAAGCTGTCGAGGAGCCACCTCTCGAAGATTGGCTGGAATTATTGGATGCAGTCCAACGACGAATTAACCGCCGCCTGCTCCGGCCAGAAGAAGAAGCCTTGGTGAAGAAAATGATTCGCGAAAGATTTCCGGATGCGAAAATCGAGTAAGCCTCGAATTTCGCGAGTTCGGTTACGACTCTTCCAGCTCTGTGTCGGTGTCGCAACCGGTCCCACAGTTTTCCCGTATCACTGCTGCTGCGAACCGAGGGCGGTTCGCGTCCGCCCCAAAACCTCACGGCAATAGCAAATAACGGTCCGCGTTATGTGTCCCTTAATCTATTGAAATCCTGGCCTGAGCTATCACAATGTTACCATGAAATGGTCTCTGACATTTTTGAATGGTTCCGGGGATGAACCGCGTCTTCGGGAACTCAGGGCGATGCGTCTTTTCAAGCAACTGACCCCGCGCGAGCTTCGGGAAGCCGACGAACTGTTGCATGAAAGATCCTATCAAAAGGACGAGATCATTTTTGACGAAGGGGATACAGGCCTGGGCCTGTTTATAGTGGTGAGTGGCCGCGTCAAAGCCTGCTCGAGTCATCCGGCCTTGCAACAGCTCGCGCCAGAGTTTTGTTGTGGCGATTTTTTCGGCGAATTGTCCCTGTTCGATGAGAGCGTACGCACGGCTCGTGTCGTGGCTATGGAACCCTCCCGCGTCGTGGCTTTATTCAGAACCGAGTTTTTTTCCTTGCTGGAACGCAATAAAAGTATTGGCGTCAAGATTCTATTTGAGCTCTCACGAGCAGTGTGCCAGCGCGCCCGCAGCCTGGCACTTGCTAAACCTCAACAATTGAACCTGTGAACAAACGGTCTCCGCTTAGCGCTTGGACGTGGTTGGTGAGCATTATGATCACGTGCCTGGTGCTTTTCTTCTTCCAGAAAATTCTCTGGCTTGTCATGCCCGGGCTTTTAGCCCTTGTTTTGTATTACTGTTTGCGCCCGCTGGTGCGTGCCTCCGTGAGGGCGGGGTTAAGTCCACGCACAGCAGCTACTGTTGTGGCTGGAGCACTCTTCCTGGCGACCATTATCGGAGTAATTCTGGTTTTCCCCAGGGCGGCTGAACGGGCCCAAACGTGGAAAGAGCAACTCGTTCGCTATGTGCATGGGGGCTTGGAATTTCTAGCGCGCACCGAGGATTCACTGGCTGAAAATATCCCTTCATTGCGGCAGTCCCCACTTTTTCGTCATCCACCGCTAAAATTGGGAACTGTCACGCAGCAGTTTGCGGAAAAATACCTGGGGACTTTGCTTTTGCAAATGGCACACTGGCTGCCCAGCCTTTTGTTAATGCCATACCTGACCTATTTCCTGCTGCGTGACGGGAACAAATTCAAAAAACACCTGATCCGAAGCGTGCCAAATGCTTTTTTCGAAAAGACCCTACTATTGTCGGATCGTATCGACGATAGTCTCCAAAGTTTTTTTGTGGGACTGATCAAGTTGACGTTTCTGGATACGGTTTGTTTGGCCTTTGGCCTTTGGATCCTTGGCCTCTCGTCCCCCTTACTGCTTGGGCTGCTTGCCGCAGTGCTGGCGTGGATACCTTACGTCGGCTCGATTGCCGGGTGCCTCCTCGTGGTATTGGTGGCGGCAACTGATTTCCCCACCCACCCCGCTATTACGTACGGCGCGATCGTGCTCTTTATCCTCGTGCGTTTGCTGGACGATTTCATCTTCCTGCCACTGACAATAGGTCGCAGCCTTCATATCCATCCCGTGCTGAGCGTTCTAATGTTGTTTCTGGGTGCTACCGTCGCCGGGCCGACTGGGCTAGTCCTGGTGTTGCCAGTCCTCGGCGTGGTTACAGTGATCACCGAAACCTTAGGCCAAATCGTATCCGACCGTTGTCTTCGTGAACGGTTCTGGCAAGCACGGCAGCTTAAGGCTTTGCCTCAGGGAGCCACTGCCGGATCAGGAAGAACCTACGATATTTAGTCCGGGCTGCCGCACATTGGCGTTCTCCTTTCTTCCCTCTTCTCTCTTCATTCTCCTTTCGTCCGATGCTATCCTTGGGCATGGGGAAAAGTTCAATCAAGATTGGCAGTCGCGAAATCACCGTATCAAACCTTGAAAAGGTGCTGTATCCCGAAGGGAAATTCACAAAATTTCAGGTGATAGAATATTATGTGAACGTTGGCCGTTTTCTACTACCTCACTTTAAAAATCGGCCTGTGACTCTTGTGCGTTTTCCCGATGGAGTCCTTGGTAAATCCTTTTATGAGAAGCAGGCGCCGAAATTCACGCCCGACTGGATTAAAACGTTTCCAGTGCCCCGAAGCGAAGGTGGATTTATCAACTATATTTTGATCAACGACCTTCCCACACTCGCCTGGGTCGCCAACCTCGCTGCATTGGAATTGCATCCGTTTTTGCACCGCGCACCGCGCATCGAAAAACCCACAGTTTTGGTTTTCGACCTCGACCCCGGCGAAGGTTCAAGCATTCTGACCTGCATCGAAGTGGCATTCCTCGTGTGCTCGACTCTCGACAGGGTAGGCCTGAAATGCTTCCCCAAAGTTTCTGGTTCAAAAGGACTCCAAATCTACATTCCACTCAATAGCCGAACGACGTACGAGGTAACTAACACCTTTGCACGCGCGGTGGCAGATTTGCTGGCTCGCGAACATCCGAAATTGATTGTAGCCCAAATGGCGAAAAATCTTCGCCGCGGCAAAGTGTTTATCGACTGGAGTCAGAATACACAAAGCAAAACAACGGTCGGAGTGTATTCACTTCGGGCCAAACGCGAGCGACCTCTCGTCTCCATGCCGGTGACCTGGGAAGAATTGGAAAAGGCGAGTCGCAAGACAGACGTTGAAGCCTTGTCCTTTGAGCCAAAACCCGCTCTGGAGCGGCTGGAAAAGCTGGGGGACCTGTTTGCACCCGTGCTGGAAATAAAACAGCAGCTGCCGCGCAAATCCTTGCAAAGCCTGAACCATAGCTAAAAAGCATCCGGTAGAGTCTGTTTTCTCTTCGGTGCTCCAATCAGTAGTCTCCATTGTAATTGAGAGACCTGTAATGCTGGTTAATTTCTTCTGCATGAAAGGCGACAACTATTCGACCGGACGCCACTTTTGGACTCATTTCTGGTGTGGTCTGGTTGTCGGCGGAGGCCTCGGAGCCTCGATAAGTTACGATTTGTTCGATAATCGCTGGGGGTGTTTCGCACTAGGCGCCGGCATCGCGCTGGCCGTTGCTCTGTGCGCAGGATTCTGGGGTGATTCATTTTGGTATATTTTCCTCGAAGGATTATAATCCATGAAGCATTTCGCTCTGTAACAGAGTCTTGATTTGCCAACGCCAATATTTGGCTTGATTGGCGGTTCTTTTAAGTGACGTTGTGGGCGAACAAGCATGAGCTTTCGCTCGCCAAAACTCGCCCCTGCAGGTGCCCTGACCACCGAAAGCCCACTGTCTGATCTGTCCGCGATTATTCGTTCGCACACCCCACTTATTGCGGTGGAAACCAACGAGGAGCCGCAAATTGTTTCGCTCGTGCGTCAGATGGCAAAGAAGTTGCAGATAAAAGCTTATCGCTGGACTGTGACCGAAGGATTACAAGCCTTTGACACTAGTGACCAACCTTCGCAATCCGTGCTCAAATCGCAGGAAATGCTCAGTTACATCAAGAACTCGGGTTCTCATTGCCTTTTTGTCCTGTTGGATTTTCATCGCTACTTGCAAGATGAAGTGCATGTCCGATTTCTCAAGGACATCGCTTTGGCATCGACGAAGCAATACTACACTGTATTGCTCGTGGCCACTCGGCTGGAAATTCCCGAAGAACTCCGCCCTTTTACAGCGTATTTTCACCTGCCTTTGCCCACGCGCGATGAGCTGCGCGCCATTGTTTATGATGTTGCCGGGGAATGGGGCGCGGAACATGGGCGACGCACCGTTGAAACCACCAACAAAGCTATCGACTTACTGGTGCGTAACCTTGCTGGCCTCACCGCCACAGATGCGCGCCGGCTGGCTCGGAAAGCCATCAATGACAATGGCGTGATCACGGAATCCAATATTCCCGATGTCATGCGCGCCAAATACGAGCTTCTGGGAAAAGATTCGCCTCTCTCTTTTGAACATGAGACAGCTCAGTTTGCTGAGATCGGCGGTATGCAACGTTTGCGCCAATGGCTGGATGTTCGCAAGACCTTTTTCCGCGACGATCCTCCAGCGAACCTTGATCCGCCGCGCGGCGTTCTCTTACTGGGCGTGCAAGGATGCGGAAAAAGTCTCACCGCTAAAGCGGCGGCCCGTGTCTTTGGGGTTTCACTACTTCGCCTGGATTTCAGTGTGCTCTACAGCAAATATTACGGGGAAACGGAACGCAACCTTCGCAAAGCCCTCGAGACTGCGGAAGTGATGGCGCCTTGTGTATTGTGGCTGGATGAGATCGAGAAGGGCCTGGCTGTCGGGGATGATGATGATGGACTTTCCCGACGGGTTCTTGGCGTATTGTTGACCTGGATGTCAGAACGAAAGAAAGCAGTGTTTATCGTTGCAACGGCTAATGAAATCACGAGGTTGCCCGCGGAAATGGTGCGCAAAGGGCGATTCGACGAAATATTCTTCATCGATCTGCCTGCCGTATCAAACCGGCGCGAGATCCTCTCCATTCATCTGCGCAAACGCAGCCTGAACGCGAGCCAATTTGATCTGGATGAACTGGCGAAGGTCACCGAGGGTTTTTCGGGCGCGGAGATCGAGCAAGCTATCGTTTCAGCGATGTACACGGCGCACGCACAAGGGCGCGACCTTGCCAAGGAGGATTTGCTTGGGGAGATTCGCCAGACCCGGCCGCTCTCTGTTCTCATGTCAGAACGAGTAGAGGAACTCCGTCAATGGGCCGCGGAACGAACCGTGCCGTGTGATTAAACGCAAGACAGTCTTCGCAAGTCCGATCCTTCCATCTACTTGAAAACTTGTGTTGCTCTACGCCCAGGGTTAGGGTCACGTGAATGAATTTCTCGCGGCGGAACTTCCTTAAAACGGCCGGCGCGGCGTGCGGAGCGGCCCTGTGGTCACCTTCCGTAATCGAATTGGAAGCAGCCGAAGCGGCCGGCATAGATAAAATCAAATTGTCCGAGATCGCTATTTCCCGCGCGAAAAAACTCGGCGCCACGTATGCCGATATCCGGATTAATCGTTACCGGAACGAAACGATTACCACGCGCGAACAGCAGGTCCAGAACGTGTCTCGAACTCAGAGCTTTGGGTTTGGCGTCCGTGTGCTTGTCAAGGGAGCCTGGGGATTCGCGGCCAGTTATGTTCTGACGCCTGAATCCGTTCGCCGTGTAACCGCGCAGGCGGTTGACATTGCAAAAGCCAATGCCGCCTACCAGCGAAAACCGGTGCGGCTGGTTCCGGTGGAAAAGACGATCACAAATTGGAAGAGCGCATTCAAAAAAGACCCTTTCGACGTAGCAACTGACAGCAAGATAGAATTTCTATTAAAACTCAATGAAGCGGCGATGAAGACCAGGGGCGCTAGCTTCGTTAGTTCGGTATTATCTTTTCAAAACGAGCAGAAATTCTATGCCTCAACTGACGGCTCGCAGATCGAGCAATATATAATTAGAACTCTACCTTCGTTCCAAGTCACCGCGGTGAATCGCGCCGCGGGCGACTTCCAGACCCGCAGCAGCCTGGCAGGACCGAAAACTATAGGGTACGAATATCTCGATGAATATCCCTGGCAGACCGAAGCTGAGCAAGCAGGCGAAGAAGCGGTTGCAAAACTTCAAGCCAAACCTGTCGTTCCGGGAAAGTACGATCTGGTCCTGCATCCATCACATCTTTGGTTGACCATTCATGAGTCCGTTGGCCATTCCACCGAATTGGATCGCGCGCTTCTTTGGGAAGCGGATTTCGCAGGCACAAGCTTTTTGACCCCGGATCAGACCGGAAAGCTTCAATTCGGGTCGAATATTTGCAATTTCTACGCTGACCGCACGCAACCGCACGGTTTGGCCACAGTGGGTTACGATGATGAAGGAGTCCCTGGCCAACGTTGGCCGCTCGTCAAGGATGGAATCTTTGTTGGTTGGCAAACTACCCGGGATCTTGCCGCCCAGATGGATCAAAAGCGTTCGTTTGGCTGTTTGCATGCGGACAGTTGGGGCAGCGTTCCTTTCCCCCGGATGCCCAATGTTTCACTCGATCCCGCAGAGCAAGATATTTCACTCGAAGAACTCGCCTCAGGTGTCGAGGATGGCATTCTCATCTACGGGAATGGCAGTTGGTCTATTGACCAACAGCGTTACAACTTTCAATTCGGTGGCCAAACTTTCCGGGAGATCAAGAAAGGCAAAGTGGGCCAGATGTTGCGGGATGTCGCTTATCAATCGCGCACAACGGACTTCTGGAAAGCATGCGATGGTTTGGGAGGGAAAAGCACCTATGAATTGAACGGCGCTGCCAACGACGGCAAGGGCGAACCCACTCAATCCAATGCTGTCAGCCATGGTTGTCCCGTCTCACGTTTTCGACAGATTAATGTTCTGAATACGGCAGCAAACCAACGAAAAGCCTGAATTGGTCCAGAACACCTAAACACTTTTCCCATGTTGATTTCCGAGAAAAAAGCCAAGGCCCTCTGTGAGAAAGCCTTGAGTTTCGTCAAAGCAGATGACGCCCAGGTCACCCTCGAGACGGAGGACTATTCACATCTGCGATTCGCTGCCAATGCCTTCACGACGAATGGCCGACGCGAGCAAGCCTCGGCCACCGTTACGGTTTGGATTGATAAAAAGCGCGGTTCAGCCCGGTCCAGCGACTTGGAGGAATCCTCCATCCAAATGGCGGTGGCCCAGGCTGAGGAGCTGGCACGACTCTCGCCCGTGGACAAAGAATACCTCCCTACCCTTCCGCCTCAGACTTATCGACCCAGCAGCGGCTATGTGGATGCAACTGTTAATCTCGCACTCCCAGCGAGGGCCAAAGCAATCGACCAAATCATTCGATTGTGTGAAAAGGAAGGCGTTATTGGCGCAGGGTTCCATCACGCGAGCGGAGACGCTATAGCCTCTGCAACAAAGAATGGCAACTTCCATTACCATCGTTCAACCCTGGCAAGCCTGTCGGTAACCGCCCGCACTCCCGACGGTACCAGCTCGGGTTATTTTCTGCGGAACCATTTTGATATTGCTAAGCTGGATACAGAGCGCATCGGGCGCGCAGCGATCCGAAAGGCCATTGAATCGAAAGGTTCGCGACAACTTGAAGCCGGCGTTTATCCTGTAATCCTTGAAGCTCAGGCAGCCAGCGATTTGCTCCGGATGGGATTTGATGCGCGCAGTGCTGATGAGGGGCGTAGCCCCTTTTCCGCTCCCGAGGGGAGAACAAAACTCGGCCAAAAAGTGTTCGACGAACGTATAAATATTTATAGTGACCCATGGCATGAGGACCTGCCAGCTTCGCCGGTCGCCCAAGAGGGCATCCCCGCGAAGAAAATTTATTTTGTTCGAAATGGGATTTTAGAAAACCTGGATTACTCGCGTTACTGGGCTAAGGAAAAAGGGAAAGAACCCACACCCGGGGCAACTAACTCGATTATCGAAAGTTCCACTGCCCCTTCAACGTTCGAGGAAATGGTTCAATCCATGAACCGCGGGCTGCTAATCAGCCGGTTTTGGTACATTCGCTTGGTCGATCCGCGAACTGCTCTTTTTACAGGGTTGACGAGAGATGGTGTTTGGATGGTCGAAAACGGTAAGATTCAATACCCTGTTCGCAACTTTCGCTTCAACCAAAGCTTGATCGAGTTGCTCGCTCCGGGAAATATTGAACTCATCGGTCGAGCGGAACGCGTCAGTAGTTCAGAAAGCCAAGGTCACAGCGCCGCAATGGTCCCAGCACTCAGGGTTAAAGCCTTCCATTTCAGCTCGCAGTCGGAAGCGATCTAAGTCTAATCCGTTCAACGGCCACGTCCCGCACCAAATCCGCCACCGCCTCCATGGAAACCGCCGCCACCACCGCCTCCATGGAAACCTCCACCTCCACCACCTCCATGGAAACCGCCGCCGCCTCCACCGCCTCGGAAACCTCCGCCGCCGCCGCCGCCTCGGAAACCTCCGCCACCACCAGCCATTGCGCCACCTCCTGAGCGAACCACCGCCCCGCCGCCGGAGTGGAAGCTTGGCGCGCCACCTGAACGGACCACTGCGCCTCCGGAGCGAACCATTGGGACGCCTGCTGAGCGAATCGTTGCGGAGCTGTCCGAACGAATCACCGTGCCACCCATTGGGGCTCCTGAGCGAACCGCCGTGCCACCCATTGCGGTTCCTGAGCGGACCACCGTGCTACCCATTGCGGTTCCTGAGCGGACCACCGTGCCACCCATTGCGGTTCCTGAGCGGACCGCCGTGCTACCTCCAGCACGAAAACCACCTTGACTCGTGACGGTACCGCCATGGGAATGGAAATTCCCAGAACTGCCTGCCGCACGCCAAGGCTGACCTGAACTGTTCGCTATGAAACCTGAATTCCCCGAGCCATGGGCGTGTATGCCCCCGGAATGGCCGTTGTGATGAGAATCGCCATGGTGATAATGGTTGTACCCATAATGCCCATAACCATAATGCCCATAACCACAATAGAAGGGGTAAAACCCAAAATATGAATAGTACGGCCAATAAGGATACCCATAGCCGTATGAATAACTGTAGGGGTAATAATATGGGTAACCTGCGTACCCGTACGACGTGTAAGGATAACCTTCGTACGCATACGTTGGGTATGCTGAAGCGTAGGACGGCGCACCTTCAGTGCTGTAATCATATCCTGACCCGCCGGGATAAGGTTGGGTCTGAGGTACCGCCGCTGGTGGAGAAGATTGCATCGATTGGGCGCGCAACTCGCCTCCACGCTGAAGAATCATTGCAAGTACTTCATTTGGAACACCCCGGTCCTTCAATATAATTATTTCTGACGAGCTTAAATTGTAAGGAACCGGCGAGTTTCTGATGAACGTTTTGACGACCTCAATATCGACCTTGGCGTCAATCATTTTGAGGATTTCTGGAACGCCGGCTGAAAGATGAGTTCCCGTTAACTCAAAGTTCGCTTGCGCCGCTTCCAGCGCCAGCGTTTGAACTTCGAAACAGGACAACAAAATCAAGGCGGCTAAATATACCCAACGCCCTGTATTTTTCCCAAGAAGCATTTGATTCGACATAACCAGAGATCGGTTTAACTCACGCCACTATCAGTACGATGAACCTCTTTGGCCAATTGTCAAGTGCCGGCAGCGACAAACATTCAAGCACTTTTCAATAGGTTCATACCCTAAATTTAGTTCTGGTCGCCGAGGCTTTGGCCTGCTTAACTCAGCGCCAAAGTGCTTTCAGGAGATAATCCGGAAAGCGCGTTAATTGGCCGCCCAAGGGTCAATCGAATCTGGCCTGAATATTGTTTCATAGAGAACGTGAAACTAAGTACAGTCGCAGCGGGGCAGATGATGTTCGAACATTAACGGAAATATGGTGTGGATCGACCAACTGCAACCGGCCAATTGGAACCGGGCCAGCGGTATTGCCTTAAGCGCCTACCTCCTTGGATGTTTCACCACCGGCTATTATTATGTTCGCTTTCGGACAGAGCAGGACATTCGAGAGTTGGGCAGCGGCAGCGTGGGAGCCCGGAACGTGGGCCGGATTCTGGGCTGGAAAGGCTTTTTAATTACCGTTCTGGGTGACTTTGCCAAGGGCGCTCTGGCCGTTTGGGCTGCACAACATTTTACTCCGGATAGCCGCCTGGTTGCTCTGGCGCTCATGGCCGTGGTGGCCGGTCATGTTTGGCCGGTACAACTCCGTTTTCACGGCGGAAAGGGCATAGCCACTTCCCTGGGGGGACTATTGATTTACGATTATCGGCTGGCGGTAATTTTCGCGGTCCTTTTCAGCGGCGCTTTTGCAACGCTTCGCAAAACCGTACTGCCAGGCTTGATCGCCTTCGCGTGCCTTCCGCTAGCGAGCATCTATTTGTACTGGGAGCCTGACCCGGGCCGAGTGGTCGCCATCTCTGGGTTATCTGCGTTAATCCTGCTCACGCACCGCAAAAATTTGAGTGACGAATTTTTCCATCTTGTCGAGCGCCGTAATGCACAACCTAAACCTCACCGTCATTAAATTATGAGCTCAAGATCACCGGTGGTTTTTAAGTCCGCAACGGAAGGCTGGGAATTTGAAGAGATTCATCGGCTCAACTACAAAACATTCGTCGAAGAGATCCCGCAGCATAAGGCGTCCCCAACCCAACGGCTGGTGGATAAGTTTCACAACGAAAACATCTACTTGATTTGCCTCTCAGGACGGAAACTCGCGGGTATGCTGGCGGTACGAGGTAACCGACCTTTTTCTCTGGATCAAAAACTCGAAAATCTGGATAGTTATTTGCCGACTGAACGGAAACTTTGCGAAATTCGATTGCTGGCCGTGGAGAAGAAGTTTCGCGGCGCCCAGGTTTTACAGGGCATTTTGGCGCTCCTATGGCAGCATGGCATTGAGAAGGGCTATGACCTGGCTGTCATTTCAGGAACACCCCGCCAGTTCCGGCTTTATCGGCACCTGGGTTTCATTCCTTTTGGGCCCGTAGTGGGTACAGGGGAAGCTCAGTTCCAGCCCATGTACGTCACTCTCGAGACGTTTGAGTCGACCGCCCGCGAGTTTTTGCGCTCCTCCCCTTCACGCTCATTTCAACCCAGCGCGGTCAACTTTTTGCCGGGGCCTGTGACTGTCAGACGGGAGGTTCGCCGCGCCTTTGAACAAGCCCCGGAATCTCATCGCGCCAAATCTTTTGACAAAGATTTCCAAAGCGCCCGGCAGATTCTCTGCGATTTAACCAAATCCGCCAAAGTTGAATTTTTGCTGGGCTCAGGCACTCTCGCCAACGACGTTATTGCCGCCCAACTTTCCCTTCAAACGGGTCGGGGGTTGGTTTTGAGTAATGGCGAGTTTGGAGAAAGGCTGGTAGATCACGGTCGGCGTTTCAGACTGAACTTTGATACGCTCGAGTCAACCTGGGGCCACGCTATCGATCTTCTGAAGGTGCGCCAGCTATTGGAACGCAGCCCCGCGCCGGCATGGCTTTGGTGCACTCACTGCGAAACCTCCACCGGTGTGCTCAATGATTTGAAGCGGCTCAAAGACTTGTGCTCAGAATTTCAGGTGAAGCTCTGCCTCGATTGTATCAGTTCAGCGGGCACCATGCCATTGGATTTTACCGGCGTATACTTGGCTTCCTGCTCCAGTGGTAAAGGGCTGCGTTCTTATCCTGGTATTTCGATGGTCTTCTATCATCACGACGTCGCCTCGCAGCCAGAGCATCTGCCCCGTTATTTGGATTTAGGCTACTATGCGTTACAAAAGGGCGTACCGTTCACCTTTTCATCGAACTTGCTCCACGCCCTTCACGCAGCAGTTAAACATGTTCCTTGGGAAAGCCGTTATTCCAAACTCGAGGAATTATCCACCTGGTTGAGGTCTCGACTGAAAGCTTCCGGATTTGAGCTTGTGGGTTCGGGCGCAAAAACTTCTCCGGCGGTTGTGGCCATTGCTCTCCCAGATTCGTTGAATTCGGTAAAAATTGGCGATCTGATGCAGGAATCTGGCTATTTAATTAGCTACAATAGCGAGTACCTGGTTAAGCGCAATTGGGTTCAAATTTGCTTAATGGGCGACTGCGCGAAAGAAAAGCTAGTCTCCATGTTGAATGCCCTGAACCGGGTTTGTCTTCGCCGATCTCTGTCGCAGCCTCCCTCGGCCATAACCGTACCCATTGTTGAATAAACTGGATGCAAAAGGTGACCCGACCGTCGGTCGGCCTAATCCCGGGGTGAAGCGAGGAGAACGCTGCGAATCGTTCCGGCTCAGGATTCACTTTTCATTTTCCAATCGGCTTCCACTAAGGCCTTATAGCCACCTTTTAGAGAGAACACATTTCGATAACCTAGCTTCTGCGCAACCATCGCGGTAAGAACGGAACGGTATCCCCCTCCACAATACATAATCAATTCCCTGCCCGGATCAGGAAATGTGGTTTCCAGGTCGCGTTCAAGGATTCCCTTGCCCAGGTGGACGGCTTCAGTCGCGTGGCCCTTCTGCCATTCGCTATCTTCGCGGACATCCAAAAGCACCGCTTCAGGATTTTTCCCAAGGTGTTCTCGAACTTCTGCGACGCTGAGCTCTTTGACGTAAGGCCGGGCCTCGTTTACCAGTTTCAGAAATCCAGGTGAATGTTGCATTCCATGAAAAGGCTAAACCAGCAGCGGCCATGGTCAAGCTGTTCAAAGATGCTGAAATTTAACTGGACTAACCGTTGGGCAGCGCTTTGAGCCGGATATTGCGGAAGCTGACTGTGCCATGGTCCCCTTGCAACATAATAGGTCCGGGCTGATCCATATTCTTGTCGAGTTCTCCGCCCGTGGCTTGGTCGCACGCGACATTGTCGTGGATCTTGACTCCGTTCAGAACAACTGTAATCCGATGCCCAATGATGGTCACTTCAGCAGTTTGCCATTCACCCCCGGGCCTGGTGACAAATTTATCGGGTGATTTAAAATTATAAATTGCGCCGTTGCCTCCCTTGCCTGCTTCCCCGCGTTTGTAGTCGCCCAGAATCTGAATTTCCTGGCGCCCACGCAGATAAAATCCGCTATTGGAATTATCCGGTGTCATGTAGTCGTAGCGCACCGTGAAATTCCTGAAGGTCTCTTCGGTGAGAAGATCGTTGCCGTGAGGTCCTCCCTTCTCCACGGTATTCTTCAGCACGCCACCAGGTTCTATGGTCCAGGAGTTATGGCCAGCGGGGTTCCGAAGCTTCCAGCCTGCCGTGTCTTTGCCGTTAAACAAGGGTCTAAAGCCTTCTTCATTCTGCTCAGCCGCCGAGATGATCACAGCCGTGACCAGAACCACCGCTAAGGTCGGTAATGTAAATCTTACGTTCATAAAATCCAGTTATTCGACTCGCTTAATGATCGCCAGCCAGCAATTAGTACCGGGAGAATCGCCCCCCAGGATCAATGTTCCATGTTTAGGAAGCTCCTGGTTGCGTGTGGCAACTTGCTTGCCTTTGCCGAATACGACCACCTCGATCTTGTCCTCGCCATGGGTCTTAACGTCGAGCTGGCATTTTTCGCTCAACGGCACTTTGTTGGCCCCACTCGGAGGCACAGTAAATTTGACGCGATTGACTTCAAAATAGTTGGTCCACTTTAGCGGAAGCTGCTGCAACTGCGTCTTAACGTCGGCCCCGACCGGCTTGTGTTTGGGGTCGGGGGATTTTTGTTCGTTGGTACCCCAAACCAGAACCGCTTCAAGTTGCATGTCCGCGGCATGCACACTCACAGCACTTAACGTCTGGATCAAGAGGAACACTACGCCACAGAGCACAAGGGTGGTGCGCTTCATGATTCCGAATCTATATTTATTTGGCGACACTGGAATTATCATTATCTTCGGCCGGATACGAAAACCAAACCAAAGTGGTGCCCGTCGAAAAATCGTGATAAGTGAATGCGCCTGGATCAGCAACAGCGGTTTCAACTAATGAAACATGCGAGCCGCTCGATAATGTCATTATGGCCGCAAGGGCCAGCGCTGAAAGAGCAGCCGCGGGGACAAACAATCTGCGCCAGGAGTGAAAAAAATCTCCCAAAGAGAATGCCGATACAGCTTGTGATTGGGCATCGCGCTTTTCTTGAAATTTTATGTCACGCTCTATTTTTGACCAAAAGAACTCGCGCGATTCCGGCAGGAGCACTCCGATCTCAGTTCCAACAAGAGCTTGCCGGGTATTCCGCAATTCGCCAAGTAAGGCTACCGCATCACGGTCACGCGCCAGCAAATTGGCAATCTCCCGCGACTCGACCGGCGACAATTCACCGTCGAGATAAGTCTGCACCTTTAATTGCGTATCGTAATCCATTTTCTTTTAAGATTTTCAGCAGGTTTTTTACCAACCACAAGTACCTATTTCATTCGTACCCGTTTCATTCACTTTTTCTCAAATCTGCAAGTAAGGCCGCGAGTTTCCGACGCGCATAAAACAGCCGGGACATGACGGTTCCGATGGAGCATTCCATGGCCTCGGCGATTTGCTTATATTCCATTTCTTCAAATTCATGCAAAACCAGGACGGTGCGATGTTCATAGGACAATTGGCTCATGGCCTTATCAATACGCTGGCGCAGTTCGCTGCGTTCGAGCCCGGCAGTGGGATTAATCGTGACCACTGGCATGTGCCGCTCGACCCCGCCAGATTCTTCGTCCATTGCTTCGATCGACTCGGTGCGCTGCCGTTTATGCTTGCGCAACTGATCCAGGCACAAGTTAATCACAATTCGCGTCATCCAGGTTCCAAAACTAGCTTCACCCTGAAATTGGCGCAGCCTCTGCCAGCCTTTCACCCAAGCTTCTTGAGAAAGATCAACCGCTTCTTCTTCATTCCTCATCATGCTGAGGGCGCGCGCGTAAATTTTGTCGCGATGTCTCGCCACAAGTTCCTCGAAGGCTGCCATATCGCCCTGCTGCGCGGCCCGTACCAACTTTGGATCTTCAGCCGAGGAATAATCTTTTTCAGTCATGGATTCGACGGAGGCCAATCACCGCCTATTCAAGGAGGCTCACAGTTTTCCCTTCGTGCTGGGTAGGCGGCCCGGGATACGGGGATCCTGCCGGCAAGCGGTATCAACCGCTTTCCCAAAAGCCTTGAATAAGCCCTCAACCACGTGGTGAGGCTCATCACCATATAAAAGTTCCAGGTGCAGGTTGCAGCGGGCTTCGTTGGCGAAACCTTGAAAAAACTCGCGAGCCAGGCCAAACCGAAAGGCGCTGGACATATCTTGTGTTTTCTCTGCCACCGAAACCCGTTTAAGGGCTAAACCGTCCATGCCACGCCAGACCAGATAAGGCCGGCCACTGAAATCAATGACGCATCGCGCGAGACATTCATCCATAGGCACATACGCCTCCCCAGTGAATGGGTTCCGCGGATCAAACCCGGTTCCATACCGGGAAATCCCCTTTTTATCGCCCAATGCCACCCGAAAAGCTTCTCCCAAAACAATACCACAGTCTTCTACGGTGTGATGGGCATCTACCTCGAGATCTCCCTGGCAACGAAGCCTCAGGTCCAGAATTGCATGTTTCGCCACCAAACTCAGCATGTGGTCGAAAAATGGAATGCCGGTTTTGACCAAAGCCTTGCCTGCCCCGTCAATATTAAGCGTCGCCTCGATACGGGTTTCCCGTGTGATTCGCCTGACTCGAGCGCGCCGCGTTTTCATCCGGCGGGATTTAACCAAACGTAGCCGCGAAGACAAACTCAAACCTCTTTGGACGACCTCAGCGCTGGCGCACAAAATGGAAGGTTTCCCGGCAGAACCGGGTGAAAAACTGGATGAAAAAAATCTTTTTCAGTGCTTTTCTGAGGCGATCTTCGCTCGATTTTTCAAGGTGATTTGGGTATTACCTTGGTCTGTTCGTTTCGTTTTCGCTTCAGCTCATTGATCTGCTTTTGCAATTCGCCGGGTGCTGGCGATGCTTTTAGAGCCAATTCCAGGTGAGCGATGGCTAGATCCAAATTCCCGGCTTCTTCCTCGAGATGAGCCAGATGCACGCTGATTTCATTCAGGCTGAACAAGTCAGGTTTTGGTTTCGATCCTTGCTGTTCCTGCCAGCGGCGCAGAGCTAACTCCCAAACATTGCGAGCTCGAGTTGGCTCCTTGTAGCTCTCGTAATAAAGACGCCCAAGCTCGTATAAGATTTCATAGCTGTCCGGATTGGCGCGTAACCCTTCTCGCAGGAACTGTTCGGCTTCCGTGACTTTGCCCAGGCCCCGCAACCAATAAGCGGCGACGGTATAGGTGTCCACGCGTTGCGGATCCAGTTCGGCCGACAATCTGAGCCACGGTAAGATCTCACGTTCCTTCCCGCCGCTCAGATGCGTATGCTCTGTGATCAGGAAATGGCGACCGAAAGCTTCAACCCAGTCTCTGGGTTTTCCCAGAAAGTCCATAGCTTTTTCATGTTCCTCTTCCACATGACTCCCCTCCGGGGCAGTCATGTGCTGAGAATTCGTGGGGGCCTGGGTCTGATCAAAGATGCTTGGATAGTACCCACTATGAAAAGAGACATCGGCTTTTACAAAGAAATGATTGGCAAATAAGCGCCGGCCATCTCCAAGCAAGAGTTTCAAGACATTATTGGAGTCGCTTCCGCGCTTACTCCAGTTCAACGCGCGCGGTTGCAAAACCGTCGCCAGGCTGAAGCATGCTGATGCCAGCAACAACAACGTCAAGGCGATGTTCATACGTTTACGGCCTTGCGGCGGAAAACCGCCCAGGTACCAACCAATAACAGGCTAATATAAACCGCGGCGTACAAGGTTGCCAGCACGCAATCAACCCACGGCACCAGCGGGTGATCATACACCATCAGATCGCGAACATCGTACCATTCGAGATGTGGGATGAGAAAGTAGATGGTATAGATAAAAGTCCGAAAAGGCTCGGCCTGCTGCAAAGCCAGCCGATTCAAATGACCGCCAAGCAAAAGGATTCCAACAACGATCACCAGCGTGATTGTTGTATTCGAAGAAGGCGCGGTAAAGACCACTGATCCAAGCAATACCAGGCCCACGACAATTCCCAGCATGACCCATTGCAACCAAAATCCTTGAAAATAATTCAGTACCGGCCAGGCATGTTCGCGTGCGCCACTGACCACTCCAAAAAACAGATAGAACACCGCCAGCGCCAGGCCGCAAGCCAGCCAGCATCCCAGAAATTTCCCGGCAATAACCTGACCTCGTGTGACAGGTTTTGCCAATAACGGAAAAATGGTTCGGTTCTCGCGTTCGGCCGGAATTTGCCTCGCGGTCATGGTAACGGCTATTACAAGCGCCGCCACCCAGATGAGCAGCATCACAATCTCTTTGAGATAGCGCGCAATTTTTGGATCATTGAAAAAACTCACCGACCCTAGCGCCAGCGTGATGATGGCTGTAAGAACGAATAAAACGTAAAAATCCTTGCGACGATAAAGCTCCTTAATAACAATTCCGCAAATAGCCACTATGGTATTCATGAGGAAGCCTGGTAGCCAATGATCTTCAGAAAAATCTGTTCCAGGTTGGTCTGATGTTTTTCGATAAGCTCGGCTACCTTCCCCTCCACTTTCAACTCTCCCTGATGCACGATAGCCACCCGGTCGCAAATCGTCTCCACCTCTCCCAGTTCGTGGGATGAGAAAAAAACAGTCTTACCTTCGCTTTTAAGCCGCTGAATAATTTCACGCACTTTCATGCGGCCAATTGGATCCAGACCGCTGGTAGGTTCATCCAGAATAAGCAAGTCCGGGTTGTTGATTAAAGCCTGGGCCAGCCCGACCCTTTGTTGCATCCCTTTTGAATAGGTTTTTATCGGACGCTTTCGCGCCGATTCGAGTTCGACCAGCTTAAGCAGATGATCAATCCGCCGCTCCGCCTCAGCGGACGGCATCCCAAAAACGCGGGCATAGAACCGCAATAATTCTTCCGCGGTTAAAAACTTGTAATAGTAGGTCAACTCCGGCAGGTATCCGATACGGCGCCGGGCGATCGGTTCACGGACGTTTACGCCAAATAGAAATGCTGCCCCGCTGGTTGGGTTGACGAAACCAAGCAGCACATTCATGGTCGTGGTTTTGCCGGCGCCGTTCGGTCCCAGGAAGCCGAATACTTCGCCCGCTCGAACACTCAGGTTGAGGTCCTTAACGGCTACTCTTTTTCCCGAACCTTTCTTCTGAGCCTTGTACTCGACCCGTAAGTTTTTAGTTTCTAAAATCGTTTCTTCCATTGCCGTGAGCGACAAACCGGCGGTTTTACGCAGTATATTTCCACTGCAACAAAGCGAAAGCTTTTCCTGCATCGCAGAGACCGACTCGCTTACGCCGCGACCTCAACTTGAGGAGGCATAATTCGAGCCACCGTAAGAATGTGAAAGACTTGGAGGCCGCGTGCTAACAGACTTAACTGCCCGTATCCACCGGAATCTGGTGAGTGAGCGGTGTCTTTTGGCAGAGCGGTTTGCTGGCTACATCAGAAAGCGTATAACTGTCATTGAATGCTGTGCCGCCCGATGGGCAGATCACAGCGTTCTTTAGGTAGCCACTTATATCAGCGAAGACTACCTTGGCAGCTGCATCCTTCTTGTTCTCTAACGCCCACTGTTGAACGGCATCATCGACCTGCCGGAGATTGTTGATGCAGGCACTGGTTTGTGACGTGCTCCGAGCCTTGATAAAGTTAGTAATCGCAATCGCTGCCAGCATCCCCATCAATGAAACCACGATCATGATTTCCACCAGAGTGAATCCTGCCTGGCAAGTAGTTTTAATCTTCATATTCTTTGATCGCCGCGGTTCCCATGAACCAGCCGCCAATAATCATTCTTTCTGTTCGTCAGCTTTTGTTTTGCTTCGAACCGTTCGGTTGATCCCAGCATTCATGGTGCCAATTTTCCCGCGCGAATTTTAGAAAACAGAAAAGCCGGGGAAATTTCCCCGGCCTTTTTGATGAGGAACCAAATCAGTTCAGACTAGCTCGAGGTGTCTGTCGGCAGAAGGTGCGTGGCCGCGACCTTTTGGCAAGCAGGCTTGGTGGCTACATCGGTGATGGTGTAGCTGTCTCCGAACGTGGTGCCGCCCGAAGGACAAGTCACCGCGTTCTTTAAGTAACCGCTGATGTCGGTAAAGGCTACCTTGGCGGCTGCATCCTTCTTGTTCTCTAACGCCCATTGCTGGATCGCACCGTCAATCTGGCGAAGGTTATTGATACAGGCATTCATCTGCGAGGTTGTGCGCGCTTTGATGAAGTTGGGGATGGCGATTGCAGCCAACAGGCCGATGATAGCCACCACGATCATGATTTCAACCAGGGTGAAGCCTGATTTACGAGAGGTTTTGCGATTCATTTGTTGTTTGTCTGTCTGTTTTTGTTGTTGTTGATTGGGACAAATCGTTATCCAACAAAACTAGCTGGAGGTATCTGCCGGCAGAAGGTGCGTGGCCGCGACCTTTTGGCAAGCAGGCTTTGTCGCTACGTCGCTGATCGTGTAGCTGTTTGCGAACGTGGTCCCGCCCGAAGGACAAGTCACCGCGTTCTTTAAGTAACCGCTGATGTCGGTAAAGGCTACCTTGGCAGCTGCGTCTTTCTTGTTCTCCAACGCCCATTGCTGAATCGCACCGTCAATCTGGCGAAGGTTATTGATGCAGGCGTTCATCTGTGAGGTGGTGCGCGCCTTGATGAAGTTGGGGATAGCGATCGCAGCCAATAGGCCGATAATGGCCACCACGATCATAATTTCCACCAACGTGAAGCCCGACTTGCGGGATGTTTTTCTGTTCATACTGTTTCTACTTTTCTGTTTTTTGCGGCGTGAACTTACAGCAGGCGGGTTAGTATTATTTCGTTGTCGTTCACTTATTGCCTGCTGTGACCGCTCGTCGTCTTTGAGCAAAAGAGGTGCCAATTTTCGTGCACCGGGCGAGAGAACATTCCCGGTGGAATCCCCGGGGAGAGATTGACGAAATGAAGAGTTTTAACTGCCCCCGAATAAGCCTTATCTTTGATTCCCGGCAAGCTATTGAACGTTTTAGCTGAAGCCCCCTCTCACCAGGTCTTTTTTGTAGAATGTGTCGTTGTCCAAACGGAACAGCAGTGTACGACAACTGGACAGTCTGGACTGAAAGATCGCCTCAGGTGGGACCGCGAAACGTCCCCGGTTCGCAGCGGCAACAACCACGCGAAAAACCTTAAGAATCTCTAACAGCTCGAGACCTTGTGGCCCTTGGAAAAACTCCTACCCCCTTGACGTCACGACGCGCTGCGAGCCGGGACGGCTCGCGCTCCGGGGTCGGTTCTGCGACCGACCATCGCGACACCTACCCAACCAAGAATAACCATTAGGGCCAACCCTGCCATCCGTAATCCCCAGGCAAAACTCGTCGGTTGATAACGAAACACAAGTCGGTGTGCTCCGGCGGGAACAACGACACCGAGAATGGCATGGTTCACGATCAAGATAGGCACAACCTTCCCATCCAGATCAGCTCGCCATCCTTTGTCCCAGCGATCGGCCAATACGACCAACCCTGGTGTTTCCATCTGTGCATTTACCGTTATGCGGGTGGGAATCTGCTCCACCACCGAGGCCTTGCCGACACAAGTTGCCGGTAAGCTCGGCGTTGTTTCCACATAGGCAACCTCGCGCGGATTGAAAGACAACGCTCCTATTTTCTGCAGTCGGCTTTTCGGATCAGCGACCCATTCGACTTTTTGCGGAACGAAAACCCGCTCCATTACGCCAGGGTTTTTCATGATCCAATAATCGGTCCCCAGAAAATCGGGAGAAGCATTTGTAGGCGGAGAACCTCGCAGCACAATGTATCGCAATCCCAACATTTCCATTATCGGTGACAGCCGGAACTCGCCTGAAGGTGAGATGATCGCTTTGGGGGCAACCTGCATCGTTGTAGCATAACGTGGCATCAATGAAACACCTTCGGAAGCCATCGTGATAAGCTCAACCATTCGCGCCGGTTCCACCGCATCGTGTCCACGGATATCATTCAAGCCGGCCATTTCCGAAAGGGTCGCTGGCAGACAACCATAACCCATGATCCGGCCCGGTCCGGAATGGGCTACCCATTCCAGAGCGGGAACGCGTGGGAAGTAAAGTTCGGGGCCACATTGCGCGATGTGTGCGTGACCAAACCAAACAAGGTCAAGCAACATCAAAGCTCCAAAAATCATCGCGATCCGGGCCTGGCGGATTTGCGGGTTCCGCAACAAAAACCAGCCGAGAAGCCCAACCCCGCACCAGACCGCTGAAATCGAATAATAGCGGATGAACCAATGTTGGACTCGCTCCACACCTTCAAGATCGTGCACCCAGCCGAATTGCTTCCCTTGGAGAACAAGTTTCGTGAGCTGGGTTTGAATAGGCTCGGGCAGATTTAGTATGCAATATAAACTCCACAAGCATAAGAAGGCTAAAAGTCCAATGGGCGCCCATAGCCAGCGTCGCCATGTGACTAACCCCTGGGCCAGTATATCCAATCCAACGACTGCCAGCGCGATAATCGCAAAGGAGGCAAGGAAAACCAGGCGGTTGTGGGACATCATATTCAAACCTGGTAAGCGGAGAAGTTGGACCAGGCCAGGAACATTGGCACACCACGACAGGGCAAAGAAGACTAGTGCCACCCAGAAGACGTTCACCTTGAGATGCTTCCGACTGCAAAAAGCCAGCGGCGCAACCAAAAGAGTTGCCAACACGCCGGCATAAGCTGCTGCAGTACTTTCGGCCGGGTGATCGCGCAGGAATCGGACTGTCCCCGCACGCGTTGCACCATACATATCTGGCAAGACAACTTGCGGTATAGCGGCTAATCCAATGGGAGGACGTTCCTCGTTTCCTGCGCCCCGGCGTTCTATCCGCGAGCCCGTCTGTGAATATTCAACCACCGGCAGGAGGTACGGGGCAGCGATCAGAAAACCAAGCGCCCACCCTCCGGCAAGGTGAGTCGCAGCTTTGATCATATCCGAGTTGAATCGGAAACGGTCGCCCAATGAAAAACATTGCCAAAGACCATAAAGACCCGAGCCCAGCAACACTTGGCCAGCGACATCCGGAAAGCCACTGACCAGGACCAGGCCGGTGGTCACTGCCAGCCAAACCGGCGCAAGCGGACTCAAGCGATGCACTACGCAGTGAACTGCCAAAAACAGCCACGGCAGCCAACACACTGGCAAGCTCGTGGGACATCCCAGCCAAAAAACGAAAAAACCGCTGAGCGGGTAGCACCATGCCCCAAATGCTGCGGGCCAAAAACCCACAACCAAAACCCGCCGAAAAAACAGATAAGCTCCCACCCCGGCAACCAGCGCCGACAATAACTGGACCCAGGACAGAATGACAGGAGAAGAAATACAGCCTTGTAATAGCAGGAAAGGCGAGAACTTAGGCCAGATAAACGGCACACCGCAGAATTGGAACGGCGCCCACATCGGGAGCCGCCCTGCATGCAGCTCAGACCATAGAAAATGACGGTTTGGTTCATACACGTAAACCATATCCGTAAGGGTCGGGTTTTGGGCCTCAATGCTCGCAATTTCTGGTGTGCGTGGAATAAATACATTCTGCTGGGCGAGGATATCCAGAGGCAGCAGGATTTTTCGCCCCACCAGAGAGGGACCGTATAAAATGCATTGGCCGAAAATTATACCCGCCAATACCGCGAGAATTCTGACCAGCCGGACAGGTTCGGTTTTGCCAACACTTTCCCTATCTAACATTTGGCGATGTTATTTTGCCCGATTCGAAGTAGCCACAAAATTTCTTTTCAGGTGGGCGACGGACGGCAGCTCTGTGGCAAGCCCCAAGCCGTAGCACGCTTGCAACACCTTCTGCTTTGACGAAAAACAGAAAAACCACAGAGGCGCTAAGGACATAGAGAAAGAGGGGCTTCAGATGTTTTTTCTCTGTGCTCTTCGCGCCTCTGTGGTTTAATGCATTCTTGAAGACTGTGTCTTCGGACGTAGTCGCGGTCCGTGTTTGACTTTTCGTGTAGGGAGCACCAACCGGAGTTATAAAAAAAGCCCGGGAAAAGTTCCCGGGCCGTGTCGAAATAATTGGAAGTTTCTGCTCTTAGGCGCCCGTATCTGCCGGGATAGTATGGGCTGGCGGAGATACTAATCCGGGAACCTTCTGACAGACAGGTTTGGTGGCAACGTCCACAATGGTATAGCTATCCGCGAAGGTAGTGCCGCCTGCGGGACAAATGACGGAATTCTTCAAGTATCCGCTGATGTCTGTAAAGGCGACTGCTGCCGCTGCGTCTTTCTTCAACTCCATGGCCCATTGTTGAATCGCACCATCAATCTGACGCAGATTGTTGATGCACGCATTCATTTGAGCTGTTTTACGGGCTTTGATGAAGTTGGGGATCGCAATCGCTGCGAGGAGGCCAATGATGGCCACCACGATCATGATTTCTACCAACGTGAAACCGCTATTGCGGCTTGTTCTTTGTTTCATACTGGACCTTTCTTTCTTTCTTTTACGGCGTGAACACAGCGCCAGGCGGATTATATTAATACGAATTAGTGTTCACGTATTGCCTGTCGCCAACCGTGCATTTAAGCTAACAATTTGCTATCTAAACTCAATCGGAATTTTTTATTTCACACGGCCAATTAGACCCGACTTTGGTGTCCGTAATACAGGGGACAACTAAAAGCTGAGCCCAAAGCTGTGGAAATGAAAAAGGCCCGAGAAAATTCTCGGGCCTTTGAAGTTGCGAAGGAACCTTGCTGAACTAAGCTCCGGTATCGGGCGGAAGCGCGTGCGCTGGAGGCGTCACGGCACCAGGAACCTTTTGACACACTGGCTTGGTAGCTACGTCTACGATGGTGTAGCTATTACCGAAGGTCGTCCCGCCCGAAGGACAAATAACGGAGTTCTTGAGATAGCCGCTGATATCCGTGAACCCGACCGTCGCGGCAGCGTCCTTTTTGTTTTCCAACGCCCATTGCTGGATCGCTCCGTCAATCTGGCGCAGATTGTTGATACAGGCGTTCATCTGGGCGGTTTTGCGTGCTTTGATAAAGTTGGGGATGGCGATCGCAGCCAACAGGCCGATAATGGCCACCACGATCATAATTTCCACCAACGTGAATCCGCTTTTGCGGTTTGTTCTATGTTTCATACTTTATTACGGACCTTTCTTTGTTACGGCGTGAACACAGCAACAGGCGGATTATTATTATTACAAATAGTGTTCACGTATTGCCTGCTGCCAGCCGTGTGTAAAGAAACGTAACAAAACCGGGCCAATAATCAATCCGTACTGACCGCTTTTCGGGTCCGAATTTGAGCGGATGACCTGCCAGGTGTTCCCCCGGGGCCCTCTTGAACGTGCAATACCACGGAAAGAAATCAACAATTGCACGGAGACACGGACAGGCAACACCAAGCTCCGTAGGAGCGCCATGTTATAGCCTCGATTTCCGAATATAATTTCCCAAAGCTCCGTAGGAGTGGCATGAAAGCCGAACAATAACCCAGACATGCCGCTCCTACGGAGCTTGATTCGTTTGCGCCAGCCATTAGCTATAAACATGGCGCTCCTAATGGAGCTTTTGGAAAGCCTCACATCTGAACGCATTTGCAATAACCATCGGAAAAATTGCGGGCATCGCAATTGGAAGCACGAACGAACTAAACCAAGGACGGGCAAAACCAAGCTCCGTTAGGAGCGCCATGTTTATAGCCTCGACCTCCGAATATAATTTCCCAAGCTCCGTAGGAGCGGCATGAAAACTTGAACAATAACCCAGAACCAAACAGCCCAGACATGCCGCTCCTACGGAGCTTGATTCGTTTGCGCCAGCCATTAGCTATAAACATGGCGCTCCTAATGGAGCTTTTGGAAAGCCTCACATCTGAACGCAT